>Ga0181535_10000260_pt1 | contig 80987 bp, 70 predicted proteins | sample PEATcosm2014_Bin_44_FD_119774 | JGI IMG/M metagenome (GOLD analysis project Ga0181535, IMG submission 119774) | Peatland microbial communities from MTU Mesocosm Facility, Houghton, MI, USA - PEATcosm2014_Bin17_30_metaG | ecosystem: Environmental > Terrestrial > Soil > Wetlands > Peat | place... | reverse complement strand
TTGCGGCAGCCCTTGCCCCCGCAGAAGATGCAACTGATCTGCACATCGGCCGAGGGCTCGGTGAAGGGAAAGAACGAAGGGAAGAAGCGCGTCTTCACCGCCGAGCCGAAGAGCGCCTTCATGGCGTGATCCAGCGTGCCCTTCAGGTCGCTGAAGGTGATGTTCGTGTCCACGCAGAGGCCCTCCACCTGGTGAAAAATCGGCGAGTGGGTGGCGTCGGCCGCGTCGTTGCGGTGCACCTTGCCGGGGATGACGATGCGCACCGGCGGCGGCTGCGACTCCATGGTCCGCATCTGCACCGGCGAAGTGTGCGTGCGCAGCAGCAGCCGGTCGCGCTGCGGGCGCCGTTCCTGATTCGCCACCACCAGCGTGTCCTGCGTATCCCGCGCCGGATGGCCGGGAGGAAAATTCATGCTCTCGAAGTTGTAGAAGTCGGTTTCGACCTCGGGACCCACGCCCACCGAATAGCCCAACGCCGCAAAAACGCTGGTGATTTCGTTCAGCGTGCGGGTAATCGGGTGCTCGGCGCCGGTCAGCCGGCGCGTGCCGGGCAGCGTAATGTCAATGGCCTCGGCCTTGAGGGCCGCATCGCTCGGGCCCGCGCCGGCAGCCGCGTCCAGCAGCTCTTCCACCACCGCCTTGAGCGCGTTGAAGCGAATGCCGAGCGACTTCTTGGCCGTGGCGGGCGCGGCCTTCAGCCAGCGGTCTGAAACGTCCTTCAGCCGGCCCTGCTTGCGGCCCAGCCACTCCAGGCGAAAGGCCTCGACCGCCTCTTTGCTGTCCACAGTGGACGCGGCCGTGCGTGCCTGCCGCTCCAGCGCGGCAAACGCCTGGTCCAGCGCAGCCTCGTCAAATGCCGTCAGATTGGGTATCTCTTCATTCATATGCGTAAAGGTCAGGATAAACCACCACGACTCGAAGTTCCGGTATGCTGGATGCCATGAAGTCCCTGCGAATGGCTCTTGCTCTCGTTTTCGCCGCCTCACTCAGCGCGTTTCCGGCCCTTTGCGCCGCGCAACCCGCCCCCTCGCTCTACCCCCTGTCGGAGGGCTTTGTCGACGCCCACGGCGTGCTCATCTACTATGTGGCCTTCGGCAACGGCTCGCCGCTGGTCGTTGTCCACGGCGGTCCGGGCGCCAGCCACGACTACTTCCTGCCCTACCTGCTGCCGCTGGCGCGCACGCACCGGCTCATCTTCATCGACGAGCGCGGCTCCGGCCGCTCCCAGCGCCTCCAAGACACGAGCCGGTACACCGTCGAGGCCATGGTCGACGACATTGAGGACGTGCGCGTGGCCCTCAATCTGGGCAGGATTTCGCTGCTCGGGCACAGTTGCGGCGGGGTTCTGGCCCAGGCCTACGCACTCAAGTACCAGCAGCACCTGAGCCACCTGATTTTGAACAGCACCTTTCCCTCCACGCGCGAGATGAACGAGGTGCTGGCCCGCGAGAAGGCCGCAATGCCACCCGCCAAGCTGAAGCGCCTGAACGAGCTGGAACGGGCGGGCCTGTTTGGCAAGGGCGAGGCCTGGGAGCACGGCCGCTATCCGGCCGAGTATGCCGCGCTGGCCTGGGGCCCCGGCTACTTTCCCTTCCTCTACGGCGCCCGTCCCGACTCCAACTACGACCCGGTCGCCGGCAACGCCCCCACCAACTGGGAGCTTTACCGCGCCATGTGGGGCGAGCACGGCGAGTTTGTGATCGACGGCAACCTCAAATCGGTCGAGTACGTTGACCGGCTGCCCTCCATCCACGTGCCCACGCTGGTCCTGGTGGGCAACCACGACGAATGCGACCCCAGCCTGAGCCGCGAGATGCACGAGAAGATCGCCGGCTCGCAACTGGTCATCCTGCCCAATAGCGGGCACATGAACTTTGTGGACCAGCCGGAGCTGTGGCAGAAAGCGGTGGAGAGCTTTTTGAGCGGTGCCTCGTCAGAGCCGCGTTAGCCTGATCTGATCGAGAAAAGCTGACAACGCCGCCTCAACCGAACAAGCCCGCCAAACAGACTGCAAGTCGATTCTGCCGGCAAGCTGAATGGCGGGCATCGCCTTTTGATATTCAGGCCACGCCCCTTTCAAAGCCTGCTCTGCCAGATCGCTTGTGGCCGGCCGCGCTGTCTGATGTCCTTCCAGATGCCGCAGCAGGAAACCCTCGTGGCAGGGTTCCTGCCAGATCAGGTGCAATTTGTTCTTTCTCGAAAGTTGCCCGATCTGCAAATCCCGCTCTGGCGTAACACCAATTCTGTCCCGATCCAGAAGGATTGCCCGGAAAACAAATGCGCCGCGCTTGGCTTCCTTTTCCTTGATGCGCCGGATGGCCAGCTCGACAAGAGCAAGAGTGTCGCCTCCGCCGGGCCGCAACAGGTCATTATCAAAATGCAGGTGCAAGCCAGCCGCATCCGCGATCTGACTCAAACGAGCCACATAGCTCTGCTCGCTTTCTCCCTCGCAACCCAGGTAGACACGGGTACGCTGCTGAATCCGTATTCTGTTCACCCGATCCGCGGCACGGCGCCGTACACGCCCCCCAGATACTTCTGATAAAAGTTGTCCACCCGGCGCACTCCTTCAATGTCCTTCAGACCATAGATCTTGGTGCGTCCCTGCCCATCCTTTTCTGTGAAGAAAATCTCCTCCTTCTTCAACTCTTCGAGGAGGGAAGCACTGTGCCCGCTCATCCAAAGCTGTGCTTGGTGCGTGTTCATTGCCGGATCATGAAACCAACGCAGAATCTCCGGCAGCAAGATAGGATGAATCGTCGAGTCGATTTCATCCAATACTGCAATGCCACCGTTTTCGATGGATAGCCAAATATGCCCATAGATCCGGAAGAACTGACGGGTGCCTTCACTCTCAAGTCGATACTCAATTGGTTGGTCAAGGCCCAAGTGATGGAATTGCGGTTCTGGTCCGAAAATGGTATCTCTAAACGACATCGACTTAATCCCTATATCCACACGTCCCAACACCCCATTCAAACCGTCTACGAGGCGCGGTCTATTCTTATAAAACTTGAATATATACTCTTCTGAAACTCCTTCATCCATCACCTTCGCAAAAGGATGGCCTAAAGGGATACTGAAGATATTCGATGTGATACACCCCGCCCAATCAAAGAAAGCCCTAGATGCTTCGTGCTCCGCAAATTGCGCCATTGTTGAAGTGAGGCTTACATTTCCGCGCAGCTTCGACAGCACTTGACCGAAGCCAGTTAACGGGAAATCTACGCTTCCTTGCACTTCGCCGCCCACGCTACGCTCAAATATCCGGCGGGATTTTCCGCTAGCGGGTTGCAATCTAAGCTCTTCAGATAATATTTGCAAATTTTTGCTTTCCCCGCCAAACTTTACTTCATAGATATAACGAGCAACTCGACTTTCGGAGCCAGGCAATTCACCGCTAAGGGGCTGGCTCACTAACCAGTCGAAATCGACTCTGATTCTTATAGGATCATCATTTCCATCAGCGAATCTCCATAGTGGGAGAGGTTCATCTGGGGCTGCGGTGAAACTGTCAGCCAAGAACCACTCAATAAACGCCAGGGCTCTGAGGACATTGGACTTACCCGAGGCATTGGCCCCGAAGAAGGCCACCGTCTTGGGAACTCGCGCGTCGCTACCATCGCGAAGGCGGCCAAACCGTCCCTCTTCGTCGGGGACCTTTGCGCCGATCGACAAGTCGATCACCTGCGTCTCGCGGATGGAATAGAAGTTTTCGATCTCCAAGCGATGGATCATGAGTTGTCGCCTATAGCCTAAAATCTGCCCCCGATATTCTCATTATCGACAGATCATTGTCAATAGAGAGATTATAGGCATTTTTTGCTTGATTATGGCGCTGTCTTTACCCGGCAAGAAGCCGTCTTCATCGGCGACGTTCCTGTCGACGCGCAGATCGGCCCCATGCGCTTTGCAGGCAGAACAGAAGTTCCCGATCTCCAAGCGATGGATCACAGGGAAACATCGATAGTCAAAAACTAGCCTTCTATACTTCGATAATCGACACCCAATTGTCAATAATTCGATTACAGCCTATTTTTATCCATTTATTCCAAATGCAGAACGGCCCGAAGCATCGCTCCGGGCCGTTCGATCGTTCAGCAACAATTGGCTTACGCTGCCTTTTTCTCCGCGGCCAGGGCCGCCTTGGCCTTTTCGACCAGCGCGGTAAAGCCCGCCGCGTCCTTCACGGCGATTTCGGCCAGGATCTTGCGATCCAGTTCGATGCCGGCCTTCTTCAGGCCGTTGATCAGCTGCGAGTAGCTGGTGTGGTTCAGCTTGGCCGCGGCTGAGATGCGCACGATCCACAGCGAGCGGAACTGGCGCTTCTTCTGTTTGCGGCCGGTGTAGGCGAACTTGAGGCCGCGCTCGACGGCTTCCTGCGCCGCCTGGTAGAGCTTGGATTTCGTAAGGAAGTAGCCGCTTGCTCTCTCAAGAATCTTCTTGCGACGGTCACTCCGCTTGGTGCTGCGTTTTACGCGGGGCATATCGATTTCTCCATTTTGCGTTCGGTTATGCGGCTGGAGGCAGGAGGCCCAGAACCCTTTGCGGGCCAGGCGGTAAACCTCTTCACTCGCTCATTCAAGCCTTGATCTCTCGTTTCCTGGGAACAGCCAGCCAAAAAGGCTGCTGTCGGCAGAATCCGGGGGCCCGTGCAACGCGTTCGCCGGGGCCCTGAAGCGCCGGTTCCGTCGTCCGGAATCGGCTCAACGATCAGGCGTAGGGAATCATGCGCGCTACCTTCGCGTAGTCGCCATCGGAAACCATCAGGGTCTTGCCCAGCTTCCGCTTCACTTTCGGCGATTTCGACGTAAGGATGTGCCGCGTCTTCGTCTGGTGCCGCTTGATCTTGCCGGTGCCAGTCTTGCTGAAGCGCTTCTTCGCGCCCGTATGGGTCTTCAACTTGGGCATTCTTTTTCTCGTTTTTTGGACCGGGTGTTTTCATCCGGTCGCATTACCCGTGAGACAGGGACTTCCCTGCCCTCTTTGGGCTTCAACCAGTATACCGCAAGCCAAGCTTCTCCGCCTGATGCGCGCCTTCGCGCCGCGGTCAAGGACCGGCCAGCCTTACTCAAAGCGGTAGAGCGTCACCTTTTCCGTGCTCAACTGCCAGGGACTGAAGCGCCAGCCCTTTCCCTGGTCATTTTCGTCGCCGTTGAGCCGCTGGCCGGGAATCCACTTGCCGTCGACGAACTCCCCCTCGTCCACGGTGGCGATGCCCACCTTGGCTCCGGAGCGAGGCGTAAACGAAACTCTGAAGCCCTTGCCCGCGCCCATGAACTCATCCGTTCCGGTGGCCATGACGAGTCCATAGCCGGTGTCGGCACGATGGCCGAAGATCTCGTCCAGGGTTACATGCAGGGCGTATCCGCTCATCGTGAAATCCACCGAGGGGTGGTTCTTGTCGAGCACAAAGCCATGCACAGCGCCCGCGCTTTGCCGCTCAAAAAGCACTGGCGCGAGCCGGGCAATGGCGCGGTAGCTCTCGCTCAACTCCCCTTTGTCGCCGAACTGCCGTTCGATGGCGAATGGTGAGAAGCAGATCGTATTCTGTTCGCCCACCGCATAAAAGACGTTGGCCGCACCAGCCGCGCCGCTGTTGGTCTCGGGGATAAACAGCGGATTGCCATCGCGGTGATAGCGCTTGCTCCATCCTGCAAAGTCCGAGGCGTAAAGATCCGGCGCATAGAAATCCAGCGCCGAGCCGGCGGCCTTCCACACATCCAGGACGCGCGGCTGGGGTCCGCCGCTGGGATAGTCTCCCGGCGGTGTGTCTTCTCCCGCCAGCCAGGTATTCACATACATCGGAATGCTATAGGCAGCCTTGCCGCGCGCCGCTACGGCATGAACGAAGCGGGCATATTGCCAGGCCATGAAGATCTCGTCGGCCCTCGCGGTATCGCCAAAAACCCCCGCCCAGGTGCCTGCGGTCTTGTCGCCGCTGGCGTCCCACAGCTCTCGCATCTCCGGGTCGAGCGCATCGCGATGAGCCTGCAGATACGCGGTCAGCTCGGCCGGCACAGCCGAGGCAAAGCCCCGGTTTGCAGCCTCGGAACGGTCGCGTGAATCGCCCAGCACTCCGACCTCGTTCTCCACCTGCATGGCCAGCACAGTGTGTTCGCGGCTGTCCACTTCTTTCAGGTGCTTCATCAAGGCGGCAAAGGCACGCGCATCCGCCTCCTGGGTCGCGGCGGCGGCCGGGCTCAGAACCTCCACTTCGTTGCCGTTTTCGACCACCCGCGGAAAGCGGCGCGTGTCCTGCTTGACCCAGACCGGAGGATAGCTGGACATGCCGTTCTTCCAGGAAGCGAGCCAAAGAAAGACGATGTGCAGGTGCTCTTGCCGGGCCTGGGAGAGCAGGCCGTCGACGAGCGCGAAATCGTAGCTTCCTTCCGCGGGTTCGATCAGTTCCCAGGAGACCGGGGTCAGGACGGTGTTCAAGCCCATCGCGGCCAGCTTCGGCCATACCGGCTTCATGTGTTCCAGGCTTGACGACGCGGAGTTGGACAGCTCGCCGGCCAGCATCAGAAAGGGCTTGCCGGCCACGATCAGTTGAGTGGCCGCGCCCCGCTTTTCCAGATGCGGCGGCGCGGTCTCCTGCGCAGAAAGGGCACCGGCCTGGAGACCCGTGAAGAGCAGAAGGATAGGCAACGCGTAAAGTCGGATTCTCATAACGAAACGGAGTCTACCACAGGGCTTTTCAACCCCACGGAGACGGCCCGGCACGAAGGCTTCACGGCTTCCCCATACAGCGGTGAGGTTCATGGACCGGCGCTGGCGCCCTGGAAAGAACCTGCGTAAAGCACGCAGGCCGCCCAGTGCGGACGGCCTGTGCGCATTTTGTGGAGCATTGAACCTATTGAGCCTGCGGAGCCGGCACCGGAGCCTGTGGAGCGGCCGCGGGCTTGGGCTTGGGAGCTTCCTGTTTCTTCGACGGCGCCAGAATGGCGTGCAGGATGGTGCCTTCCATGCGGGGCATGAACTCCACCACACCGGTTTCGCCAATGTCCTGGATGAGCCGGTTGATGATGGCGTAGCCCAGGTCGCGGTGAGCCATCTGCCGGCCGCGGAAGCGCAGACTGGCCTTGACCTTGTCGCCGCCGGCGAGGAACTTGACCGCCTGGTTCTTCTTGGTCTGGTAGTCGTGCTCGTCCACGGTCACGGAGAACTTGACCTCCTTGACCACGATCACCTTCTGCTTTTTGCGCGCGGCGCGCTCGCTCTTGTCCTTTTCGTACAGGTAGCGGCCGTAATCCTGGATGCGGCAAACCGGGGGAACCGCGCTGGGCGAGACCTCCACCAGGTCCAAGCCTCGCTCACGGGCGATCTTCAGGGCCTCGAAGGGCGCCATGATGCCGAGCTGCTCGCTGTTTTCGTCGATGACGCGGATTTCACGCGCACGAATCTTCTCGTTGATGCGGATAAAGGACTTTGCCGAACGTTTGTCGAGTGCGATGGTGCTCCTCCAAAAGTCGCTGTTGCCCGCCTCCGGGGTCTGCCGGATTCGCCGCGGGCGCACGAACGCACGCTAAGTATAGCATTGGGTTGGCTTCGCGGAACAAAGGGTTTGCAGTGGATGTGATGCCGCAGCCTCCAGCGCCCTCTCGGCGTTGAGCCCCGTCACCCAAACCCGCACCAGGCGGTTGGCGGGCAGGTGGCCCTGCAACTCGACGGGAAGAAAATTCTCCGTCAGCGCGGAGGTCCGACCGCGGGCTTCCATCTCAGCCGGCGTGTGCAGGGTGATGGCCTCGATTTCCCTTCCCACAAACCACCTACGGTGGGTTTTACTTTTTTCGGCCGCCAAGGCTCGCAGAGCTGCCATCCGCTGCTCGACCGCCTCAACCGGAACCGGACGCTGGGCGTGGAGCGCCCAGCCCGGCGTTCCCGGACGGGGCGAAAACGGAAACAGGTGCAGGTAGCCGAAAGGCAGCGCGCGCACCAGTTCCATCGTCTCCTCGAATTCGGCATCCGATTCGCCCGGAAAGCCCACCATGACATCCGCGCCCAGAGTGAGTTCCGCTCCGCCAGCAATCGCCAGGGCTTGCACCTTTTCCGCGTAATGCCAGGGCCGGTAGCGGCGGTGCATGCGACGCAAAACCGCGTCGGAACCCGACTGCAGCGGCAGATGCGCGTGCCGCGCCAGGCGCGTGCCGCCAAACTCCGCCATCAGGCCGATCAGTTCCGCATCCCAGTCCATCGGCTCGATGGAACTGAGCCGCAAGCGGGGCAGAGCCGTCTGCTTGAATATCTGGCGCACCAGGCCCGCAAGTGTCTGTCTGCACGATTTCTCTTGGACTGGAAGATCCCGTCCCCAGCGGCCGAGGTTGATCCCCGAGAACACCAGCTCATTCCCGCCTGCCGCCACAAATCCCTCTACCTGGCGCAGGACGGCTGCTCCGGACAGGCTTCTGGACGAGCCGCGCGTCTGGGGAATGACGCAAAACGTGCAGCGGTTGCCGCAGCCCTCCTGAATCTTCAGGTTGGGACGGGTCTGCGCGCCGGGCACGAGCTGCGCGTCCTCAAGAAACGAGTGCGCGAAACGGTCGTCCACCCAGACCGGCACGCCGCCGGAGAGCACCGACTCCACGCTGACAAAATCCTCTGGAGCAACCCGGCCAGCCCGATCCCGAGCCAGCCCTAAAATAATCTGCGGCGCCAGCGCCTTGTGGCTATTGCCCACCACGGCGGCCACGCCGGCCAACCCGGCCAGTTCCTGGGGCGCGCGCTGCGCATAGCAGCCGGTGACCACGATCCGCGCCGCGGGATTCAGCCGGTGGGCGCGGCGAATGAAGGCGCGGGCTGCCCGGTCGGCCTCCGCAGTCACGCTGCATGTGTTGACGATCACCACATCGGCCGCCGCCGGACTCTGCTCACCGAGTCCAGCGGCGCGCAGACGGTCGCTCACAACCTCGCCATCCGCGCGCGCGGCCCTGCAACCGAAATGCTCTACGTGAAAACCCGGCATGATTTCAGTCTAGAGCCTGTCCTTTGCGGCTCAAAGCCTCTGCCGCAACCCGGGCCGCAGATCACCTCCGATATACTTGAGGAGGGCCTGCACGTCTTCGCAGGTTCCTTCCTTAAGACATGCAAATCTCCTCAATTGCCAACGTTCGAACCCGAACTTCCGCTCTCTCCAAGGGAGGGACGTGGCATCTGATCAGCTTTGTCTACTTCACCTTTATCTGCTACCTCTCCATCGGACTGCCGCTGGCCGTTCTGCCCCCGTATGTGCATCTGCGCATGGGGTATAGCGCGGCGCTGGCCGGGCTGGTCATCAGCATCCAGTACATCGCCACGCTGCTCAGCCGCCCCTGGGCCGGCCGCATCAGCGACCGCGCCGGCGCCAAAGTCTCGGTGCTGTGGGGCATGGGAGCCTGCACCACCAGTGGCGCGATGCTGGTGGCTGCCGCTCTGCTGCACGCCATCCCGTGGCTGAGCTTCTTCTTCCTGATCCTGAGCCGCTTGGTCCTGGGCGTGGGCGAAAGCCTCGGCTCCACGGGCTCGACTCTCTGGGGCATCACCAGCGCCGGACCGGAATACACAGCCAAGGTCATCTCCTTCAATGGCATCAGCACGTATGGCGCGATGGCGCTGGGCGCTCCGCTGGGAGTGATCCTGGACCAGCAATGGGGCCTGACTTCACTCGGTCTGCTGACCATCCTTGTCGGCGCCGTCAGCCTCGGCTTGGCCAGCATCAAGAGCCCGGTCCCCGTGACTCCCGGAGAACATCTTCCTTTCAGCCATGTGCTGGGCCGCGTGGCGCCCCACGGCATGGGACTAGCGCTGGGCGGTGTGGGTTACAGCGTGCTGGCCACATTCATCACCCTCTTCTATGCCAGCCGCCACTGGGGCGGCGCGGCCCTGTGCCTCACCGCTTTTGGCGTGGCCTTCATCGCGGCGCGGCTACTCTTCATTCAGGCCATTAACCGGTTCGGCGGATTCCCGGTGGCCATCGCCTGCCTGTCGGTCGAATCCCTGGGCATGATTCTGCTGTGGCGCGCGCCCTCGCCGCTGGCTGCGCTGGCCGGCGCTGCCCTGGCCGGCTTCGGCTTCTCGCTGGTCTTTCCCGCCATCGGCGTGGAAGCGGTCAAGCGCGTCACGGAAAGCAATCGCGGCACCGCGCTGGGCGTCTATACCGCCTTTGCCGATGTCTCCTTCTTCCTCACCGGACCGCTCGCCGGCGCTGTCATCGGCTTCTACGGCTACGCCAGCGTCTTTCTCTTCGCGCTGGCCAGTGTGGTCACCGCGCTGGGAATCGTGATTGTGCTGCGAAAAGTGCAGGGGGCGGAAGAGCAGGAACCAGGAATCAGGGAATAGGGAACGGACGATCCTGAAAGCAGCGCCTTACGACAGAACGAATTCAATGCGCGGCGGAACCTGCAATTCTCTCAACGGTTCGCGGATGGGCTTGACCGCGCGCAAATCCGCCACCATCTCCTGTACGACATTGCGATTCGTCCTGACGATCTTCGAGAGAGTCTCGGCGTTCATGCCCGCACAGGCTTGCTTGCTTACGAGCAGATAAATCTTTTCCGGCTGCCAGTCGCCGCGGTACCCATAGTCCGCCCGCCAGTAGAACGGCTGCGAGAAATAGCCAAAACTCTGCGGAAAGTAGCTCCGTACATGCGTGGGGTCTTCCCACGCATCGTCGCTGGCTCCGTGCGGCAGGCGAACGATCGCCTTCGCGCCCGGCTTCGCCACGCGGTACAGTTCCTGCATCAGGGGAAGGCTGTTCCGGATATGCTCGATCACATGGGAGAGCAGGAACTCGTCCACGCTGTTGTCTTCAAGCGGTATGGGAATCTCGGCGCAACGCTCGAGATCGTGCACGATATCGACTCCGGGCAACGGAGCGAAATCGAGATTCACCCATTCGGGAAGAATATTCCGGCCGCATCCAACATTGAGTTTCTTCTGCAATCGCCCACCCCTGTTCCGCTCGAAAGCCGGTCCTGAATTCTTCCGTTCCGGCAGATTCCCATAAAGAGCATACAGCGTGAAGAGCGCCGAAGGCGCGCGATAGGACGGTTCACAGCAGAGGCGGTTTGCTCCGCTTCAAATGCGCTGCCGAGATTCAGCGGCACGGCAGGAACCTCCAGCGTTCGCCCCTCGCCTGCGCAGCCTTTGCGGCAGAACGCACGACGGCCACCCCGAAGGGTGGCCGTTGCCGTCTTGCTTGATTGAAAAGCGTCTTACCGCTCGCTCTTCCAGTTGATGAGGTCGCCAAGGGTGGTGGTGGAGCTGGAGACCGGGTGCTTGTGACCCTCGGCCTTGTAGCTCTCCACCTGTGCGCGGCTGGCCTCTTGGCCCACGGCGCGCAGGCTCAAGCCCACCTTCTTCTCTTCGACGTTGATCTTGATGATCTTGAAGTCGTGCTCCAGGCCCGTTTCCAGCTTGGACGGCCCGCCGCCTTCGTCGCCGGCCTCGGAGATGTGGCACAAACCTTCCACGCCCTCCGCGATCTCAACGAATGCGCCGAACTGCGCCGTCCGCAGCACCTTGCCGTGGACTACGTCGCCCACGCGGTGCTGGGCAAAGAAGCTCTCCCACACGTCGGGCTGCAATTGCTTGATGCCCAGCGAGAGGCGGCGGTTCTGCGGCTCGACGCCGAGAACGACAGCCTTCACCTTTTCGCCCTTCTTCACGATCTCAGAGGGGTGCTTGACGCGCTTGGTCCAGCTCAGGTTGGAGACGTGCACCAAGCCGTCGATGCCGTCTTCGATCTCAATGAAGGCGCCAAAGTCGGTGAGGTTGCGGACGCGGCCTTCGACCACGGTTCCGGCCGGATAGCGCTCGGTGAGGTTCTCCCACGGGTTGTCCATCAACTGTTTCATGCCCAGCGAAATGCGGCGGTCGGCCGGATTCACGCTCAGCACCACAGTCTCGACTTCGTCGCCCGGCTTGACCAGCTTGGAGGGATGCTTGAGGCGCTTGGACCATGTCATCTCAGAGAGGTGAACCAGGCCCTCGATGCCCTGCTCCAACTCGACAAACGCGCCGTAGTCGGTGACCGAGAGAACGCGGCCATGGACGTGCGCGCCCACCGGGTAGCGCTCGGAGGCGTCGAGCCACGGATCGGGCGTCAACTGCTTGAAACCCAGGGATACGCGCTGCTTGTCCTTGTCGAACTTGAGCACCTTCACCTGGATCTCGTCGCCGACGTTCACCAGGTCGCGGGGATGCGTCAGCCGGCCCCAGCTCATGTCGGTGATGTGGAGCAGGCCATCGATGCCGCCCAGATCAACGAACGCGCCGTAGTCGGTGAGGTTCTTCACGGTGCCGGTGAGGACGGCGCCTTCACCCAGATGCTCCAGCGTGGTCGAGCGCTTGGCGTTCTGCTCTTCCTCGAGGATTTCCTTGCGGCTGACGACCACGTTGCCGCGCTTCTTGTTCAGCTTGATGACCCGGACTTCAATCTGCTGGCCGAGATAGCCGTCCAGATTGCGGACCGGGCGAATCTCAAGCTGCGAACCGGGCAAGAATGCCTTGAGGCCGATATCCACGGTCAGGCCGCCCTTGACGCGGCTGACCACTGTGCCCATTACCGGGGTCTTTTCGTTCGCGGCCTTCTCGATCACGTCCCATACGCGCAGGCGCTGCGCCCGCTCGAAACTCACCAGGTAGCCGCCCTCCGGCTCTTCGCGCTCAATCACCACGTCGATGACGTCGCCGGGCTGGAACTTGACCGCTCCGGTGTGATCCAGAACCTGCTCCAGAGGCACCAGCCCCTCGGACTTCAGGCCCACATCGACCACCAAGTGCTTGTCCGTCTGCTTGAGCACCGTGCCGGAAACGATCTTGTCGCCATAGGCTTCAACGGCAGCCGCCTCGGCGGCCTGCTCACGCTCGAAGGCCGCCAAAGCGGCGGAGAAGTCGTCCATGGACTCGATTCCATGCACATCGTGTGCCGGCGCCTCTTCGGCGGGCGCGGCCTCGACTTCAGGCGCGGCTTCAACTGCGGGCGCGGCAGTGGCTTCCGTCACGGGTACGGCTTCGGCCACGGGCTCGGGTTGCGCGGGAACTTCCGCTGCAACTTCGGCTGCGGGCGCGGCTGCGACGGCGGCTTCTGCCACCGGCGTACTCGCGACTACAGGCTCGGTTGGGGCATCGGCGTCCAGCGCGGAAATTTCGACTGCTTCGGCGGTCTCAGGGTTGGACGTGGATTCGGACGACGGCTGCTCAAGCTCCGTCGCAGGCTCTAGGGTGAGGGTTTCCAATTCGGTGTTCAGGGTTATGCTCTCGGTTTCGGGATTGAGGACGTTTGCCATTGCTGCCAGCTCCGGGGTTCCTTGCGCCCGCGACGGATAATGCCTGCCGCTGGGGGTGGCTCCCGCGCCGCGATTGCCGCCGGCTGGGATAGCCTGGGCCGTATCCCTCCTGCCGGGCCATGTGTTTGTGCCGGCAGTGTTTCCGCAGGGACAGTCCTCCCAGCCGATTGTGCTGGGCTGATAAGCGACTGGTCTCCTTGGGATACACCCGGCAGGCAACGGCTTGCTGAAGGGCGGCCGCAGCTCACTGCTGGAATCCGCGCAGGAAGCTACGCTCACGAGTGTAGCAACCCTAGCTTTCCCGCGTCAATCCAACAGCTTGGCCACATGGGACCGTACGCTACCTGGTCAGTGCAAAATCACCCGCGGCACGCCGGAAGCAATGGACTTAGGTCTCCGTTGGGCCTTTCGCGGGCAGAAAGCCGCTCATGCAAGAGCACCCGCCTGCCGCCCTTGAGAACGGCCCTCTATACTGGTTGGAACGGCTCGACTCTTATGGACTATCTTTGGACTCCCTGGCGCTATGCCTACGTGACCACGGCGGAAAATACTTCGCGCGCTGGCGTTCCGTCCGCACTGGCCGCCTGGCCAGGCGATCTGGGCTGCGTCTTCTGCAACCTCATCGCCTCCATCGACTTCGCCATCGCCAACGGCATGAACCAGGACCAAGCCAAGGCCGCCGGAGGGCTCATCTTGCGCGGGAAGCACTGCTTCATCTGTCTCAACGCCTTCCCTTACACCTCAGGCCACGTGATGGTGATGCCCTACGCCCACCTCGACCGCCTCGCCGGTCTGCCCGCCGAAGCGGCGCATGAGCTGATCGACCTGGCACAGCGGACCGAGCAGGCGCTGGAGCGACTCTACCGGCCGCACGGTTTCAACTTCGGGATGAATGTGGGCCGGGCCGCCGGAGCCGGCGTGGCTGGCCACTTGCACCTGCACGCCTTGCCGCGCTGGACCGGCGACACCAACTTCATGACCACCGTAGCTGAAACCCGCATCCTGCCGGAAGACCTGGAAATTACGTGGAAGCGGATGCGAGAGGCGTTTGCGGAGGAGCGGGGCTAGCCGCGCTTCGCGCGTGTTGGCGAAGTTAAACGGGCACCTGAATTTCACTTGAACGCCGAGATAATGGCGACTTGCAGCCTCGGGACTATGGCCGCTACTCGGCCTCGGCGCTCTCGCCTTGCTCGGCCATTTCTTCCGCCTCCGCGGCCAACTCCAGACCGGCGTCTTCTTCGCCCGCAGAGGCGAGCCACTTGAGGGGTATCGTCTTTTGAGGCTTCGGCTTGATGCCGATTTGCGGCTTCCGCTTCACTCCAAGCTGGCGAAGCTTCTCGACCTGAACAACCAGATTGCCGGGCCCCTCGCTCAGCTTCTTCCTGGCCTCCACATAGCTCTTGCTTGCGCCGTTCAAGCTCTTTCCGAGCTCCTCCATATCGTCGATGAACCCGGCAAATTTTTCATACAGCTTTGCCCCGCGATCCATCACTTCATCCACGTTGCGGACTTGGGCTTCCTGATGCCACAGGACGCTCACGATGCGAATGACGTAGAGCAAAGTGGTAGGTCCAACGAGCAGGATCTTCTGCTGGTATGCGTCCGCCCAGAGCGTGGAATCGTTCTGCAAGGCAATGAGAAAGGCCGGCTCTACGGGCACGAACATCACCACGAAATCTGGAGACTCGATGCCCGGAAGGCTGTCGTATCCGGCCTTTGCAAGGCCCGTCACATGACCGCGCACGCTTTTTAGATGTTCGCGGAGCGCTGTCCTGCGTTCTTCCTCCGTCTCCGCGTTCACCAGATCCGTGTAGGCATTCAGAGAGACCTTTGAATCGATGACCAGGTGGCGGCCACCGGGGAGGAAGACGATCACATCGGTTCGCGCCGCCTTTGACCTTTCGCCATCCTCGCCTTCCAGGCCGGTAAAGGTCTGTTGGAAACTGTACTGCTCTCCCTCGCGCAGCCCGGCCTTTTCGAGCAGATCGCGGAGGATGAATTCGCCCCAGTCGCCCTGCGCCTTCGACGATCCGCGCAGCGCCGTGGTCAGATTTTTCGCCTCTTCAGAGAGTTGCTGGTTGAGTCCGCCGAGGGTGCCGATCAGCATTTCCAGCTTCGTTACGCCGGTCTTCGAGTCGGTCTGTGCCTCCTCCACCTTCTTGCGGAATTCTTCGATTTGCGTCTTGAGCGGCGTGAGTAGCGTTCCCAACTCCTTTTGGCTGCCTTCGGAGAAGGTCTTGGACTTCCTCTCCAGAATGTCGGCGGCCAGAGCCTCGAACTGGTGGGCCAACGTTTGCTTGGCGCTCTCCAGCAAGGCCAGTTTCTCCGCCAGATTATTCCGCTCGCTCTCCAGCTCTTTGTTCAGTTCTCCGATTTGCTTTCCTTGCGCGCTCACCAAATCGAATTCGGCCTTTAGCTCTTGCCGCAGGCCATCCCGCTCGGCCGTCAACTGCCCGATCGTCTTTTCCCGCTCGCCGGCCAGGGATTCAAACCCTGCCCGCGCAGCAGACTCAGCCTGCAGCCGGGCCAGATCACCCCTGACGCCCGTCAATTCCGCCGTCAACTCCTGGGTGCGCCGCTCGACGAGGGTCCTTTCCGCTTCAAGGCCGGTGAGACTCTTCTCCAATAGCCGGCTGTTCGCCTGCGCAAAGGTTTTTCCCAGCCAGTAGCCGAGCAACCCGCCCACGGCAACCGCAACGGCCGCAACAATCAAAGCCTGCATCGCGCTTCCCTTTCCCTGCTTCGCCTAATGTACGCCTTCGGCCTGTGTATTTCCTGCCAATTTCGGGCCGTTTTTTGCTCACTGTTCCGTATTCCCCGTCCCTTGAGCATCTTCCGGGCGCTCCTGCCTTTACACGCCCCGACCCGCCCGGTAGACTTGGAATTTCGGGGCCATGCGCATTTTTTGGCGCGATGGTTGTGTTTCCTGCCGCCACCCGGTATCGTAGGCTGGCGGAGCGGGATTGGATTTTGCCCGGAGAGACTGTCAAGTTCCGAACTACACGAGGAGAAGCACGCATGGCCGTTGAAGAAAAAGTCAAGCAGATCATTGTCGAGCAGTTGCAGGTTGATGAAGCCGAGGTAACCCCTGGCGCCAGCTTCCAGGAAGATCTGGGCGCGGACTCGCTGGACGTGGTCGAACTGGTGATGCAGTTTGAGGAAGCCTTCGATCTGGAGATTCCCGACGAGGACGCCGAGAAGATCAAAACCGTGAAGGACGCGATCGACTACATCGAAAAGAACGAGAAGACCCCGAAAGGCGGCAAGTAGCCCTTGACCCGCAGAGTCGTCATCACCGGCCTGGGGCTGGTGTGCGGTGTGGGCAACACCGCTCCCGAGGTTTGGCGGCAGCTCTTGGCCGGTGCCAGTGGCATGGGGCCCATTCAGGGTTTCGATACCACCGGCTTCCCGGTCACCTTTGCCGCCGAGGTCAAGAACTTTGACCCGCTGAACTTCGTGGACAAAAAAGAAGCGCGCAAGATGGGGCGCTTCATCCATTTCGCCTTTGCGGCCACTCAGGAAGCCATAGCCCAGTCGGGTCTGGAAATCACTCCTGAGATTGCCGACCGGGTGGGCGTCTTCATCGGCTCCGGTATCGGCGGCTTCGAGATCATCGAGCGTGAGCACACCAACCTGATGCATGGCGGCCCGCGCAAGATCTCGCCCTTCTTCATTCCAGCGGCAATCGTAAACATGGCGGCCGGCCAGTTGAGCATCCGCTATGGAGCTACGGGGCCAATCTCCGCGACAGCCACGGCCTGCGCTACCAGCGCCAACTCCATCGGCGACTCGGTGCGCATGATCCTGCACGGCGATGCGGATGTAATGATCGCGGGCGGAGCGGAAGCAGCGGTCACGCCGCTCTCAGTAGGCGGTTTCGCCGCCATGCGCGCGCTTTCGGCCCGCAACGACGATCCAACGCGCGCCAGCCGGCCCTTCGACAAGGACCGCGACGGCTTCGTCATCGGCGAGGGCGCCGGAATTCTGATTCTTGAGGAACTGGAGTTCGCCAAGGCCCGCGGCGCTAAGATTCTGGCGGAGGTCATCGGCTATGGCATGAGCGCGGACGCCTATCACATGACGGGCATCGCGCCCGAGGGCGCCGGCGCGCAGCGCAGCATGAGGGCAGCCTTGAAGGACGCAGGCATTGCGCCGGAAGAAGTGGGCTACGTGAACGCGCACGCCACCTCGACCCCGGCGGGCGACGGCAACGAATCGCGGGCGATCGAGTTGGTCTTCGGCGAGCACGCTCTGAGCCACAAGCTCAAGGTTTCGGGTACCAAGTCCATGACCGGGCACCTGTTGGGCGGCGCGGGAGGCTTGGAGGCCGGCATCACCGTACTAGCACTGCAAAACCAGATGCTTCCGCCAACCATCAATCTGGACAACGTCGATCCAGAGTGCCGGTTGGACTATGTGCCCAACAAAGCCGTCGCCCACAGCTTCGACGTGGCCCTGTCGAATTCCTTCGGCTTCGGCGGCATCAACGCCACGCTCATCATGCGCCGCTGGACGGAATAGCTTTTTTCGTAGAGGCCAACACCGGAAGGCGCGAGCTCGACCGAGTTCGCGCCCTCTTGATTTTTGTCTAGCCTGCACCCCGCAGGCACATTTAGAAAATGCTTACCCCGCCAAAAGGCCGCCACAGACGCGAAGGATCGTCCACACCGCCCACCATCCAAAGACGGCGACATAGCCGGCGCTGCGCTTCTTGCCCGCAACCGTTGCAACGCCGATCGAAAGCAGAATCGCCACCCAGATGGTGACGATATCGATTTGCGATGCAAAGGCGTAGAGGGCTTTGTTGGTCTCTTCGAGAGGCAGATAATAGGCCACGTTGGTGCCGGCGTAGTTATTCAGGTTGAACGACTCCGGCGCCAGGCCCGCGAAGAGCGCAATGGTGCCTAGGACCGGCTGGATCAAGGCTGGAAGGGTCGCATAGAAGTTGACCGCGAGGATCTCCTTGAAGGTCGCCTTGCCGCCAAAACCGAAGTTGATGGTGCCCCACAGCAGCAGCGACACGAGGGACGCGCCGATGAGAATCGTCACAGGGGTAGCCGCAAAGATGCCTTCCGTGACAAATCCGGAAATCTTCATGGCCCCGGCCCGCTGGTCGGCCGGCATCTGGTCGATTTTCTCGGCCTGCTTCGGACTGGCCTTGATGTTGTTCTCCGCCACCTGTTGCCAACCCACCTTCGCCGTGATGCCAGCGAAGAGGACGTAGCTGAAGAAAATCGCAATCAGGTAGGGCAGCCACCAGCTCCGGTTGCCGCGCTTGATGTCTGCAAAGGTCTTTGACGGCGCCGAAAACGTATTCGTTACGCGCTGCCACTGGGACAGGCCGGGCTCCTGGGGAGCTGATTCGGCCACAGGTTGAACTCCAAGATCGCTCATGATTCCGCCTCTCGATAGCCGTGTGCGTCTGGATGCAGATCTTCCGCGCAGATAGACTGTGCCCCGGCGCGAACGGCTGCGTTTTCTTTGCAGAGGCAACCAAGCACAGGGATCACATTCCGGCCACGCCGGGAATGAAATGCATTTGCCCGCGATTGTACCCTTGGAGGGCGCAAAAGGCACCATCAATTTCTATTCGTGGAGTTGCGGCGGCGCGAGCGCAGCCGTCTACCTACCGATCGCGACCATTCCGGCAGGCGCGGGGGGTCGGTCCGGTGCGGCGTTGCGCTGCTCGGGCTGCGGTTGCGGCACCTTGTGCGGCGCGGCGGCGCTCTGCGTGGTCCGACGCTGCGTGACCTTGTGCGGTTCGGGCGGCGCGTAGCTCTTATAGACCGTGATGTGGAAGCAGGCCTGCTGGAACTCCTCCTCCACATCGATCTGTCCGGCGGTTTGACGGGCCAGCAGCCAGGCGCGCATCCAGCCCAACTCCGGGAGGCTCATTCCCTGCTTGGCAATGTCGATGGTAGCGCCCGTCAGGTGGGGGCTCGCGATGTCGCCCTCGGCCGGCGCGGCGTTGCCGTTGATTTCCATCAGTTGCTTCTGGTACTCGACGGTCCGCACCGCTGAGCTGACTTCGAGCGGTTTGTGAAACTGGGCCGCGTGGGCGCGCGCCAGATCGGCCAGAAAGCTCGCCGTCCAGGGCCGGCAATAACGGTGGTTCTCTGGCAGGCTTCCGTCCACGGTGAGCGCCGTGGAGGCCGGCACCGGCACCAGCATCTTGCGAGCGATGCGATCGACCAAATCGGCTTCGTCCAGGATGCGCTCGAGGCCGTCGGCTTCAGTCTTTGCGTTTTGCCGCTCCAGCGACTCGTGCGACCCGCGCAACGGCGGCGGCATAACAAATCGAGTTTTGCGCAGCGATGCGGGCTTAGCAACCACCCGCCCGCCGGCTGCTTTGGCCGCAACCGCCCGATGGGAGAGCGCAGGCTGTCTGGGCAGTGCAGGGCGCGGGCGCACCGGCTGTTGATGACCGGCCGTGCGCGCAATTGTACGGCCCGCGGGCGCGGGGCGGCGCGGCGCAGGAACAGCCAGGTGCTGCGTCTTCTTGTGGGAGCTAACAGCGGCCGGTACGGTTTTGTGACGCTTCGCCGGGGCAACAGGCAAACCCTTAGCTGAAGGAAGCGAAAGTGCAGCCAGCACAAGAACGATGAGAGCGGTCCGGCACATGGAGGAGTGTGCGGAGAAACCAGAGCAACTCCAGTGTAGGCCGATGCGTCTTCGGATCGAAGTATCTATCCAGATGCGGATCTGTCCGATAACGCGCAGCTCATCGGCTCAGCCCAGGAAACCTCAGATCAAGCTTGTTCGCGAAACCAGCAGCCTCAGCCATTCCGCGGCTCGTCGGCAGCGATCGGGGCCGATGTGCGCTTTCTGGAAGAGCCGAGATCGTCTGGAGGGGCTGGTTTGCACTTGATCTGGTCGATCAGTTCGTACACTTCGTTTGGGGAATTGACCACATAGGTGTCGGCACGAGGGTGGACCTTGTCGGCCGCACACCTGCGAAGAGCCTCAAGCAGGCGCACCTCAACCACGGCGAGCATCTCTGGCAGCAGCGCCGGCCGCGCATCAAGAATCGCATCCAGGATGCGCGCTGCATCGTAGTTGCTGGTGAAGAACCGGATCGGCCTTCGGCTGGGGTAGCGGCGGTCGGGAAACGCGAGATATTTCCCGCTCTTGCCCTGTATCGCCCAAGCCGTGTATTCCTCAGAGAATTCCCCAAGAGTCACATCAAACGACCGCGGCTGGATCATCTGTAGTTCCCTCCCGTTCTCCTGCGACTACCCGAATCATCTGCCCGACCATCACTCTGAAAGCTGAAGACTGCCGGTTTCCCAAGCCTATGCTGAGTTCGCCAAAAGAGCGAGCCAAGACTTGGAAAACCTGAAAGCCTGCTTTACTGCAACAGCGTTGCCTCGTCGTCCTTCAGCTCCTCGGGAGGAATAACGACGGCGGCAGCCACCTTGTCGTCCGGTTCAAGATTGAGTAGCTTCACGCCTTGCGTGGAGCGGCCCGCCGCCCGGATGGTTTTGGTGTCGATGCGAATGATCTTGCCAAACTGGCTGATGACCATCAGTTCCGAGGTCTCGTCCACGAGAAGGATCGATGCGGACTTGCCCACCTTGGAGGTTGCCTTCAGGTTGTTGACGCCCTGGGCGGCGCGCGCGGTCAAGCGATACTCGTCGATGTCCGTGCGCTTGCCGAATCCATTCTCGGTGATCGTAAGGATGAGGAATTTGCCGACGCCGAGGCGTTCGTCCAGGTGCTTGAGGGCCTTCCTGGCTTCATCGACGGCCTTATCCGCTTCCTTCTCAGCCGCTTTCAGCGTTTCGTCGTCCATGCCGCCTGCGCGCCGCTCCTCGCGCGCTTTCTGCTGGGTCTCCTTGGCGCCGACGTAAGCGTCTCTGAGAGCGGTAAGCCGGGCAGTGAGGTCGAGATTTGCGGCACACTCGTCGCGATTCCGGTCGCGCGTCTCATCGGAGTCCGTAATGGCGACGCCGATGACCTGATCGTTCTTCTTGAGCGAGATACCCTTGTTTCCAGCGGCATTGCGGCCCATCGGGCGGAGGCCCGATCCATTGCGCTCCGGATCGTAGTGCTCCTCGAAGCGGATGGCCATGCCTTCGCGCGTGGCAAGGAAGATGGTTTGCTTGCCGTCGGTGATGCGCGCGTCGATGAGATCGTCGTCCTTGTCAATGGCGATGGCAATGATACCGCGCGCCATCACATTGCTGAAATCCTTGAGCGGGGTTTTCTTGACGATGCCGTTGCGCGTGGCGAAGAAGATGAACTTGCCTTCTTCTTCCAGGTCGCGCACGGGCAGGATGGTGCGCACGTTTTCACCCGGCTGCAGATTCAGCAGGCTCTGCATGCTCTTGCCCTTGCCCGCCGCGCCCACGTCGGGAATTTCGTAAACCTTGAGCCAGTAGACGCGCCCGGTATTGGTAAAGCACAACAGAAAGGCGTGGGTGGAATCGACAATCAACTGCGAAACAAAGTCTTCCTCGCGCGTCTTCATGCCGGTGCGCCCGGTACCGCCGCGCCGCTGCTGGCGATAGATGCTGATGGGCGTGCGCTTGAGGTAGCCCTGATGGCTCACCGTCACCGCGACCTGTTCGTCGGCGATCAGGTCTTCAAGCTGCAATTCGGCGCTCTCGTCCACGATCTGCGTGCGGCGCGCGTCGCCATACTTGTCGCGAACTTCTTCCAGTTCCTTCACTATCACCGCGCGCAGCTTGGTTTCGCTGGCCAGAATCGCCTCGTACTCGGCGATGCGCCCGCGCACCTGCTTCAACTCGTTCAGCAGTTCGTCGATGGAGAGTTGGGTCAGGCGGTAGAGTTGCAATTCGAGAATCGCATCGATCTGCCGGAGCGTCAGGCCTCGCTCTTCGTGCATCAGCCGCTCGCGGTCCAGCGTAACTACGATCTCAGTGCCCTTGCCCCACGCATACAGGTTTTCGCGAGCCTCCACGCGCGAACCAGAGGCGCGAATGATGCGAATCACCGTATCCAGGTTGTCGAGGGCAATCTTCAAGCCTTCAAGGATGTGCTCGCGCGCGCGGTCCTTCTTCAGCAGGAAGACCGTCCGCCGCTGCACCACGTCGACGCGGTGCTCGATGAAGCAGCGGATCGCCTGGTCGAGGCCCAGTTCCCGCGGCTGCCCGTTGAGCACCGCGAGGAAGATCATGGAGAAGCTTTCCTGCATCTGGGTGTGCTTGTAGAGCTGGTTGAGCACAATCTCAGGCTGCGCGCCGCGCTTGAGTTCGATGACGATCCTCATGCCGTCGCGGTCGCTCTCGTCGCGCACGTCGCTGATCTCGTCCACGATCTTGTCGTTCACCAGCTCGGCGATGCGCTCAATGAGCTTGGATTTGTTTACCTGGTAAGGAATCTCGGTGACGATGATCGCCTGCTTTTCCTTGGTCAGGTTCTCCGTAGCCACCTTGGCGCGCATCATGAAGCGGCCGCGGCCGGTCTTGTAGGCCTGGGGAATGCCGGACTTGCCGTAGAGGAAGCCGCCGGTCGGGAAATCCGGCCCCTGCACGTGCTTGAGCACTTCGGCCAGGCCCGCGCTGGGATTCTGCACCAGCTCGATGGCTGCGTTGACCACTTCGGTCAGATTGTGCGGCGGGATGTTGGTGGCCATGCCGACCGCAATGCCGCTGGAGCCGTTCACAATCAGATTGGGAATGCGCGTGGGCAGCACCGTGGGCTCGAAGGTGGACTCGTCGTAGTTGGGCGTGAAGTCCACCGTCTCCATGTCGATGTCGGCCAGCAGTTCGCCGGCAATGCGCATCAGGCGGCATTCGGTATAACGCATGGCTGCCGGCGGATCGCCGTCCACCGAGCCGAAGTTGCCCTGCCCGTCCACCAGCGGATAGCGCAGCGAGAAGGGCTGCGCCATGCGCACTAGAGTGTCGTAAATGGCCGAGTCGCCGTGGGGGTGGTAGACACCCATCGCCTGGCCGACCACCTTGGCACATTTGGTGTATTTCTTGTTGTACTCCAGACCCATCTCGCTCAGGGTGTAGAGCACGCGCCGGTGGACAGGCTTCAGGCCGTCGCGCGCATCGGGCAGTGCGCGTCCGATAATCACCGACATCGAATAATCGAGATAAGAGCGGCGCATCTCCTCCTCGATGTTGATCGGGATGAGATTCGTGCCACTGTTGGGCGGCGTGCCGCCTTCGAGAGGGAGGAGGGGATTCTGATCGTCTGCCATAAGGTTTTTCTTGGCCCGCCACAAGGCGGCAAAGGGGTTCCGGTGAAAGCGGGGCCGGACTTCGCGGGCTCGACTTCTATTTTACGCGTTCAAAGCGGGTTTCAGCAAGGCGAAAATCGGCAAATAAGTCCTTATATTGCTTGATTTTATGGAGGATTTTAGGCGGCTGCTCGGGGGCGTGTGAGGACTTAGGCCGCGCGGCGGGTTTTGGCCTTGAATTTGAGAGATGCCGTTGCCTTCTTTTTCGCCTTGGTTTCGCTTTTATTTCGGCCAGCATTCTCGCCCAATCCAGTCAGAAGCACTGGGGGGCTGTCGGGGAACTCGGCGATGTCGAGAGCTTTCCGCCTACCCCCTCCACATAGCTGCGCAGCGTGGAGAGGTAGAGGTCGGTGCGCTTCTCGATGCGCGAGACACCTTCCTGACCAATCTTGAGCTTCTTCGACAAACGAGCCTGGGTGAGTTTGCGCAGACGGCACAAAGCGTGCAAATCAATGCTTCAGGAATATTGGGTGTCTTCGATAGCCTTGCCCTGAAAATCGCCGCTGGGGCTAGAATCCCCACCCTTTACAGCAGCCCCGGCAGACTGAGCACGCAGAAGATCGCCTGGAGAAGCACTATGGCTCCGCCGGCAGCCAGCGCCAAGCGGCCTCTGGAGCTCTCGTAGGCGTCGGCAAAGACTCCGCCCACGAATGTGAGCAGAAACGGCAGCGCCCACAGCCACGGGGAGCCGGGGACGCATGTCATGACCAGGAGAAACAAAACCAAAGCGCACAACAGCGGAGTTGTGTTGCCGAAATAGCGCGACCGGCGCAGCCCGAGATAGAGCGCCAGCGCGGCAGCGGCGGCCACCGTAATGCCGGCGTTGCCCAGCGCGCCGAAGAACCGTTTGGCCGGGTCCAGCGAAACCCACAGGAACGCATCTGCGGAGCGGAAGACGTAGCTGAACGCGTCCGGCGAAAACCCGTAGCAGGCAAAAACCAGCGCCAGCGCCCCGGCCACGGCCGCCAGCACCACCGGCAGAACCTGGGTTCGGCGCCCCTCGGCCACCCACAGCATGAATGCCAAACCCAGCAGGGCCACAATCGGCAGCGCGGCCATATGCGAAGCTGCCGCAGTGCCGAAGACCACCGTCAGCAGCACCATGCGCGGCCGCCATTTGCGCCTGGGGCCTTGCATGGCGTGGGCCACGCCGATGCAGGTGTACACGCCCCCATACACTCCCAGCGCCGTCAGCACTTCTGCATTCGGAGCCACGCAGGCCTTGAGCACCGCCGGAGAAAAGCAGTAGAGCGCCAGGGCCGTATACCCGCCCAGATTGCCATAGAGCCGCCGTGTGACCCACCACAGGCCGCCGCCCAACATGCACCCGGCCAGCAGGAACGGCAACCGCAACAGCAACAGGATGTGGGTCAGTTGGTGGCGCAGTTCCCAGGTGCTCAGTTGCCCGCCAGCCTGCGTATCTGCGGTTTGCACCACGCGGTCTTCGGGCTTGCGCAGAAGGTCCATGGCCCGCTCCGCGAGCAGATTCAGCGTGAGCGGAAGCCCCGCCAGCCGGTACCCCAGGATTCCATCGTGAATATTGCCACAGGTGGTAAAGTAGCCGGCCAGGGGCGAGGGCCGCTCCCACGTCTCGCGCCCGCAACGTGCGTATTGGTAATCGCGGTCCGTCAGAGTCTGATGACTCGTGAGCCACAACCCCTGGAGAAGAAACAGCGCCAGCAACCCCGCGGCAATGCGCTGCGGGAGATTGAAGCGGAAGCGGCGGAGGCGGGCGAACCGGTGGGTCATCGCGATCAAGAGGACCTTACCAGTCTAAATCTCCCTGCCCGGACTCATGCTTGCCGTGCATCTGCGAGGACTAACGGGCATGAACGCCCAGAGCTTGCCTAGAGCGAATTCGAACGGGGCGCGCGCTTGAGACCTGGAATTCAGAAGTCGTCTGCACATCTGATTAAATCGCTTTACTCGAACCAAGCCCCAACGGTACACTGGCACCGTCATGCTTACCCGCCGCCGTTTTATCTCGAACGCAGCCTCCGCCTCAGCAGCCCTCGCATTCGCTTCAGAAGCCCGTTTCGCCCTGGCTCAGCCGGCAGGAGTCTATCGCAATCCCATCCTCGGCGGCGACCACCCCGACGCCAGCCCGATCCGCGTGCGCGACGCCTTCTACCTCACCCATTCCAGCTTCGATTACGCGCCGGGCCTGCTCATCTGGCACTCGCGCGACATGGTTAACTGGCATCCAGTGGCTGCCGCCCTCCACCGCTATTACGGCAATGTCTACGCGCCCTACCTCTGCGAGTATGAGGGCCGCTTCTACATCTACTTTCCGGCCGACAACCGCCTGCGCGTTGTCCACGCCGACCGCCCTGAAGGCCCGTGGAGCGAACCCGTCGATCTGGGCATCAACGCCATCGACCCCGCGCACATCGCCGAAAACGGCCGGCGCTTTCTCTACATGGCGGGCGGGCTGATGGCCGAGCTCACCGCCGACGGCCTGGCCGTGAAGACGCCTCCGCGCAAAGTCCTCGATCCCTGGCCAGTGCCCGCGACGACGCGCATGGAATGCACCTGCCTGGAGGGCCCCAAGCTGCTCTGGCACAACGGCTACTTCTACCTGAACGTGGCCGAGGGTGGCACTGCAGGCCCTGGAACCAGCCACTCGGTCGTCTCAGCGCGCAGCCGCCATGCCGGCGGACCCTGGGAATTCTCGCCCTACAATCCCGTCGTTCACACCGTCAACCGCGACGACCGCTGGCTCTCGCTGGGCCACGGACGGCTGGTCGATACCCCCGACGGCAAGTGGTATATCACCGTCCACTCCTACGAAAACGGCTACCGCACCCTCGGCCGTCAACTGCTGCTGTTGCCCATCGAATGGACCCCGGACTGCTGGTTCCGCGTTCCCCAAGGCACCACCGCCGATTCCGCCATCCCCTTGCCCATCCCTGGCACGACCCAGCAGCCTTTCCTCGACCCCTCGGACGATTTCACCTCCCGCGAACTCGGCCTCCAGTGGGCCTTCTGGCACGAGTACGACGCTGCCCGCTTCACCACCGGCAACGGCGCGCTGACCCTCCAGGCTCGGGGTCAATCGCTGGCCGACAGCCCGGCCTTGACCACGCCGGTGGGCGGCCACTCCTACACTGTCGAAATCGATGTCGAGGCGGAGTCCGGCTGCGAGTCGGGGCTGATGCTCTTCTATGATCCCCAACACTCGACCGGCATTTCGCTCGCGCCCGAAGGCATTGGCGTGCGCCTGGCCAACGGGTACGTTCCCGGCCGCCGTGAAAAAGGCTCGACCCGCGCTACCCTGCGCATCGTGAACGACCGCCAGGAGATTGACTTCTACTATCGTCTTCCCGGCCAACCCTGGCGAAAAACCCCGGAATCGGCGGAAATCTCCGGCATGCAGCACAACGTCCTGGGCGGCTTCCTCGATGTGCGGCCCGCCGTCTACGCCTGCGGCTCGGGAATGGCCATTTTTCGCAATTTCCGCTATTGGCCGCAGGTCAACACGCCAGTGTAAGGAATCGGCAGTCGTCTTTTTTCTCCAGGCAAAAAGGAAGCCGCCCCGAAGGGCGGCTTCCTTGGCAAGGTCTGCGCCTTAGTTGAAAATGGCTCCCACGGTCACGTTGGAGTTGCCGACATCTCCCAGCGTAACTTGGCAACTGTTTGGCCCTAATGCATTGACAGCCACGGTTGGCGTGCAGTTATAGGACCATCCACCGAAGGATACTCCCGTCTGGGCTGGTGCAGTCAGAGTCACGGTGGTGCCTAAGGGGTAGGTCGCTGTGCAAACTGAGCCACCAGTGTTCCCGTTTGCAGCCCAACCGGGGCCGCAATGGATCACGTTCGCCGTGTTTGTCGCAGAAGGAGCCGTTACCAGCCAATTGGCGGTGTTCAGGCCTTCGTTATAGACAGTCAGTGTCACCAACAATCCCGATGCTTGCGAACCTGGGTAGCATGAACCCGGAGTGGGGGGATTGCCGTTGGGGTTGGGGAGAACCAGGGGGCAGCTGAACGTCGCCGTGGCGGTCTGGATAGACCCCGTGGTTGGATCCGTTGCTTCGGCAATGATGACGGCTGATCCGTTCCCGTATGCGGTAACAACCCCGCCAGGAGCCGCCGGATTTGGAGGGGTTGAGTTGGTGTTGACGGGAAAGACATTGGGCTCGGAGGAAAGCCAGGTAACCGAACTTGTCAGATCCCTGACCGTTGGAGCGGTCGAGTACGTTCCGATCGCCAGGAAATTCCCTGTATCCTGCAAATTGCCCACGGAAATAGTGCTCGGAATAATGATGAGCGAAAGCAGAGGCTCCGGCGCGGCTGTGAGTGAAACATTGACCGTCGCTGTAGCCGTCAGTACGCTGTTATCGGGGTTGGTCCATTGGGCCGTAATCGTACTTGAGCCCGCACTCACCCCCGAGGCAATTCCATTGCACTTGTTCGTAGTCTGATTGGTAAGCGGGTTTGTGCACGTGGTAAGCCCGGAAGTGACCGTGGCGATGGTTGGAATGCTGGAACTCCAAGTGAGAGAAGCCGAGTTTGTTAGATCCTGCTGAAGACCGGTGGTTCCCGAAGTCCCAATTGCAATGAACTGCCCTGTTTGACCTGACGCGGACAGCCCCTGGGAGCTCGGGAGAATGGTAAGCGCTGTGATGGGTTCGGCGGCAGCGCCTACCACCGTAAAGGGCGCTGTCGCCGTCGCCACGGTACCGTCAGCGTTCGTAGCGACGGCCGTCATGGTGGCAGTGCCCTGATTCACCGCCGTGGCAAGCCCATCCGTCGCGCTGGTGCAGGGAAGTGCAGACCCAGCGGTGCAAATTGTGGCAACCGACTGGCTGCTCGAAGTCCAGGCGACCGAAGTGGTCAGGTTTTTCGTCGCGCCCGCCACGGTCGTTCCAATCGCGATGAACTGCCCGGTCTCACCCGGCGAGGCGACCGATTGAGAGCTCGGGATGATGGAAAGCGTAGTCACATCCCCTCCGGTGCCTCCGCCTCCACCTGTGGTTCCTGTCACCGTGATGGTCGCGGAGCCCGAAACAACGCCGGTGAACCCTTTCATACTGGCCGTAATCGGTATCGAGCCGGCGCCAACCGCTGTGACCAGCCCGGTGGAACTGACTGTTGCCACACTGCTGGCGGGCGTGCTCCAGGTCACCAGGTCTGTGACATCCTCGCTGGTCGAGGGATGAGTCCCATGGCCGTACAGGCCGGTAGCCGTGAGCTGCACCTGGGCGCCTGCCGCCATACTCACGCTCGCAGGAGTCACCACGATGGAGTCCACTTCAGAGGTGCCGCAACCGCTCAGCGCCACCGCAAGGCCGACGAACAACAGTGTCCCCACGCGAAAACGATCGAACATACAGGTCTCCTGGCGTTTCCAGCCGGTTGGCTCCCGTTGAACCATGCCCCGGTTTCAATTCCGTTAAGCTCTGCGGCGACAACCACATTGTTTCGCAGGCTTGTTAGATGCAGCGCCCGGCTCCGGTTTCGCTGGGGCGCGCCGAAGCCTGGCATTCACTTCACCTTCGACTCTAAGCGCCCACACGACCGAAAGGCGAAGTCGTCAGATGCATGGCTGCTCATACGGTATCAAAACGGTTAACGAACAGCCGAAGATCTGTCGAATCGCCGCGCGCACAGAGCCTGCGACGCTAGCCTGGAGGCATTACCCCCTTCCCCCCGGCCCGGATATGTCCCTTCACTTTGCCCTCCTGGCCGGCACCCGCTACACTTCTCCCAGGATGGCCATAGCGCGCGACAACACTCCGGAACGGCTGGTCAGCGCCTCGCGCGCTGAAGAAGAGCAGGGTTTCGAGCTTAAACTGCGCCCCCGCTGGCTGCGTGAGTTTATCGGCCAGTCGAAGGCCAAGGAACAGTTGGCCATCGCACTGGAAGCCGCCAAATCCCGCGGCGAGGCGCTGGATCACGTCCTCCTCTTTGGCCCTCCGGGGCTGGGCAAAACCACGCTGGCCACCATCATCGCCAACGAGCTGGATGTGGGTTTCCAGCAGACCTCCGGACCGGCGCTTCAGATTCAGGGCGACCTGACCGCCATCCTCACCAACCTGCGCGAGCGCCAGGTGCTCTTTCTGGACGAGATTCACCGCATGCAGCCGGTGCTGGAAGAGAAGCTCTACACCGCTCTGGAAGACTACAAGCTGGACATCATCATCGGCCAGGGCCCGGCGGCGCGCACCCACGTGATGGAGATCCGGCCCTTCACCTTCATCGGCGCCACCACCCGGCCCGGCCTGCTCAGTTCTCCCTTGAGGTCGCGCTTCGGCATCCTGCTGCGCCTCGAGTTTTACACGGAAGAGGAACTGCGCTTCATCGTCGAGCGCTCCGCAGAGGTGATGCAGATCCCCATCGACACCGACGGCGCGGCTGAAATTGCGCTGCGTTCCCGCGGTACACCGCGCATCGCTAACCGCCTGCTGCGCCGCGTACGCGACTACGCCCAGGTGCGCGGCTCGGGCGTCATCGATCGCCCCACGGCCAACGCCGCGCTCACAATGCTTGAAGTGGATGCGCACGGCTTCGACGAGATCGACCGGCGGCTGCTCTTGACCATCATGCAGAAATACGACGGCGGCCCCGTGGGACTGGGCACCCTGGCCGCAACCCTGGCCGAGGAAGAGGACGCGCTGGAAGAGGTTTACGAGCCGTTCCTGATCCAGATCGGTTTTCTCGACCGCACGCCGCGCGGTCGCGTGGCCACGCGCCTGGCTTATGAGCATTTCGGAATCGCCATGCCGGGAAGACAGGCACCGCTGTTTTAGGAAGATAGCTGAGTTATCTTGGCGGGCGAAGTTAGATAAGCGAACAGCACAGGAGAGCAATCATGGCACTTACCGAATCCACCATGCTTGAACTGGGCACCATTGCCCCCGAATTCGCACTTACCAACGTCATCACCGGAACCACCGTTTCCCTCGACGACTTTCGCGGACGCAAGGCGTTGCTCGTCATGTTCATCTGCGCCCACTGTCCCTACGTCAAGCACATCAATGAGGGTCTGGCCGGTCTGGGAAAGGACTACGCCACCAAGCCCCTCGCCATCTTCGCCATCAGTTCGAACGACGTTTCGAACCACCCCGGCGACAGCCCTGAAGGGCTCAAGCGGCAAGCCGAAACCTTCGGATTCGATTTCCCTTATCTCTATGACGAGACGCAGGCCGTGGCTCATGCCTACAAGGCCGCCTGCACGCCAGACTTCTTTCTCTTCGACGTCGATTTCCGCCTCGTCTATCGCGGCCAGTTCGACTCCAGCCGCCCCGGCAGCGGCATTCCCGTCACCGGCGAAGACCTGCGCGCCGCCATCGACCAGGTACTGGCGGGCAAACCGGTTCCCAAGGATCAGCGCCCATCCATTGGTTGCAATATCAAGTGGAAAGCATAATGAAGCAGAGTTGTCTGCGGCTTCGCAGCAAGCTGGCGGAGTTCGCTTTCGCGCTAACGCCGCCAACTCCGCTAACACCGCTAACACCGCTTATAGATTCATCCCCTTCAGGTACTCGCGGAACTTCGGTCCAAGGTCCGGCCGCTTGAGCGCAAACTCGACTGTCGCCTCTAACATGCCGAATTTATCGCCGGCGTCGAATCGCCTGCCCTCAAAGGTGTAACCAAAGACCTTCTCTTCCTTGATCAGCGCCCTGATGCCGTCGGTAAGTTGTATCTCGCCGACCGCGCCGGGCTTTGTCTGCTCCAGTAAGGCGAAGATACGCGGTGTGAGCACATAGCGGCCAATGATGGCCTGCTTGGAGGGCGCATCCTCGAACTTCGGCTTTTCCACCATGCCGGTGCAGTTGTAGATGCGCGGGTTGGTGGGGTCCTGCGAGCCGGCCAGCACGCCATAGGCGCTGATCCCAGGCCCTTCCACGGTCTGCGTCGCCAGCACCGATCCGCCCTTTTCGTCGAAGACGCCGATCAGTTGCTTGAGGCAAGGCACCTCGGCGTCGATTACATCGTCGGGCAGGATGACGGCGAACGGCTCGTCGCCCACCAGGTCCTTGGCGCAGAGCACGGCGTGGCCCAGGCCCAACGGCTCCTTTTGGCGCACATAGCTGATCCGCGCCAGCGATGAGACGCCACGCGACACCGCCAGCAATTCATTCTTGCCCTTTCGTTCCAGGGTGGCGTCCAGTTCATAGCTGACGTCGAAGTGGTCTTCCATCGCACTCTTGCCGCGGCCGGTCACGATGATGATGTGCTCGATTCCAGACGCGATGGCCTCTTCCACTCCGTACTGGATGATGGGCTTGTCCACCAGCGCCAGCATTTCCTTGGGAATCACCTTGGTGGCCGGCAGAAACCTGGTACCTTGTCCGCCTGCAGGAAAGACCGCTTTCCGTACCCTTTTGTTCATTCCTTCGCCCTCATTTCAACGCAAGCCGCGCGGTGCAGGCGGCCTCGATTTGCGCTCACAGCATACTCGGCCGCCTTCGGCTTCCGCTCTACCCTTGCGTGGGATTCGCCGGACGAAAGGATGTATCCCTTCTAAAGCGCCGGCGTGTTATCCCCAAGCAATGCCTCGCGCACGATCTTGATCGGCGGGAATCCTTGCTTGAGGAAGTTATTGTGGAACTCTTCCAGCGAGAACGCCGCACCCTGTTTCTTCTTCATGTCTTCGCGCAGCTTCATGATCTCCAGCTTGCCCAGCGTGTAGTAGAGATAGGTGGGGTCGCCGGCGCCGCGCTTGGTTTCCACCACCGCCGTCTCCTTCGACTGGTAACCTTCCTTCTGGAAGAAGGCAACCGCCTCGTCGAAGCTCATCTTGCCGGTATGCATTTCGATGCCCACAACGAAGCGCGCGTTGCGCAGCAGAGCATCCTGCAATTGCCCCAGACGCAAAAACTTCGATTCGCGCCCGTCCTTCGCGCCGGCGCCGGGCTGGCCATAGCCTTCGTCGAGCATCATCTGCTCGGTGTAGTGCGCCCAACCCTCGATGTCTGTGTTGGCGCCCAGCAGCTTGCGCACCCGGCTGGGAGCCTGCGGCAGCCAGAGAAATTGAATGTAGTGCCCCGGATAGGCCTCGTGTACCGCGGTCGAAATCACCGTGCCCACATTGAACGAATGCATGTAGCCATCCACCTGCGCGGGCGTCATCGATGGATCGGGCAGCGTCACATTGAAGTAGGCCTCCGTCGCGTGGGTCTCGAACGGTCCCGGCGTATCCATGCTGGCCTGGGTTGTGGCACGCATGAACGGCGGCGTCTCTTCCACAATCGGCCGCACATCGGACGGGATGGTCACAATGTGATGCGTGCGGATGAAGCTCGTCAGCCCGTCGAACGTCGCACGAAACGCGTTCAGCAACTGATCGGGAGCGGGATGATTCTCTCCCAGTTCTTCCAGCACCGCGCCAGGTGTCTTGTCCGGCTCCAGTTCCTTGGCAACCTGTCTGAAATGCTCCTGGTTCTTGCGCATGTCCGTCCAGGCAATCTCTAGCAGTTTGTCCAGCGGAAGATCCACCATCTCGTCGTATTCGAGCTTCTTTGAGAAAGTTTCCGCGCCGATGCGGAAGTCGCCATTGGATTGCGGGAGCAGGTCCGTTTTGAGCCAACCGAGATAGCCGTTGAGCGCGGCAATCACCGCCGCGTTGGTCTGGGCAAACTCTGCCTTCAGCGCAGGGTCTTTGGCGTCGGCAAAGGCCAGCGGCACGTCGTGCTCAAAGAAGCTCACAATATCCGGCAATTGCTCGATGGCAATCTCGGTGTAAATGCGCGGCGGATTCTTGAGGTTCACGCGCGCTGCGGCCAGCAGAGCCGGCATCTGCTTTTCGCGCGCCACGAGAGAGTGCAGGCGATCGTCCGGCGAAGCGAATTTGCGCTCCATCAGCGTGAAGGCCCCGTTCGCGCAGGTGCTCGAATAGTTGTCCGCATTCTTTTCCCACGGGCGGATGGTTTCGAGAGTCAACAGAGAGGAACGAATGTTAGCCAGCACAATCTCCCGGTCGCTGCGCGGAACAAAATCGGCCGCATCCTCATCGGGACGAATCGCCTCGATGCGTTTTTCAAAGCTCTTGAGCGCGGCAATCTCGGCGTCGATGCTTTTGCGCGAGTAATCTTCCAGTTGTGCGTCGTACTGGTGATACCCGGCCAGTGTACCGTTCGTCGGACCGTAGTGAAAGTACACCTGGTCGAAGTACTCGTCTGAAACCTTCTCGAACTGCTGCTTCCAGTTTTCCTTCTCGGCATGAGCGGCGATCGCGGAACCCATACAAACTCCAATCGTCAACAGCGCAGCAAATCTCTTCATCTTCCCTCTCTTTATTGAAGCATTTTTCTTATGCGCTCACTGGCGCGGGAGCCAGTTTGGCGAGCACTTCGTGAATCTCAAGCAGAACCTCGTCGGAGCGCGCGGCAGCCAAAGGATACTTCAACAGCCCTTGCGGCGTGAACTGCGCGCCGCGCTTGGCGTTTTTTGCCACCAAGCGCATCAGGTGCTGCGGATCGACAGCCGCGTTTTCCATGAACCGGATCTGCAGTTCGCCGCGCCGGCGATCGACCTGCGCAATGCCCATCCGCTCGCACTCCAGGCGCACCAGCGCCGCTTCCAGCAGATATACCGTCGCATCCGGCGGCGCGCCATAGCGGTCTTCCATCTCCGCGCGCACTTCGGCCACGGCTGCTTCGCTTGCGGCTCCCGCGATCTTCTTGTAGAGCCGCAGCCGCTGGTTTTCTTCCGGCACATAGCTCTCGTCGATGCGCAGCGACAGCCCCAGGTTGAGCTGCGTCACCGGCCGCTCCTGGCTGCTCTCGCCCTTCATCTCCTTGACCGCGGCCTCCAGCATCGAGGTGTACAGCTCGAATCCAACCGCCTCGATATGGCCGCTCTGCTCGCCGCCCAGCATGTTGCCCGCGCCGCGCAACTCCAGATCCAGCGCCGCGATCTTGAAGCCCGCGCCCAGGTCGCTGAACTCTTTCAGCGCCGCCAGCCTTCTGCGCGCAATTTCAGTCAACTCGTTCTCCGGCGGAATCAGCAGATACGCATAGGCGCGGCGGTTCGACCGGCCCACGCGCCCGCGCAACTGGTAGAGTTCGCTCAGCCCATGCCGGTCGGCGCGGTTGATGAGAATCGTATTCGCCAGCGGAATGTCGAGGCCGTTCTCGATGATGGTGGTGGCCACCAGCACGTCGTATTCGTGGCTCATGAAGGCCAGCATCACGCGTTCGAGTTCCGTCTCGGTCATCTGCCCGTGGCCCACGGCCACGCGCGCGGCGGGCACGAGTTCCTGAATGCGCGCGGCAATTTCGTAGATCGACTCCACGCGATTGTGCACAAAATACACCTGCCCGCCGCGCTCCAACTCGACCTCGACCGCCGAGCGCACAATCTTCTCGTCGAACTTGGCCACCACAGTCTGAATTGCCATGCGGTCCTTGGGTGGTGTCTCGATCACGCTCATGTCCCTGAGGCCCACCAGCGACATATGCAGCGTGCGCGGAATCGGCGTGGCGCTCATGGCCAGCACGTCGATCTCCTTGCGCATCTGCTTCAGCCGCTCCTTGTGTCGTACGCCAAAGCGCTGCTCCTCATCGACTACTAACAGCCCCAGGTCCTGAAACTTGATGTCTTTCGAGAGCAGCCGGTGCGTGCCGATGAGAATATCGATCTTGCCCGTCTCCACCCGCGCCACGATGTCTTTCTGCTCCTTCGCGGTGCGGAAGCGCGAGATCATTTCCACGTTGATGGGGAACTGCGCAAAGCGTTTCTTGAAGGTCTCATAGTGCTGAAAGCTCAGAATCGTGGTCGGCGTCAGCACGGCTACTTGCTTCCCGTCCTGCACGGCCTTGAAGGCCGCGCGCATGGCCACTTCCGTCTTGCCGTAGCCCACGTCGCCACAGAGGAGCCGGTCCATCGGCGTGGTGGATTCCATGTCGTACTTGATGGCCCGGATCGCCGATAACTGGTCGTCGGTCTCGTTGTAATCGAACGAGTCCTCGAACTCCCGCTGAAAGGCGTTGTCCTTTGAGAAAGCCGTTCCCTGCGCCGAGTAGCGCTCGGCATATAACTTCAATAACTCGCCGGCCATGTCCTGCATGGCCTTGCGCACGCGCGCCTTGGTCTTGGTCCACTGCTGCGAGCCCAGGCGATTCAGCACCGGCGCCGGTCCCGCGTCCGTCGAACGGTACTTCTGGATCAGGTCCAGCCGGGTCAGCGGCACATATAACTTGGCCTGCTCGGCAAACTCCAGAATCATGAACTCGACCGAGAGCCCGTCCTGCGCAATCTCTCTCAGCCCCTGGTACTGCGCAATTCCGTGCTCCACGTGAACCACGTAGTCGCCGATCGTCAGATCGCGAAAATCCGAAACGAATGCAGCGGTCTTCGATCGCTTGGGCTCCGGACGGGCCGCAACGTCGGCGTCATCGGATAAATCGTTGGCCCCGAAGAGAATCAGGTTCGAGTCGGAAAAGCTCACACCGGCCGACAACGGCGTGCGCACGATGACCGGCACGCGCAAGTCGCCCGCGAGATAACTGGCTTCGTCCAGCACCGTCTCGCCGCCGGGACGCGCCGCGCGGCTGCCCAGCCGGTAGGGAATCTGATACTCGCGCAGAACGGTAGCCATCCGCTCCACGTCGCCCTGGTTGGGCGCGGCCAGCACAATCCGCGTCTCGGCCGCCATCAGGCTCTTCAATTGCTCGGTCAGCGCCGGAATCGACCCATGAAATCGCAGCGTGGGCCGCGTATTCAGTTCGATCTCGCCCAGCGTCGGATCCTCGTCCAGAATGTCCACCGCGCCGAGCTGATCGAGATCGAGGCCCATGTGCGCGTCGAGCGCCGCCTTGAGCACTTCCGGGCGCAGATAGATGTCCTCGGGCTGGATCAGCGAGCCGATACCCGAGCGCTCGTGGCGCTGCTCGACCTTGTTCCACCAGCGATCGATCTGATTGCGCACCATCGCCGGCTCGTCGATGAAGAGCGCGCACCGGGGCGCCAGCGACAAGAGCGATTGGTCCGCCCCGGCCACCGCCGAAAAGAACTCCCACCCCGGAAAGACGCTGACTCCGCCGGCGGCCGCGGCCTCAATGGCCATCTCCTCGCCATCTTCCTCGGCCTCGTCCTCGAATTCCACACGCTGCCGGCTCAGCCGCCCATGGACCGCGGCCAGCAGCCGTTCCGTCACCGGCGTCTCGGTCAGCGGCAGCAACTGCGTCTCGTCCAGCCCCGACTGCGAGCGCTGCGTCTCCGGATCGAATTTGCGGATGGTCTCGATCTCGTCGCCGAAGAACTCGAGGCGCACCGGACGGTCCGACTCCGGCGAGTAGACATCCAGAATCCCGCCCCGCCGCGTGAACTGGCCCGGCATCTCCACCAGGTCCATCTGCGTATAGCCCACGCTGGCCAGGTGTCCGGTGAGCACCTCCACGTCCACCTCTTCGCCGCGCTTGAGGGTCACGGCGAGGCCAGCATAGTAGTCGCGGTCGAAGAGGCGCAGCGCCGCCGACTCCACCGGCGCAATCAAGATGGAAACCGCTCCGGTGGCCAGCTTGAACAAAGCCGCCGCGCGCTGCTCCTGGACATCCGGATGTGGAGAAAGGTTTTCGAAGGGAAGCACATCGTGGGCCGGCAGCCGCACCACCTGCGCAGGGTCCACCGCGCCGGTCAGTTCGCAGCCCGCGCGCAGCATCGGTTCCAGCGCCTCGGCAGCCTTGTTGTCGGCTACCACCACGATCACCGGCTGCTTGGCCGCCCGCGCCATCAGCGGCACATAGAGCGCCCGCGCCGTCGCCGTCAGTCCAGAGACACGTCTCCGCCCCGCACCCAGGCTCAGATGCCTTCGTACGCGCTCAAATCCCGAAGAGTGCTCCAGCTCCGCGAAGATCTCGCGGACGAACGGGAGAATCATGTAGCCCCAGTTTAGCAGCGACGGCAAGGACGCTGCCGGTTCGCGAACGCGACGGTGAGCGAAGAGCCTGAACGCGGAGAAAATTCATCGCGAAGAGCCGGCGCAACAGCGTCGGCTTGCTGCCTGCGCCGCCCTTTGCGTCTCTACTCCTTCGGTCGCCAGCGCAGGATAGGCTTGCGGGCTGCCTGCACCTCGTCGAGCCGGGAGACGCGGGTGGAATGGGGAGCGGACTTGACCAGTTCCGGCGTTTCCTCGACTTCCTGGGCGATGGAGCGCATGGCCGCGATGAACAGGTCAAGCTCTTCCAGCGATTCGCTCTCAGTGGGCTCGATCATCAGGGCGCCGTGGACGATCATCGGGAAGCTGACCGTGTAGGGATGAAAGCCGTAGTCGATGAGGCGCTTGGCGATATCGCCGGTCTTGACGCCTTTGGCCGCCTGGCGCTTGTCGCTGAAGACCACCTCATGCATGGACCCGGTCTGGTAAGGCAGCTCGTAGACGTCTTCCAGCTTTTTGCGGATGTAGTTGGCGTTGAGCACTGCGTCTTCGGTGGTCTGGCGCAGGCCATCCGGGCCGTTGGCCAGGATGTAGGCCAGGGCGCGAATGAACATGCCCACGTTGCCATAGAAGGCGCGCACCCGGCCGATGGTCTGCGGCCGGTCGTAGTTCCAGTGCAGTAGTCCCTCCGCCCCTGTCGCGCGGACCAGAACCGGCACAGGAAGAAATGGCTCCAAAAATGCCTTGCAGGCCACGGGGCCGGAGCCGGGACCGCCGCCGCCGTGCGGCGTGGAGAAGGTCTTGTGCAGGTTGAGGTGCATCACGTCCACGCCGAAGTCGCCGGGACGGGTCTTGCCCACCAGGGCATTCATATTGGCGCCATCCATATACAGGAGGGCCCCCTTGGCGTGAAGCATTTCGGCAATCTTCGCGATCTGGCTCTCGAAAACCCCAATCGTCGAAGGATTGGTGAGCATCAGCGCCGCGGTTTCTTCGTCCACCTGGGCCGCGAGGGCTTCCAGATCGATGCCGCCCTCGGGGTTGGACTTGAGGGTTTCCACCGTATAGCCGCAGATGGCCGCGGAAGCTGGATTGGTGCCGTGGGCGGAGTCGGGAATGAGCACCTTGCGGCGGGGATTTCCTCGGGACTCATGCCATGCCCGAGCCAGCAGTATCCCCGTGAATTCGCCGTGCGCGCCGGCGGCCGGCTGCAGCGTGATGGCGTCCATGCCGGTGATTTCGAGCAAACAGCGTTGCAGCAGATCGATCACTTCTAGAATGCCCTGGGCGAGCGAGTCGGGCCGGTAAGGGTGCGCCTCGGCGAGACCCTCGATGCGGGCGACCAACTCGTTGACGCGCGGGTTGTACTTCATGGTGCAGGAGCCCAGCGGGTACATGCCCAGGTCGATGGCGTAGTTCCACGTCGAGAGCCGCGTGAAGTGGCGAATAATTTCGATCTCGCTCAGTTCGGGGAGCTCCGCTCCCTTTTCGCGATGGGCTGCGCCGAGGAGGACGGCGGCGTCTACGGCAGGCACGTCGAGCGGAGGCAGCTTGTAGGCGCGTTTGCCGGGCGAGGATTTCTCGAAGAGCAGGCCTTCGTTCTGCGACTGGTGAGGACGGACTTTGCCGAGTGTTTGTGGACCGGCGGTTTCAGATATTATTGCCATTTTTGCACCCCATTACGGTCTGTTTGAGCTGATCGTGCTAGTTACTAATGATTGAAGGTGGCTTGTTCGTCGGGCTATGGTATCGCTCTTCGCACCAGCGCCAAAGCCACAATCCAAACGGATAGCCTGCCAAGAGCCAGAACAGAGCGCTAATCGGAAGGAACAAATCTGGCTTCTTGTGATCGACAAAGAAACTCATACAAGTCATAAAAATGAACATGAACCCGCCCCACCCAAGCGATCCCCTTGTGAGAACGAAGTGTAGTTTCCCACGTTCGCGAATCTTCTCCCATGCCTGTCGCTGCTTTTCGAATTTCCCAGGGTTTTCGAGCTGTAGGCTCATTTACACCCCCTCGGTTTCGTTCTCCTGCTTTGTAACAGGGCACGACTTTAGTCGTGCCGCAAACAACCATCAAAATGTTTCTGGGCTTTAGCCCCTGCCGCCTTCCGGTTCGCCAGGGACTCAAAGCAGTAGGGATACTGCTCGGGAGAATCGACCAATCCCACCTTCACCGGATTCGCGGCAATATAGGCCTGATGCTGCGCAAAGCTCTCCCTGCCGAGTACCTGCACCTCGGAAAACCCGCGTTGCCAAACCTCTCCCAAATGCCCGAATTCCTTGGTCAGGCGATGGGAGAACCTGCCCTTGATCAGTTGCATGGCCTTTTCGATGGTCATCTCGCCTTCAACGGTCAGCAGTAGATGAATATGGTCCGGCATGATCACGAAATCGTGCAGCTTGAACTTCCGTTCCCCTACAAGGGACCGCAGCACGTCAATGAGAAGGTCCGCATTCCGTTCCGACTGCAGCAGGCTGCGCCCCATGGCGGTCTTCGTCGTGACGAAGAAAGTGCGCGACGGGGAGAGAATCGCATCCGAGCGGGAATTGCGGCCAGGAATTGCCATGGCAGGGGCTAAAGCCCCTCTCCTTTTATGCCTCTTTCGGCACGGCTGAAGCCGTGCCCTGTTACAAAGCCACCACTTCTCGGCAAGCTGTAAAGCAGCGCCTTTTGAAGAACACATTTTGTTGCGCGAAAGGTCATTCTGCCTCCACCAGTCCCTCCGCCAGAACTCTGGCTGCAGTGTCGATGTTTTCGCAAGTCACGATTTCCGTGGCGCACCAGAGCGTGGCGTTGCCTAACTCGGGATACCAGCGGCTCAACTCGATGCCACCGACGATCTTTTCATCCATCAACCGCTGGCTCCAGGCTGTGGGAACCTCTTCTGTTTGCAAGACGAATTCGTTGAAGCGGGGCGCGCCGGTGAAGCGCAGCTTGGCGCCGGGCTGCGCACCAAGGGTTTTCGCCGCGTAATTCGCTTTGGCGAGGTTGTGCTCGGCTAGTTCGCGGATACCCTCCTTGCCATAGACGCTGAGGAAGATGGTGGCCATCAGCGCCACCAGCGCCTGGTTGGTGCAGATGTTGGAGGTGGCTTTCTCGCGGCGGATGTGCTGCTCGCGCGTCGATAGCGTCAAAACGAAGCCGCGGTAGCCGGTCGAATCGACGGTTTGGCCGACGAGGCGGCCGGGCATCTGGCGCACATACTGTTCCTTGGCCGCGAGGACGCCGCAAAACGGACCGCCGTAGCTGAGAGCCACGCCGAAGGACTGGGCTTCCATACTGACGATGTCGGCTTCGACCGGCGGGCGCACGATGCCCAGCGAGACCGCTTCTGCAATAGAGACGATGAGCAAGGCGCCCTTCGCGTGCGCGATCTGCGCGATGGCGGGAATGTCTTCAAGGACGCCGAAGAAGTTGGGGCTCTGGATGAGAACCGCCGCGGTTTCCTGGGTAACAGACGCATCGAGGGCGGCCAGATCGACGCGGCCGGTCTCCGGATCGTAACCAACCAGCGAGGTGGGCAGATCCTGATGGCGGGCGTAGGTGGCCATGACCTCGCGGTACTCGGGATGGACGGTTGCAGCGACCACAGCCCTGTCCCGGCCAGTGACGCGCATGGCCATGCGGACCGCTTCGGCCGCGCCCGTCGAGCCATCGTACATGCTAGCGTTGGCCACGTCCATGCCGGTCAACTCGGCGATCATGGTCTGGAATTCGAAGATGGCCTGCAGGGTTCCTTGGGTGATTTCGGCCTGGTAGGACGTGTAGCTGGTAAGGAATTCGCCGCGCTGAACCAGGGAGTCGATGATGACCGGCCGGTAATGGCGATAGGCGCCCGCACCGAGAAAGCTGGCGTAGTCAGTGGCGTTCTTCTGGCCGGCCGCGCGGAAATAGTCGATAATTTCGCTCTCGGCCTGCTGACGGGGCACGTTGAGGTCGCGATCGAGACGGTATTCGGCGGGGATGACGGCGAAGAGGGAGTCAATGGAGCCGGCGCCGATTTCGGCCAGCATTTTTTCCCGTTCGGCGGGCGATTTGGGAAGGTAGCGCATGGTGTCCTTTGGACAAGTGGTCAGTTGTCAGTGATCAGTTGTCAGTTCGCGGCGAAAACACTGCGCGGGATCGCGGCAGGAACATTCGAAACAATCAAGACGGTCCTTGTATTAAGACTGACCGCTGAAAACTGGCAACTGACCGCTGGTTTCTTAGCTTGCTGTCTCTTCCGACACAAACGCCTCGTAGGCCGCGGCGTCGAGCAGGGCGTTGAACTGGGCGGGGTCGGCCAGCTCGACCTTGATGATCCAGGCTTCGTGGGGCGCTTCGTTGATCTTGTCGGGCGCGTTCTTGAGCTCTTCGTTGACGGCGGTGACGGTGCCGGTGACAGGCGAGTAGAGGTCGCTGACGGCCTTCACGCTCTCGACGGAGCCGAAGGTCTGGTTGGCGGTGACCGGGTCGCCGATCTTGGGCACGTCTACATAGACGATGTCGCCCAGCGAGTTCTGCGCGTAGTCGGTGATGCCGATGGTTCCGATGGAGCCTTCGACAGCGATCCACTCGTGTTCGCGGGTGTAACGGTAGTTTGTGGGGTAGGCCATTGGGAATCCTTTCCTTGTTTCAGTCCACTCGCCCGTCAAGGGGCGCGACGAAAGAGTAGTGTACGGCGACGGGGGAGGGTTGGGAAAACGGAGAACAGAGATCGGTTGCCGGCGACGCCGCGGCGGGTTCTACGCGGATGCGAAGCCGGGATAGGGTTCGAGGGGGACGAGGACCGGGATTTCCATCATGCCGGCCTGGAAGATGGGCAGGCTCGCGATAGCGGCGCGGACTTCGACCTCGCCGGACGCTTCCCAGAGGAGGACGGCGCCGGGAAGATCGCCCCGCTTCCAAATCTGGCGGAGAACGCCGGAAGCGTAGAGTGCCCGGACGCGCTGGCCCTCCTGGGCAACCAGCTCCGGGGTGAAGGCTTCGGGCGGAAATGCGTCCGTGCGGCGGCGGGAAACGGAGAGAAATTGCATGGGGAAATTGTAAAAGTAGGGACCGGGAAAAAGGGGCCAGAAGGAGCAAATCCCAGGCGCGCCTCAGTCCCTAAGTCCCTACCTGTCGAAGAACTGGCCGTGCCCGCCATTCGCCCAAGGGTCGTAGTGCAGGGCGAAGTTGGCGCGGGTTTGGACGGAGGGGTGGTCGAAGGTCCAGAACTCGATGAAGGGGCTGGGGCTTGGATCTTCCAGCCAGGCTTCGCCCAAGTGGTTGAAGGCGGAGACGGCGGTCTTCTTCGGGTCGGCGACGATGCCGTGGATGGCCTCCTGGCCGTAGACGTCGGCCTGGTGCTCGAAGTGGCGGCTGAAGGCGTTGGCTGCCGGCGCCATCGCGAATCCAGCGACCGAAACGGCGAAGAGCAGCACCAGGAAGCCGGCGCGGCTGGAGAGCGAATCGACCTGCCAGCGGGCGCCGAAGCGGCCCGCGAGCCAGCCGGCAAACCAGGCGCAGGCCCAGTAGACGAAAAACAGACCGACGGCGAAACCGGCGAGCTTCTGGGGAATGTGGTTGAGAACGTAGTGCCCGCTCTCGTGGCCGAAGATGAAAAGGACTTCGTCGTCGGGGATGCGACCGGCCGTGGTATCCCACACCACGATGCGCTTGGTGGCGCCAAGGCCGCTGACGTAAGCGTTGAGGCCGTTGGTCTTGACGCTGGCCTTCATCAGAAACATGCGCTCGGGCGGGATATTGGTTCCGGTGCGGGCAACGACTTTTTCAAGCTCGGCCACCAGGGCTGGATGGTGTTCGGCAAGGGGCTCGTACTTGTTGAAGATGGGTTCCAGCAGCGGCGACACAAAGATGCCTAGAACGAGGAGCGGCAGCGTGGCCACCCAGGCGCCCAGCCAGTAGCGGCGCGGCCAGCGGCGGACGATCCAGTTGAAGAGCAGCAGCACGGGCGCGCCAATCAGCAGGGAAAGGCCCAGCGCCTTGGCCTCGTCACCGAGCCAACTGCCCCATCCCTGCACGCTGATGCCGTAGCTTCTTTCCACATGCTGGCCGTAGATATCCAGCGGCAGGTTGGCCAGCGCGGTGATGACCAGGAAGGCGGCGAAGAAGAGCAACCCTTGCAGCCAGCGGCGGCGCAAGAGGCGCTGAGCCCGGGCATCCAGTCCGGCTGCGGCGCGGGTGGCCAGCAGCAGCCAGAGCACGGCCAGCCCCCACAGCGAGTAGACAAGTCCCAGAATGTTGCGAATGCGGCTGAGGGCGATGGCCTTGGCCAGCTTGTCCGCGGGCAGGGAGTAGGCTTGCGCGCCGGGTTGCGAGGCAGTTGGAGCCGGGGCCGGCTGGGCTGTTGTCGTCTGGGCTGCAACCTTTGGGCCCGGGCCAAGACGCGGCGCCACACCGGTGAGAAGAAAAATGAAGCAGAACGCAAGCAGGCAACGCCGGGCAAATGTCATGGGAACCTCCCTTGGTAGCAGCCAACTCTGAGACAATTCGTCTTACAGATGCTTTTACACGAGTTCCCCGAGTCCATGACACAAATCTCTCTTGCCGCCGCGGTGCGGCGCGCTTTGAGTCCCCCGGTCCGCACAACCCTTGCGGCTTTCGCATTGGCCATGTCCGCAGTGGCCGGCGCTCAGCAGTCTGCGCCCGCGTTGCACCCCGCAAACAACGGCCAGTCCGCGGGAACCCCGGCGCTCCTCGACGCCATGACCACCGAACTGCATCGTGCTTTTACGTCGCTCGGCAAGCAGGGAGACGAGAAGCAGTTACCGCCTTACTTTCTCAGCTACACGGTCAGTGACGCGAGCTTTGCGACCATCCGGGCAGAGTACGGGGCGCTGCTGGACAGCTCGGCAAACAGCGTGCGCGTGGCCGATGTGCAGGTGCGGCTGGGCGACGCGAAGCTGGACAATACGCACGGGAATCATCGCGGCTCGGCCGTGAACAGCATGCAACTGCCGCTGACCGACGACCGCGAGGCGCTGGCCCGCAGCTTGTGGCTGGCGACCAATACCGGTTACGGCACGGCGCTGGAAAACTATCTGCGGGTAAAGACCGAGGCCGAGGTGCGGGCCAAGGAGGAAGACAATTCGCCGGACTTCAGCCAGGAGCAGCCGCAGGTGTACCTGGGCAAGCCGGCTCCGCCGGTGGTGGTAGATCGCGCTGCGTGGGAGCAGCGGGTGCGGGAGCTCTCGAAGATCTTCCGCGAGTATCCGGATGTTTACCAGAACATGGTGATGCTGACGGTGCAGAACGAGACCGACTACTTTGCCTCGTCGGAGGGTTCGCGGGTGGTGACGCCGCACCTGCAGGCGCGGCTCGTGGTCTTTGCCGTGACGCGGGCCGAGGATGGAATGGATCTCTTCCGCGCGCAGACCTTTGAGGCCGAGACGGTGGCGGGCCTGCCCGCGCAGCCGGAACTGGAAGCGGCGATGCGGGAGTTGGGCAAGAGCCTGGAAGCGCTACGCAAGGCGCCGGTGACCGAACCCTTCGACGGACCGGCAATTCTGTCGGGACGGGCCGCGGCTGTCTTCTTCCACGAGGTGCTGGGCCACCGGCTCGAAGGCCAGAGGCAGCGAGGCGACGAAGAGGGCCAGACCTTCACCAAGGAAGTGGGCAAGGGAGTGCTGCCCACGTTTCTCTCGGTGGCCGACGATCCGACGCTGACCACCTTCGGCAAGACCTGGCTGAGCGGCAATTACGAATATGACGACGAGGGCCAGAAGGCGCGCCGTGTGGATCTGATCCAGGATGGGGTGCTGAAGACATTTCTCATGTCGCGGCTGCCCATCGCCAGCTTCAGCGCCTCGAACGGCCATGGGAGGGCGCAAACCGGACGGGTTCCCACCGGACGCCAGGGCAACCTGATTGTGACCTCGGCCAAGACTGTGCCCGAGAGCGAATTGCGCCGGCAGTTGATTGAAGAGGCCAAAAAGCAGGGCAAGCCGTACGGGCTCTACTTTGAAGATATTTCTTCGGGCTTTGCTGTAACCACGCGCAGTTCGCCGCAGGCCTTTCAAGTGATTCCGCTGGTGGTTTGGCGCGTGTATGTGGATGGCCGTCCGGATGAGTTGGTGCGCGGCGTGAGCATCGTGGGAACGCCGCTGGCTGCGATGAAGCGCATTCTGGCCACGGGCGACAAGAGCGAGGTCTTCAACGGCGAGTGCGGCGCGGAGTCGGGCACGGTTCCGGTCAGCGCGGTGGCGCCGGCGATGCTGCTCAGCGAGATGGAAACCCAGCGCCAGCCGCAGGGTACGGACCGGCCGCCGATTCTGCCGATTCCGGGGGCGAAACAGCTGTCAGTTATCAGAGAAAAGGTAGAGGCGCGATGAGCCGGATTCGACCGATTGCGATGTTTACTGGTGCAGGAATTCTTGCAATTTTTCTGGGCGGCGCGTGCCTGGCCGCATCCGGGCAGGCTCCGGCCCAGCCAACCCGCGCCGATGCCGAAAATGATCCTGTTCTCAAGGCCATGCTCGAAGAGTTGGACCGGAGCAAGAGCGAGTTGCAGTTGCAGGGTTTCGAGAAGCCGTTCTTTATCCAATACCGCATTGAAGACGTGGACGACTACGAAACCAAGGCGGAGTTTGGGGCCAGCGAGGGCGCGCAACACTCGCATCAGCGCGTGGCCCGTGTAACTGTGCGCGTGGGCGACTACAAGATCGACAGTTCCGGCGGGCGTGGCGACGGCGCGCTGCAAATGGCTGCGCTCGACGACGACCCGATCGCGTTGCGGACGGCGCTGTGGACGGCAACCGATCAGGCTTACAAAAGCGCTCTTGCGGCCTATGCACAGAAGCAGGCCGCGCTGAAGCAGGTGCAGACGCCGCCGCAGGCCGACGACTTCAGCAGGGAGACGCCGGTGATCTCGCTGGCCGAACCTTTGAAGTTGAAGCTGGACGAAGCGATTTGGGAGCAGAGGGTAGCGCGGGCAAGCGGCCTCTACCGGACGAATGCATCCGCCAAAGCGGGAGCGCGCGACGTGCAGTACTCGTCGGCGGAGTTTCGCGCGCGCGTGACCACTACCTGGCTGGTCACGAATGAAGGGACCATCGTCCGCAAATCGGCGGCCGAGTATCAGGAGGGTTTTGCGACCGGTACGCAGGCAACCGACGGCATGAGGCTCGACCGCTCCTATGCCTCGAACGGCAGTTCGCTCAAGGACCTGGATTCTCCCGATGCCTTCGAAAAACATGCGGCCGAAGAGATTGCTTCCCTCACTGATCTGCGCAAGGCTCCGGTGGTCGAGGAGGAGTATCACGGGCCGGTGCTGCTAAGTTCCGACGCAGGCTCCGATACGTTGCGCACGCTGCTGGCGGGCGGAGTGACAGCTACGCGGCCTCGGATGGGCACCGAAGCGCGCACCAACGGGCCGTTTGCATCCAGCTATCATGCGCGCGTGCTGCCGGAGTTTCTGGAGGTGGTGGACTCGCCCGGCATGAAGACCTTCGCCAGCAAGGAGCTGCTGGGCGCGTACGAGATCGACGATGAAGGCGTGCCGGCGCAGGCCGTGAAACTGGTGACGGCGGGGCGGCTAGAAAGTTACCTGATCGGCCGCGAACCGGTGCAGGATTTTCCGCAGTCGAACGGCCATGGACGCGCGGGGATTGCCGGGGCGGCGAGGCCGTCGATCGGCGTCCTGCAGGTCACCGCGAAAGATGGAATCTCCGACGAGGAACTGAACCGCAAGCTGCTGGAGCTGGGCAAGGACCGCGGCCTGAAGAGCGTCTACTTTGTCGAGACGCTGGGCGGCGAGATGACGCCCCGGCTGCTCTATCGCGTAAGCCTAGACGGCAAGCGCGAACTGGTGCGCGGCGCAACGTTAGACGATCTGGACCAGCGCGCTCTGCGATCAGGCGTGGAGGCTGCGGGCAAGGAGCTGTGGGTGGCCAACTACTTCGGCGAGATTCCCGAGACGGTGCTGGCGCCTGCGCTGCTGCTGAACGATGTGACGATCCGGCGCGCCAATGAGAAGAACGAGAAGCTGCCCTTCTATTCGCCCCCGGATTAGTGGATTGGGGTAAAGGCTGCGAAAGATCTCTTCTATCAGGCTGAGGGACGCTATTTCTTCCGGTCTTCCAAATCCAGGCTCTGGACAATCATGACGGCGCCGGCGATTTGGCGATCGCGCCTGTAGATCGGTCTTCCGGATAACGCCACTCTGGCCCAGGTTCCATCGTCCCGGCGGCAGAGAATCTCTTCCGCATCCGTCGTCTCGCCGCGAAGAATGGCGCGGGAGAGCGGATACTCGTCCGGCTTCAGGGTCTCTCCATTCGCGCGCATCGCACCCCATTGGCCGTATTCCGTCATCGGCTGGCCGGTACGGATTGCATCGCGAAAGATTCTCCTCGCCTCCGGATTCACCAGGTCGATCGCACCGTCCGGAGCGTTGGCAATCACGATGCCGACCGGTACGGCATCGGAGATTGTCCGCAACTCCAACTGGCTCTGATGCAGGGCTTCCTCCGTCTGGATCTGATTCTGGATGTCTTCGACTCCCCCGTACCAGCAAATGACTTCGCCCGTGGGCCCAAAGCGCGGATAACCGCGCGACCTCACCCATCTCCAACCTCCATCCGGGCGCCGGATTCGATAGCGGACATCGGTGCGGATCTTGTTAGCGATTGCCTGTTCGATGGCTTGCTTGGTGGGCTCCACATCGTCCGGATGAAGGGCGTCCAGCCATCCGAATCCCTGCGCCTGCTCCCTCGTGAATCCCGTCAGTTTCTCCCATCGCTTGCTGACTTCGACTGTCTTTCCCTCGGCATCCATAATCCACGGCGTCTGTGGATTCAGCTCCACCATGTTGCGCCGGTGCTCCTCGCTTTCGCGCAGCGCCAACTCGACGCGCTTGCGGTCCGAGATGTCCATCACGGCGATGGAAACGCCCATCACCTCGCCTGCCTCATCCCGGACCGGCTGATATGAGAGCATGAGGGTCCGATCACCACCTCCCGACTCGAAGTTCGGCCGTTGCACCTCGACGTTGGGAATCGATTCACCCTGCAAAGCGCGGCGTAGAAAGCCCTCGAACCGGGGATACAAATCGGGAACCAGTTCCGTAATCGGACGGCCGAGATGCGCCGCGACGGGCGCGCCGTTCATCTGGGCGAGGCGCCGGTTGAGACTCACATAGCGCAGATTGTGATCGAGCAGGCATAAACCCACGGGAGCGCTGTCGTAGATGGCCTGCAGTTGCGCGAACCTCTGCCCCGGCAGCGCCTCCAGGCTGGTGATGGGGCCGGCATCGGCGGGCGCCGACATTGGGGTTGAATAAGGCTGCGGCTTGCGCGAAATAAGCGAAGAAAGCTCCTCGGCCGGAACCGGCTTGCTATAGAGATAGCCCTGGCCGAAGTCGCACCCGAGCCAGAGAAGCATATTGGCATGTTCCGGTGTCTCGACGCCTTCAGCCACGGTAGTGAGTCCCAGGCTGCGCCCCAGGCCCACAACCGCAGCAACAATCTTTCTGCTTTCCCGCGATTCCGACATCGAACTGACGAAACTTCTGTCGACCTTCAACTCATCGAAGGGCAGTGCCTGCAGGTGTCGCAGGCTGGAATAGCCGGTGCCGAAGTCGTCGAGCGCGAGCCGGCATTGCATGGACTTCAATTCGCGGGCAACGGATTGGGCGCGGGGAAGATCGACCAGCAATGCGCTCTCGGTAATTTCGACGGTCAGCCGCCCAAGGGAAAAATCGCTGCGTTCCGCGGCGGCTGCAATCTTGCCGGGCAGCGTGAGATCGAGAAGCTGAAGGGGAGATAGGTTGATGGCCAGCGTAAGAGTGCCGGGCAAGATGGAGCTTGCGGTAAATCCCTTTTCCAATATCTGGCGGGTTAACTCATTGATGGAGCCGCTCTTCTCCAGCGCGGGAATGAAGTCGTCCGGCAGGACGATGCCAAGTCGCCGATGATTCCACCGCGCCAGCAGCTCAAAACCAGCCAATTGGCCGGTGCGCAGTTCCACCAGGGGCTGGAAGAATGGGTAGAATTCTTCTTCCTCAAATGCCCGATGAATATCGACTTCATCGAAAGACATGGCGACACTTTACGCCAAAAGCACTGAATGCGCCATGGAGAAAGAGGGAACAACTGAGGTGCGAACGGCCCCGGTGCCGAAGATAGCCAAAGGTGCTCATCTCCGGCGCCGGGACTTAGATATCGAGGTTCTTCACGTCCAGCGCGTTGTCTTCGATAAACTTGCGCCGTGCTTCCACGTCTTCGCCCATCAGGGTGGTGAAGATGGCTTCGGTTTCGGCGATGTCTTCGAGCTTGACCTGGAGCAGGGTGCGCCGCTCGGGGTCCATGGTCGTCTCCCACAACTGCGTGGAGGTCATTTCGCCCAGACCCTTGTACCGCTGGACCGAGTATTCCTTCTTACCCTGCTCGACGATGTAGGCGAAGAGCTCGCGGGCGGTCTGCTTCTCAACCGGCTCGCGCAGATTGCGGGCGGCGCGGCGCGCCTGTTTGGCGTCCGCCTTAACTTCCGCGCTCTCTGTGCCTTCCTCGGACTCGGCCGCCTCGACCTCCTCGGCCTGTGCCGCGGCGGCCTTAGGAACGTACTCGATGAGGAAAGGCGGCTCGAGGAATTCCTTGATGAGCATGTACTTGGACATCATCTGCCTGAATTCTGGGCTCGAGGCCAGGGTCCAGTCGATGCAGCGCGTGGCGCCCTGCGCATCGGTAAAGCAGATGGACCAGGTGTGGTGCTCATCGTCCTCGACCGGATCGCTGACATTGATCTGGAAATCGTCGGCCAGTTCGGTCAATTCCTCGTGCAGCAGAGCTAGCTTGGGCGGAACATCGCTCTCGGCCTTGGAGGCAAAATCGGCGCGATGCGCCAATTCGGCGCGGGCCAGCAGTTCCGTCAGTTTCTCATTGCGGATGCGCCTGTTTACTTGTTCAACGAAGCCCAGGTAATCGTTCAGAATGCCCATGAAACGGGTCAGATCGGCGCCCTCGATGCGGCTTGCCTGCTCGCCATGGCGAACAGTCAGGCCCTCGGAGGCGCGGCTGACCATAACCTTCACAAACTCGCGCTCGTCCTTGATGTACTGCTCGTAGCGGCCCTTCTTGATCTTGAAGAGCGGCGGCTGGGCAATACAAACATTGCCGCGCTTGATCAATTCCGTCATGTGGCGGAAGAAGAAGGTGAGCAGCAGCGTGCGGATGTGGGAACCGTCCACGTCGGCATCGGTCATGAGGATGATCTTGCCGTAGCGGATCTTGGTTGCGTCGAAGTCGTCCTTGCCGATGCCGCAGCCCAAGGCCGTAATCAGGGCGCGGATTTCCTCGTGCCCCAGCATCTTGTCGTAGCGGGCCTTTTCAACGTTGAGAATCTTGCCCTTGAGCGGCAAAATGGCTTGAAAGCGGCGATCGCGGCCTTGCTTGGCGGTGCCGCCGGCGCTCTCACCCTCGACCAGATAGAGTTCGCATCGGTCCGGGTTGCGTTCTGAACAGTCGGCCAGCTTGCCGGGCAAGCCGCCGCCATCCAATGCTCCCTTGCGACGGGTCAGATCGCGGGCCTTGCGGGCGGCCTCGCGAGCGCGGGCGGCCTCGATGGCCTTGTTGATGATGCGCTTGGCCACGGGCGGATTCTGCTCCAGGAACATGCCCAGGCGCTCGTTGACGAAGGCCTGCACCGTACCGGCAATGTCGGAGTTGAGCTTGCCCTTGGTCTGGCCCTCGAACTGCGGCTGCGGCAGCTTGACGCTGACCACCGCAACCAGGCCCTCGCGCACGTCGTCGCCGCTCAGGTTTTCCTTCAGGTCTTTGAAGAGGCCGAGTTGCTGGCCGATGGCGTTGACGGTGCGGGTGAGCGCGGTGCGGAAGCCGGACAGATGCGTGCCGCCATCCACCGTGTTGATGTTGTTGGCAAAGCTGAAGACGGTCTCGGAATAACTGTCGTTGTACTGGAGAGCGATCTCGATCTCGACCCCGTCGCGCGGAGCCTCCATGACAATCGGCTTCTCGTGCAGCACGGCCTTGCCCCGGTTCAGGTGCTTCACGAACTCGGCGATGCCGCCGGCATAGCGGAATTCGGTGCGCCGCGCGTCGCCGGTTTTGGCGTCGGCGGTGCGCTCGTCAGTGAGCGTGATCTCCAGCCCCTTGTTGAGGAATGCCAGTTCGCGCAGCCGCTGGGCCAAGGTGTCGAAGTTGAATTCGGTCGAGGTGAAAATGGTCTTGTCGGGCAGAAAATGCACCTTGGTTCCGCGCCGCTTGCTGGTGCCCGCCTGGCGCAGTTCGCTGGTGGGCGCGCCGCAACTGAAGTCCATCTCCCAGGTGTACCCGTCGCGCCAGATTTCCACGCTCAGTTCCTGCGAGAGCGCGTTGACGCAGCTCACGCCCACTCCGTGCAGGCCGCCCGAGACTTTGTAGCTGGAGGCGTCGAATTTGCCGCCCGCGTTCAACTTGGTCAACACCACCTGCACGGCCGGCATCTGCTCGCCGCTGGCCAGCGTCTTCATGTCCACGGGAATGCCGCGGCCATCGTCGGTCACCGTGATCGAGTTGTCCACGTGGATGGTGACGTCGATCTTGGTGGCGTAGCCGGCCAGGGCCTCGTCCACGGAGTTGTCCACGACCTCGTAGACCAGGTGGTGCAGGCCCATCTCGCCGGTTGAGCCAATGTACATGGCCGGGCGCAGCCGGACATGCTCCATGCCTTCCAGGACGGTAATGTTTTCGCCGGTATAACTGCCGTTATCGCCGTTTTCGACGGGAAGAGGAATGCTTTCAGGTACTTTAGTCGCCATAGGATTCCGTTCGCAGGGCTTTCGCTTCGAGCTCCACCCGGAAGGGCGGTTACCGGTTACGATTCCGGGTGGGAATTCGGGGATTAACCGTTTGAAAAACGAAGGCTTTCACGCGCATTTGCCTGGGTCTATTTTACCATGCGGGGCGGGCCCGGAAGAGAGCCGCTGCGCGGCAGAAAAAAGGTTACCGCCGGCAGATTACCGTCAGGGGATGATGACGTTAGTAATGTTCTGTTTACTATTATTTCATATCTATGAAAAAACTGGACTTAACAGAAATTCTGCTCTACCCTGTTAGGCGTACTGGGAGTCAAGACTCCCGCACATCCAATTTCTTCAGGGGTAACCAACTATGAAACTCGCCCTTCGCATCTTTGCCTTCTCCATCGTTCTCGCCGGCGTCGCCGCCGCCGCCGTGACACCCAGGACCGCGGCCGTTGTCTCCAGTCATCAGTCGGCCACCGCAAGCATGCCAGGACCCGGATGCGGACCTCACATTTGCCCCGTCAATCCTCCCAGCAACTAGGAGCGCCGGGCACTAGAAACGATCGGAATGACACGAAAGTGTCATCGCTGGGCTAGTTTTGCTGTTGAGGTTGAGGATGTTCGGCGCTATCCTGAGAGGGTTCTTAGGATGGCAACAGAGTCCTTATGTCCTCGCAAACTGCCATGTCCGTGATGAGCGTCGCCGAATTTGCCCTTTGGGCTGTGCTCGGCACCCTCTTCTGGTGGAAGAAGCTGTATCGCCGTTTCCCGGCGATGTCAGGCTACTTGGCGCTGCGGGTTGTTGCAACCCCAGTTCTGCTTCTTCTCTTTTACGGGCAGGCGCAGCACTGGTTCAACGATTACTGCTTCGCAATCTATTTCTTCGTTTACTGGGCGGTCTATATCACCAGCTCGGTGATCCTCTTCTTCGTCTGCATGGAGGTCTTCCGCTCCGCTCTTTCAGCCTTCTCGGGGCTGATGAAGTTCGGCGTCGTGATCTTTCGCTGGGCGGCTTTGGTCTCCGCGATTGTGGCAGTCTCCTCGATTTCTTTCGCTCACAAGGGCCTGATGCTCATCCCCGACATTGCCTATGCGCTGATGCGTTCGATCAGCATCCTCGAATTGTGCCTGTTGGCCTTCCTCTGTCTGAGCATCAATGCGTTGCGCCTCTCGGTTCGCGATCTCGCCTTCGGAATCGCGCTCGGCTTTGGCGTGATGGCCTCCGGCGATCTCGTCCTCGCGATGTTCTGGTCCCGCGGCACTTCGCTGACCGACCCCTTGCAATTCGTATACGAATCGCTGATCCTGGTGGCCCTCGCCGCCTGGGTGGTCTACTGCGCCGTCCCCGAACCGGCCCGCCAGCCGCTCGTGATGCCGGCCAACTCGACCATCTACCGCTGGAACGAAATCGCTTCCGCCCTGGGCCACACAGGAACCCAGGTGGCCGTCCCGCAGCAGGCCAACGGCTTCTTCCTCACCGACGTGGAGAGCGTGGTGGACAAGGTGCTCAACCGCAATCTGAAAAAGAGAGAATCCGAACTGTAAACGCGGATGCCGCGCGGATTGAAAAGATAAAAAGGGCCGGACTCCGAGAGGAATCCGGCCCTTTTCCTTTGCGCCGGGAGCTTTCGCCCGCGAAGGGCGGCTCAACCAACGCGGCGCACACAAGAAGAGGCCACGGTGCCCCGCGGCCTCTTCCGTTAACCTGGATGGGTTTACTCGGCCGGAACCGGCTCGATGGAGGCGAAGCGCCCGCGGTTGCCGTGGTCGCTGAACTTCACGCGGCCGCTCACCTTGGCGAAGAGCGTGTCGTCGGAGCCGATGCCCACATTGAGACCGGGCTTGATGCGGGTGCCGCGCTGGCGCATGATGATCGAGCCGCCGGTAACCAGTTCGCCGCCAAAGGCCTTTACGCCCAGCCGCTGTGCATTCGAGTCGCGTCCGTTTGTGGAGCTGCCTCCACCCTTCTTATGTGCCATTGCCGAATCTCCTTTTCCAGCTATCAGCTATCAGCTTTCAGCCTTCAGTTCTACCCGCTTGGGCCAATCGTCTTTGTTGCCGCTCTTCCTCAGCTGAAAGCTAAGAGCTACTGCTCCGCCGTATAGGTCACGCCGTCGGCCTCGATGGCCTTGATGCGCACCTCGGTAAAGTTCTGCCGGTGCCCCTGCAGCTTCTTGTACTGCTTCTTCCGCTTCAGGTGGAAGACCAGGATCTTGTCGCCGCGGCCCTCGCCGAGCACCTCGGCCGTCACCTTGGCGGCAGCCGGCTTGGTCATGGTTCCGGGCTCGCCGCTGACCGCCAGGACGTCGCTGAATTCGACGGTCTGGTCCTCGGAAACCACGCTTTCAATCTTCACCACGTCGCCTGGTGCGACCCGGTACTGCTTACCGCCGGTGCGAATGACTGCATACATAACAAACCCTCCAGCGCTCCGGTCTCAAAACGAGGCGCATTCAAAAATCGGATACCGTGTACATCATTGGGGCGCATACAGAGAGTGACTGCATCGGGAGCGGGCTGCACACACGCCACGGTTCCCAGCGGTGAGCCCAGCATAGCCCTGCACATCCTCAAAAGGGTGCATCGCCAAACTTTACAATTCTATCGTCAAACCGTGCGGAAGGTCAATTTGCGGCGCTTTGGCCGCTCGCCGCGGACCACCCGCACCGCTATACTGGCCCCATGCAGCCTTTCAGCATCGTTGCCACCGTCCTCAACGAGGTCCAGGACATTGGCAGGCTCGTTCCCAGCCTGCTTGACCAGGTTCCTCCTCCGGCCGAGATCGTGATTGTGGACGGCGGCTCGACCGACGGCACTTGGGAGTGGCTCGTCGATGCCGCCCGCGAACACCCCAATCTGCTGCCCATCCGCGACGAAACCTGCAACCTGAAAAACTGCCCCGGTCCTGTCTCCAGGGGCCGCAATGTGGCCATTGCCGCCGCCCGCTCCCAGATCATCGCTTGCGCCGACGCGGGCTGCACTTACCCGCCGGATTGGCTGGCCCGCATCACCGCACCCATCGCCGCCTCTACCGCCGAATACGCTCTCGGCGGCGCGTGTCTCGACCTGGCTGGTTCCACCCTTTGGGACATCGCCTCCGCGCCCTTCTTCAGCGTCAAGCTCTCGCCGGAGGTCCCAACCAAATCTTGTACCGCGCGGTCCATGGCTTTCACCAAAGACCTCTGGCAGCGTATCGGCGGTTTTCCTGAATCCGTGCTCCTGGGGGACGATACCCTCTTCGACCTGCAGGCCCGGCGCCTGACCTCACCCGCCTTTGTTGAGCGCGCCAAGGCTCTTTACTGTCCCCAGAACACCCTTCTGTCGGCCTGCCACCAGCTCGCCCGGTATGCCATCAGCGACGGCATCCTCGGCGTCCGCCCCGCGCGCCTCTTCCGCAACGCAACCCGCTGTCTCCTGCAACTGTTGGCCCTGCTCACCCTGCCGTGGACCATCTATCCGTTCTTGCTGGTCCTCGGGATGCAATGCTGGTTGGCATTCCACCCCGACTGGAGATTCATCTACCGCACCGGACCTCGCACGCTTCTGGGTCGCCTCGTTTTTTCCGTACTGGTTCCGTGGATCGTCGCCGCCAACCAGATTCACGGACTGATCACCAAAAAGAACCCAACCAACCGTCAGAATCTTCAGCCTTGAGCCTTCAGGCTGCTTCAATCTGCCTATTGCCGCAGTCCTTATTGTTGGCTTGTGTAAGCGTGCTTTAGACTCAGGACACCAGGAGATGGATTCATGTTGATACGAGCGCGCGCTCCCTTGCGGCTTGGCTTTGCCGGGGGCGGAACTGACGTTGCGCCGTTCTGTGACCTTTATGGCGGCGCAGTCTTGAACGCAACCGTCGATCTCTACGCCCACTGCACCATCGAGCCGTCCCTGGATGGCAAGATTCGCTTTATCGCGGCGGATGTCGGCGATGCAGTTTCCTACGATCTTGTCCCTGTTCTCCCATGCAATGGAGTCCTCGCCCTTCATAGCGGCGTATATAACCGGATTGTCGCCCAATATAACGGCGGAAAGCCTCTCGCGGTGACGGTGACCACCTCTTGCGATGCTCCGCCGGGGTCGGGACTCGGCTCTTCCTCCACTCTGGTTGTCGCCATGGTGCAGGCGTTTGGCGAAATGCTCAATCTGCCGCTCGGCGAATATGACATCGCTTCCGTGGCCTACCAGATTGAGCGTTGCGACCTTGGACTGCATGGGGGCCGTCAGGATCAGTATGCCGCAGCCTTCGGCGGCTTCAATTTTATGGAGTTCAGCGGAAACGATCATGCCCTGGTCAATCCGTTGCGCGTGAAAGCCTGGATCGTTTCGGAGCTGGAAAGTTCGCTGATCCTGTTTTATACAGGCCAGTCGCGGGACTCGGCGGCAATCATTGCAGAGCAATCGCACAACGTCGAGATTCAGAATCAAAAAGCGATCGACGCCATGCACCGCACGAAAAGAGACGCGATTGCCATGAAAGAATGTCTCCTGCGAGGCGATATCCGGCAACTTGGCACGGTCATGGAGTCGGCCTGGCAAACCAAGAAGGAGATGGCCGGCAGCATTACCAATGACCGCATCGAGCGCTTTTACCACGCGGCAAAAACAGCGGGGGCATACTGCGGCAAGGTGTCGGGCGCCGGAGGCGGCGGATTCATGATGTTCCTGGTGGACGTGAAGAACAAACTTCACGTCGTGGATGCGCTGACAGCCACCAAGGAAGGGACCGTGGTTCGGTGTCACTTTACGGGGAACGGCGTCGAGTCCTGGAGGCTGCCGTGAGCGGGCTTGCTCCAAGCGAAATCGAGGCTGGCAAAGACAGAGGACGGCGCCGTCCTGGCGATGCCGTTTCAGCACAGGCGGTGCGCTGACTATGGAAGCCATTGTGCTGGCAGGCGGCTTCGGTACGCGCCTAGCATCCGTGATCCAGGGGATGCCCAAAGTGCTGGCGCCGGTGGGCAACCGCCCGTTTCTCGAACTGCTGCTGCGAAGACTCCAACAAAAAGGCATGAAGCGGGCAATCCTGTCGGTAGGCTATCTGGCCGGCATGATCCGCGAACGTTTTGGCGAGCGGTTCGAGGGGCTGGAACTGGCCTATACAGTCGAAGATGAACCGCTGGGCACGGGCGGTGCTGTGCTCCGGGCACTTACGATGGCCGGCAGCCGCGCCGTGTTTGTTCTGAACGGCGACACTCTTGTCGATCTCGATTACGCGGCCATGCTCGCGCGGCACCTCGAGTGCGGAGTCGCGGTCTCGATTGCGGTGGCGGAGGCGGCCGATTGCACCCGGTATGGCCGCGTTTTCGTGCGCGAAAATCGCGTCGTCGGCTTCGCCGAGAAGGGGCAGCCGGGGCCGGGAAAGATCAACACGGGCGCTTATGTCATGAACCGGGACGTATTCGCGTCCTACAAGATGCCCGCCGCCTTTTCACTGGAGATGGATTTCTTTGCGCCCCGCATACAAGAACTGCGGCCGCTTGCATTCCTGACATCGGGCTACTTCATCGACATTGGAATCCCGGAAGATCTCTTGCGCGCGCAACGCGAGCTGGAATAAGCGGCAGCGTAGTGAGCGAAGAAGCGGCGGAATCTCTGTCGCGCGACAGAGATTCCGCGCCCCTCAGCCTTCCGGAGTCGCGGACAAAGCAACCGGATCATCGCCCGGCCGGGACCACGTAGAAAAGAATGGCAAAGAAGTGGGCCACGCTGCCGGCCAGCACAAACACATGCCAGGTGGCATGAAAATAGCGCAGCCGGTCGAGGGCAAAGAAGACAATGCCCAGCGTGTAAGCCAAGCCGCCGGCGCCCATCCACGCGATCCCGCCCCAGCCGATGGCATGGAAGAGCGGGAGGACCGCGAAAACCACGAACCAGCCCTGAAACAGGTAGACCAGCGCCGACGCTATCTCGTATTTACCTACGGCAAAGCTCTTGAAAACGACTCCGGCGACGGCCAGCGTCCACTCGACGCCGAAGATGAACCAGCCCAGGTGCCCGCGCAGCGCGATCAGGGTAAAGGGCGTGTAGGTGCCCGCGATCAGCAGGTAGATCGATGCGTGATCGAGGATCTGAAAGACATGCCGCGCCCGCGTCCGCACCAGCGAGTGGTACAGCGTGGAGCACAGGTAGACAAGCACGAGCGTGCAGGAAAAGACGGAGCAGCTCACGACCAGCAGGGCCGTTCCCCGCGTCGAGACGGCAATCAGGTAGACAGCACCCACCACGGCCAGAATCGCGCCGATCCCGTGCGTGATCGCGTTGGCGAGAATGTCTCCCAGTTTGTAATGGGTATCCATAAATCGATCATAGCTCCCACCTGCCCTGCATCCGGAAATCGTTCTCGAGGCTGTTATTAACTTTGTTCCTTTGGAATCAGAAGAGTGTGGAATGCCTGCTTTATCGCCGACGATGGGTGGTGAGAGAAGCTGCGCCGGGGTCGCCCGTTTCCGCCGCCTCGCTCGGGACTATGAACGAATGGCTACGACCGTCCGCACATTTCACTACCTCGCCTTCGCCTGCCTCATGATCGCCAACCTCTTCAAGTTGCTCAACGGAAGTTCATAACAGGCTCTAGAACCCCGGCGTCTTTTGCAGGAAGGGCGGCGGTTCGTCGGCGCTCGGTCCCCAGCTCGCGGGCACCGCGATGTCGAGGATGCGCAGATAGACGCTGAACTGACCGCGATGCTGGTACCAGTGGCTGAGCATCACGTCGCGCAGGAATTCTCCGCGCGGTTGGGCGAGAACTTCGCGATTGCCGGCAACCAGGCGCCAAATGTCGTGCATCGCCGCGTCATCGAACTTCGGGAGCAGGTCCCGCACGGTGGCGATGCATTCGTCGAAGGCGTTGAGCACCTCCTGGCGGCTGGCTGGTTGCGGAAAGTTGAAGTTGGAAACCTGGGCCGGGTTGGTCCCGGCAATGCGGACCACGGCGTCTGGCACCGTGGCGAGATGGAAGGCGAGCTGCCCGGCTGTCATGGACTTCGTATGCGGCTTCCATGCCAGTTTGTCGTCCGGCAGGCGCTCGATGAATTTCCGCGTGATGGGCGCTTGCGTCTCAAATTCCCTGAGCAGCGACTGTGCGATGGACTCTGCGACGAGGGGCTGTGCAATAGACACGACGGTTCTCCTTTTCTGGAAGATTTCTAGCGAGTAGGAGCAGGCTTGCCTTCGGCGCGGCGGCGGACCTGCTCGAGGATGTGGTTCCAGCCAGTCGCGACCCCCTTCTTATGGTCGTCCTGGATGAGGCCGAAGGCGGAGTGGTGGAACTTGATCAGGGTGACGCCGCCTTCTTCGCTGAGTCTGTACTGCATGTTGTTGGCGACCGGATAGGACATAAAGAGCGGCCCGGCGATTTCAAGCAGCGTGGGGCGCTTGATGGCCTGTACGTTGCCCCAGAAGTGGCCGTTGTCCCTGCCGAGATCGCGGAACCAGCGGCCGCCGGGCCACGGTTCCAGCTTCATCGGCATGGGGGTTCCGTCAGGAGTTTCGTTGGCAGGACCAGTCTGCTCCAGGAGCGCTTCGAAGGTGACATCGAGCGGAGCATTTACGCGGATTTCCTGGGTGATCGAAAAAATGAGATTTTCGAGTTCCGGGAGGGTCGAATTCATGGCTTCTCCTTTGGGGTGGGATGAGGCGCCGGGCCGCACTGCATCTTGGCTTCGGCCCGCTCCTTGATGCGGTGTAACTGATGACTCCAGTAGCGCTCGAAGGTGGCGGCCCACTCGTGCAGGGGACGTATGCCTGCGGCGTTGGTGCGATAAAGCTTGTGGCGGCCATTGCGGCGGACATGGACGAGGCCGACGTCGCGGAGCACGCGCAGGTGCTTCGAGACGGATGGCTGATCGATTTGCAGCATGGCGACGATTTCGCCGACCGGGCGTTCGGCCACGACGAGGAGGGTAAGGATCTGCCGGCGACGGGGCTCGGCAACTGCGTTGAAGACGTCGGAGGTGGTAGCGGCACGTGCCATGGGAAGAACATTGCATACCTATATGGGAATATGTCAAGGATTTTTTACCAGGGCCGATTTCCGGCTTCCGGCGCGCAACAAGGCATATTGCGCCAAAATATGATCCGGAGTCTCCGTCTTCGCGGTATCGAGAGGATCTTCAAGACGGGTTGCAAGCCACGATACAGAGACAGTTGAAGAATAGAGATGAGGCAGCTGTTGGAAGACGTGCATCTTCGCCCCCAGACAGGAAGGATACCTCCTCCCGCCGTGAACCAAATCTCGCAGACCATGTATGTGGCCTACGCGTCGGACCGGAGATCGACGGCAAACGCCAATGGGAAGCCGCGCTGAAGGATTTCTTTCGCGCCGATCCTGTCGCTAGCCCATGTGCGGACACCCATGCGCCCTGTTGCTCTATCCTTTTGTTCATGAAAATCAGATGCCTTGCAATGCTGGCAATCTGCTGGGGTATTCCGGCGCTCGGTTTCCCAGCGGCCACGACGCCCACGATGGAACAGGAAGCCGATGGCATGGCGGTTCGGCTGATCTCCGGCGAACTCCGAATCCAAGTCATCTCTGACACGGTAGTGCGCGTTGCGTTTTCTCCGTCCCCGGAGTTCTTCGGGCGCACCTCGATCGACAGGGTTCCGCTGGCGGCGGCCGGGACGAGTTTCAAGATCGGCAAGTCACCGGCCAGCTTCACGCTCTCTACTGCCAAACTGCGCGTGATCGTTGACAGGGAGAGCGGAGCCGTTTCGTTTGCGGACGATGCAGGGCGTTCCCTCCTTTCGGAGACCGCAGGCAGCAGGGCTCTCGTGCCCGCGACGGTGCAAGGCGAAAATGTCTTCCATATTCAACAGAAGTGGAAGGCCGACGAAGGCGAATCCCTTTATGGATTGGGGCAGATGCAGTTGGGGACCGTCGATATCAAGGGATATGACCTGGATCTTTGGCAGCACAACACCAATGTGGTGGTGCCTTTTCTTGTTTCGTCGAAGGGCTATGGCATTCTCTGGGACAACACTTCCTTCACTCGATTCGGAGATCTTCGCCCCTTCGAGGCGATTCCAGCGGCGAACCTGTACGACCAGGAGGACAAGCGGGGAGGTTTGACCGTGGCGCCGGCCGACACGTCGGAGCCGCCGCAACAAACCGCGGATATCTCCGCTCATCTTCGCTTGAACAGCGCCCAGACCGATCATCCCGAAACCGCATCCGGCTCCTGGCATGTGAAGCGGGAATCCTGGGTCGGCTCGATCCTAGCCCCCACAACAGGCGGCTACCAGTTTCAGGCCTATTCGAACGGCGGCATCAAGGTATGGCTGGACGGAAAACTGGTGATGAACCACTGGCGGCAGAACTGGCTGACCTCGAATGACCAGATTCGAGTCCATCTTGAAGCCGGCCACAAGTACTCAATCAGGATTGAAAACGATCCCGAAGAGCAGAGCACCCTTGAGTTCCGGTGGAAGACGCCTGCGCCGGACGCGGATACTTCGCTTTGGTCCCACGTTGGGGATGGCATCGATTACTACTTCGTCTACGGCCCATCCATCGACCAGGTCATCGACGGCTATCGTCTGCTTACCGGCAAAGCAACCATGTTGCCGAACTGGGTCTTTGGCCTGTGGCAGTCCCGGCAGCGCTATGAAACGGCCGATCAATCTCTCGATGTGGTCAAGCAGTTCCGCGAGCGCAAGATCCCCTTCGACAACATCGTGCAGGACTGGCAGTACTGGCGTCCCGATGCCTGGGGCTCCCACGAGTTCGATCCCACGCGCTTTCCCGATCCCGACGGCTGGCTCAAGGCGCTCCATGCGCTGCATGCTCACGTGATGATCTCCGTGTGGGGCAAATTCAACCCCAATACAGAAAACGCCAAACAGATGGACGCGCGCGGGTATCTGTACCAGTTGAACCTGAAGGAGAACGTCAAGGATTGGATTCGCCAGCCTTACACCTTCTATGACGCTTTCAACCCCGGCGCACGCAAGCTCTTCTGGTCGCAGCTCAATGCGCGCCTCTTCCAAAAAGGCATCGACGCCTGGTGGATGGATGCGACCGAACCGGACCTGCTGCCGTCTCCGCCTTCGCTCGAAGGCCAGCAGACCCACATGCAACCCACCTATCTCGGCACCGGTTCACGCATGTTGAACGGATATGCTCTCGAAAACAGCCTGGGGGTCTACACCGGGCAGCGTGGGGCCGCTCCCGATCAGCGCGTCTTCATTCTTACGCGGTCCGGCTTTGCCGGCGAGCAGCGCTACTCGACCGTGACGTGGTCGGGGGACACCACGTCCACCTGGACCGCCATGGCCAAGCAGATCCCTGCCGGGTTGGGCGCCAGCGTCTCCGGCCTGCCCTACTGGACCATGGATACCGGCGGCTATACCATGCAGCAACGCTACTCCCATGAACCCATGACCGCGGCCGATGAAGAAGAGTGGCGCGAACTGAATACGCGCTGGTTCGAGTTGTCTACCTTCACGCCCATCCTGCGGGTGCACGGCGAACTGCGGCCGCGCGAGATGTGGACCCTGGGCGAAGACTCGCCCGCGTACAACGCCGAGCTGAAGTTCGATCGCCTTCGCTATGCGCTGTTTCCCTATATCTACTCGATGGCCGGCTGGACCACGCAGCACTCCTACACCATGCTTCGCCCGCTGGTGATGGACTTTCCCGCCGATCGCACCGCCCGCGAGCTGAACGACGAATTCATGTTTGGCCCCGCCCTGCTGGTGGCGCCCATTGTCCAGTACAAGCAGCGAGACCGGCCCGTCTACCTGCCGGCAGCCTCCACCTGGTACGACTACTGGACCGGCCAAGCCGCCGAGTCCGACAACATCTCTGCTCCTGCCCCATCCGACCAGATTCCTGTCTTCGTGCGGGCCGGATCGATCATTCCCTACGGACCTGCGATGCAGTATGTCGCTGAAAAGCCCTCCGATCCCACAACGCTTTACGTCTATGCGGGCGCCGACGGCGAATTCACGCTGTATGAAGATGAGGGCACAACCTTCGCGTACGAAAAGGGCGGCTTTACGCAGATTTCCATTCGCTGGGAGGACAGCACGAAGACGCTCACCATCGGCAAACGAACCGGCGCCTATGACGGCATGTTGCGCGATCGCACCTTCCAGGTTGTCCTGGTCTCGAAGGCGCATCCCGCCGGCATCTCGCTTACGCCCACTCCGCTCAAGAGCGCGCACTACACGGGAGCCGAAATCAGCGTGAAGCTGCAGTAATGCGCTCCAATATAGAAGTCCTTCGTCTTTCGTGAGGAAGGGGCTCACGATGACAAGGAACGCGGCTTGAGAGATGATGTCCTCAGTGGAGCTAGATCAACTCATATCCCGCGAACCAGTAGCCGATCTCGAACGCGGCGGTCTCCTCCGCATCCGACCCGTGGATGGCGTTCTCCTGAATGGAGCCGGCAAACTTCTTGCGGAGGGTTCCCTCTTCGGCGTTGGCCGGGTTGGTGGCGCCCATCAGCGTACGGAGGTCGGTGATGGCGTTCTCCTTCTCCAGGACCATGAGAAAAAGCGGCCCGGACGACATGAAGGCGCAGAGCGTGTCGAAGAAGGGCTTGCCTTCGTGGACGGCATAGAAGCCCTTGGCCTGTTCCACCGAAATGGACTGCCTCTTGATGGCTACCAGCTTGAATCCGGCCTTTTCGATCTCGGCCAGGATGGCCCCGGTGTAGCCTTTGCGGACCGCGTCCGGCTTGACGATGCTGAAGGTGCGTTGCGCCACTTGATTTGCTCCTCGATAGAATTTGCGTCGGCGATTCCATTGTAATGGGCCATCGTTTCCCACGCCGAGAGGCGGCAAATCTGCTAGAGTTTCGGCATGTTTCTTCGTACGGCACTCCCTCTTCGCTCTTCGATCGCACTCCTTGTCTTCCAGGCCGCCGGCCTGGGCGGAACTCTGGCGCTGGGCCAGACTGCGCCGCCCGCCGCAACACCGGAGTTGCGCGTCTTCGATCCATCGCTCGTCGACAAGACCGTGGACCCTTGCGAGAACTTCTACCGCTACAGTTGCAACGGCTGGTTCAAGCGCAACCCGCTGCCCGCCGACCAGGCCGCCTATGGCCGTTTCACGGAACTGTATGAGTTGAACCGTCTCCACCTGCGCCAGATTCTCGAAGCGGCAGCCGAGCCCACGGCCACACGCGGCGCGAACGAGCAGAAGATCGGCGACGAATACGCAAGCTGCATGGATACGGCCACCGTGAACAAACTGGGCCTGGCGCCGCTCCAGCCGGAGCTGGATCGCATCGCCGCGCTCAAGTCAGCCGCGCAACTGCCCGCGCTGCTGGCGCACCTGCATGCAATCGGCGTGAACGCCTTCTTTGGCATGGGATCGAACCAGGACTACGCCGACTCGAGTTCGGTGATTTCCTTCTATATCGCAGGTGGTCTCGGCCTGCCGGAGCGCGACTACTACACGCGCACCGATGAGAAATCCGTCGAGCAGCGTCAGCAGTACGTGGCTCATGTGCGCAGCATCTTCACGCTGGCCGGCGAGCCGGACGCGCAGGCCACTAGGGACGCGGAAACTGTGCTGGCGATCGAGACTCGTCTGGCCAAGGCCTCGCTCACCATCACCGAGCAGCGCGACCCGCAAAATCTGAACCACCCCACGGATGTGGCCGGCTTCTCGAAGGAGCTGACACATTTTTCCCTGGCAGATTACATCGCCGCCGCCCACGCGCCCGCCGCGGGCAAGACAAATGACACCGAACCGAAGTTCTTTGCGGAGTTCAATGCTTTGGTGGCTGATACGCCGGTCGCGCAGATCGGCACTTACCTGCGCTGGCATCTGCTGCACGCCTATGCCGGCACCAGCCTGCCGCAGAGCTTCGACAGCGAGAACTGGAACTTTTACGCACACATTCTGAATGGCGCGGAGAAGCAGCAGAATCGCTGGAAGCGCTGCACCAGCCGCGTGGATGCCGAACTGGGCGAGGCGCTGGGCCAGGCCTATGTGGCCAAATATTTTCCGCCCGCCGAAAAGCAGCGCACCCTGGAGATGACGCTGGCCATCGAGCAGGCCATGGACAAGGACATCGACGCGCTGGACTGGATGGGCGCGGAGACCAAGGTGAAGGCCAAGGACAAGTTGCACGCGGTGATGAACAAGATCGGCTATCCCGACAAGTGGCGCGACTACTCCAAGCTCGAAATTGTGCGCGGCGATGCGCTGGGCAACCAGATGCGCGCGCATGAGTTCGAGGTGGCGCGCGACCTGGCCAAGATCGGCAAGCCGGTGGACAAGGGCGAGTGGCAGATGACGCCGCCCACCGTGAACGCCTACTACGATCCGCAGATGAACAACGTGAACTTTCCCGCCGGCTACCTGCAGCCGCCCTTCTTCAGCGGCAAGGAGGACGACGCGGCCAACTACGGCGACATGGGCTCGACCATCGGCCACGAGTTGACGCACGGCTTCGACGACCAGGGCCGCCAGTTCGACAAGGACGGCAACCTGAGGAACTGGTGGAGCAAAGACGACGAACAAAAATTCGACGACCGCGCCGATTGCATGGTGAAGCAGTATGACGCCATCGAAGCCGTGCCCGGCGTTCACCTGAACGGCAAGCTCACTTTGGGCGAGAACCTGGCCGACCTGGGCGGGCTCTGGCTGGCGTGGCTGGCCTGGCTCGACAAGGCCGAGGCCGTGCACCTGGACATGAACGCCAAGACCGGCGGCTACACGCCCGACCAGCGTTTCTGGATCGCCTATGCGCAGCAGTGGTGCACGCAGACGCGGCCCGAGCAGTTGCGCACCCAGGCCGAGAGCGATCCGCACGCGCCAGACGAGTACCGCACCAACACCGTCCTCCAGGACCTGCCGGAGTTTGCCAAGAGCTTCAGTTGCAAGAAGACCGCGCCGATGGTGAATCCCAAGCCGTGCCGGGTGTGGTGAGAGACAGCTTCTAACTACTAGCTGCTAGCTGCCAGCTTGATTGTTGTTCGCTAAGCCGGTTTCGATGGATAGTAATGGAACGTCGCAAAGATACAGGCATTCGGATTCTGTTTCGCGCGTTCAATGATGTCAGCGATTTCTTCGTTGAAGTCGGTTTCGCTCGCTACCGGGCGCTCGTTTTCGATGCCCAGCACAGTCCATCCGTATTCGGCGAAAACAAGCGTAACCGAATCGACATAATCTGAAGCGGTTTTCGCCCAGGAAACAACGTTTGTAAACGCACGTGTGTCTCCCTCCCCGATGCTCGGTTCGGTAAGGACCTCGACGACACCAATCCAAAGCTCTTGCATTGAAATGAATCTCGAACTCATTAAAGCACGAAGGCCCACCGTCGCGGTGGCCTTTGTGCGGAAAGCTGGAAGCTAGCAGCTAAGAGCTAGAAGCTATCCTCTTCCGATGACCCGCGCCAGCGTTGCGCCGATCTCCGCCGGCGAAACGACCACATGGATTCCCGCCGCGGTCATGGCTTTCATCTTGTCGGCGGCGGTGCCCTGGCCGCCCGAAATGATCGCTCCTGCGTGGCCCATGCGGCGGCCCGGAGGCGCGGTCTGTCCGGCGATGAAACCCACCACCGGCTTCTTCACATGCAGCCGGACGAACTCCGCCGCGGCCTCTTCGGCGGAGCCGCCGATCTCGCCGATCATCACAATGGCTTCGGTTTCGGGGTCGTCGTTGAGCAGACGCAGCGCGTCGATGTGCGTGGTGCCGATGATCGGGTCGCCGCCGATACCAATGGCCGTCGATTGGCCGATGCCGCGTTGCGTGAGCTGGTGCACGGCCTCATACGTCAGTGTGCCGGAGCGGGAGACGATGCCGACGGAGCCCTCTTTATGAATATTGGCGGGCATGATCCCGATCTTGGCCTTGCCGGGCGAGATGACGCCGGGACAGTTGGGGCCGATGAGCCGCGACTTCGAGTTCTTCAGCTTGGCCCACACCTTGATCATGTCCAGCGTGGGAATGCCCTCGGTAATGGCGACGATCAGCGGAATGCCTCCGTCCTCGGCTTCGAGAATCGCATCGGCGGCAAACGGCGGCGGAACAAAGATCACGGTCGCGTTGGCGCCGGTTTTCTCCACCGCGTCGGCCACGGTGTTGAAGACATGCCAGCCTTCGTGCGTGGTTCCACCCTTGCCTGGAGTGACTCCGCCAACAACCTGAGTGCCATAGTCGGCAGCGCCTTTGGCGTGGAACGTTCCCTCTTTGCCGGTAATTCCTTGGACGATCAGCCGTGTATTCTTATCCACTAGCACTGCCATGTTATGCCCCCACGCTTGCGGCTGCTTTTACCACCAGTTCTGCCGCGTCCTTCATCGTTTCTCCTACTTGGAAATTCAAGCCGGACTCGGCAAGAATCCTGCGGCCCTCTTCGACGTTGGTGCCTTCGAGGCGCAGGACGATGGGCACCTTCACATGAAGATTGCGCGCCGCTGCGACCACGCCCGTGGCCAGCCGGTCCACGCGCAGGATGCCGCCAAAAATATTGATGAAGATCGCCTTCACGTGTGCGTCGGAAAGCAGGATCTCAAACGCGTGCTCGATCTGTTCCTGCGTTGCGCCGCCGCCGACATCCAGAAAATTCGCCGGGCTGCCGCCGGCGTACTGGATAATATCCATCGTCGCCATGGCCAGGCCCGCGCCGTTCACCATGCAGGCGATGGAGCCGTCGAGCTTGATGTAGTTGAGAGCGTACTTGCTGGCCTCCACTTCGAGCGGGTCCTCTTCGGCCGTGTCGCGCAGCGCCTTGATGTCGGCGTGGCGGAAGAGTGCGTTGTCGTCGAAGGTGATTTTGGAGTCGAGCGCGAAGAGCTTGTCGTCCTTGGTGGTGATGAAGGGATTGATCTCCACCAGCGAGGCGTCGGTGTCAACGAATGCTTTGTAGAGGCTCTGCAGGAATACGACCGCCGCGTTGATCTGCGTGGGCTTGAGGCCCAGCGCAAAGGCCAGCTTGCGCGCCTGCCATGCGCCAAAGCCCACCGCCGGGTCGATGGTCTCCTTGAAGATGGCCTCGGGCGTCTTGGCGGCCACTTCCTCGATCTCCATGCCGCCGGCCTGCGAGGCCATGAAGACCAGCTTGCTGGTGACGCGGTCGAGCACGATGCCCAGATACAACTCGCGATCGATGCTGGCGGTCTCCTCGATGAGCAGCCGCTGGACCTTTTGACCGGAAGGGCCGGTCTGGTGGGTCACCAGCGTCATGCCGAGAATCTGCTTGGCGTAGAGTTCGGCGTCCTCGCGGCTGCGAGCCACCTTCACGCCGCCGCCCTTGCCGCGGCCTCCGGCGTGAATCTGCGCCTTGACCACGACGCCCGAGGCGCCCTCGGCAAACAGCTTGCGGGCCACCGTCGAGGCTTCTTCCAGCGTGTTGGCCACTTCGCCCCTGGGCACGGCAACACCGTATTTCGCCAGGATTTCCTTTGCCTGATATTCGTGAATTTTCATGTCGTCGGGGACCGTCCAAGTTCGCTGGGGCTTTGGGGAATTCGGGGCCGCGCCCGGTGAATTCCGGATCGGCGGCTCCGCGCCAGCGGTATGCAAATACTATCTTGCCCGCCGAAGGGGGAGCAAACCGGCCTCGCGGCGCCTCGCGCCGTTCCCATGCTCCGCCGCTATCATAGAAAGATATGGTCTCTTTGAAGGAATACTTGAAACCGCTCGCCGAGGACGGCACGGCGCTGACCCGCGAGCAGGCAGCCCGCGCGTTGGAAATGATTTTGACCGGCGAGGTGCCGGAAATCGAGACCGCGGCGCTGTTGACCGTGATGGCAACCCGTGGCGAACAGGCGCCGGAGCTGGCTGGCTTTGTCCAGGTGATGCGCGAGCGTGTCACGCCGCTTCCGCTCACGCCGGAAGAGCGCGACCAACTGGTAGACGTGGTCGGCACTGGCGGCGGCGGCCCGTTGACCTTCAACATCTCCTCCGGTGCGGCGCTGGTTGCGGCGGCGGCCGGCGCCAAAGTGGCCAAGCACGGCAACCGCGCGGTCACTTCGCTCTGCGGCGCGGCCGATGTGCTGGAGGCCCTCGGCGTGCCCATCGCGCTGGGGCCGGAGCTGGCGGCCGAGTGCTTGCGCGAGACCGGCTTCATGTTCCTCTTTGCGCCGCTCTATCACCCGGCCATGAAGGCGGTGGGACCGCTGCGCCGGGCTCTGGGCTTCCGCACCATCTTCAACCTCTGCGGTCCGCTCACCAACCCCGCCGGAGCGCGCGCTCAGGTCATCGGCGTACTGGCGCCCAGCCGCGTACTGCTGGTGGGGCGCACGCTGGCGGCTCTGGGAGCGAAGCGCGCCTTCGTGGTGCATGGCACTGATGGCATCGATGAGCTGACCACCACCGGCGAGTCCATTGTGGCCCGCATCGAGGAATCGGGGACGGGCGAAACCACGTTGAAGGCCGCCCGCATTACGCCGGAGATGGCCGGAGTGCCGCGCTCGACGCTCGATCAATTCGTAGGCGGCGACGTGAAGACCAATACGGCCCTGCTCTATGACGTGCTCACCGGCATCCCCGGCGCGCGGCGGGAGATTGTGCTGCTCAACGCCGCGGCGGCGCTGGTGGCTGCCGGGCTGGCCGTCGATCTGAAGGAAGGCGTCGCCCAAGGCGCCGAGGCCATCGACTCCGGCCAGGCTGCGGCCACGCTCGAAAAGCTGCGCAGGTTCGGGGCAAAGCACTCGGCGGCGCAGTAAAGATCTACAGCAGCCCCGACCGCCCCGCCAGCCGCCGCGAAAGCAGCCACGAGAGCAGCGAGGCCCCCAGCGCCAAGGCTACCCAGCCCGCCTGTTCCAGGCGCAGCGCGACGGCTGCGGGGAATTGCGGGCTGGTCAGCGCCAGCTCCCTCACGGCGGGAATTCCCTCGCGCACCAACTCGAAACCGCCCCACCCGAACAAACCTGCGGCCAACATGATGCCGGGCAGGGCCCGCACCCAGGGAAACGGAATCGGCTGTGGCGCCGCTGCCTCCAGGTGAACGCTCTCCATCACCGAGGCCAGGAAGCCCGAAGAAGGTATCAACTCCTCTTCCGTCGCCAGAATGCGATCGATCTTGCTGTCTGACCTCTCCGCGCGTTCTTTTTCGGTCCGGTCCATCTTCAAGCCTCCTTTCCTGGGTTGAGAGCAGCCAATTCCATCGCCTCGTATTCGACCTCCAGATGCGGAAACCGTCTTCGCAGCAGCGCCCGCGCACGGGAGAGCCGGGCCTTGAGCGTGCCTTCCGGCAGGCCCATGGTGCGCGCCGCGGCGGCCACGTCCATCTCATGAAAATAGAACAAAACCACGGGCTCGCGGTAGCGCTGGGGCAGGGCCAGCACTGCCCGCCGGACTGAATCGGAGCTGAGTTGGGCAGCCAGTTCGCTGTGCTGCGCCGCCGGGCCGGAGGGCTCGGGCGCGGCTTCAAGCGGCAAGGTGGCCGTGGGAAACCGCTTAAGCTCGGAGCGGAAGACATTGGCCGCCAGCGCAAAGAGCCAGGTAGAGAAGCTCGACTCGCGCCGCCACTGCCCCAGCCCGCGCCAGGCGCGCAGGAAGGCTTCCTGGGCCAGTTCCTCGGCGCGGCCGCGGTCGCGGCAATAGCGCCAGGCCATATTGACGAGCGGCCCCTGCCAGCGCCGTACGATCCCCTCGAACGCCTGCACATCGCCGCCCAGCACGCGCTGCACGTCAGCCAGGTCCTCTTGCGCGCCTTTGGGCATTGCGGTCAATGCAGGCTCTCCGTGGGGTACGACAGCGGGACCCGCCACCGGGTTGCATTTTGTTGCACGGGAAAATCTCCCAAAAAATGCAACCCCATTCCGCCATCTCCGGTCCCACCGGTTGCAAGGGCAAAGAACGGCAAAGCTTTCAGGAGGATTCTATGACGCATCTCGCACTTTCGCTCTTCGGAAACGAAGAAATCTTCGGCGCCTTCGGTATGTGGGCATTTCTTTCCATCGGCGCGGTGGCGCTGTTCGCGGTCTTCATTCCGCTGGTTACATGGATCGACAGCCGACGCAAGGAGCGCGAGGCCTTCTACAAGGCGGAGACCTTCCGCCGCCTGACCGAGTCCTCAAGCGAGGGCGCCAAAATGGCGATGGAAATGTTCCAGCAAGAGAACCGGCAGGAGCGGCTGAAGCACCGCCAGGGCATTGTGCTGGGCGGAATGGTCAATATCGGCGTGGGCGCCGGACTGTCGATCATGTTGTGGTCCATGGAGGGCAGCCGGCCTGGATCGCCTTATCTCGTCGGACTGATTCCGGGGCTCATCGGCGTGGCTCTGCTGGTTTACGGACTCTTTATGGCGCCGGCGGCGGACGACGGTCGCAAGGGCTGAATCGCGGGCGAGGCTGGCGCATCGATTAGATAGCTGTTTAAACGACTATTATCCCGGTCCGCATCCAGTGACCGGGAGATGCCGGAGGATGAGCCCATGACCGCAAACGCGCTACGCCAGCCCGCAATCTTTCTTCCCCATGGCGGAGGTCCCTGCTTCTTCATGGATTGGAGCTGGGGCCCGGCCGATACCTGGAACCCGACCCAGAGGTTTCTGGAGGGCCTTGCGGCCACCCTGCCCGCGCCGCCCAAGGCAATTCTTGTGGTCAGCGGCCACTGGGAAGAGACGGCTTTCACGGCCAGCGCCGCCGCCCGGCCGGAGCTGATCTTCGACTACTCCGGCTTCCCCGAGCACACCTACCGTCTCACCTGGCCCGCGCCGGGCTTACCGGAACTGGCGGAGCGCGTGGCCGGACTGCTGAGCGAGGCTGGCTTGCCAGCGGCGCTCAGCCGGAACCGCGGATTCGATCACGGCGTTTTTGTGCCGCTGAAAGTAGCCTTTCCCGATGCGCAAATTCCGGTGGTCACGCTCTCGCTGGCGGCTTCACTTGACCCGGCTTTGCATCTGGCCGCTGGCCGGGCGTTGGCTCCGCTGCGCGACGAAGGCGTGCTGATCGTGGGCAGTGGCATGAGCTTCCACAACTTGCGCGGCTATCTGAGGCCTGAAACCACGGAGCGCGCCCGTGCCTTCGATGCTTGGCTCACCCGCGCCGTGGAGTCGCCTGCCGCGGAACGCAATGCTCTGCTGACCGGCTGGCGCGAGGCTCCGTTCGCCGCCTATGCCCATCCGCGCGAGGAGCACCTGGTTCCGCTCATGGTGGCTGCCGGAACCGGAGGAGAAGCACCCGGCACGCGCATCTTTGGCGATGAACCGATGGGCGCGGCGATCAGCGCCTACCGGTTCGACTGAGGCAGGCAAGGGTTCTCGCGGGCGGGCGATCCAGCGCGCGGAATGAGAGCTTCAAACCGGACAGCCCATGCGGCCGAACCGATTCTATTTGTTCTCGTTGGCGATGAGGCGAAAGGTGATGGTACCCCAGAAGAGGCGGGCGCGCATCTGCACCGGCAGGTGGCGCTCGTCGTCGGTATACCAGATCCAGATATTGCCGCGGTTCTTCACAACGCCCGCATCCGCCGTGGGCTGCGCGCGCAGGGTCTTGAAGGTCCCCAGGGGCGTCTTGATCTCTTCGCGACCCTCGATCTTCATGGTCACCGGCACAGTGTGCATCGCGTCCACTACCGGGATCACGAAGGTCTTGCCAACCTCCATGGGCTGCGAGGAGGCGTAAAAGACACCCGTCAGCAGATCGGTGAGGCAGCCGGAGATGGGCGCCTCCAGATGCTTGCTCTGCCCGGTAACCTGGTTCTTTTCATCCAGGATGGATTTCCCTGCGCCGTAGTCCAGCCGGAGCGTGGAGTTGATCTGGCGCCGGCCCTCCACGGTCTGCTTATCGAACTCGTAGGTGCAGCCCTTCTCGCGATCGAAGGTGGACTGGAAGCGATCGCCTACGTGGAAGAGCAGGTTGATGGCGCCGATGGTGTCGGCGTTGGCGGTGATGCGCTCGCGATCACCCGTTGCCTCAAAGTGCATCACGGCAGTCCCGGCGGGAAATACCCGCCAGTCCACGGCATAAACGAGGGTCTGCTTCTGCGGAAAGCTGAAGCCGGCGCGCGGCGGCGTGAGGGGACGCACCTGCTGGCCGTTAGCCAGGGCTGACAGCGCGATAACGCAAAAAATGGATGCTAGGGTCGTGCGCGTGATCAACGTCAGGCAAGGCTCCTTGTAGATTGACTGTTGCGGCATTGAATCCGCTCAGTGCGGCCCATTCACGAGCGCGCTCAGCACAGGCCGCAGCAGGAGCAGGCTGAGGTACAGCAGTGCGGCCCCTATACCAGCATTGTACTCGCGGTGCCTGAGGTAAAGCGAAAGGGAAAAGCTGCCGGCGCCTGCTTGGGAACGAGCCGGTGTCAAGCGCGGAATCAGCCGGGGCACGGCGGAACAATACTGTTCAAATTCGGGGAAGGTGGCGCGCAGAAAGCGCTCCTCCGAGGCAATTACCGGGACGTAAATGACCCCAAACCCTACGGCCAGCAAAAGCGCAACCGGCCAACTGAGCAGCGCCAGGGCAAAACCGGCGGCTATAAGCATCGAGCCCAGGTAAAGCGGATTGCGGGTGTACGCATAGGGCCCGGTGACCGTCAGTTCGCGGTTCTTTTTCACGTAACCTGCCGCGTAGCCGCGCAGCCACAGGCCGGGCAGGACCAGAGCTAGGCTCCAGGCCACGGCGACCGGCCGGGGAGCGCGTTGCCATAGTTCAAAGAGGTAAAGGGCCGCGGTAAAGAATCCAAGCGGCACACGGATGCGGCGGGCTACCTGCTGCCAGCGGGCGATCCAGTCCCGTTGCGGATCGGGTTGCGTCATGCGGTCTCCTCTGCGAGCAATTCGTCGGCGGCCCGCACTACTTCTTCCGGTTCAATGGTCAGCAGTCCAGCCTCAGGCTCTACCCGCCGCGTGTGGTCGCGCCGGCTCTCCTGGCTGCGCAGCACTCTGAATCGGGTTCCGAAAGGCCCGTTGCGGCTGGGATCGGTCGGCCCATAGATGCCCACCACAGGCCGCTCGAGTGCGCAAGCCAGGTGGAGCGGGCCGGTGTCGCCGGCAATCACGAGCGTAATCCGGCGGGTGAGAGCGATCAACTGCTCCAGGGAGCCGGTGAGCGGAGTGGCCGCGCCGCCGGTTCCCTTGGCGATGGCCTCGGCCAGCGGCTCCTCGCCGGGGCCGGCGTTAACCAACACGCGAAATCCGCGGCCGATGAGCATCTGTGCCACGGCCGCGTACCGCTCCACCGGCCAGCGCTTGGCGCCCCATCCCGCGCCGGGATTGATAAGCACCGAGGGATATCCTGCGGAGGGGGCCAGAAATTCCTCGGCCCAGGCCTCGGCGGCGGCATCCACAGGCAGCCAGGGCTTTGCCGGGCTGAGTTCGTCGCCGGCCACGGCCGAGGCCAGTTCCACATCCTGCTCGATCACATGCGCGCCGCGGGTTGCCACGCGTTCGGTAAACAGCCGGCGCGCAATCCGCTCGCGCGGCTCGTCCTCGCCGATCAACCGCCGGCAGCCCGCCAACCGCCCCAACACCGCCGACCGCACCGCCCCTTGCAGATCGAGCACCGCGTCATACGCACCGGCCCGGAGCGCCGACCGCAAAGCTCTGATTTCACCCGCGGTTTTCCGGCTCAGCGGCGCGATCCGCCACTCCTTGGTGGGTGCCAGGTGAAGATGCTCCACAAGCGGCTGCGCCGGGCTGCGGCCGGAACTGCTCTCGGTCGCCAGCAGCGCCCGCCAGCGCGGTTCCACCACCCAATCGATCACCCAGCCAGGATGCGCCAGCCGCAGCGCCGTCACCGCTGGCAGAGCGTGCAGAATGTCACCCATGGCGCCCAGCCGGACCACAAGCAAGCGGAACTTGGACTGCGTATGCAAGCTCTGATTTTCTCACAGGGGCGGTTGCGCGGGAGCCGGCCTCAGCCGGTCGACCAGCCAATCGATGGCCTCGTCCTCGCGCTTGATCTCGACACGCAGCCGCGCGGTCTTCAGCGGCAACGATTCCGGGAAGGCCGCCGGGAGCTTTCCTAGCCGGACCTGATCTTTTTCCGTGGTGATGATCGCCGCCGCTCCCGCCTTGCGGGACGCACCCACCATGCGATCGAGATCGGCTGCGGTGAAATGGTGGTGGTCGGGGAAGGCGAACCGGGCGGCGATGTGCAACCCAGCAGCTTCAAGGCCGGCAAAAAACTGCTCCGGCCGTGCGATGCCGCAGAAGGCTGCCACGGAGCCGGCAACCGCCGGAACCTCCATCGTGCGCTCCAGCCGCCAGACCGGTCCGTCAAAACCCCAGGCGCGCAGTTCCGCCTCCAACTCCACATCTTTGGCAGGAATTGCAATCACCCCGGCCCGCCGCGCTGCCTGGAGCGGCTCGCGCCGATTGCCCGCCGGCAGCAGTCCGTCCTGCCAGTCCTGGCGATTCATCAGCAGGATGTCCACGTCGCGATGCAATTGGCGGTGCTGAAAACCATCGTCCAGAAGGTGCAAGCCGACCCTTGAATCCGCGGAGCGCTCCGCCTCGGCCAGCACTCCGGCCTCGAATCGCTGGCCGGCCACGTAGACCGGCACGCCCGTCTCCCGCGCAATCAGCAGCGGCTCGTCGCCAAACTCCTCGGCCGTCCCGTCCGGCAAAACGCGCGCCGGACTCTTGCCGCGCCGTCCGTAGCCCCTGGAAAGCACATCCACGCGCAGGCCGCGTCTCTCCAGCGTTTGAGCGAGCGCAATCGTCAGCGGCGTCTTGCCAGCGCCCCCGGTCGAGAGGTTACCGATGCTTACTACCGGAAAGCGCAGCCGCCGCACCGGCTCCAGCCTCGTGCCCAGCCGCAATTCGCGCAGCAGCAGCGCCATCCGGTAAACCGGAACCAGCGGCAGCAGCAGCTTGCGCGGGGAGAAAGGCTGCTTCATGACGGGCGCTCCTCCGAGGTCGGAAGCAGCTTCTTCACCGCATCCACGCACCGCCCGGTCGCTCCGGCCTGTTGATCGAATACCTGCCGGGCCCGCTCGCCCATCGTCCTGGCGGCTTCGGAGTCACGCAGCAGCTCGATCAAGACCCCGGCCAATTCCTCCTTGGCGGCAATCCTCACCGCCCGATGCGCCAGCAGATCCTCCGTAATCGCCCGGAAATTCACGGTATGCGGCCCCATCACGATAGGAACGCCGAACTGGGCCGGCTCCAGGGGATTGTGCCCGCCGGCCGGAATCAGGCTGCCGCCCACAAACGCCACCGCTGCCAGCGAGTAAACCGAAGCCAGCTCTCCAATGGTGTCGAGCAGCACGATCTCGCCGGGGTCCAGCGGCTTGAGCGTGCCAACAGCTTGAGACCGCCAATCCGACCGCCTGACCCAGGGGATGCCGGACCTCAAGAGCAGCGCCGCCACCGCTCCAAACCGCTCGGGATGCCGCGGCGCCAGCACCATGGCCAGTTGCGGGTCGGCTTCGAGCAGCCGCGGCCAGGCCTCCAGCAATGCGGCCTCTTCGCCCTCCAGCGTGCTGCCGGCAACAATCAGGCGCAGACCGGGAGCTAAATCTTTCAATTGCCGGGTGGCGTCAGCCTCCCATGCAGCCCGCACGTCGAACTTCAGGTTTCCCGCCACTGAAACCCGTTCCGGCCGGCAGCCGATGGCCTTCAGCCGCTCGACATCGGTCCCGCTTTGCGCCAGCACCTGGCTCAGCCGCTCCAGAAACGGCTTCCATAGCCAGCGCAGCCGCCGGTAGCGCGGCCAGGAGCGGTCGGAGATGCGGGCATTGACCACCGCCACGGGGATTCCCCGGCGAAAGCAGCCGCTGAGCAGGTTGGGCCAGAACTCCGTCTCGGCCAATACCAGCAGCCTCGGCTCGAGCGTGTTCAGATACGCCCGCACAGCCCAGGGCAGGTCCAGCGGGCAATAGAAAACCCGATTGGCTCCGAAGCGCTCCCGCGCCAACTCCTGGCCGGTGCGGGTGGTGGTGGAGACGGCGATAAAGTATTCAGGCAGCGCGGCGTCGAGAGCCTTGACCAGACGGCTCACCGCCAGCACTTCGCCCACCGAGACGGCATGGACCCAGATCAGCGGCCGGTCGGACGCAAAACCTCTTGGGCGCTGGCCATTGAATTTGCCGCCCCGGCCCAGCCGCACCCAGCCCAGCCGTTCCAGCAGCCCTTCGCGGTACTTCTGTGTCGTGGCCATCCGCCACAGCCACCACGGCGCGCCCACTACCAGGGCTGCCAGCAGCGCTAGATTGTAAAAAAACAGGATCATGCGTGACGGAACTTCCCTTCCCCCGGTCTAACCCTCAAATGATACAGTCGAGCACTGTGAGGACCTTACGGGCAATTCCGCCGTTCCTGCTCTGGCTGGCGCTGCCGGCCGTGGCCAGCGACCACACCCCGCCTCCCGTGCAGCCCGCCACCGCCTTTGCCGCGGTCGAGGTACATGACAACGAGAAGGTGGCCATCGCCGTCGAACCCTACGACACGCGCGCCAGGGAAGCCATCTTCCGCGTCGATTACCTCAGCCACGGTGTGATGCCCGTGCGGCTCATTGTGACCAATCTGGGCGACCGGCCCATCAGCCTGCGCGATGCGCGCATTCTCTTCCTCACCGCCGCGGGCGACAAGATTCAAGCCGCCGAGCCCGAGGATGTGGAGCGGCTGATGACCCGCAAGGAGCGTGAAGGCTCCAAGATCCCCATGCCCGGACCCATCCCGGCCATCAAGCTCAAGCCCAAGGCCAGCAATCGAGAGATCGAGCAAGATTTCGATACCTTTGAATACCAGGCCCTGGTGGTTGAGCCGCACACCACGCGCGCCGGCTTCCTTTTCTACGACGTATCGCAGCTCGACAACCCGCTCAGGGGCGCCAAGCTCCACCTGCACAAGTTGCGCGACGCCGACGGAAACGAACTCTTCTACTTCGAGATTCCCTTCGACAAGTACCTCAAGTCGAAATCCAGCCAGATGAACTAATGCAGCGCGCTACTCGTAGTAAGTAGCCGTGGTTGTATCCGTCTCCCAGATGGTGCAATCCTTCACGCGCACGCGGCCTTGCGTCATCTCGGCGAGCTGCTCGTTGGTCCGGTCGTAAAAGTACTTGGCGATGTTTTCGGCCGAGGGATTGAGCACCGTGAAGGGCTCCAGTTCGTTGAGCATCTGGTGGTCGATTCGCTCGATCACCGGGCGCAACACGTGCTTGAGCAGCTTGAAGTCGAGCAACAGGCCGGCCTCGTCCAGAGCGGCCCCGGCCAGGGTGACGCGAACCTTGTAGTTGTGACCGTGCGGGTTCTCGCACTTGCCCCGGTAGTTGCGGAGGTAGTGGCCGGAAGAGAATCCGGCTTCCACTGTGACTTCATACATCGGCTTCTGCTCTTTTCCTGGTGGGAAAGTGTCCCTCTTTCATTCTATGGGTTGGAGCAGGTTAGCGGCTTGTACCGCCGCGCCGTTTGCGCCGCGCCTCTTCGCTCCGCCGGTCCACCTGCTCGAAGAGATGGCTCAGCACGCCGGCGAGCGCCGCCGCCAGAGAGCCCAGCAGCAGAAACAGCGCCACCGTCCGCCCCAGCGATCCGCCCGCCGGCAAGCCCGGCTGCAAGCTCGAAGGAGTCAGCGACAAGCCCGCCGCAACCAGCGCAAGCAACACCAGCGCGGCAGCCAGAATGTAGAAGGTTCGCGACATAGTCCAGGACCTGCAAGGTCATTCCGATTCTAGCGTTTGCTGCTCGCCTCTTGACAGGGCAATGACCCACTCCTAACCTTGCCATATGGATCTTCAGCTTCCCCAACGCCAGGCAGCAGAACTCGCCAGCCTCTCCATGCGCACCGGCCGCAGCCCCGGCGAACTGGTTGTGGACGCGGTAGACCGCCTTCTAGCCCAGGAGGCATGGTTCGACGCGCAGGTGCAATTGGGAATCGATCAGATCGCCTGCGGCGAGTTCCTCGAAGAGGAAGAGATGGATGCCCGCGTGGCGAGGATGATGCGGGCTTGAGAAAGCTGCGGTGGTCCATGGCCGCTGCCGACGATCTTGAGGGAATCGCCAACTAGCTTTATCTTCATCACCCCGCCTTTGCTGCGCCGACCATCCAACGACTCTACGATGCTGCAAAGTCCCTCAAGCAGTTTCCGTATGCGGGCCGCGTAGGCAGAAAGAACGGCACGCGTGAACTGGTGTTGGCGCCCCTCCCATATCTCATGATTTATTCGGTGGACGATCAGTCGGTTCAGATCCTGCGCTTCCTGCACGCCTCACAGGACTGGCAATAGAGCGGCCCCAACCACCAGCGCTGCCTCAGCCGATCGCATCCGCGCTCCCGATCGACTCCACCCCGGCCTCGGCAAATTCCGCCTCGATCTTCTCCACCGATCCGTCCAGGTCGATCGCCCGGCACGCATCGCGCAGAACCACGGCCTCCAGTCCCACGCGCCGCGCATCCAGCGCCGAGTAGCCCACGCAGAAGTCATACGCCAGCCCGGCCAGAAAAACCCGCCTCAGCTTCCGCTCGGCCAGATACCCCGCCAGCCCGGTCGCCGTCGCGCGGTCGTTCTCAAAGAATGCCGAATACGAATCGATCTCCCGCCGGAAACCCTTGCGCAGAATCAGTTCCGCCCGCGGCAACTGGAGCGCCGGATGGAACTCCGCTCCCCTGCTGCCCTGCACGCAGTGATCGGGCCACAGCGTCTGCATTCCGTAACTCAACTCGATCTGGTCGAACGGCTTCTTCCCCACATGCGCCGAAGCGAAAGAAGAATGTCCCGCCGGGTGCCAGTCCTGCGTCAGAACAACATGCTCGAACCGCGCCGCAACCCGATGAATCACCTCGATCACGGCATCCCCATCGCGCACAGACAGCGCCCCGCCAGGACAGAAATCGTTCTGCACGTCGATGACAATGAGGGCGTCTTGTGAGGTGATCTGCATCGGCCTCTTGGGACCGGCTAACAGGTGGGAACGCGGTAATCTATGCCGCGTCCACCATATCCATTCGCAGCCGCTTGCCCACGGCTCGGGCCGCTCTGGCGATAGTTTGCAGGTGAACTGCGCTGTTTTCCGGGTCGAGCAGACGATCCAACTGCGAGCGACTGGTGCCCATGCGCTGGGCCATTGTCTTCTTGCTGATTTTGCCCGTCTTCATCGCCTCTGCCAACTGCCAGGCGATCACCCGCTTGATGGCTGCGGCCTCGACCTCGTCCAGAATGCCCTCTTCCTCAAGAAAGCTGTCAAAACTGGAGCCGCTGTGGTCGAATGCTGGCTTCTGTCGAGTGCTCACGTTGATCCCTTCTCATGCTTACGCTTGTTCGCGCGCGCAAGATCCAAATCGGACGCCGGGGTTGCTCGTGTCTTCTTGAGAATGCCGTGCAACAGGACCATTCTCTGATTTCTGTCCACGTAGAAAAAGACCCTTGCAATGCGCTTCCCCGGCAAATCTGTCCGCACCTCGTGGAGCCCATCTCCCATTGGACGGCAAGTAGGCATTCCAACCGGCCAGCCAAATTCAACGGTCTTGATATCTTCGCCAACTTGCCGACGATCTTGGGGGTCCATTGACTTGAGCCAGGATCGAACGGGTTCACCGCCTGACTCCGTCTGAAAGAAAAAGGCGGGAATGCGCTTTATCAGATTCCCCGCATTTAGAGTACTACGCGCGGTACTCTTCGACAACTTCGTACTGTATTTAATTTCGGGAATATCTTCCACGAAGTCCTCCTATTTAATCCGCTCCCTAATTCGAATAGCCGCGTATTAATGACCCTGTTGTCTCGCATAGGAATGCGGCTTGCTCATCCCGCTTATAAATATATATAAGGCAGAGTCGCTTGTCAAGTACTATTTCTCGAAGAACGCCTCAACATCCGTGATCGTCTGGGTCATCCGATACGGCGGCAAACTCGCCAGAAACGTCTGCCCATATCTCTGTCTCCTGATGCGCGGGTCCAGCAGCACCAGCACGCCGCGGTCTTCCAGCGAGCGGATCAGCCTTCCAAAGCCCTGCTTCAGCGTCAGCACCGCCGCCGGAACCTGGTAGTCGAAGAAAGGCTTGCCGCCGGCCTCTTCAATCGCTTTCATGCGCGCCGAGACCACCGGATCGCTGGGCACGGCAAAGGGCAGCCGGTCGATGATGACGCAGCTCAGCGCCTCGCCCTGCACGTCCACGCCC
>Ga0181535_10000255_pt1 | contig 81996 bp, 87 predicted proteins | sample PEATcosm2014_Bin_44_FD_119774 | JGI IMG/M metagenome (GOLD analysis project Ga0181535, IMG submission 119774) | Peatland microbial communities from MTU Mesocosm Facility, Houghton, MI, USA - PEATcosm2014_Bin17_30_metaG | ecosystem: Environmental > Terrestrial > Soil > Wetlands > Peat | place... | reverse complement strand
TACCACAGGACAGGAGATACGCGATGTTTCGCTCCAGACCCGAAACGTCAAGGTCCATTGCGGAATTACGTTTAAAAGGAGTAATTATAGCGGGAAGGACACCTTCAAACATATGTAGCGTTATGGGTGTCTTTTTGTATTAATTTTTCTTGTTATATATCCCGCGACCCGGTTCCGGACGCGCTTGCTTTCGATCGATGCCGATGATGAAAGCTGTTGCTTGTTCGCATCAAAGCTGCTTGAGAAGTACTCTCTCTGTGTGGTAAGGAGTGCGGTTCCGATGGTTTTAATATACGATGGCTTTATTCCCATGAATTATTCCTCAAAGTTCTATACGTATAATGCGGTTCGATAACATAATAGTATTGCCTGAAACATCGGTTGGGTTTTCACCGAACAGGTGGATCTTTGCCAGACTTTCCGTAGTACCGGGATCCATGATCACTTCCGGCACACCGTCCTTGCAGCATGAAGCAACGCCCCAATCCATCGTGCTGCTGACCCCCGGGGGTTGCAGCCTGCGGTTAACCGTGCAGTACTCAAGAAACATGTCTTCAAGGATACGGCCGGCATCTTTGGTGTAGTGGAGGGTCGCCGCACACCTTATGTCCGGATCGAATTTCATTGCGGTGAGCAGGACTTTTGTCATTTCTGCATCAGCGCCGAATCCGCAGGGTCCTGCCGCCACTACTGCATTTTCCTGTACTATAAATCCACCCGCCACCGCGGCAACGCCGGAAGCATCCCGGGCACCCCGTATGGCATACCCTATATTTGTACCGGCACCGGAAACCAGCACCGGTGCTAATGATTCTGAAAGGAGGGTTACGACCCGTGAAAGCTCGGCCAGCACTTCGGTTCTCTGCTGTTCTGGACTAATCATTGTATTATCTTCAATTGTATCCGGTGGGTTCTTATTCTCTTTCTTCGTTCAGGACAGGCCAAGATCTTCCCGTATCCCCATCAGGCCTTGGATAGCAACAGTATAGAACTCCGGTAAGGGAATGATGAGTTCGATAAGTGCGATGCGGCCCCGGTCACATCCGGCGGCAAAAGACTTTTCTTTTGCTTTTTTTGTTACCGTTTTTACCGTTATGTCAGAGAGTCTTCCTCCTTTTACGAGCGCACAGGCAATCACGAGGCCGGAAGCGCTGTCCGCTGCCTGAAGTGCAATCTCGACAGGTCTCTCATAGGTCCCGGAAAAAAGCATGTGGTTGTGTCGCTGGACTATCGACGCTATGTTGGGATCTATGCCAGCGTCAATGAGGATATCGGCGCCTTTCTTCCCGTGCAATTGAATGTCACCATGGATGAGTTCGAAATCGATGTCATGTAAGAGACCAATAGTTTCCCAGAGTCCGCCATCTTCCCCAATCTTTTCCGCAAGTGCCTTCATCACTGCGCCGGTGGCAAGACCGTGGTTTTTGAGCCCGGGCTCGTGCACATGCTTGTTGAGTAACGCAATCGCGGCAGAGCGCTCCATGGCCATAGATGTACTTTCAGGGAACATCAGGGTAACGGCTTGTGGATATGCATATTACGGATTAATACCAAAATAATTGAGATGGACGCACGACTGCTCGATGTTGTTATCGGCGTAATGGGCTTTGCACTACTGGTCATTCTTCTCGCAGTGCTCCCGCTTGCAATCAGTTCGGGCCCTGCCTATATGATTGCCATTATTATATTCATCTTGTTTCTCTCCGGTGCCGGCTATATGGTCAATGAAAAGATTGCATAAAAAAACCGGAAATTTTTCTTTTATTGAGTGTTTGGATTGTTTGCAGGAGCCGGTTTCCTCTCCTCTGGTGCTGGTTTTCTGAGCGGTCTGGTCTTTTTCACTTTGTAATAACTAAGCGGATGGCTTACCTTTTCGCAGAGCGTATCCCGGTGAACACAGAGTCCGGTCGTTTGCATCGCAGCACACGCCGGCGTAGTATACTCAGTCCCGGTCCCGCCGCGCCCGGTGATATGTTCGACCTGGTACATGGTCTTCTCAACATCAAAGTCAGGGGAACGCGAATAGAGCTCTGCTATACTGGTTGGGTTCATACCGATATTATGGAGAAACGCCGTCAGCGAAAACCTTCCGGCATGAGTGAGGTTAGTGCCGGCCGCAAGTGCGGTAATAAGAGCCTGCATACAGGGAGGGAATGCAGTTTCTTCGACTTTCCCGAACTGCCGGAGCATCTGTTCCTGGTATACTTTCTTGATTTCCGCAACCTTGGGAGCAAGCTGTTCGCAGATGTTCTTTGGCACCCGATGCGGGAGGTCGCGGCGCTGGAGCACCCGGATCCGCTCGCGTAAAAGATCGTAGCGTTCGTTCTTGTTGATCTTGACAAACCCTTTTTCCACATGTCGGTTGATAAGCCGGTAATGATCGTCGTGAAGCGGAGCAACAAGCTCCACATAATCAGGAACCGGCATCCGGTCCTGTGAGATCCGGATACCCAGCTCATCAGCTATTGCCGTCCACAACCGGGAATACTCTCCTTCATCCTGCGTATACCGGGTGTTCCACTCTTCTTCATTAACGAGGAAGTAATAGCCCCGGTCGGCTTCGTACCGGGTAAGCCGGTCAATGAGCTGTTTATCGTTGATACAGGAAACAATGATTCTCGCTAGTGCGTAGGCTGCAATCTCGTCTTCCGGAGAATCATTCACTTCAGGTACATGGTTTTTTTTCTGCGAGAGGGCTTCCTGGATGCGGTGGACTGCAGACGAAATCAGGATCTGGCCTTTTTCTGTACCAAGAACCGTACCGAGGGACGCAAAACGGGATCTGATGAGCCCTTGGGCATTTTTTAAAAAAGGGAAATGGGAAAGTTCCTTGCCGGAAGGCACAAATGCCATTCAGTCAGCCTCAATCCGGGGTGCAAGCAGGTACTCCACATGCCCGTTGCCGCCCGCAATGTCAAAAGAGAACCGGACTGGATGATCGACGCCAAGACAGACTTCCACTTCGGGAGCTTTTGCCATGACTTTTCCCATATCTCTGAGATAATCAAGGGAGAAAAGCGAGCGTGCCTCGACCGGGGAAAGGGATTTGAGCTCGTCTTTACTGAATTCACGCTGGATGTGATCGGTATCTCCTTCGGCGACCATGTAAAAAGTCTGTTCCTTGGGGTGAATGCCCATCGCTATTTTATCTGATATTACTGCGGCAGCTTTTATCGCATTGTTGAGGTCTTCACCTGAGATGACAACTTTTCCCGGCAGGTTGATCGTTGGTGAATTTGGGTCTTTGCGTATCGTGTTTGTATCCAGGAGCGTGATAGAGTAGTGATACCCGTGTACACTGACTGCCATCTTCTGTGCATTATCGGCGAGCTCAAGGCTGATGAGGTCACCTTTACCTCCCATATTGAAGATGTTTTTCATTTTCTGGATGTCGACGCCGAGCTCGCTCTTGGTCGCCTTGAAGGTATCAAACGCCTCTTTTTTGAGCGTGAATGCAATCATCGCGACGTTGGCGGTGTCCACGGCTCGGGTGGAGATGCCATCTTCTGCTGTATGCAGCCGGCATTCAGGAACGAGTGCCGATATCGCTTCAATGGCTTCCCGGAATATCTCTGCGTCAATGGTTGCTTTTAACATCTCTTTCCCCTTAACAACTGTCTTATACAGTATATCGTCATACTTTAATTATAGCGTTTTGGGTGAGAATAACGTTTTTCTGGTGATTTGTCATGGGTTCACAATGGTCACGGGATAAAGTCTATCTCCGGGCAAAAAGTGAAGGGTTCCGTTCCCGGGCTTCCTTTAAATTAATCGAGATCCAGGAGAAGTTTGCCGTTATCCGCCGGGATGATAATATCATTGATCTTGGTGCAGCGCCGGGGAGCTGGCTCCAGGTCCTCCGCTCACTTACTGACGCACGGGTGCTCGGGATTGATTTAAACCCGATTGCTGCCATTGAGGGGATTGACACGCTCGAAGGTGACCTTACCGATCCGGTCATTCAGCAAAAGGCACAGGAAATGCTCGGAATCGTCAATATTGTCGTTTGCGATGCAGCGCCAAAACTTTCCGGTCACAAGAGTTACGACCAGGCCCGTTCCACGGCTCTTGGTGAAGAGGCGCTTGCCTTTGCCTGCAACGTGTTAAAAACCGGGGGAAACTTTGTTATAAAATCGTTTCAGGGAGCAGATTTTCCCGAACTCCTGGCAAGTGTCCGGGAGCATTTCCACGCGGTGAAGACTTACTCCACAAAGGCCACCCGGAAAGGAAGCACGGAAATTTATATCATCGCAAAGAACTTCAAAGGCTGAAAACAAGATGCCCGCGACCGAGACCCTCAGGGATTCGTATCGACGACCGGTGACCAACCTCCGCATTAGTCTTACTTCACGTTGCAACCTTTCCTGCATTTACTGCCATGCGGAAGGTGAGAAGAATCCTGATGCAGAGATGAGCGCCGGAGAAATCATCGAGATCATGCAGCTGGCGGCACGATTCGGGATACGGAGTATTAAATTTACCGGTGGGGAACCCCTCATCCGTCCCGATCTTCTCGAAATCATCCGTGCCGTTCCCCCGGGTATAGAATCATCCCTCACGACCAATGGCATCCTGCTTGCCGATATGGCCGAAGATCTGAAAAAGGCCGGGCTCCGCCGTGTCAATGTTAGTCTTGACAGCCTGAACCATGATACCTACAAAAAGATCACGGGCAGCGACCGGCTGAATGAAGTCCTTGCCGGGATCGATGCTGCACTTAAAGCCGGTCTTACCCCGGTCAAACTCAATATGGTTGTGCTGTATGGGATCAATGACAATGAAGTGGATGATTTTATTCATTATGTCCGGGGAAACCGGAACCTTGTCCTCCAGCTCATTGAGCTGATGCATTTCAAAGACTGCGACTACCACGGCGATTTACAGGGTGTCGAATCGATGCTTGCCTCACGCGCAAGCGAGGTACTCACCCGAAGGATGCATCACCGGAAAAAGTACTGTCTGGACGGCGCCGAAGTCGAAGTCGTGAGACCGCTGCATAACACCGAGTTTTGTGCTTACTGTAACCGTCTCCGGGTTACGTCGGATGGGAAGCTGAAACCTTGTCTTTTGCGATCTGATAATCATGTTTCGATCCGGGGTAAAAAAGGTGCGGAACTTGAAGCACTGTTCCGGAAGGCTGTCGAACAGCGGGAACCGTTTTTCAAGTAATATCCTGCAAGCCGGTCTTTTTTTGGGATATTACGGGGGTTTATTTACAATTCCTGCATATCTAGGATCGTATGACCTCAGATCCGGAGTATCTCCATGTCCTTACCCATCTTTACGAAAAGTCACTCATCCTTCATGATACGTCGCTCTTTGACAAGACGCTGTATTTCTATTTTGTCGATGCTATTGCGCATATCGATTACACCTGCAGCATCTACACGTTCAACTACCAGTCGCCGAAAAATATCATGGGTGCCGAGTACATGCGCTGGAGAATAGACGAGGAAAAAAAAGGTGACCGGGTGCATTTTCCGGCATTTATGGTCTGGCTCAAAGAACACAAACCGGAGAAATTTGCCCGTCTCCCGACATTGTGGCAGATCATCTATGATCCCGAAGATTCTGCCAGCTACCGGAGCTTCCGGATCGTCCCGGATCCTGACAGTAAACAGGCTATACCTCCTGGTTTCTTCATTAATCTTATCGACGAATTTTTTGACCAGGACTTTCTGAAGAGCCTGTACGAGGAAGCATCGCTTTCCCGGCTCTTTGCTGAATTTCTCTCGCAAAGAAAAACATCGTGATTGGTGAATTCCGGCATGCATCCCCAGCAGATCTGTGCAGACCTTGTGAAAATCCGGAGTGAGAACCCTCCGGGGGATACGTCCGGGATTATCGCATATATCCGGCATTTCCTTGATGCCCTTGGTGTCCCGTCACAGGTTATCTGTTCTTCGGGTGGGGGATGTAACCTGGTGACGATGGGGGCGCACCGGCCGCTTCTTTTCTGTGGCCATGTCGATGTTGTTCCTGCCCTTGATGAGGGATGGACATATTCTCCTTTTTCCGGCATCATAAATAACGGGTATGTCTGGGGGCGGGGCTCAAGCGATATGAAAGGCGGTTGTGCTGCTATCCTGTCCGCATGCGAACGGTATGTGGACTCTGGTGAGACACTACCGGTATCCCTTGCTTTTGTCTGCGATGAAGAGACCGGAGGAGAAAGAGGAGTCCGGTACCTGCTGGAAAAAAACATTTTCTCTCCGTGTGACTGTCTGATTGCCGAGCCAACACCAGTCCTGCACCCGTGTGTTGGCCAGAAAGGGCTCTGCCGGCTGGAACTAAAATTTACCGGGACGCCCGGCCATGGGTCACTATATCCGGTAGTTGGTATAAGTGCCGTGATGGAAGCGATGCAGGTGCTCGACTGCCTGAAAAACATTCACGAGCGGACATTTCCCATGAACCGGGAAATTCAGGATATTATCAAGACCTCTGCTGAGGTCTTTTCTGAAGAATTCCGGATCGAAAGGGGCAGCGAGATACTTGAGCACGTGACCTATAACCCGGGTGTTATTAACGGGGGAGAAAAGGTTAACATCGTCGCCCAGCGCTGCAGCCTTGATCTGGAAATGCGTATTCCGTGGGGATGTAATATGACAGAACTTATCCGGGAAATTATGCAACATGCCCCACATGCAACCTTGATTAAAGAAATTTTTCATGAACCGTCCCTCACGGATCCTTTGTGTGATTTTGTATCTTTAGTTTGTCGTGAAGTAGGAAACGTTCAAGGTGGGATGGTAACTCCTATTGTCCAGTGGGCGGCAAGTGATGCCCGTCACTTGCGCTCTGCCGGTTTCCGGGTGGTTGAATATGGCCCGGGTGAACTTTCAACATTACATGGCACGAATGAGAGGGTTGCGGTGGCATCGCTTGAGAAAGCTGCAGCCATCTATGAACGCATCATGCGGGCATATGGAGGAAGAGCCCTTTCCGGTTAATTGGACTTAACTTGTTGAAAAAAGAGAGATCCGGTTATCTTTGCACTTTTTTACCGGTTCTTATCTTTTCCCGCACGGTTCAGGATAACTGCAGCGGCTGCCAATCCTGCAAGGACCGGAAAGAGTGACATTGGAGAATACGTGGTCCTTGTAACAACTACTGTCGCAGTTGTTGTTGGCGGGACAGTAGTAGTCTGGACAACTGTTTGCTCCGTTTCAGTCACGTTAGGTGTTGCTATAGTGGTCGGTGTCACGGTCGTCGGTGCTATGCCGCCAAGGTACCATGGAGCCAATGTTGGTGCCGGTGTATTTGATGCAATTATGAGCTGCCCTTTTCCCATCGCTGCCTGTTTGTTTGCCTGTGCTGCCGCATAGGTCGGGTCAATGGTAAGTGCGGTATTGAAGCAGTCCATCGCATCCTGGTACCGGCCGAGAGCGGCAAGCGCTTCTCCCTTATTATTCCATATCTGGGCATTGGATATCGTAAGGGCGGTTGCTGAACTGAAGGCAGTGAGTGCATTTGCGTACTGACCGTTTGCCATATACAGGAGACCTATCTGGTTGTAGACCATCGGGTCGGATTGGTTGAGATTTGTGCATTGGGAATAGGAAGCGAGTGCCTGAGCAGATTCGTTTTCCTGGGCATAGGAATAGGCAAGATTGCAGTAAGCTGAGTATTGGTTGTAAACGATCTGGGTGTAATTCTGGTAGGCACCAATAGCCTCGTTGTATTGGCCAAGGTAAAAAAGGGCATCTGCTTGTGCTCCAAGCGCGGTCGCGCTTGACCGTATTGCAAGCGCCTGGTTGGCGAATGAAAGAGCCTGTGAATACTGGCCAAGTGCATTAAGGGAAACGGCCTCTCCGGCCATAGCTGAATCGAATGTGGGGTTGAGTGCTATTGCGTTGTTGTAATAAGTAACAGCGTCCGTGTAATCATGAGTGGAGGCAGCATTCTGGGCTTTTGTGTACCAATCGTTAGCGTCCTCAGCGGCCACTACGGGCACAAGAAAAATAACAAGAAGAATCAGTATGCCAATCTTTGCAGTCGTCTGCATAACGGAAAATGCTCCTTTAAAACAGATGAATCTATTGTTAAACCGCTCGGGCACAAATTCTTCCGATCCCTATTGTGAATTGTCATTGAATTTACCCAAGAACAAGATGGCAACAGTCCCACCAAGGATCGCCGTAACAAGAAACGCCGGGAAAAAACCTGCCTCATTCGCGATAATACCTGCGATAAAAGGAAGAATGGTCATTCCGAGATAACTGGAGGTCGAAAAAAGACCCATGATACATCCCTGGCGATCTTTCTCGCAGGCTAGGACAGACATCTGGGCAACCATCACGATCCCGGCAAGAGTGCCTAGAACAATAAACCCCAGTGGTGAGACATAAGCGAGCAGGACACCACCTACCATGAACACTGCCGACAATCGAATGGCAGGGATGGGTGGAATAGAAAACCGGCTGACTATAAGAACTGAGATGATAGTCGCTATACTCATACAGGCAATCCACAGGCCGAGGACATCTGCCGGTTCACCGGAAAATGTCGGATAAAGCGAAGTAACAACGCCGGTGATACCTACAAGAATAATCGCAGAATACCACAACCGGTTCTTTGAAACCGTAAGGTCGACAATTTCCCGGAATGCGAATCTTTTACAGCAGGTGGTTTCTGGATCATTCCCCAAAGTAGAGATTGGTTTTTGCGTCTCCCGGACAAAAAGACCAACAATTAGTACCCCCAGTGAAAGAGCGGTAAAGACACCGATCCCAAGAGCAGGCTGCTTAAACCGGACCGCAAGCCAGCCTGATGCAATAAGCCCGATGACGAGTCCCAGGTTGAGCATCGCGAGGTAATACCCGCTCATCCGGGTGTGATCCGGCCGTGAATTGATATACGACATCCCGGCAGCAATAAAGAAGCCGGCGCCGATGCCTTCGATGAAACGGAGGACAATTACCGGTAAAGGCATCGTAGTAGTGAAAAGCAATGCTCCACTAAGTACTGTAAGCACCAGACCGGCAAGGATAATTCGCATACGGCCGTACCGGTCGGAAAGGATCCCACCGGGCAAAGTCGATAAAAACGCTCCTAAAAAATAAGCAGCATAGATGGCTCCTTCCCAGGCAGGGCCTGAGGCAAATGCCGGCAGTACTGGCACTATCGCATTGGAGAGTGCCATCACTGCAAAGACCCCCAGGCAGACAACAAAAAGGTGTGCCTTCATAAAAAGGCCCGGGTTATACCATGCGGTACGTCTCGAGGTTCATGGGCGAGTGCGTCTGGATATGGTAGCGTTTATAGATGGAACTGGCAAGGTCAATGGTGTTATTCTCATCGCCGTGAATGCAGAAGATTTTCTCCGGTCGAGGCTGGATCTGGCCGATATAATTCATCAGCTGCCGGCGGTCGGAATGCCCTGAGAACCCGTCAATGGTGTCAATTTCGAGGTTGATGGTGATCGTTCCTTTGCGGCCCATGGGGACCTCACGCCATCCTTTCTGGATCCGCCGCCCCTGTGTTCCGTCTGCCTGGTACCCGACAAAGACGAGTGCGTTTTTCTCATCTTCGGCAAGGTTAAGGAGATATTCCATGATCGGCCCCCCGTTAAGCATACCACTGGTTGATATGATCACACACGGGTCGCCATTGATCACTTTATCCCGGAGTTCTGAAGAGTCGACCTGCTGGAAACATTCGGCAAGGAAGGGGTTCATTCCTTCCCGGAAGATGAGGTTGCGGAGATCGTTATTGAGGTATTCCGGGTAGGTTGTATGAATTGCGGTTGCCTCGCGAATCATACCGTCGAGATAGATCTTGACATTGGGAATCTTACCCAGACGCATACCCTCTTCAAGGGCAAGCATGACTTCCTGCGATCGACCAACGGCAAATGCCGGGATAAGGACTTTACCGCCTCGTGAAAGCACCTTGTTGATAGTCTCGTACAACCGGAGTTCAGCATCAGATCGGGCTGGCTGGAAATCATTTGATCCTCCGTAGGTGCTTTCCATGAACAACGCTTCAAGCCGGGGGAATTGGTTAATTGCCGGGTTGAAAAGACGGCTTTTACTATAGTTGAAATCCCCGGTAAACGCTATGTTGTAGAGTCCGTCACCTACATGGAAATGGGCGATGGCTGAACCAAGGATGTGCCCCGCATTATGGAAGGTGAGTTTGATGTCCGGGGCAATATCAGTGACACTGCCGTAATTGAGAGTGATCGAATGCCTGATATACGTTTTAACTTCATTCGAGCTGTAGGGGATCTTCCGGTCTTCCTTATTAATAACATCAAGGTAATCCAGCTGGAGCATCGCGGAAAGGTCACGGGTCGGTGGCGTTGAATAGACCGGGCCCTCGTATCCATATTTATAGAGCAGGGGAATGAGCGCACAATGATCGAGATGTGCATGGGTAAGAACAACAGCATCAAGCTGGGCTAAGGGGTGGATTTCCGGTACATAAAGGTACGGCGTACCGTTTGAGTTGTCCGGTTTTTCACCGCAGTCTATGAGTACCCTGCTGTCGGGGGTGGTAAGAAGAAAGGCTGCCCTACCGACTTCTCGACAACAACCAAGGGTCGTCACCCGCACCCACTGGTCTTTTCTTGGGGCATCTTTATTTGTATCATCGCGGCCTGGGATATCACGGTGGATCCGGCGGCCGATAGTGCGGAGAAATGTCTTTCTTTCTTCATTGACCGAGCGAAGGTACTGGCGAACCTGTTTTACGGTGCTGCTTTCGATGGGAGGTGTACGGACAACTTTGGGCGTCCAGCCAATGTGCTTGGTGATCTCCCGTAAGGTAATGCCATTTTTACCGATAACCACACCGGGTTTTTCTGCCTCAATGAGGACTTCCCCTGTATCTGCATCGAAAAAAATGTCAGTGATGCCTGAGGATTCCGGGACAACTGCCCGTATTTCAGTTGCCGCTTTTTCTGGATCTTCAAGAATAGTGGGACGGACAACAATACGTTTCCGCAGATCGCGGGCAAGAATCCGAATTAAATCAGCTTCATCAGCAAACCGTTTGGGATCATCAGTATAGATGACCAGTTCAGGCCCTTCGAATTCAACCTCGGTCACTTTGATGCCATCAGGCACTCGTTCATTAATCTTATCCTTAAGCTCTTTGAGCCGATCTTCAATCAACATAATAATGGACTTCCTAAAAAGAGATTATGCAGAATTTTTGGGGAGGTATTTTTTGAGCTGGTCCTCTTCCAGCACCTTATAGCTTTCTTTAGTAATGACGACCACATGGATTCCTTCACCGGAACCGGCATCGCGTTTCATCGCAGATCGCAATGCACGGACCGCAAGTTCGGTGGCTTCATCTTCATTCAGGTTCGGGCGGTATCGGTCTTCCAGGACACCATATGCCATGGGAGAACCGGAACCGGTCGAGACAATGTCTTCTTCTTTGGTTGCCCCACCCATTGCATCTACAGAATAAACGCTTGCCCCGTGCTCATCCATACCGCCGACCAGCAGCTGGACATAGTACGGGAAATAGCGGTTCTGGTTTAAATAGTTGGAAAGCAGCGTTGAAGCGGCCCCGACAGAAATTGCCCGTGACCTGCGTATCTGGTACAGGTTGCATTCGACGGTTATAATCCGTGCCAGCTGCTGGGCGTCGCCCACACCGCCGGCGATAGTCATGCCAATCCGATCGGCAATCTGGTAGACTTTCTTTGCACGCTTGCTTGCAATCATGTAGCCCATGGTTGCACGTTTCTCCGTGGCAAGGATAACCCCGCCAGCAAATATCAGACCTACCGTTGTCGTCCCGGTCATAGATTCCTGGTATTGTTCAGGCATATCACACCTCAAAAATAAATGAACGCCGAAAATCAATTAAAAGCGTTTTATGGTATAAGATGACACGTATAAATTTAAAGGTTGTTATTCGGTATCCTCTTTGCAGAGGACACGGATGAGCTCCCGGTCATACAGCATAGCCACAAGGCGCTTGTCGCCGTTAATGACCGGCAGCTGGTCGACCCGGGACCGTCGCATTTTAAGCGCACATTCGCTGACTTCTGAATTCTTGGGGACAGCGACTACGTTTTTAACCATAGCAAGTTTTACCGGACGGTTGGGCAGCTGGACCCGGGAGATACCGAAACTGATCGTATGGTTATCCCGGATACTCTCCCATGTCCATTCGTCGTCGTCGGTACCGTTGGAAAAGTCACTGACGCCGACTGAATCCTCGATGCTTGAGTTCCTGATAAGATCGCGTTCTGAGATTATACCCTGCAGAACACTGTCGGAATTAAGAATCGGAATTGCGTCCACTTCGGAGATTTCCATGACACGTCCCACAACCGGAAGCGGTGTGTCTTCCCAGAGCGCAAATGTGGTACTCGTATAGGTGTCCTTGATCTCCTCTTTTATTTTCATCTGGGCAATCGCATGGATCAGGTCGGCAACAGAAAGAAGGCCTATCAGCTTGCCATCTTCAACTACCGGTAACCTCCTTATGCGGTTGTCTACCAGAAGTTTGGCAGCTTCCCGGATGTCGGCATTAGGTCCAATCGTGATCGGTTTGGATTCCATGAGTAGCCCGAGCTGGGTCTCTTCAGGTTTTCGCAGCAGGTCCTTCCTGGTGATAATACCGACAAGCTTCTTATTCTTGAGTACCGGGACACCGGATATGCCGGTCCTTTTGAGAATTTTGAGTACATCGTCTCGGTTTCCGGGAATATCTACGTGGACGACGTCTGCTGTCATGTAGTCTTTAACGAGCATTTCTGTTATGATCTCACCACCATTGTTGTGACCGTACTATGGGTTGTTATATAGGTGCTGACACTGCCAAGAAGGATACTATCGGTTGTGCTTTTCCCGTGGGATCCGGAAATAATAAGATCCACATTCTCTTTCCGGGCCAGTGCTATAATCTCTGTACCGGCATGGCCTCGCTTCAAATGCGTCGAGGCCGCAATACCCTTTTCTGCCGCTGTCTTTCTTACTTTTTCAAGGGCAGCCTTTCCCTCCTTTTCAAGGACGCTATACATTATTTCTACAGTATTATCAATCGGGAGGGATGAGAAAAGGCCGGTCTCAACGACATATACGGCATGGAGCTTCGCATTCCATACTTTTGCCTCGTCGACAGCCCGTTCTATTGCTCGATCGCCTGATTTTGAACCGTCTATTGCGACAAGTATGTTAGTGAACACTAGCATCACCCAAAACAAACATGCCATTTTTATTGAGTTTTCAAATTAAAAACGTTATTCCCGATTGTTACTAACTGAGCCCGTTTTACCAGCGAAGTTATGGGATCGCGGGAAAACGCAAGAGCTGACTGGGCCGGATCAATCGTAAAGAGAGCTGCGCGGGCTCCTTTCCGGATAAAGAACGGCGAACCGGTGAACCGCGATCCCGCGACCGCAGACCGGAAAATCATCGTTGCATCGAGATGGTAAACCGTTGAAGTAAAAGCCATCTCTGAAAACATATCAGGAGGGACAAACATCACGTTGTCTGTACCAAGCAGGACCGTGCACCCAATCTCATGCATCATTTTGAGGGGGGGATACCTGGATGACGCGGTAACGCCCAGCACCCAGTTGGAACGGGGACAGACGGCTATGGGGATTTTCAGTTCCGCACAAAGGCGGAGCTGTTTTTTTGTGGCATGGGTCATATGGACGAGAAGATCGGGCTTGTACGCAATGGCGGCATCGATATCGTCCTTGTCGCGCTCCCCGGCATGAAATGCAATTTTTTTACCGGCATTACGGGCTGCCCTGACTTTGTGTTCCAGGCCATCTACATCCCGGGTACTGCTTACGCCAAAACCGTCGGCAACGTTTTCGCCACCGTCCCTGCCAAAAATAACTGGCTGGAATTGGAGACCTGCGCATGCATGCCGGAGCAGCGAAACACCCTCACGACCTCCTTCCCGGAAATCGGCACAGCCAAATATTCCGGATCTGATCATACCGGTCATTGACGCCCTCATTCCGGCAATAAGATTGTCAGGTAATGCAGCTGCAAGCAGCCGGTGTTTGAGACCGTCCGGGGGGGTCACTATGCTAGCCAGATCCCCAGTACAGTCGCAGTCCATAGCAATAGTGTCGGCGAGGTGTGTATGCGCATCAAATAACGCCGGGTAGATCCAGATTTGCGGTGCACTGGCTCGTTCTTCAATGGCGCTGATGTGGTCGCGCTCAATGACAATATCAACCGGCCTGAGCTCGAGTTCTTCACCAACAAATGCTTGGCCGGACAGAACCTGCGGTGTTTTCATGGGGTGTCGTGTCTCCCTTTTATATAGCGAAAAATGAAATATATTCTCATGGCAAAGAAACAAGGCGGAAGGTTACTTTCATCGGCGGGTCTCGTCAACTATTACGAGAGCGAGGACCGGCGGGCAGTACATATCAGTCCAATAACGGTCATGGCAATTGCTGCGATCGTCGGTATCATCGTCATGGTTTTCAATCTCCTCTATGCAACTGCGGCGTAAATAATACCTTTTTTTTGTATCTTTTTCCCTTATGATGGGCAGTTTTCCTTGAGCAACCTGCGGGTAATGTCCTCGTCTTTAGTGAAATAGAGGTTGTCGTGTCCGGTCCAGGGAGGACAGTTATGGAACAGTACAGCGGGTACACCGTTATTGCTTTCACCCATGACAAAGTTTGCAAACCCTGCTATCTCATCCACCACAGCTTCTTCGGTAATCTTTAGTTCGTGACCGAACAGGTCGACATCGCCCCGGAAATCCCGGATAGCCGTGAACCCGGTCCATCCGATTGCATGCCCTGTCTGTCCTCTCCGGAATGACCGCCCGCAGGTGTCCGTGATAATTACACCCACGTTTTTTCCGGTGATCAGCCGGATTTCATCCCGGACTTTAGCCGCCGCAGCCATGGGGTCAGGCGGGAGGAATATCACCATACCGTCATCGATGTTACTCTGGTCGACACCAGCACGCACACCGATATGGCCAAACGAGAGCTCCGAAAGAATAAAAGGATGCTCCATGATGATATCCTTGGAAGCATCAAGGACTGCCTGGACAAAACGGGGATCTTCCCCATTAAGTTTGCCAAGCCGCACCGCTTTTGGTGACGGTGAGATCTCCGCAAGAGATTTTGTATAGCCCTCGGCCTTTGAGTAGATTGTAGAGGCTATTGAGACGATATCGCCATCTTCTATTGTTACCCGCTCACAGATCATCGCTGCAATATTATCACCGGCTTTAATCAGGGGAAGCCCCCGGATACCCGTGACGACAATATTTTCCATAGTACTGGTTCTATGGAGTGATCGAAACGATATAGGGATTTCGTTTGATCTTTTATTTCCCTGAGCATAGTTCTATACCGGCAATCAATATATTTTTATAGAGGTTAAACTGAAAACCTCATATCTATGTACCATATACTGCGGTGCCCCGGGTGCAGAGCATTCACCTACGTCGATCGGTTCCAGAAATGGAAGCTGTGCCCGGCCTGCGGTCATGCGTACGAAGTCGCCAAGGTTCCTGCCTACTTAGAAGTTGAAGATTATCATGATGCCGAGCATATCATACGGCAGATGGAAAAACACCTGCATACTTATAAGAAAAAGGATTTTACCCCCGAAGAATCCGAGGAACTGCGCCAGCATTATGCAGAATGGTTCGGGAAAAAGAAGGTTCACTGAAACCCTGTTTTTTTAATACTCCCATGAGTATTCTCTACCTGTCATGGATGCATATTGCAAGATTCATGAACCGGTAAAAAGAGATAGTCCATGAGGAAATCCGTGGATCATTACGATGTAGCCATTATCGGTGCCGGTCCGGCCGGTCTTTTCTGCGCGATCCATGTAGCCGGGCCGGGTATTCGCGTGCTTTTGCTTGAAAAAAATGCCACGCCCGGTGTCAAATTAACTATCTCCGGCACCGGCCAGTGTAATATAACTCACGATGGTGATATCCGGACGTTTTTTTCCCGGTATGGGACTCATGGAGCATTTATCAGACCTGCGTTGTTATCGTTTACTAATAAGGCGCTTATCAGCTTTTTTGCAGAACGCGGTCTTTGTATGGAGATTACTGAGGGAGGAAAGATATTCCCGGAAAGCAGGAATGCACATGAGGTCTGCGATATCCTTGTCAATGAATGCCGGAAACGCGGTGTTTTCGTGGCGTGTGGTGACCCGGTCAAACAAGTAGAACAAACCGATACGGGTTTTATTATCAGGACTTCTGGCATGGTGTATTCTTCAAATAATCTCGTCCTTGCCTGTGGTGGGTCATCGTACCCGAAAACCGGATCAACTGGTGACGGTTACCGGATAGCGGCATCGTTGGGTCATACGATAACCGATATCGGCCCGGCGCTTGCCCCGCTTATTATTAAGGATTTCCCATTTTCCTCCCTCACCGGTATGACGTTTCCTGAGATTTCCTTCTCGGTCTGGCGAATGAATCGTAAAATTACGGAAGCCAAGGGAGATATCGTCTTTACGCACAACGGTCTGTCCGGTCCGGGGGTACTCGATCATTCACGTAACATCCGTCCAGGTGACTGGATACGGCTTTCTTTTATTGGTCCAGTACAGCGGAATGTTGTTGTTCAGGAGATTCTTGCGATTATAGCGAAAAACCCGGCGAAAACGATTAAAACCCTCATTGCAGGTATGGGAGTACCTGAACGTCTTTCCCGCCTTCTGCCGGAAATGGTGGGCATCCCCACGGATAGCACCGGCGCCCACCTTACTACTGCAAACCGCAACCGGCTTATTGATACCCTAACCGGGTGTCAACTGGAAGTTTTGGCAGTGGGAGACCTCTCTGTCGCGATGGTGACCCGGGGGGGTGTTGCCCTTGCAGAAGTGGATCCAAAAACGATGGCATCGAAGCGAGTGCCCGGGTTGTTTTTTGCCGGGGAGATACTGGATATTGACGGTGACACCGGCGGTTTCAATCTGCAGGCTGCGTTTTCGACCGGTTTTCTAGCTGCTCATTCAATAAGGTCGTGTGCGGGAAAATACCCGGATTGATGGTATCGATATGATCAAGTTCTTTCCCGATTACATTGAAGTTTTTACGCATGGATGCCAATGTATATATTAGCGCAGTCACGAGCCACAATGAGATGCCCCATGGATGATAATGCCAAGACAAGTGAATCCGGCGAAAATACAGCCAAGAAAGAATCTTCAGATCCCGGAGTGGCTCCTTGTCAGCCTTCTTCTCCAGAAACAATCACCGGAATGAGCCTTGAAAAAATAATTGAAATCACCGGGGAATTTGAACATCTTAATGAGCTTGTTATGCTTCACCTCCAGCAGGCTGGAGGATTTACCAGTGTTGATGGATATTTCCGGATCGTTCAACCTATATTGGATCTTCTGGAAGTGGAGATCCGGGTACGGTGTAGTGTCGGTGGCCTTAATCAGCAACAGATGAAACTGGTTATACAGGACTGGATAGATCAGGAAATTAAGGCCTGTATGGATAAGGCTGCTGCACTCGGCAAGTAACAAATGAATTGAGTCTTCTTTACCGCCCGAAAATGCGTTTTTAAAAAGAGCTGTTAGATCCACCCGGCTGCCCAAGTATACATATTGTGAAGGCCGGCAGAGATGACCGTCACCGGGTCAATATGGAGCAGGGGAAAAATCAGAATGAAATACAGGAATGTACCGATCAGGCTTCCCAGGTTAGCAAGGGCTGCGACTAAAACAACTTTGAACAGCGGGATGCGCGCCATTTCCCGGATCGAATCAGTCTCGTAAATTTTCCGGAAATCCGAGACCGGTGGTTTTCGTACCTTTGCCTCCACATAGGCGGCAAACCAACCGGCATGGAGCAGGGGATTGAGGGAGGTCATCCAGGCCACCGCAAAACAGGTCAGCGCTGAGTACGGATGGCCCCCGGCAATAAGGGTAAACACCGCAGAAAGTACGCCATGGATAATTACCCAGAAGAGAAGGGCATAGAGGAGCACCATAAGGCCTACACCGGAAAAAGCAATTGCCGCAATCAGGAAGGCGAAAAGGCCGGTAACCGCGAACCCGAAAATTTTTGCCCAGGGAAAGGATTTTGGTTCTTTTGCGAGCGTATCAAAAGGCGGAAGTGTCTGAGGATGCTCGATATAATTATTGATGCCCTGCCGGTGTCCGGCGCCGACTATGGCAAGGATACGCCCTTCAGGCCGTTGAGCTTTGAGGAGAATAAGCTGGTGCGCAATGAAGGCATCACGTTCATCAATCAGTGCATGAGCACCGTTTGGCGAGAACTTGCGGAACTCCTCCATGACTGCATCGATGATATCCTGCTCCTTAAGCGATTCAATATCAAACTGCTGCTCGCCATTGTCCACTTCTGCTACGGAGTAGATTAACGCAACGACCATTTTGATCTTTTCGATAATACCCATCGATTTCCAGAATCGGAGCAGAGTTAACCGAATGTCGCGATCCACAAGGGCAATAGGGATGTTGCGGCTCTCCGCTTCCACAATGGCGGTTTTCATCTCGGCGCCGGGTTCTACACCGACATCAACGCCAATCTTTCTCTGGAGGTAGGAAAGCAGCCACTGGACTAACAGTGAATTAAAGTTCCTGACTTCAAGGACATCCTCGACCGTCGGGTCCCGGGCCTGTTTTTTCAAAGCCGAGAAGCGGGCCGGATCCAGTTCTATAGCAACAATATCCGGATGGAATTCCTCGATTGCAGCCCGGACTTCATCGACGCTCTTCTGTGAGACATGCGCGGTCCCGACGATCCTTAACTCAGCCATTCGTCACCGTGATTCCTTTACTCTTGGTTTTTTACCTTCTTTAATGGTGGTGTGCAATAAAACAAAAACGCATGTCTTATCCCCGATGCATTGGTATCGTAACCGGATTATTAAGCCTGTTTCACCAATATGTCCCTGATAATCCGGGAGGACTATGAAGATTGCCATAGCCGGGAAAGGGGGATCGGGCAAAACGCTGGTGGCAGGGACCTTTGCATATCTGCTTGCAGATGCCGGATACAGAACTCTTGCTATTGATGCAGATTCAGCCCCCAACCTGGGGTCGCTCCTTGGCCTTTCCGCCAGTGAAACCAATACCATAATGCCGGTCTCCAAAAATGAGGAACTCATTTCAGCAAAGACCAAAACAGGATATCCCGGTGTCTATTCCCTGAATTTTTCGGTGAGAGACGTTATTGAGAAGTATGCAGTACCGACACCGGCCGGTGCCCACTTGCTTGTAATGGGTACCGTTTCTTCTATGGGAGGTGGCTGTACCTGTCCGGCGAATAGCGTGATACGGGCACTTGTCCGTCATCTTATTGTTGAACGTGATGAGATGGTCGTTCTCGATATGGAGGCAGGTGTTGAACACCTCGGCAGGGGAACCGCAGAAAATGTCGATATTATGCTGGTCGTCAGCGATGCAAACCACCAGTCACTAGCCATCGCAGAAACGATTCTCCGGATGGCACAGGACGCCGGTATCCCCCGGGCCGCCCTGATTGGAAACAGAATCGCAAATCAAGAACAGGAACAGGTCATACAGGATTTTGCAAGGTTCCATAAAATTACAATTGCCGGTACGATCCCTTTTGATGAAACCGTATCCCGTGCAGGTATTTCCGGTGATTCAGTTGTCATGCTGCAAAACACACCGGCCATTGCTGCCATAAGGGAAATCCTTGACAGGATCTGTGTCCTGACCAACGAAAATGCGTCTTTACAGAAAGGTGCGTCTTTACAGAAAGGAAAAACCCCATTATGAAAACACTGGTGACCATGGGCCGGGGTGGAACCGGCAAAACGAGCTTTGTGGCGTTGCAGACAAAATATTTCCTGGAACAAAACGATGCGCCGCTGCTCCTTGTGGATCTCGATCCGGACCAGAACCTTGCGGAGATGGTGGGAATCGATCTCGAAAAAGAAGGTGTAAAGACGATTGCTGAACTGGTCACGGAGACGTTTATTAAAAAAGGGGGGACGATGACCGGGATCGCCCCCAAAGAAAGGATCGAAAGTCAGGTTCTTAAGGAAGGGCTTTACGAAGGCAGCCATTTTGATCTTATTGCCGTTGGGACCAAATGGATCGAAGGGTGTTACTGTATGCCCGATGCCGCCCTTAAAGGAGCGCTTGAGTCGCTTGCGAAAAATTACAGGTATATTTTGGTTGATTCCCCGGCAGGTCTAGAGCATCTCAACCGCAAGGTCACCGCACAGGTTACTGATATTTTTGATGTGATGGGCCCGTCCCACAAGTCTCTTCTTCACGTGCAGCGTGCTGACCGAATCTCCCGGGAGGTCGGTATTACTTTTGATCGGTTCTTTATCATTGGCGGGTGCCTGTTTCCCCTAGGCCTTGAGAAAAAAGCGCAGGAAGAGACCGGTCAGCAGTACCTGGGAAAAATTGTCTTTGACCCTCTCGTGCAGGAATCAGTCATCGCAGGCCGGTCGCTGCTCGATATACCGGATAGTTCCCCTGCGTATCGCTCCGTTTGCATTCTCATGGATAACGCTGGATACCGTAAGGTGGGATCCGGGTGACCCGAAGAATTCCCGGTGTCACAGGTGCTTATTCGATTTGGTTAAAAACCTGTACGACAAACATACTGCATCATTCCTTGATTTTATCTTAATAATTGCCCCTGGTTGTGCTACGGTTGACAGAAAAAAAGATCGCGCTTACCATAAAAGAGCTGGATTCCGGCTTTGGCCGTATCAGAGACCTCTCTGTTTCCATTGGAAAACTATCGACAGGAGAGTGGACAGAACCTGAAGGCCCGACACCGTTCCCCACACTTGCTACACTCCGCGCATGGGACCGGAAACTGCTCTCCCGCTACCAGCCATTCTATATGCCGTTCTGCGATCTCTGTTGCATGTGCACGTTCGGTAAATGCGATCTGACTGGTACTAAAAAGGGAGCGTGCGGTATCACGATGCCTGCCCAGCAGGCTAGGACTGTTCTTCTAACGGCATGTGTCGGGGCAGCTACCCACACAAGTCATGCTCGTGAACTGGTGACCTATGCGATTAAGCGTGCCGGCCGTGACTGCATCATCGAACCGGGTGGTAATGCGATAGGTGTGGAAGCCCCGGTGATACGGCTTGTCTGCGGGGAAAAACCCCAAACGCTTGCCGATCTTGAGACTATTCTCGATTACTGCGAGAGCCAGATAACTTCCCTTCTTGCAGCCACACATACCGGACAGGAAGGCGATTCCCTTGACTTCGAAAGCAAGGTGCTTCATGCCGGCATGATCGACCAGGTGGGTATGGAGGTAGCCGATCTGGCACAGATATCTGCCCTTGGCTACCCGAAAGCTGATCCAGACGCCCCGCTGGCCGCACTCGGTATGGGAACAGTCGAAACTTCAAAACCCGTCATCCTTGTGATCGGCCATAACGTTCCGCCTTCGGTTGCCATCATCGATTACCTTGCCCGGGAAAACATAACCGATCATGTCGAAGTAACCGGTATCTGCTGTACATCCATTGACGCGAGCCGGTACTCCCCGCGGGCTAAGATCATAGGCCCTATGTCCTGGCAGCTCCGGTATATCCGGAGCGGAATACCGGATGTGATTGTCGTTGACGAACAGTGCGTCCGGACCGATGCGTTTTCCGAAGCCTCTGCTGCTGGTACGCCCTTCATTGCAACTTCCGATAAAAATTGCATGGGTCTCCCCGACAGGACCGATGACCCGGCTGATGCCATCGTTATGGATCTTGCAGACGGGCGGCAAAAAGGCGTCCTGATCCTTGATCCGGAAAAGGCCGGTGAAGTGGCAGTCCGGGTCGCACGTGCCGTTATGCCGGCCCGGAGAAAATCGCAGGCATCTGCAAATCCTGAATCGATACGTGAAAAAGCGGCTGAGTGTACGCAGTGTAATCTGTGCCAGAGGGCGTGCCCCAACGATCTTGCCATCCCTCACGCGATGAAATCTGCTGGCGATGGGGACCTGTCACTCCTCTCTTCTCTCTATGATACCTGTATTGGCTGTGGCCGGTGTGAGCATGCCTGTACAAAGGAAATACCGGTGCACTCACTGATAATCTCCGCGGCTGCTGATAAGATAAAAAACGAAAAATATGTGATCCGTTCTGGGCGAGGGGCAATTCAGGATATCGAGATCCGCAATGTCGGTGGACCTATTGTGCTTGGCGAGATCCCGGGGGTTGTCGCTTTTGTCGGCTGCTCCAATTTCGCAAACGGCGGAAAGGAAATTGCCGAGATGGCCGTCGAATTTGCAAAGCGAAGATATATTGTGGTCACGTCCGGCTGCGCTGCAATGTCTATCGGAATGTACCGGGATGATGAAGGCAAGAATCCGTACGAACGGTTCCCGGGTAGTTTTACTGCCGGCGGACTTGTTAATGTCGGTTCCTGCGTCGCAAACGCACATATTGCCGGCGCAACCATAAAAATCGCCAGTATCTTTGCGCGGCGTAACCTTCGCGGAAACTATGCCGAGATTGCGGATTATGTGCATAACCGTGTCGGTGCTGTCGGTGTTGCATGGGGTGCAATGTCCCAGAAGGCTGCGGCGATATCAAGCGGGTTTTGGCGGTTGGGTATCCCTGTAGTCGTGGGTCCGCATGGTACCAAGTACCGGCGGATGCTCCTTGGTCGTGCTGATCGCGATGCAGACTGGTATGTCTGCGACCAGCGTACCGGAGAAGAGGTCTATGCCGGGCCTGCCCCCGAGCACCTTTTTGTCGCAGCAGAAACAAAGGAAGAGGCAATGGTTTTGATCGCAAAACTCTGCATGCGGCCAAACGATACGAGCCGTGGTCGTGCGATGAAACTTTCGAATTATATTGATCTGTACCAACGCAACAATGGAGTGATGCCCGACGATATCCCGCGATATATTCGCACTATGACCGATATACCGGTAACACTTAAAGGGGATATTTCCCGTATTCTTTCCCAATCTGACTGGAAGGAACGACCGATCCCGGACCCGACCCTTTTCAGGCATAATAAACCCGTCTCGACGGAGGAGCACTGATTTGCTATGAGTTCCGCAGAACCCTGGCAGACTGCTGAAGTTTCCGGCCCGAAAAAATCTGCTGTCATTACTAAGCCGGCAATGGTGCGTGCAGTAATAAACCGGGCCCGTCATCCGGTACTCCTTATCGGAAACCGTGCCGCTTCCCTTGACATCGTGGAAAAGAAATTTGTCGATTACCTTATCGATCTTGCCTTGGTACACAAAATTCCGGTGATAGCCACAGGTCACGTGAACAAAGCTCTCCGGGACCGGGGGTATACAAGCGCAATCATTATGCCAGCTGTTGAAGCAGGCCAGCGTATTGCAGATCCTTTGTGGCATGGGCTGCACGGCAGGGGTCCCTGCGATCTTGCCATCATCGCCGGCATGCCGTATCCGATGGAATGGACACTTCTTTCCGGTCTCAAGCACGCAGCTCCCCATACAAAAACCATTTCACTCGATAACACGTACCAGCCAAACGCGACATGGTCATTCGGAAATCTCTCGATCAAAGACTGGCAGGAACACTTGACAGCCATAACTGTAGAGACAGCCCCGGAGGGACCTGCAGATGTTTGAAGATATTCCGGCGGATATCGGGCTTGTCCACGTAGGTGAACGGATCCGGAAAAACGATATGTTCGTTGAGCTCGGCGGCCCGTCTGTACAGGAAAAGTTTGAACTTGTCCGGGTAAGAAAACCCGAAGACATCCCGGATGAGAAGATCACGATTATCGGCCCGGATCTTGCCGCTATGCAGGAAGGCATGAAATACCCTTTGGGTATCCTCGTGGAAATTGCCGGGCCGCAGCTGGAAGAGGATATTGAAGGGGTCATCGAGCGCCGGATCCATGAATATACCAATTACATCGAGGGATTCATGCACCTTAACCAGCGGTACGATATCTGGGTGCGGGTTTCCAAAAAGGCCTATGCGAAGGGTTTTACCACGCTTTCCTTTGTGGGAAAAGTGCTTATTGCGCTCCTTAAAAACGAGCTTCCCCTTATCGAGAAAATGGAGGTCACCTTTTTTACCGAAAAAGAGACTATTGCCGCACGGTACGCGGATGCACTGAAGGTATATGAGGCACGGGACGCCCGGGCACGGGGATTGACGGATAATGATGTCGATGTTTTTTATGGATGTGCTTTATGCCAGTCATTCGCGCCAAGCCATGTCTGTGTAATTACTCCGCAGCGATACGCAAACTGCGGTGCCATCAGCTGGTTTGACGGGAGGGCAGCGGCCCGAATTGATCCGAAAGGCCCGATTTTTCCCATCAGTAAAGGAGAATGCCTCGATCCGGTGAAAGGTGAATATTCCGGGATCAATGAAAGTGCAAAAAAGCGGTCTCTCGGTACCGTGCACCGGATATTCCTCTATAGTGCATTTACCTGCCCCCATACCTCCTGCGGGTGTTTTGAAGGGATCGCTTTCTACATTCCCGAGGTGGAAGGTTTTGGGATCGTCATGCGAGGTTATAAAGACGTAACCGTAAACGGGCTGCCTTTTTCGACGATGGCAGATTCTACGGCCGGCGGCCGCCAAGTCGACGGGTTCCACGGGATCTCCCTTGAATATATGCGTTCTCCCCGGTTCCTTGCCGCTGATGGAGGATTTGCCCGGGTCGTTTGGATGCCTTCCGATCTCCGGGAACAGCTCCGGGAATTCATCCCGGTGGATCTCTTCGGAAAGATTGCCACGGAAAAAGATGTCAGAACCGTAAGCGAACTCAGGGACTTCCTTTCTTCCCAGGTCCACCCGGTCATGGAGCGCTGGAAAACGGAAGAAAACCAGAACATGGATGCGACACAGGGTGCCGTCCAGGTCTTTTCCGGTGGCGATTTCCCCATAATGTCCGGGGGCTTTAAGCTCATCTTCAAGAACGCCCGGATTACTGCTGACCGGGTGATTATTGAACCCATCCAGACAAAAAAACCGGGAGGGAATTCATAAATGCAGGATAAAAACCCCGGCGAAGGCAAAATTATGCCTGACGCTGTCCGGATTCATGAAGCCCTTCCCCGCCTCCTTGCTATGATCTCAGGAAAAGAGCGGATCGAACTCGAAAACTTTTCCATGGAGATTGGCGATCTCGAACTCTGGATCCCGACTGGTACTGCTACAGCACCTTCAGGATCCTCGGCAGCCATTTACCAGAAACCAACTGCATTGATTCCGGAGACCTTTTTTCCCTTGGAAGAAGACTTCGTTGGCAGGATCCATGAGGTCAGGCTCGGCGAGACTGCATCCGGGGGCGGGACCCGGGGAAAAGTCCTGACTATCGGCGGGTCGGACTATCCCCCGTTTGTGAGTGCAGATCACCCGGCGCCTCATGCGCCCATATTTGCGCTTGACGTTTTTGACATGGAGGTGCCGCTGCCTAAAGTCCTCATGGAGAATGTTAAGGACGTTGTCAGTGATCCTGCAGAATGGGCGCGGATGAACGTGAAAAAATACAACGCCGATATGATCACCGTCCACCTTATGTCAACCGACCCGCTTATCCGTGATGCGTCCCCAGAGGCAGCGGCGAGGACCGTAGAAGAAGTCCTCCAGGCCGTAGATGTCCCGCTGATTATCGGGGGCTGCGGTGATCCGCGGAAAGATGCCCAGGTCTTTTGTAAGGTGGCCGAAGTCGCTGATGGGGAGCGGCTGCTCTTAAACTCAGTAACGCTTGGCATGACCGAGACAAAGACCCTCGACGTCGTTGCCCGGGCAGCAAAAAAGTATAATCATGCAGTTCTTGGTTTTACCGGTCTTGAACTCAACAAGGCTAAGGAACTTAACCGCCGTCTCTACGAGTATCTTCCGCCGGAAGACATTGTCATGGATCTTACAACGGTGGCACTCGGCTACGGTCTTGAATATTCATTTACCATTCATGAGCGTGCACGCCATGCTGCCTTAATGGGTGACACTGAACTCCAGCAGCCGACCATATCAGCATCCACCAATGCCTGGGCAGCCCGAGAGGCATGGATGAAGATGGATAAAAAATACGGCTCACGGGGGCTTCGCGGGCCCCTCTGGGAGACGATAAACGCCCTCACTCTCCTTCTAGCCGGTGTGGATATCTTTATGATGATGCACCCGGCCGCTATTAGGACCTGTAAGGATATGATCCAGACGTTTTCCGAGAAAGATGCACCGGTACCGGATGGCATAGCTCGGTGGGCGACCATGAAGATTTAGGGGGAGCAAAAATGTCGGAACGTGAACCAAAAAAGACGATCAAAGAGATCAGCCCCATTGATGTATACAAACTGCTCCCCAAGACCAACTGCAAAGAATGCGGGGAAGCAAACTGCATGGCGTTTGCCACAAAAGTGGTCAACGGTGAGCTTGCCGTTGATAACTGCCCCCCGGTGACAAAAGAAGAGTATCGGGTTAATCTCATCAAACTCGAAGATCTTATGGCACCGGCGGTCAGGACGGTTATTGTCGGGACCGGAGAAAGGGCCATGAAACTTGGCGGAAAGTATGTCCTCTACCGTCATGAGTTTACCTACCAGAACCCTACACCTATCGCCATTGATATCTCTGACGATTTATCCGAAACTGAACGGGACGCGCGAATTAGGGCAATCGCAGATTTCTCATATAATTATATCGGGCGCGAACTGCGACTTGACGCTCTGGCTATCCGCTCGACCCAGCACGATCCGGCAGCATTTTCAGCGGCGGTAACTGCTGTCGCGGCCCAGACCGATCTTCCCCTTATTCTCTGTACCTATGATGCGGCGATCATGGCAGCGGGTCTTGCCCATATCAGGGAACGCCGGCCTCTCCTGTATGCAGCCACGAAAGACAACTGGAAAGACATGGCAGAACTTGCCCTTCGATATACCTGCCCTCTTGTCGTCTCTGCCCCTCATGATATCGCTCTCTTGCGCTCTCTTGTGCGAACACTTGTTGCCTATGGCGTGAAGGATCTGGTACTTGATCCCGGAACAGCGGTAGAACCTGGCCTTTCCGGGACGATCCATGCATTCTCGCAAATCCGGCGAGCGGTTTTTTCGGGAGGAGACGAACTTCTAGGATATCCCCTGCTAGGGACGCCAATAACGGCGTGGCTTTCCCCGGAGATCTCGCATGAACTCATACAATGGAAAGAGGCATGCGCTGCGTCCATGCTCCTGTCCCGGTATGCCGACCTGTTGATCCTGCACAGCCTCGAAGGCTGGGTTCTCCTGCCACAGCTTATCTGGCGTTTTAACCTCTACACCGATCCGCGAAAACCGGTATCGGTCGATACCGGTGTCAGGGTATTTGGCAATCCTAAAAAAGATGCGCCTGTGCTCATTACCACAAATTATGCACTAACGTATTTTACCGTCGAAAGCGACATCAAATCTGCAGGGATTGACTGCTTTTTAATTGTCATAGATACTGGCGGTAACAGCGTAGAAAGTGCTGTTGCCGGACGGTACCTTAATGCAGAATCAATAGCGGCGGCCCTGAAAGATACCGGCATTGCAGACCGGGTCAATTACCGGTACCTGATTATCCCCGGTCTTGCCGCACGTCTGAGTGGCGAGACTGAGGAAGCCAGTGGCTGGCACGTTCTTGTCGGCCCGAAGGACTCTTCAGGCATCCCGGCCTTTCTTAAAGCACACTGGCCACCGAAAAAATGGTGAACCGACGCCGGTAATGATTTGACTACTTTCCCGGAGGTCACCAAGTAAGAGGAGGAGAAAAGAACCCTATGCAGCAGCCGGATAATAAGGAGATCAGGGTTTTCTTCCAACCGATGAACCGAATGGTCACTGTTAAGGCAGGAACATCTCTTTTTACGGCGATCTCTTTGGCAGGTATTGCTATTGAGGGTATCTGCGGTGGCAAAGGTACCTGCGGGAAATGCCGGGTAATATTAAACAAGGGGAACTGTCAGGATGCTCCGGCTACCGACTCGGGCTGCCGGCTTACGCACAAGGAACAGGAGCTGGGGTATCATCTTGCCTGCCAAGTGAAAGTGACCGGAGATGCTGAATTCACCATCCCAGTAGAAAGCCGCATCGATTCCCCCCAGATCCTGATCACCAGATCTGTTATACCCGGCGGTATCGATCCGGCAGTTAAGCGGTACCGAGTGGATATTTCGCCGTCCGACGGATTGCCATTTGCATCCCGGTCAGTCAGGTTTGCAGGGTATACCGGTGTCCGGCCCCGTATGTCGGATGAACAGTACCATGCGCTCCTTGCCTCAGATATACCGCAGTCGGCCATTCTTTCTGAGTCCCGGCCGATACCTGTCCTTTTGGGAATATCACCTGCTGATGATACCACACCCCTCTACGGCATCGCTGTGGATCTTGGGACAACGACCGTTGTCGGTTGTCTTGTCCGCCTCGACACCGGGGATATCATTGCAACCGGTTCTACCTTGAACCGGCAGATAACCTATGGTGAGGAACTGCTCACAAGGGTAGGGTACGCCAGTTCTCCCGCTGGACTTGGCACGCTCCAGAAAGCGGCGACAGATAGCATCAATGACGTTATCGGGACACTTTCTCTTGTTTCTGGTGTCAAAGGCACGGATATTGTCGATGTCTGTATTGCGGGAAATACGGTCATGAACCATCTCCTTTGCGGCCTCAATGCAGACTACCTCGAACTTATTGATGTCCCGGTCTCACGGGTACCGATCCAAAAAACTGCGTATGACCTGGGCCTTGCCGTGCATCCTGATGCGGGGGTCTACTGCCTCTCGAATGTCAGCAGGTTTGTCGGTGGGGATGCCGTAGGTGACATGATTACTGCTAGTGTCCAGGTTTCGGACGAGCTTTCTCTAATCGTCGATCTCGGAACGAATGGCGAGATTGTACTTGGCAACCGTAACTGGGCAGCTTCTGTCTCCTGTGCTTCCGGACCTGCGTTTGAGGGTGCTGGCATCAGGTCAGGGATGCGGGCGATGAAAGGAGCAATAGATCACATCCGGGTAAATCCCGAAACAAGTGAAATCACCTGGAGTACTATCGGAGCTGCTCCAGCCCGGGGTATCTGTGGATCCGGAATCATTGATCTAGCGGTTGCCATGGTGCAGACTGAGGCCCTTGATTTTGCCGGGAAACTTAATTTCCGGCATCCAAAAGTCCAATCCAGTCCGGAAGGACTGGAATATATCCTCGTCCCTGCGTCAGAGACCGGAACCGGCCGGGATATTGTCATAACCCAGCAGGATATCGATTATCTCATGGATTCAAAGGCTGCCGCCTGCGGGGCGATCGCTGTCCTTTTAAAAAGATACAAGTGCACGGTCGGAGACGTACGACACCTTTACCTTGCCGGGGCATTTGGCGCATATACAGATATCCAGAATGCAGTCAGGTTTGGTATTCTCCCCAGATTCCCTGCGGCAACGGTTCATGCTCTGGGGAACGGTTCTTTGTCCGGGGCATACGCAACGCTTGTCTCGACCCAGAACCGGAAAGATGCCGAGGCTTTGGCGCGCCATATGGTGTATATTGACCTGATGATTGACACTGCCTTTGCTGAAGAGTATGCGGCAGCACTCTATATTCCGGGAAGAAAGGATCTCTTTCCTCCCTGATCGTGATTTGCCTGACATGAATGCACCTAAGTACTTTAATGCCGGTAAACAATCTTATCAGGTATGAACCTTCTTGACAAGGAGTACTACCCGTTCCTGGTTGTGCTGTTTTTTACGCTTGTTGCCCTTGTCATTTTCTGGCCGTTCCTTGCCATGGTCGTTCTCGGGGGATCGCTTGCAGTGGTTCTTATGCCGCTCCATCACCGGCTGATGCGCTATACTCGTCCGGTGATTTCCGCTACTGCGATAACGTTTGTCCTGTTTGCGCTCTTTACCGGGGCGATCTATATTACGCTCCTGATTCTCCGGGGGAATGCAGGTCTCACTGACCAGATGTTTGCAACCATTGGATCGTGGCTGGCAAACCCCACTACGCACCCGGGTGTTTTCGGATTTTCTATCAGTAAGGATACCCTGATGGTATGGCTTGCCAGAGGTAATGCACTCTTTGTCAATTACTGGACGACGCTTGCTAGCAACCTCGTTTTGATTGTTTTTAGTGCTCTTGTCTTTTTCATCTCCTTTTTCCTGTTGCTTTTCCATGGCATTGCCTTAAAGGAGAATATTTTTTGTCGCCTGCCGGAGCCGGTCAGGAAATATTGTGATCTCCTCACGCCTGTGACGGTAGATACGCTTTACGTCATCTATATCGTCCAGTTTGCAATTGCGGGTCTGACCTTTTTTATTGCTCTTCCGGTATTTTACTTCCTCGGTTACGGACACATTCTGTTTTACTCTTTTCTTGCGGCATTATGTGAGGTAATCCCTATCCTTGGGTCATCAGTGGCGTTTATTATTGTCGGGGGATATGCACTCGCTCTTGGGGATCTCCACGGATTTCTCATTATGATTTTTCTTGGATATATTGTGGTTTCCGCACTCCCGGAGATCTACGTTCGCCCGGTGCTTGTTGGGCGCCGGGTCAAGATTCACCCGGTTATTATGTTCATAGGTCTTATCGGCGGTCTTTTAACGCTTGGCCTTGCCGGTTTCGTCCTGGGACCGTTGATTATTGTCCTCCTCATGAAGAGCTATAGCATCTGGACTGATGAACGTAAGTGTGCAAAACAACCTACTGAAAGTGGGAGCAGGGAGCAGTCTCTCCATTAATGATCCGGGAAATGCAAGGGGAATATCCCGATCACACGATACGCTCTTAATTCTGGTTGACAAATAATGACAGGAAGCGAGGGTAGTCAAGCCAGGTCAAAGGCGCCGGATTTAGGGTCTGGGACAAGGTTTAGGCACTCGATGCGCTGATTAGTATAACGTGCGAGGATCGCCGAGCTAGGTCAAAGGCGATGGATTTAGGGTCCATTCCCGCAGGGGTTCGCCGGTTCGAATCCGGCTCCTCGCATTTTGTTTTTGATTTTGTTTCATACAATTTTACTATTTGTTCTGCCAAGTTGTCGGGAGGTGATATCTTTCTTCCCGATGTTGAATGAATCATATATCCGCAGATTTGATAGAATCCATCGAGGATTATTTATTATAAATAAACGGGAATACATTAATTTGTAATGGAGATTGAAATGGCTTTGAATCGAATCAGGATTTCACGGTCATTGCTGATACTAATTATCATTCTTGTTCTTTTTGCCGGATGCCTGACAATACAGCCATCATCACAAAATTCTACGGCGATTCAAAATCCAAACGAATCACTGAACTCCGGTTCAACCACGCATGTCGTTGCGATTTCAGCCGGGTTTGAGCATATTTTAGCCCTGAAAAATGACGGGACTGTAGATGCTTGGTGCTATAAAGGTGGAAAAATAGTTTGTGATGTACCGAGTAATCTTTCAGATGTATCTGCCGTTGCCGCCGGGGCTCAATATAGCCTCGCATTAAAGCGAGATGGTACGATCGTATTCTGGGGATTCCCTGATGCAGATAACCAACTCCCAACACTGATGAATCTTTCAAAAACAGTAAATATTTCTGCCATATCGACTAAAGTGAGCCATGCTCTGGTTCTGAAAAGCGATGGCACAGTTATCGCACGAGGGAGCTCTCGGCTTGGAGCATTGGATGTCCCAGACAATCTTACAAACGTGATACAAGTCTCTGCGGGAGGAGACCATAGTCTTGCCCTAAAAAATGATGGAACGGTTGTTGCATGGGGTCCGAAATCCCCGTGTAATATTGGTCCCATCCAATGTGATATCTATTATCGTGGCCAGGCAGACGTTCCGGCAAATCTTACAAACGTGATACAAGTCTCTGCGGGATTAGAGCACAGTCTTGCTCTCAAAAGTGATGGAACTGTTGTTGCGTGGGGTGATGATGAATACGGCCAGACAAATGTTCCTGCAAATCTGACTAATGTTATTGCAATATCTGCCGGTTATAACCATAATTTGGCCTTGAAAAGTGATGGAACTGTCGTGGCATGGGGTGATAATGAATACGGCCAGACAAATGTTCCTGCAAATCTGACCAATGTTAAATCTATTGCAGGAGGGGCCGGATTTAGTGTTGCTTTGAAAAATGATGGCACACTTGTCGAATGGGGCCTGTATATCCCCATTGGAAAAATATGATCCAATGGGTGACACGGTTCTGACAGATCTGCGGTTGATATGGAAATACGGGGGAGAAGGAGAAACGGTGCTCACCATTGAAACTATCAGCACCGTCGGTATTGATGCGTAGGATGGAGACATTTTCTGGCATACCTCAATCGCGTAATGAGGGGAATGAAATGGTAGTGAGCAGAATAAAAATATACAATATTCTTTTATCGACAGTGTTGTTTTTTATTACCATTCAAGTTGCTTCCGCTTTTACCGTCAGTAACGTTCATGTTACTCCCGAAATGGTTCTAAACCCCAGTACTCCCGTCTCTATCTCTCTTAATATTGATTTGCCGCCAACGGAAATAAACGGGACCGCTGATGTTCCCCTTTTCTTTCTCACGACACAGCTTGTGAACCCTGAATGGAATGTCTCATTTATCGAAAAATCCGGCATGCCACTTGAGAGCCCGGTAGTGGAATATGAAAAATCGAATATCACTATCTCGGGCAATGGTTCGGTAAATGGAAAACTGATCTCAGAAGGACAATATGATTTTATTACAATAACATTAACCGGATTCGCTCCTCATGTTAGTCAAACGATGAACAAAACTCTCATCAATATCCAAGAGCAGGACAGCAATAACCCTGAATTGCCACCTTTTTCCTTGAATAGACTAATCGTCAATTGTGCTTGTATTGATTGTACGGAAACAATAACGCTTCCCTTAGAAGATTTCCGCAACCGTATTGACGAAAACATCTCATTGGGAATTGATACAGCTTATGCACAAAATGAGTACCTTGAAGCGCGGAGCTTTGTGAGTGCTGCACGAAATCTGCCCTCACAGGATTATACGGAATGTACCAATTTCATTACTGCCGCACAAAATGCTATTGAGAACGGAAGTGTAGCGCTAGACGAAGAATACGCTAAGAACAACATTACTACACAATCCATTGTTGTTTCGCCGTCTCTACCAAACGCCAATCCAATTCCTCTGTCAACATCCGCGCAACTCTCCCCGGTACTTGCACTTGTTGGAATCGGTGTTATCTGTGTTTTATACCGGGTTGCGAGAAAGAGGTAAGGATTTTCCGCACTCAGAAAGGGATTGTATTTGTATCATTAACCGATTCATGTAGATTGCCGATTATAATCTTGCATATCATTTTGCAGTTCTCAAGGAAGGCGGACTTATTGAGGGTAATTACCGGGGGAATTGGATTTATCACTCATTAACGGATACGGGCATGGAATATATTCTTTGATTAATCCTTCTTCAATTCTGCCAAGAAACCTGGCGCGCTATATTTTAGTATATTTAGGGTCCGGTCTCGCAGGAGTTCAAGGGTTCGAATCCCTTCCCTCGCATTTTATTTGTTCGCTCTATTCTTTTGCCTCATCTCTGCTTTAGTGGTCATTTACCGACACATCCACAATCTTCATCTTCATTCGTTTCGCCACCGCAGCAGGTATTTTCCGTCCCTCCGCAGCTGCATTCACAACTGTTCATATCCTTTCCCCGGAGCGCCGCACTGATCATTGCCGAAGCGCATCCGACGCCACTCTGCACTTCTATTGCCAGTGCCGGGCAGTTGAGTGCGCATGCACCGCATTCCATGCATCCTGAAGGCTGGACAAGTTCAGCCCGGTCTTTTCCTTCAGCAAATACACCATGAGGGCAAACCTGCGTACATCGCCTGCAATTGATGCATTTTTCCGGAAAATACCTGAGCGTATTCTCCTGATAAGAGTCAAACATCAGACCACTCCCAAGAAAGAGAAAACGCCGAGTGCAATTGCAAGGACTATTCCCACGCTTATCATGAGTACCATAACCGGCACATAAAGGAATATCTCCTTTTTCACGCCAGTACGTGACGTAAACGTGGATGAGCCCGTGAAGTTGAGGGCGAGATATGCTGTGACTGGCGGCATGATAAGGAGCGGTATAAGTGCTACGATAATCTGTGCGATACCGGACATTCCTTTAGCAAGAGCAAAGAATGCCGAGAACGGAAGAGCGACAATTATTCCGAGGATGAATCCTTTTGTGGAAAAATCCTTGGTTGGGATGATGGGAAGGAGCGCCGGAAAGAGGACTGTTCCTGCGAGGACTGCGGTTACCGCACCAAGCGCTGCCACCAAACCGGCAAGGAAATACAGCACCACAGCCACAGCAATCAAAGGAAGCAGGACATGTACCAGTTCTATGGGAGTAAGAACGAGCCGGTTGGAAAGCGTAAACCGGACCGTGCGCATCTCCCGGGTTGCCGTATGCGTGGAAAGATAGGCCGGAAGGTCTTTGGCACGGACGGGGCCGTACTCAACCATAAAACCGGACTGTCGTAATACTTCATGCGCAGAAACACCAGGAGCCCCGAGCTGTGGGAGGATAATCCTGCGATGCGTTACAACTCCGGAGAGCCCGGTCGCTTTGATACTCCTGACTAGTTCATCGGTTCCAAATGTGCCTTTCCCCGCTGCGCACCAGACATTGATGCCTTTAGTGTCAAGCACGAGGATATACGCGTCGATACCTGCTAGCGCCTCACGCAACGCATCAAAACTCAGCGTGTAATTCGCGGATGCAAAGACCGGTGAATCTGCCGTTGGATTACCAAGACGGTACAAACCCGGGGCGAAGATATGACCTGATCGGTTTATGCCCCACCGGGCAAGGAAGTGATCCCACCGGTTTTCGAATGTGATAAAATCCGTAGTAGCATGGATGACCGATTTCGAATCGGTATTTACGGAACAACTGCATGCAGGTTTTTTCCGGCCCTCATCACAGCAGGATTGTTGGGTATTTTCTGTGGCTGGTATGGTCATCGTTTCACTGGAGGGTATGTTCACAGCTGGTGCATTTCCAGACCATTGATTCTTTTTCTCCATCTTTTTTCCAGATAGGAACTAACAACTGTTCTTTTTTACACATAGGGCAGACGCCCTTTGCCGGGTTGGATAATCCTGTTGTCATCATCACTCCTTAATGTCATTTCAAATTTTGTTGAAACATTATCGGCAGGAGAAACGTATATACTTTACCATTTCATATTATTTTGAAATGACATCGTCCAAAATTTCTTGTTGTAATTTGCCAAAACTCGGATCTAGGAAGAGGGCAGCGACAAAACCCGATGAGGGTCTTGAGGCCATTGAACGCCTGGGAGGTATTGAAGTTCTCTCCAGAAAGATTCCAGACAAGAAAGATCTTGTAGAAAAGAGCCGAAAATATCATGCCCTTTCGGATCCCCTTCGCCTCACGATCCTTTACCTGCTCAAAGATCAACCGCTCTGCGTCTGCGTCATTAACCGGTTCATTCAAATTGCCGATTCTAAGCTTTCTTATCATCTCGCAGTTCTCAAGGAGGGCGGCCTTATAGAAGGCGAATATCACGGGAATTGGATCTACTACTCACTGACGGATATAGGTCGGGAATATATTCTTTGATTATTCCAATTCTGCCAAGAAACCTCGAGTGCAGTATTTAATATATTTAGAATCTGGTCTCGCAGGATTTCAAGTGTTCGAAGCCCTTGCCTCGCATTCATCATTGTATTTTTTTGATCCAGCATGGTTCTTTCAAGTTTTTGGGAGTTATGGCAAATACTTCGTTGAAAAAGATTTCTCACCTCCCGCAGACTTGACAGAACCTATCTCTTATGTAGTGGGGCGATTATCAGTATACTGAGGAACCCTTTTTGGGTGTAATCCCTTCGCGTTCTATTGGATACGTTACCGGAATACCTAAGATTGAATATCTTCAATTCGAAGAAGTGATAACAACCTCCCCGAAGATCGAGTTCTAAAGGAAAACGACTATGAGCGAAATAAAACAGATTGCCGTCCTTGTCATCGTCACACTTGTCATTGGTATAATCGGCCTTGTGGCCGTGCTCACTATTCCGCCTCTGCTCCAGGGAGATCTTGTTGCAAGTTCGTACGACGCGATGCTTTACTCAAACGGAACGCTCCACGAAACATACACCTATAATGTCGGGACATCCGGTGAATACCGGATGCTCTACCGGAGCTGGGGAGTGCCCCTGACATTTTCCTCTGCCACTCAGTCGTCCATCGAGCTTGATAGCATTGACGCCCCGGCCGGGACAATAGGGTACGCAAAAGATGATGCCGGGAAGGTCTTGATTGCGACTCCCGGTCTTGAGTCTTCTGTAGCCGATCAGGTGGGGTACCTCGCAGATACTGATGAAGTCGGCATCTACAACCCGGAATATTTTACAGCGGGAACGTACACTGTCGGGTATACCTATACGATCTATCCGCCCGTGGAATACGACTCAGTTAACGATCACTTAAACCTCCTTCTGGCAAGCCCGGGCCATGTTCCCTATCAGTCAGTCCAGATCACCATCCCTGCTTCCAATGTCACGCAGGTATACGCGTATCCTCCCAGTCTCACAACAGAAAAGACGCGGGACACGTATACGTTTACCGGGAGTGCTGCCCCGGATGAAAATGTCGCAGTAGAGCTTCTTACTACCCCCGGTGGACTTTCGCAGATCCCCGGGTTCAGGAATAACGTGCAGGGTCTTGCCAGCAGTACTGCGTCAGGGAGCTTCTGGTTCGACCTGCCTTACTATATCGCGTGGTTCCTAGAATATCTGGGAATGACGGCAGTGATCCTCACGCCCTTTATCCTTCTTGTCATCTACTGGCAGTACGGGCGTGAGAAACCATTTGTTGTTCCGGCGTACCTCAGCACTGTCCCGGATCCGTCAATGAAACCGTGGCAGGTCAACCTCCTTTTCAAGGGTGACGCAATGGAATTTGACAAGGATGGATATTATGCCACCCTTCTGGATATGCACCGGAAAAAAATTATCGATATTTCTGAAAAAGGAGAGGGAAAAAATATTGAGATCCGGAAACTTTCGGCAACAACAACCGATCCGTATGAACTGCGGGTACTTGCTTTTATAGACCAGGTCGCCGAAAATGGTGTCCTTGACACTGCAAAGATCAGTGAATTAGCGGCACATGCACGGTCAGGGCATGAGGCTGAAGGAAAGGCTTTACGATTCCAGCGGCTGTTATCTGACGTCACTTCAAGGGCAGATGCGTCCCTTCCTTTCAAATATGTTGTGGATGGCAGGGATAACATCCTGCCGCTGCTTTTTACCGGCATTGTCCTTTTTGGGGTGACGTTTATGATCGCGCTTGTGGCACCAATGCAGTCTTCAATTCTTTATCCTGCCGTTGTGCTCTGGGGTATTGTTTCGATCCAGGCATTTCTCGCATTTTCAACGCCACCTGCCCTTTTTGGTCACTGGACTGGCGATCATTATAAAGAAAAACTCGAATGGGATTCTTTCACTCATTTCCTTTCAGATATGGCGATGATACAAAAATATTCGCCATCTGATCTTTCCATGTGGGGAGACTGGCTGGTGTATGGTACGGCCCTTGGTGTCGGTGAAAAAGTTGAAGCAGCGATGAAATCACTCAATATCCGGATCGCTGAAACAGGTATCCCTGTAGGAGCAGTAGGCATGAGCTATGCATTTATCCCGATTTTAATGTTCACGCCGATGCCCCGTGGCGGAGGTTATGGCGGCGGATTTGGTGGCGGTGGCTTTGGTGGAGGAGGCTTCGGTGGCGGTGGCGGATTTGGTGGCGGGGGTGCCCACGGGCGATAACCTTTCGGGCAATATCGAAAACACCGGATGCATAGTTTTGCAAGGGGGATACCCCTCCCTTTTTTAATCCTCATTTTCCTAAAATTTTTCTTTGCATACATCTCAGTGAAGACTATGAAGGTTGCCATATTCCAGCATACCGAATCAGAACCGGCCGGTTATTTTGAAACGATTTTTACGGAACGTCAAATACCCTACGAATACATCAGGCTCTACGAAACCGGAGAAATTCCGAAAAATAAGGCAACCCACTTTTTGTTTATGGGTGGGCCGATGAGTGTCAACGATGAAAAGGATCTGCCCTATCTCAAAGAAGAAAAAGCATTAATCCGGGATGCTGTGGGACATAGCCGGCCGGTTCTTGGCATCTGTCTGGGAGCCCAGCTGATTGCGTCTGCGTTTGGCGCCCGGGTCTACCCGTTCCGGCGGGAAACCGGCTGGTGCAGGCTCAAACGCGTCCCCGGCTCAACCGGTTTTACAGCCGGATTCCCGAAAACATTTCGGGTATTCCAGCTCCACGGCGAAACATTTGATCTTCCGTCAGGTGCCACCTTGTTGTGCACCGGGGATGTCGTAAAAAACCAGGCATTCGTGTACAAAACGGCAATCGGGCTCCAGTTTCATCTCGAACTGGATGAAGTAATCATAAGGGATTGGACTCGCGAACTGGACCTGGAAATAAGAGAGAGAATCATCCGGGAAACACCTGCAGCTCTACCTAAAAGCAACTGGCTATGTCGTATGGTGGCCGGGGCATTTCTTGGATAGACGAAAAACAGGTCTTTTCTTTTTTAAAAGAATTTTCGTGCCGGGTCCAGCTGGATTTCATGGGGCAGCCATGCGAGAGCAACGGCCCCCAGCGCCCCGATAACACCATTCCCTCCGGAAAGGACAGCTCCAGATTTTTGTGCGGCCTCTTCAGCGGTGGCCCGGTCAACCACCTCTTCCCGAACCTTTCTGCCGTACTCACGCAGGTTTTGAGGTATCGTCATCCCCGTGAGAAATGCAAGTCCCCATTCAGGAGAGAGTGCCTCGTTTTCGACAAAATCACGGCTTTTTGCCATCACCCGTTCGATACGGGACGGCTGAACAGCCACTTCAATATAACTTGCTGAATTACCGGCAGTTTTGTTTATTATTTTATCGTTGAGCATTACGACATGGTGGCTGATCGGTAACACGGTTCTTCCTGCCGAAATATGTGTCAGCAGCGCAAGGGCAAGGGCAAATGTCGCCCCTCCTTCTTTTGAATCAGTGTCGTCAACACCAATGGTTAAGTGAGTGAGTGCCTGGGTCCAGACGTTACCTTCGACTATTCCTCCGGTCTGACTGAGCTCAACCCGGACAATCCCTTCTGCCCGCGACATCATATCCGTAAGTGAATACGCCGGGCCGCCAATGCAGCGGATCCGCTGCACGATATGATCGTCGGTATATCGGATACCGGAGATACCTACTGCCGAATAAGGTGGAAGTCCGATGGAAACCGGATTATCGCCAATCCTTGCACGTTCCCGCAGGAGTGTCCCATCTCTATTTACCGCTGTCACTACACCACCGGCACGGGTATGGTGGTGCCCGCAGAAAGCTGCACAGGCCCCGCTCATGCAGTCATGGAAGATCTCAACTTTCTCACCATCCGTGGTAGTAAAGATCCGCCGACAGGTACTTTGGGGGATGGCAGAAATGGCAGCATACCGGGCGGCGGTTCTTCCCGATTTCTCTTTTTTAACAAGAACGCATCCTTCCCGGACAAGCCTTATGATCCAATCCTGGGCTGTGCTTCTTGGGATGCCCGCTGCTTTCTGGATATCGGTCACCGTGAAAAACCCTGCATCCAAGGTAAACTGGCGCATCAGGCGCAGGTATTCCCGCCGGTGTTCAAGCACGCTTGCCATAGTGGTTACGGATATACAGGATATCGCCGATGATGGCACTTGCAGTCTCGATTGACCCTGCACCTTTTCCTATCAGAGTTATCTCCTTTGCCATATCGGTTTCAAGGGTAAGTGCATTTAATGTGCCTTCAACAACAAGCGGATGTCCTTTTTCGATCATACGGGGTGAAACCCGCAGGATCTTTTTTCTGGGGATTGCCTCGGCAATTAACCTGATAGTACAGTCTCCTTCTTCGGCAAGGCGCAATGCATCCGGTGTCAGCAGATCGATCCCGGTCATGTCGACATCGGACAATTTGATCTCATTTCCCCAGATGGTGTTTACCAGGATCACCAGTTTTATTGCTGCATCTATGCCCTTGACATCGTATGTTGGATCGGCTTCGGCATATCCCAGTTCCCGTGCTTCCATAAGCGCCTGTTCATACGTGAGCCCTTCAGCGGCCATCCGGGTGAGGATATAATTGCAGGTCCCATTGAGAACACCGTAAATGGCCAGGATCTCGTTTCCTGAAAGGCCGTCTTCGATTGCATGCATAATGGGGATTGCCCCGCCGACAGTGGCCTCGTACCGGAGAGCAACACCGTTCTTTTTTGCAAGGGCAGACAATGTGTGATACGCAAGGGCAATCGGGCCTTTGTTTGAGGTGACAACATGTTTTTTTCTTTCAAGTGCAGCCAGAATATACCCAAGTGCGGGTTCTCCGGTAAGTGCATTTGTCGGCGTTACTTCAATAAGGACATCATAATCAGCTTTTTTTATTACATCTGTCGCCGTAATCCCCTGATCGCCGCAGATACCTTTTGCACGTTTGTTTTCGAGTACTGCTGCAATGTCGATGCCATCGTTGCAGATTAATCCGCTCTTTGAGTCTGCAATTCCTGTGACGATAATCCCGGGATTTTTCTTTTGTATCATTTCTGCGACGCCACGGCCCACTGACCCAAGACCTATCAGTGCCGCCTTCATGCGATTTCCTCCAGCGGCTCGATCAAGAGGAGTGATTTCTGATCTGCAACACGTCGCAGGATAATAATGGCTGCGTCCATATCTGCCCGGTTGGTCGCTTTGATGGTAACCCTGGATGTTGAGCGTTCGTTAATTGCCGGCATACTCATTGAGATTTCACAAACCTCGGCAAAACCGGTGGAATCGATCTGGTCTACCGTATCGGACAGGTCTGTGTGCATAAGGTGGCCGATCAGGATGATCGTCCGCTTGTAAAGGAGGCGTTCTTTTCCTATCCTCTGGATATTGACACCCTGCTCTTTTAAGAGGGTTACGAGGTTATCTAGCCGTCCTTCAGGAAGCGCAAGAACGATCTGGACATTTAAGGTATGGTTATCAGATTCAGGATCCCGTTGGTGGATAACGGCAATAATATTCCCGCCAACGTCAGAGATTGGTTTAAGGGCTGCAACAAGCTGTCCGGGTGAATCCTTCATCTCAAGCTTCATCGAAACCTGCACACATACCACCTTGGTAACAAGCATAGAGCCGCGTAGCAAGAAAAGCTTGTGGATTTCACTTCTTTTAAACTGTAATTATCATGTTCTCTACATTACCGGAGAAATCCCTCTGGTTGGTTAAAAAAATAGAATAAATGGTGTTTATCCGTAACCTACGAGTTCACTTGTAGATGAACCGCTCGATGAACTAGAGGCCATCTTCACCGGGACAGGGACCCCGGGAGCTGACCAGAAAGTAACATCCACTCCGTTCGTTGTTTCGGTATATTTACTGGCAATAGGATATGTTCCTGCCGGGACGGTTACCGGCTCAACGCCGGCAAATGTAAGGGTTCCCGTGTGGAAATTGGTCGCTTGCGCCTGCGTTAGTTCCTCAGCTGGTATGGATATGGTCATTGTTCTGCCATTGACTGTCATAGTCATCGTGCCTCCCAGCAGTTTGTCCATCGCAGTATCCCAGTAATAATCTATCACGCCATTTATTCCACCATTTGAAGAGGACGTCATGGTCACTTCTACATGAACAGCCGGTGACCCCTGGTAGGTACCCGTGGATCGCTGGTATTTCATGTCCATTGTCTCCTGCTTTCCGTTATAGGTACCCGAAGTCTGGTATTCCATCCAGTTATAACTCGTACTGAAGATGGACGAGGCGGCCGCCGTTGAACCTACCTGGGGAGTCGATGACGAAGCGGCACCTGAGGATGTCGTTCCGCTTGATGGTGCCCCGCTAGCCTGGGCAGCATTTGATGTTGACGGGCTCGTGCTGGTGCAACCTGCTACAGCGACAGCAATCACGACAAACATGACTGCTACAATACTCATATATGTAAACTTCATGTATACCTCTCCTTAGTAAGAAATATCCCCGCAATCCACATGAGTTCGGAATCGGACAGGGAGTTAGAAATTACTTTCTTTAGTGTTCTATTAAATTGTATCGAAATTTCCCTATAAAACGTAAGTTATAATGAAGTGATAGCAGAATTCTAAAAAGATCCATTGATCAGGGAATATAGTTTGGGTTACTAGGATTCAAAATACGGATATTACACCCGATCCAGTTTGAAGCGACGTGCATAGAGCGACTTGTGCGTGATATATGGTGTCTAAAGCCTCCGGAGCTTATTGGTCACTTTTTCAAAGAAATTACGGTGTACATCGACAAAGAGCGCCGGATGGTTTGCTCTTTGTACGACAAGAGATGCCGCGTTTCCCAGTTCTATGGTCTTTTGTCCATCCATAACCAGGTTTGCCGGCTTCGAGGATTCCAATCGTATTTCAAGCCTGCGGTTGCTGCTTATCAGATGGGGTCGGGATGAGAGCAGGTAAGGGGCGAGCGGGACAAGGAGAAAACCCTGGATCCTAGGATCTACGATAGGACCTCCAGCACTCATCGCATATGCAGTTGACCCGGTGGGTGTACTGACCAGCAGGCCATCGGAACGGAATTGTTCCGAGAGTACACCGTCGATAAGGATCGAGAATCGCAGCATTTTTGCAGGACGTGTGGTGACAATAAGTGCCTCGTTTAAAGCATCACCAAGGGATATGTCATCCTGCAGGAGGGTAAGACGCATGCGTTCTTCAATGGCAATTCCTGATGCCAGCGATTTTATAAAATTACTGGCCTCTCCTGGCTCAAGGTCCGCGAGGAAACCCACCTCTCCATTATTGATTCCGATGATGGGTATCTGATGAGGTAACCGTTGAACTGTTCGGAGGATCGTACCATCCCCTCCGATGACCAGCACAATATCCGCTTTAGCCTTGCTGCAGGGAAGCCCTGATCCGCCAAGACAGCCTGCTGTATCAGCTTCAAGAATGGCAACATGTCCTTCTCGCTCTAGTGCGGCCTTAATTTTCCGGGTGCATTCAAGAGATTCCGGGAGATCAATACGAGAGACAAGGAAGCACTTCATGGAATATTACCTCAAGTACTCAATCACCTTGTGGTGCAATATGCCGTTTGTGGCAATAATGCATCTTCCAACGGTCACTTCTTCAGGAAAGATGAGACTATTCCCGTTTATATCGGTCACAGATCCGCCAGCTTCTGTGCAGATAAGCATACCTGCTGCAGCATCAGTTACCCGAAGGGTCCCACGGAGATCGACAAAACCGTCAATTCTCCCGGCACCGACATAGCAGAGTTCAAGCGCGGAAGCGCCAAGAAGGCGCCACCGCCGTATCTTATGGCCGAGCTGCATCATCCGGGTCGGATCAAATTTCCTGCCGTAGATGCTCATTGCGCATTTGTCCAGCCGGACGGTCGGGGAAACATGGATGGATTTTTTGTTGCACCGGGCAGATTTCCCCCGGATCGCGGTAAATGTTTCACCCGATGCCAGGTCCCGCACAAATGCCTTCTGGACAACGCCATTCGTTGCCCATGCTAAGGATAGCGCATAAAATGGAATGCCGTTAACAGCATTGTACGTCCCGTCCACCGGATCGAGGAAAATGGTCCCTTTTCCGCCATCTATCGACAACTTGCCGGCTTCCTCGCTAAGAAGGACTGAGCATAGCTCATGTTCCCGGATATAGTTAATCACACACTCTTCTGCGATCTGATCTATCTTCTCGGTCGGTGTATGATCCGCGCCCATCCGGATGATCTCTCCGCCAGCGGGGGATCCTACAAATGGCTTGATATTCTCTTGGACGAGATCAGCCATCTCATTGCAGGCAGAAAGGAAATTCATCACATCAAAACCCCTAAATGCGGTAACCGTTGTATTTATGTACGGCAATAAAGATAAATTACTTCTGCGTTTAAGATATGGATACGTTTTAGGTTGTGAAACATAATGAAAGAACAAACAGAAATCGGAAAAATAAAAGAAGGGCGCTATATTGTCGTGGAAGATGAACCGTGCAAGGTAGTCGGTCTGGCCACTTCAAAGCCCGGAAAACACGGGGCAGCCAAAGCACGTATTGATGCAGTCGGCATTTTTGATGGTGTAAAACGGTCTATTGTCCAGCCGGTATCTGCAAAAGCCTATGTACCTGTCGTCGAACGAAAAAGCGGGCAGGTTATTTCTATTGCCGGTAACATGGCGCAGCTTATGGATATGAAAGACTATTCCAATTTTGAAATTACCATTCCGGAAGAAAAGAAAGGTACGATTGAAGTTGGAAAAGAGATCATGTATATCGAGTCTATGGGTAAGCGGAAACTCGACTGATTGTACTCTGTAGTTAAAAATATTATTTTTATAAGCTGATCGTATCGGGCTTTTTAAGAATATTTCGTCAATTAGTCACGATTAGGTTTTCGAATCTTTTTACGGGTATTTCAGAATTGGCCGATTAAGTCTCGATTATCATATTTCCGGTCATTTAGTATTATATTGCTGTCAATACTGCCCAACATATCGCGTAGGAATAAGTATCTTAATCGTATAGGAGTTAATATTCTGCGAATTGATGACAAAATAATACCCTCTTTCCCCTTCGTAGAATTTTTCAAGCCATGGGCGAGGATCTGTTGAAGATGGGGTCGGAGTTGGCGATATTTCCTGATATTTTATAGGGGTTGTTATGGTTACTGCGGGAGTCTCTTCAGCAATACCTTCCCAAAGATTAAGATCAATCCCTCCGGGTGGTGTAATAGTTCGCACGATCCTGTTAGGATCGGTTGCATCCATGACCTGAATCGAAAATTGCGGTTTTGTGGTTGAAAATGATCCCTGGATTCCGCTGGCAGAATAACTATTTCCATTAGTTGGGGTAATCGCAAAAGAACTCGCTGGCGCTTCAGATGTAGGAACAGGATCGATGGTATACGATAATTCCCAGTAGGGGAACGGGATGTTAATAATCTGGGTCGTCCCGCTGTTTTGTCCTGATATAGTGGCATAAACAGTTCGCCGGTTATCCGGCTGGGTTGAATTGATTTGTGTACCTTGAGGCAGAGACTGGTTATTAGAGATCTGATACGTATTCGGATTGACAAAATTGAGGATCTGGGCCTTTCCGTTCCAAGTCGGTACTGGTGTGGGGGGGGTTGTAGGGGGAAGCGTTTTGATAGTTGCATAGATTACAAGGGGGGTGGTAGAGGGAGGAACTGGTGTCGGTGTTGTGAAGGAAAGACCGGTGTTAACCGGCTGGCCGGTGGCCAGCGGTTTAATAACGAATGCAATAACAAGGATGAAACAGAACGCCGCTACGATATAGGTAATATCTTTTTTATCCATGGGTACTACGTTTTTCTATTGTATTGTTTGGTAAATAAAAAGAGGTGGCGTTTTTGACATACTTTAATGATGCCTAAAAAATCTTTAAAGGGCAATCTTTTTTATACAATTCTACCCCATTCAAGGCTATGTGCATAAAATTTTTTAAAAAAAATGCCCAAAAGGATTCTGATTTTTAGCAAAGTTATTTATACAATTAATGCCTTTTAACACAGTAGAGACGCTGGTACCGTCTAGTGTCTACTAAATTCACGATGGTGAATTCATGAGTTCGTTTAAACGTAAAGATGAAGGGTTCACCGGCCTCGAGGCAGCGATTGTGCTTATCGCATTCGTTGTCGTAGCGGCGGTGTTCTCATATGTAGTGCTCGGCGCCGGGTTCTTCACGACGCAGAAGGCACAGCAGACTGTCCATACTGGTGTTAGTGAGGCAACCTCAGCAGTTGAACCATCAGGGCCCGTTAGTGTAGAAGCTGATAGTTCTGGGACTGGCGTTCAAAATATTACTTTCTATCTCCAGCTTGCAGCCGGAGGTGCGGCGGTTGATATGAGTAAGGTTACGTATACAGTTTCCACTGCAACGAAAGTTGAAACATATACAAACAACCAAACCAACTTGTCGTGGGTTCAACAGAACACTCCCATAGATCTCGGTCAAACGGCTCATGCCGGATTGCTGAATCCCCGTGAAATGGTTCTTGTATCGATTTCACCCGAACCCGATTTCAGCTCATCAGATTTGGGTGTAAATACGGCATTTATTGTTCAGGTCAACCCACCAGTTGGCGCGGCACTTCCGATTGCAAGGACGCTTCCTGCCGGAATGGTTGCAAATACATGGTATGAGGTATACTAAAGGAGGGTGAAAAAAATGAGAAATCTTTATTCAGAAAATGCATTCACCGGCCTCGAGGCGGCAATTGTACTCATTGCATTTGTTGTCGTTGCCGCAGTATTCTCATACGTGGTACTCGGTGCTGGCTTCTTCACTTCACAAACTGCACAGTCAACCGTTCATACCGGTGTCAGCCAGGCAAGCTCAAGTCTGCAATTGGTTGGGAATGTCTATGGTATTAAAGACTCGACAGCGAACCAACTCGACTATGTTAATGCAACCATTGCATTAACAGCTGGCGGAACACCTATCGATTTGTCATCAATGGTAGTATCGTACACTGATTCTAACCAAGGCCATGTTCCAAATATGACCTTTGGAGGCATAGGTACCGATGGTGGAACCTGTCCTAAGGCAAGTGGCGGCACCTTAAATTCGAATTATTGGTGCATTGGAGAGAAAATCAATAATGTAACTACAGGAGATATACTCGACAACAATGCACAAATGGTTGTTATGGTGGGATTGCCAACATCAGCAACGCCCAACACAATCTTCTCGATTAACTTCCAACCATCTGTTGGAGCTGTCCTCCCAGTACAGAGGACGATCCCCGGTGGCCTGACCGCAGTTCAGCCAATTTATTAAATCCCTTTTTTTTAATTGAATTTACAAAAAAGCGGTTTCTGCCCTTCCAAAACAGAAAAAATGCCTGTAATCCTCCGCGCTCCGGGGGAAAGTATATTAACGAAAAACAGGATAATCATTAATTGCTATGGCGGTAAATCAGGCACAGGTCGACCATATCATTACAGCGGCTTCTGAGGATGATCCCGAGGTCAAGCTCCAGAACCTCGAACGGGAAGTCGATCTTATCAAAACCTCCATAAAACGCCTGTTAATGGATATCAGGGAACGGATGAATGAGATGGAGAATCCGTTCACCCTGACAACCTCCGGAGGGACCGCCGGAAATGACGCAATGGTTTCTTCTGCCAATGCAGCGCAAAAGGCAGCGCTTGATGCAAAAGAGGCTGCATTAGAGGCCCGTGAATCTTCCTTGGATGCTGAAAAAGCCAAGCAGGATACGGATGACAGAGAGACGGTAATAAAAAAGGTCGAATCAGTGGTAGAAAAACCGGTAACTGTTCCCTTGCAGGTTAATGAGGAGAGACGTATACCTGTTCCGGATGAGCAGATGATCTCCCTCATGAAGACCCAGCTCCTCAACAATGGAAATAAGGGCAGTCCGAATGCCCTTGCCAATGAAAAACTACGGCTCCAGAAAGTATACAAACTTTTCAAATGGACAAATGCGGCTATTCGAAAGTTCGGGCATGACCGCTTGGATATTATTCTTGAGTCGTACCGGATTATGGGATATATCTCACGTGAATCATGTGACGAGATCAAAGAGATCTCCCGCCTTATGCCGGCAAACCTCGGTGATGAACACGAGGTAGGGCCGGATGAGTTTGTATCCGAACTCTATGCCCTCAACCGTATTCTATCGCCTAATGATGCCTCGCTTGACCGGGATATGATTGAGGTCATGATGGAACAGCGCCAGCAGATAATGCCGGCAAAAGAAAAGTCCGGGGTACGCGAATTACCGGAGAATGAACGGGAATCTGTGAGACCAGCAAGAAAAGATGAAGAGTGGATGAACCTGCCGGATAGGATCTAATAGATGTCCGCCGATACATTCACTACTGCCATGTTCCTGATTACTGCAGTAATCGCTGCTGGTGTACTTATCAGTGCAATATTTCCGGTTTTCTACCAGATGACTGGAACATTTTCATCTGCCGGACATACTGCTGATGTTCAGCTGCGGACTAATATGCAGATCATTCTAGATGTTGCCAATCAAAGCCAGTACGCCCGTGTCTGGATAAAAAATACTGGAAGTGAGCGTGTCGCTCTTGCTGATATCCAGCGATCGAATGTCATCTGCGGTGATGCAGGAAATTTCAACCTTTTGAGTTTATCCCAAACGGGTACTCTCAGCAACGGACAGTGGTCATATGTGTTATACGATCTTAATGACAATAATTTCTGGGATCCGGGCGAAACTTTGGAGATCGATGCACACACATCAACGATACAAACAGCAGATCCAGTGTATTTCCAGTTTAGCCTGCCCAATGGAAACTCGATATCTGACCAGTTTATGGTGAGTACCACTCCCTAAAAAGGTGAAGAGGGATGGCTGTTGCAGATCTTATCGGGGCGGCAGTAGGAGTAATACTTCTGGTGATCGTAGCTTACCTTTTGGTGGGTAGTGTTCTTTCAACAGCTCAGATTGTATCAAGCGCCCAGAAATCTGCAACACTTCTGCAAGAACAACAGTTAAAGACCGATTTTACCATAAGCAATGCGACAATGATCGATACTTCGGATTTTAATTGCACGATTAGTAATACCGGAAACGAGGTAATTTCTGACTTCACTCATATGGATGTTATTGTATATGACAGCGGTTCCAATACTTACAATCTCTATCCTTACAGCAGCAGCACCGTTGGGAATCCCGGAACATGGACAATTATTAACCAGGGCCATGATGTCATTCACCAACTGGAACTTGACCCCGGGAACTCCTACATAATTGAAGTTATGACAACGGGTTCATCCCCCGCTTGGTTCCAGGTTACTACAGGAAATGGGGTTTATGCATCAGCATTTCTCTTGTGAGGAAAAAGACCATGGCAATTGAGCTTTCTGATCTTATGGGAGGCGAGGACCGCCAGATCATCTCTACCGGGAATAATGAACTGGATAAGAAGATCGCCGATGGTCTTCCAGTGGGGTCCCTGACTCTTATCGAAGGGGAAAACGACACCGGTAAAAGTGTTCTTACCCAACAGATTGTCTGGGGTGCCATGAAACAGGGTATGTCCGTAGATTTGTTTTCTACAGAAAATACCAGCAAGAGTTTTATTAAACAGATGGAATCGATGAGCCTTGATATATCCGATTATTTTGCGTGGGGATATCTCAAAGTCTTTCCCCTCCACGTTGTGGGATTTGAATGGAAAAAAGAAGAGATGGAGGGGATCCTGCAGCGATTGGTTACCTACATTAAAAACAGCCCATCAGAGGTCGCTATCATAGATTCGCTTACGCTTTTCACCGAATACGCTGAAACGGACACCATCCTCACCTTCTTTACTAACTGTAAATCTCTCGTGGATCATGGCAAGACTGTTCTTGTTACGCTCCATACCTATGCATTTGAAGAAGACACGCTGGTCAGAATTCGGTCTATATGCGACGCTCACCTGAATATGAAAAAAGCCCTTGTCGGGGATAAGTATGTCATGGTTATGGAAGTGGTCAAAGTCCGCGGTGCACGAAAAACAACGGGAAACCTTGTTAGTTTTGAAGTACATCCGGGATATGGGATGAAAGTTATACCGATGAGTTTTGCGAGGATCTGATATGAGCAACTTGTCAGTTGCAGTTAATCTCCCCTTCAAACCCGAACCGGTCGATGTCAACGTCGATCTTTACGCAGATCTCGAATCAGACGCGTTATTTAAGATGCTGCCGGCGAATGCAAAGGAATATGTCCAGAACAGCCCGCATCTTCTCGAATACCTTCATACATTTCCGGTTAATACTTATGGGATTCCCCTCTTTTTATCAGAATTAAAAAAAGATGTCCGCTCGATGAAGAACCCCAACATCATTTATCCGGTGAATGACACTACTTTTGTCCATATCCTTCCGGACCCGGATGACGTCAGGAACTTCTACATTCCTATAGAACCCTCGTTTCTGCACAGTGTAAGTGACATCCTCCCCGCCATTGAGTCCAAACTTATTGATCTTATTGATGGCCTCGAAACCGATCCTACTACGGACAAAGAAAGGACAGAAGTCATAAAAAAAATGCTTGCTTCAGTGGCAGTAGTCAAGCCTCCCGGCATGGATATTGCAACCCTCATTGGAACATCCGAGAAACAGCAGGGAGCAGCATCCAAACTGACGAAATTCCTCAACACCGATTTCACAGCCCAAAGCAAGATGAAGGGTGATAAAAAAAGCAAGAACCTTCCTCTAACTCCGGATGGAAAAGTTATCCTTACCAATTATGAGTACCAGGCAATCGAGTACCTCCTTGTCCGGGATAAAATCGATATGGGGGTCCTCAAACCGTTCCTTTCTGATCCTTATATTGAAGATATTTCCTGTGACGGCGTCGGACCGATCTTTATCGAACACAAGATATTCAAGGGATTGAAATCAGTTATTGAGTTCAAGGTATCCAGTGAACTGGACGAGTTCGTAGTCAAAGTGGCAGAACGGATAAAAAGACCAATTACCTATAGGAGCCCTATCGTCGATGCAACGCTCCCGGACGGTTCCCGTATCAACATTGTCTATGGTACCCAGATCAGTAAACACGGCAGTAACTTTACCATACGAAAGGTCAATGAGGTGCCGCTTTCGATCCTCAATATTGTTGAGAGTAATGGTATTGATTACATGGCAGCTGCTTATCTCTGGATTTGTGTCGAATACGGCATGTCATTATTTGTCAGTGGTGAAACGGCAAGCGGCAAGACTACGCTCTTGAATGCGATTACTACATTCATTCCCCCGGAAAACAAAATTGTCACTATAGAAGACACTCCTGAGCTGAACGTTCCCCACCGGAACTGGATACGGGAGGTAGCTCTTGCAAAAGGTGGCGGTGAAGGTGGTGGGGCCGGAGGAGAAGTCACCATGTTTGATCTTCTCAAGGCCGCACTTCGTCAGAGGCCCAACCAGATCCTTGTCGGTGAGATCCGCGGAGTCGAGGGAAGCGTTGCCTTTGGGGCTATGCAAACCGGTCACCCGGTAATGAGCACTTTCCACGCAGCATCCGTTGAAAAACTTATCCAGCGACTTTGCGGTGATCCTATTAATATCCCTAAAACATATGTAGACAACCTCAATCTGGTAATTATCCAGAGCGCAGTCAAACGACCTGATGGCCAGACTGTGCGCAGGATGATCAGCTGCAACGAACTCGTGGGATATAACGCAGAGACAGGCGGGTTCACCTTTGTTCAAATGTTTACCTGGGAACCGGTGTCAGATACGTTTGTCTGGACGGGAAAAGGCAGTTCGTTCCTTCTTGAAAACAAAATTGCTACCATGCTTGGTATACCGGACAGCAGGAAGGCCGAGATATATCTGGAAGTTGAGAAACGTGCAAAGATTCTTGAACGCCTGCATAAGGCGGGCTATGTAAAATTCTGGGATCTCTTCCATATGATGACGAAGATCAAAAAACAGGGTCTCCTTACCATCGGTTCATAATATGCCTGATGAGACTACCCCCCCGGATACTTCCAAGACTCCATCTGCCCGCCCCATTCCTTTTGCCTCTTTAATCGAAGGAGTAAGAGATAAAGTTGCCGGCATTCAGGAGAACAAGAAGATGGGGGCAGATCTTCTGTTCATGACAACGTATATGGCATCGCTTGCGATTGCCAATGCCACTCGTCCCGAGATTTTTTCCTTTGCAGCAAACCGACAAGAATACATTTCGGCAAAATACATCGCAAAAGTTGACACGTTTGTTAAAAAATGGAACTATAGCTATGCAGAGAGCTTGTCCATAGTTGCTGAAAGGACACAGAACGAAATCCTCAGGAGCATGCTGAACCGGTATTCAAACTCAATCGATTCCGGGGTTCCAGATGAAGATTTCCTGACTAACGAACTCGCGACAGTCCGGAGTGTCTACCGGAACCAGATGGAGCAGGGAATGTCCATGCTGCAGAAATGGGGAGATGCATATGTTGCCATGCTCCTTTCGGGGACTGTCATAGCAGTCATCATAATGATGTCGGTCGTGATCTATTCCCCTACTTCTATCCAGACGACATTTGATATGTCGTACTCTGTTATCCTCGCTATATCCGTATTTGGCATTGCTCTTATGTATACATCGGTTCCGGATGATCCCAAAAGTCATGGCCTTACTGAACGTACCTCCAAAGAGCAGGCGACTATCCATGCTATGGAGAGAATTATTGTACCTGTAACCATAGCTATTGTTGTAATTCTTGCGATCCTTGGCATAGCTGCAAGCCTTATCTTTATTCTTATAGGTCTTTTGATGGCACCACTCGGTATTGTTGGTTTTATTGACGATCACAACATTACCCTGAGGGACAACGATTTTTCCGTTTTTATACGGAGTTTTGGTGCAGTGATGGGTGGCCAGGGAACGACTGCCATATATGCGCTGGGAAGCATCGATAGGAAATCGCTTACCGCACTTGAACCGCTGGTAAATTCAGTATATTCAAAGCTTAATCTTGGACTTGATGAAAAACAGTGCTGGGACAAGTTTATTGGGGAAGCCGGAAGCAACCTCATCTATAAGTATCTCAACATTTACCGAGACACCGTATCGCTTGGGGGACCACCGGAACCCATTGGAACTGTCGTAGGATCTTCGATGCTTGAACAGACCCTGCTACGAGAAAAGAAAGATATGCTTGCACGAGGCTTCATTGTCCTTCTCGTGCCGATGCATATCGCTATGACAGGCCTTTTTGTCGCATTATACCAGATTCTTCTTACGCTTACCCAATCTGTTTCATCCATGATGGCCCAGATGGCAAATGCATCCGCAGCATCCGGGGGTATGGGAGGTGGCGGTGTCTCTGTAGGAAGTGTATTCAGCGGCGGGTTGAACCTTTTCTCCAATTTCCCGGCTGCAGCGATGCAGACCTATGTTGTTATCACGCTCATTATTATCACTGCATCCAACATCATTGCCGCACGTATCGTAGGTGGAGGGGATCGATACATGTATTATTTCTACGCGGCAATATTCTGCACATTGACCGGACTTATTCTTCTGGTCGCGCCGATCGTGGTTGGTCTTTTTTTCAATCCTGCGGCGCTGACGAACATGGGTGCCGGGACTTAACCGGGAGTGTGGATAATATGAAAGATAGTATTCGCAGACTCGTCCTTTTTGTTTCTATTGTAGGCATCGGTTCCGCAATGATATTAGTAGATATCCCGGTAATCTACATGCTGCTCCTGATCGTAGTGATCGGTTTTCTCCTCTTGTTCCTGCTTGGTGCAATTACGACATCTGATATAAAAAATATCTTTTCGAATCTGAACATTTCCCGAATAAGAAAGCAACCTGTTTTGGGGAAACCAGAATCCGGACAAACACCGGAAAAGAATTCTCCTGCAAAAAAAGAAATCGATAAGAAACGATCTCAAAAGAGTGCCCCAGATAAATCCTTGGAAAAATCCGGGGGTATCCGCGCCCATCTCTCGCTACTGGTATCATCTGTCGGATCCCTGGGAAAAATTCTTACCGATCGCAAAAAACCCCGGAAAAAAGTCGAGGACATCGACAAACTTCTTGAACATACCATAACAGAAAAAGTCAGCAAAAGTTCAGCTCTCGAAAGTGCTGGAACTATACCAGCGGCAAGCAGAAGTGCTTCCGGTGGAGCACAGCCAGGAGAGGACGGGATGGAGAATGACCCGTTCCTGTCACTTTCCGGGGAAGAACTTGGGGCAGGACTACTGGACGGACTGGATGAACCTGAATTATCTGCATTGTCACCGGATTCCCCGACTGAATTACCCGAACCTGATTCCGGGATATCTTTGCCGGACTTGGAAATGCCACCCCTTCCTGATGATTCTGCAGACGATGCAAATGCAATTCTTGCAGCACATGCAGGGGAAAACTCTGAAGAACTCCCCAACCTTGAAGGAGGGGAGATTCTCGGAGGGAGTATCAGCGATCTCGATAACATAAACCTTGACGAGATCGATCTTGGTGATGACAGTGGTATGCTGGAAGAGAAATCTCCTCAACCCCTGCCTCAGGCATCCGGACCTGCCCCGGGATCGGGGGATCTCGTCCCTGCCACACCAATAACCCCTGCAGGATCTGTTGAGGCCGATGATCAATCTGATATCTCTTCTTTTGCATCGGGCAACGCCCCGGGCACTGACGAGGATATGCTCAGTTCGCTTGCATCTGACGTTAAATCCGTTAAAAAAGAGCAAAATGTCAGCCTGCTCCGGGAATTAAAAGATTTTAAGGCACCGGCAACAGATATTGAAAAGGAACTTTCAGAGATCTCTGAGCAGTTCAACACTGCAATAAACAGCGGTGCAAAGATGAGACCCGTCATGCCGGTTAAGGGAAAGAAGTAAAACCCAATGAACCAAAAATTTTGTAATCCTGGAACAGCCTCATACCTAACAAATCATTATGTGTGTTTCTCATGACAGATGTCCCTGTAAAAATCGAACATGAAGGAAAATGGGTTGTTGTCCAAGCTTCAATCGGTGAAGACAGGATCACGTTTCCCGCACCGGCTAACAAAGAAGTTATTTTTAAATCGGTTTTTGACCTTGAGGAGAAAAAGAGTATTCTCATTATTGCGGTAAAGGGAACCCCGGACACTGTTATAAGACTCGCAAGTGTCGAAAAAGTCCTCATTGTATTAAAACGTCTTATCCTCGCCGGTTGTAACGCTTATCGTCTTATGGCATATTTTATGTCCCCTGCTATCCGGGGAGGTGTGCTCGCTAAAAATGCACAGTGGGAGAAAGGTAGCATTGTTGTCGTAAAGACTGGTATCTGGTTTGTAAGTGCATCAAAACAGATCTGTATACCTTTAAAAGATGTGGCGGCAATTGAATTGACCCAACGGGATGTTCAGGGAAAACAGACCGATGTTGTCAGAATAGATCATGTTGAATCCGGGGAAGTTGTCTCAAGTCTCGTCCTTTGTCCACTCTCTACACTTCAGGTCCTTTCTAATTACCTTAAGGATGCCACAAAGGGCATGGACATGAAAGGTAACGAATTGGATGCCATCGGTCAGCAGGTAGCGATGTTGGTATATTCCGGGATGGATTCGCACGCAATAGAGAACATGCTCAATCTCCCTCATAAACAGCTCGATGAAATCTATGATCGGATTATAAAACTGGGTATTGCTGAGGTAGTAATCATAAGGCGTGAAGTCCAGCTGACCACAAAGGGGGTCAGATATATTTCTGATGCGACAAAAACGCAAACAAACTCAAATTAACGCCGTGTCTTCCTCCACTACTGTTTTATAGGTATGCACTCAAATACTCTGTCTGATACTCCATGGGAACTATTCTAATCGTGGACGATACGCTTTTCATGAGAACCCTTCTCAAAAATATCCTCTTCTCGGGAGGCCATGCAATTGCAGGAGAAGCCGCAAATGGGGAAGAAGCGATAGCTAAATACAAGGAACTCAAACCGGATCTTGTCACCATGGATGTAGTCATGCCTAAGGTGAACGGGATCGAAGCACTGAAAGCCATCAAGGAATTTGATCCTGCTGCCCGTGTCATTATGTGCACTGCAGTCGGACAGGAACAAATGGTCAAGCTGGCCATAAAAAGCGGCGCTAAAGGGTATATTGTTAAACCGTTCCAGGCTCCCAAGGTTCTTGAAGAAGTTAAAAACGTGCTTGCATCCTGACGGCCATGGCAAAGGTTCTCATCGTCGATGACTCCGTATTTATGCGGACCGTCATCCGGGATATGCTGCAGAAGGATCGTTCACTTGAGATAGTGGGAACGGCCACAAACGGTGTTGATGCACTGGAAAAGATCAGGACCCTTAAGCCTGATCTCGTTACACTGGATATCGAGATGCCCCGGATGAACGGACTTGAGGTGCTGCGTGAGCTGAGGAATGCAGCGTGGCAGCCTAAAACCATTATGCTGAGTTCGCTGACGTCAGAGGGGGCAGAGATGACTACAGAAGCAATAAGGCTTGGCGCTGATGATTTCATGCTCAAACCAAAGGATGTCCCCCAGCTCAGGCTTATTGCCGAAGAACTTGTTGCAACGATACATCACGTCATAAATACCCCTCCGTCGGCTCGCAAAAAACATCCGGTCGTCAAAGAATCAGACGAGAACGTCGAGCGTGTGGTACTGATCGGGTCATCAGCCGGCGGCCCGCCCATGCTCGATGCTATCCTCGCTAAACTGCCGGCAGATCTTCCCGCTAGCGTGGTGATTACCCAGCACATGCCTGTCGGTTTTACCGCACCCCTTGCTGCACGGTTTAACCGGCTTGCCCATATGCCGGTAAAAGAGACTGAAAACGGCGATCTTCTTAGACCCGGTTCCGTATTAATTTCAAAGGCCGGTGTCCATACCATGATTGGTGCAGCGCTGACTGTTGGAGGAAAAAGGACGGGGAGAATTATCCACTCAAGTGCCCCGCCAGTCCATGGGGTCCGGCCTGCTGTAGATAAAACCTTTGAATCCGCAGCACAGGTCTTTGGGAAAAATATCGTTGCCGTTATTTTGAGTGGCATGGGAAATGACGCTGGTGTCGGCGCTGCAGCGATCAAAGAGGCCGGGGGGACAAATATTATCTGCGATGAGAAAGACTGCCTCGTCTATGGCATGGCACGATCTGCGATCCAACATAATGCAGTGGATAAGGTTCTTCCTCTTGCAAAGATCCCTGAGGCTATTGAGAGGATCGTGAATAAGATGGCGGAGGAGTCCCATGTCTGAGTTTGAGCAGTACCGGTCGCTGTTTGTTGCCGAGTCCCGTGAAAATCACGAAAACCTTGTCAACAATCTTCTGGTGCTGGAGAAAGGAACTGACCAAAATGCTATTGACGAAATCTTTCGGTCTATCCATACCCTCAAAGGTGCGTCTGCATCAATGGGCTTTGCCGATATGGAACGTCTCTGTCACACGATGGAGGACGCACTGCAGCTTATCCGCAGCGGTAGTGCTGAGATGTCTGAAGATTTGGGCAATGTCCTGTTTTCCTGCACCGATCTGATCGAAGAGATGCTTGATGACATCGAGGCCGGCGGGGACTCATCCTCCAAAAACCCCGACAATCAGGTACAGGCCCTTCGCATCTGGTTGCAACAGCAGGGTGCTACCGGTGGGGCAGACAAATCCCGGGAGAGTGCCCGGATCGAGACAGAATTATGTGAACCTGAAATCGCACCGGAAGAGGATGCTGGACGAGGAGCTGGTGTGGAATATAGTATGACCATCGTGGTTTCCCCGGATTGCATGATGAAGGATGTGCGGGCAATGATCGCCATCCAGAACCTGGAAGCACTTGGTACGATACGGTCATTACAGCCTTCGAAAGAAGAGATCGATGAGGGGAAGTTCGACGGTACAGCACATCTCACCATTTCCAGCGATGCCGGGGAAGAAGCACTCAGAACCGCAGCTCAGGGGAGTGAAATAGCCACCGTCGAGATCCAGCCAATAGAAGAAACGCCTGTTGTGCCGGCAGAAGCCTCTCCCGGAAAGAAACCGGCAGAGCCTGATCGGAAGCAGACCCCGGCAGCGGATAAGAATCGGGAAATAAAAAACCTCCGGGTAGATATCAACCAGCTTGACCATATTATGAATCTTGTCGAAGATCTGGTTATTAACCGGGGCCGACTCAAACAGATTGCTGAAGAGAGAAAAATAAAAGAGATGGATGAGGCCATCAGCATGGTGGAACGATCAGTCTCTGAACTCCAGAACCTGATGATGACCATCCGCATGATTCCTCTCTCCCATATCTTCAACCGCCTGCCCCGTGTCGTTCGTGATGTAGCCCAGTACGATCACAAGGAAGTGGAGTTTATCATGGAAGGAGGCGAGACCGAACTTGACCGGAGTGTCATGGACGGACTCAACGATCCGCTGCTCCACCTGATCAGAAATGCAGTAAACCATGGTATCGAGGACCCGGAGACACGGAAAAAGGCAGGAAAACCCGGCAAAGGGCTTGTCAGACTGAGTGCACGCCGGGACCGGGATAATGTCATTATCCAACTTACCGATGATGGTGCCGGTATCAATGTAGAGAAGGTCAAAAAGAAGGCCGTGGAAAAAGGGCTTATAACACTGGAAGCTGCTGCAACACTCAATACTGATGAGGCAATTGATCTCCTTTTCCAGCCGGGATTTTCCACAGCTGACACTATCACGGATATATCGGGAAGAGGTGTGGGTCTTGATGTTGTCAGGCGGTCTATTGAATCACTTAAAGGCACCATAAAAGTTGAGACGACATCAGGTAAGGGAAGCGTCTTTGAGCTTCTCCTTCCGCCAACCATGGCTATTGTTGACGTGATGATAGTCCGGATCAATAATAAGCGCCTGGCAATACCTATCAGTAGCATTGTCGAAGTTGCAAATTTTAAAAAGGATGCCATGCACCGTATCGGGAAAGGTGATGTGACCCTGATCCGGGATGAAGTGCTCCAGATCCTCTGGCTCAATGACATGGTAGGGGGTTCAGATCGCTGCGAGATCCTCATTGTCGTTCAATACCAGAAGCGAAAATGTTGTGTCCCCGTCGATGCAGTTGAAGGCAAACAGGAAGTTGTTGTAAAGCCGTTGAGCAGTTTTATAGGAACCACTAAAGGGATCAGCGGAGTCACTATTCTCGGAGATGGTGATGTTGTGCCGGTTCTTGATGTGAATACCTTGGAGGAATGAATAACCATGAAACTATCATCAGTTCAGATTGATGCGATGCAGGAACTGGGAAACATAGGCGCAGCACATGCCGCTACGACGCTTTCCCAGATGCTGTCAAGTACGGTCGAGATGAGCGTACCTAAAATCAAGGTAGTAGATGTGGCGAAGCTCGCTGATTATATCGGGGAAGAACCGGCTGCTCTGGTGATCTTTGAGCTACAGGGTGAATTTCCTCACGGGGGATACATTATCGTATACATCTCTCGGAAATCGGCGGTCCGCATGACTAACACCATGCTTGGGCTGACAGATCAGAATCGACCGCTTAACGAGATGGACGAAAGCGCTCTCATAGAGATCGGCAATATTATGGCGTCAGCGTTTCTTGATGCCACTGCTGAACTCCTTGGATTTGTCATGCTTCCCTCTCCCCCGACTCTTATTATTGATATGGCACATGCTGCTATGCAATCCCTTATTGCACAAATGCAGGAGGAAATTGATGAAGTTATGCTGTTTTCCACCGAACTTGTCTGCGAAGAGCATAAGATCGACAGCGATATCATCATGATGCCTGAAGTAACCATGCTCAAAACGTTTGTCGAACGCCTAGAAAACCTGATGAAATCCAGTTAAAAATCCCGGATCCGTAATGACTGAAACCGCTCCCCCGAACAAAAGTCAGGTAATGATCGGCATTGGTGAGTACCACGTGGGAACCTCCCCCATGATGACGATTGGTCTGGGGTCTTGTATCGGTCTGACAATCTATGATCGGGATCTTCACATAGGTGCAATGGTGCATATCATGCTGCCCGAAAGCTCCGGGCGGACTGATCGTCCGGGAAAATATGCAGACAGCGCAATCCCTCTCCTCCTCACCAAGTTGACTGAGCGGGGATCCAAGCGATCATCGCTGGTCGCAAAAATGGCTGGGGGTGCTTGTATGTTTGAATATTTTGGCAACAACCTCAATATTGGCGAGAGGAACGCCGAGAAAGTCCGTTCCGCTCTCGCTGAGCAGCACATCCGGATCAGCGGAGAGGAAGTCGGCGGAAAATCCGGCAGGACGGTTTCTTTTTTTCCAGAAGAAGGCGGAAAAGTTACTGTCAGGAGTGCTGATGGAGCTGCACACGAAATATAGACTTGGTATTTCTTTTCTGGTTGTTATTTGTTGTATATCCGTTGTTGCCGGAGCCAATACGACTCTCGATCAGCAGTCAGCAGTCATCCTTTTTCGTCCCGCTTCGGATTCTATTCCGTCAGCACAGATAAATGCAATCATTAACGGTCCTGATGGCCAGGTCCTTATTGCTTCCCCGCTTGGACTTTCGACCTATACCGACCGCTGGAGTACGATGCATATCGACCGCAATAACCTTTCGAACGGGCTTTTGGACAATTTTGTCACAGCTCTTGCGTATGATAATGCTGGCAACCTTTGGATTGGCTACGCAGGAGGGATCCAGATCTATGACGGAAACAATTTCCAGACCGTCAATAATCAGGAGCTGTTAAAAAGCCTCCAGATCCTGGCTCTTCAGCGCTGGAATAATGATATGTGGGTTGCGACCGGTAATGCAGGACTCAGCCGGTTTACTAATGGCACTTGGACATGGTATGAGCCGTTCTCACCAAATGGACCGGGCTTTTTTGTGGCTGATAGTGTAGCGCCAGATAGTGCCACCAATACGCTCCTTATAGCAACCGATCAGGAAGGTCTTTGGCAGATAAATCAGTCCAATGGCACATATTTTTTTAATGAGATTGAGGATAAAAACGCACCCTACGGCAAGCTCGATCATGTGCGAAAGGATCCGTTTGGTGGCGTCTACTTCTTCAATGCGACAGAAGTTGTGCATTATGATGCTACAACCGGATTTACACCGATAGTTTCCGGCGAGGATTTTTCCGGAGGGATATCCAACATCAATGACGTAGCCAAGGGATCCGGGGGGAACCTGTATGTGGCTACAGACAATGGCATTTATGTCTGGGATAATGGAGTGGTTACCCGGCATTTGGGATTATTCGAAGGATTCGGAACCAACTCCGCCAGCGTCAGAAAAGTGTTTTTTGACGCCAAAAACCGACTCTGGTTTTCCACATTAGATAATATCGGGTACTATACTGGCGATGTATCTTCGGCCCCGCTCATTCCCATTGAGATCATGACCCCAACAACTACACCAACGCCAGAACCGGTAAATATCACACAAACCGCGCCGACTCAAGACAATACGCAACCTGCGGAACCGTCAATTCTTGATACTATCGTTAATTTCTTTTCCGGGTTTATATCGATCCTCCATCCCTCTCATTGAAAAAAGACAGTAGATCTGATAAGAGACTCGATTCAGGCTCATTCGTCATCTGCGGCATAGTAATAATATTCGCCGCGACTTTTTTGTTCCCGATCAAGGAAAGATTCAGGCTTGTTAATCCGGGGCCGGCCGGTCTGGTCCCTGCGGAACGTAACATCCAGTGCTTTTAAAAACCGGTTCATACCCTCACGCATGGCAAAGGGGCCGGCAGCAGTGCCTTTAACACCGGGTTCGCCTTCAAAAACAAGGATCCGTTCGCTGATCATATCGATAAGGTAAATATCGTGATCGATAACGAGAATGGCAACCTTCTTTCCTTCTGCATGGTGCTTGATAAGCCGGGTTACCTTCACCCGTTGTTCAACATCAAGATGCGCACTGGGTTCATCGAGGATATAGAGATCTGCATCCCGTGAGAGACATGCGGCGATCGCTACCCGCTGGAGTTCACCCCCACTCAGGGAATCTACCGGAGACTGGAGAATAGCCTGAAGCGAGAGCGGTTCAAGAATTTCGTGCTGGTAATAAGAACTGTCAAATTTGCTTGTGCAATGACGCAGGAACATTTCAACAGAATCCGAAGTCTCGGCTTTGATGTACTGCGGTTTATATGAGATCTTAAGCGTCGTGTCCATAGTGCCGGAATCAGGTTTTTCCACGCCGGCAAGCAACTTGGCAAAGGTACTCTTACCCATGCCGTTTGCACCTATCACCCCGAGCACTTCCCCGGCCTTTATAGTTCCCCCGGAGATGGTGAGCTTGAACGTTTCGTAGTTCTTCGTAAGCGGGGGAACTTCGACCAGATCCTCCCGTTTTGAGCCTTTATCGTGTGCCCGTTTTTCAAAGACGACTTGGGTATCCCTGAACCGCACATTCTCTTCAGCCAGATATCCTTCAAGATACTGGTTAATGCCGACCCGGACGCCTTTTGGCCGGGTGATGACACCGAAAACTGCCGGTTTGCCGTACCCGATATGAACGGTATCGGCAAGCATGTCGAGGATGGCAAGGTCGTGTTCGACTATGACAACCGGGTGTTCCGTTGCCAGTTCACGGATCAGTTTGGCCGCTGAAATACGCTGGTAAATATCAAGAAAAGGCGTAATCTCGTCAAGGAAATAGAGATCAGCGTTTCTTGCAAGACATGCTGTGATTGCTACCCGCTGAAGTTCTCCGCCACTGAGCGTTCCAATTTCATGATCGATGATTGCATCAAGTTTTAAAGCAGGCACAAGCTCGTCAAGTCTGCCTCGCTCATCGGTTTTTTTAAGGAGATCCCTGATCGTTCCGGAATACAGTTTCGGAATAAAATCAATATACTGGGGCTTTACGGCGATCTTTTTGCTCTTTTTTGAAACGGTCTGAAGGTAATCGAAGAGCTCAGTCCCGGCATAGCGTTTCAGGATCTCTTCCCACGCCGTCTCAGTATCGAAATTCCCCAGGTTCGGGCGGAGTTGCCCGGAGAGGATTTTAACCGCAGTACTTTTCCCGATACCATTTGCACCAAGAATGCCGGTAACTTTTCCCGAAACGGGTATAGGAAGACCGTAGAGTGCAAAACCATTTTTCCCGTACCGATGGGTCGGGTGTTCGAGTTCTTCTGGAAGACTGACAATATCAAGGGCATCAAAGGGACATTTCTTGATACAAATGCCACAACCAACACAGAGTTCTTCCGAAATAACCGCTTTACCGTCTTCGCCGATTATTATTGTCTCATCTCCGGTTCGTACCCGGGGACAGTAGATGATACATTCGGTTCCGCATTTCTTCGCATGGCAGCGATCCTTATGGACAATGGCTATTCTCATGGGGATCAGAAAGAGCTAAAATCAGGATGGGACAACCGGATAGACGGTGATATAATCGGTCTTCGTTATGGTATTGTTTCCATACGCATTTGCTGTCGTGAGGTTCACGGTGAAATTTCCGGCAGACATGTATGTCTTTACCGGGGCCTGTACCGTAGCATACGAACCGTCACCCAGACTCCAGTTCCAGGAAGTCGGTGTGTTGGTGCTGGTGTCGACGAAATTAACCGCAAGAGGAACCGAACCGGAACTAACATTTGAGGTGAACCCGGCCACCGGCACCATAGCCGAAAGCAGGATTGTCCATGTCATAACCCAGAACGCAAACGTCATGAATCCTTGGTAAAACCAGTCTTTTGCACCCAGTTTTGCACTGTCAATGCGCATAAGGACAAAGATATGCCTTTGGAGCACAACCCCTGCAAGCATCAACATGAACGCAAGAAGGCCGATATCGTTTTTTACACTGATCTGCAGGTAATAAGACAGGATACCTACAAAGATACCCGCAATACAGGCCACCAGTGTCTTTTTTATGCGGACTATATGATCAGCCTGCTTTTCCAGTTTGGACTTCATTTTTCTGGAAAGAACGGGTTGTTCTTCTTCGTGGACATCTTCGCTCATCCTGATTCACCCAGTAGTCTTATTTTTTAGTGCGCAAGCCATATGTACCTTAGTACACTCCATGGCAACTGCACAGGGTATGAGCGGGATAGATGTTCGGGCGGTGACGTACGAACTCTGCGGCAAGCTGCCTCTCTGGATAGACAAAATCTACCAGTTCGAGACCAGAACTGTCGGTATCCGCTTAAATGGCGAAGAGCATGCGAAGTTTCAGCTGCTCATAGAGGCGGGAAGGAGAGTACACTTAGTAAAAAATTTCCCGACGCCACCGAAAAATCCTCCCCAGTTTGCCATGTTCCTGCGGAAATATCTCTCCGGTGGAAAGGTACTTGCAATCCGGCAGCACGGTCTTGAACGGATTCTCATTTTCGATATAGGGAAAGGAACGCTCACCTACCGGCTCATTATTGAGCTTTTTGATGAAGGTAACGTTATTCTTACCGACGAATCATACCGGATTATAAAACCCCTCCGCCATCACCGGTTTAAAGACCGGGATATAGTCCCTGACGCCATGTATGCAATAAGCGAGACTGATCCCACCGGGTCGCTCGAAAACCTTGCAGCAACCCTTGTCGGAGACGACCGGGATCTCGTACGTGCCCTTGCCATATCAGGCATGCTCGGTGGCACGTATGCGGAATATGTGTGCCGTACTGCCGGTATCGATAAAGCAATCCCTGCTTTAAAAGCAGATCCTAGATTACTGTTTACTGCCCTTACTACGCTTTTTGATAACGTCAAGCATCACGTCCACCCGATTCTATCTGCTACCAGCTGTGAACCGGTAATCCTTAATCCTGAATCTGCAAGCCTGTCAAACGAAACAAACCGGTTCTCTGGTTTTTCGGAAGCTCTTGAAGCATTCTACCCGATGACAAAGGCGGAAAAAGTCCGGGTAGCATCAAAACCCAAATTTTCCGACGAAGAAAAAATTCGGAAGTACCAGGAATCAGCGATAAAAAAATTTGATGAGAAAATCAAAAAGACCGAAGAAATTGTGGCCGCAATCTATGAAAATTATCAGTTTGTAGTACATCTCATATCCTCCCTTGATACCGCAAGCAAACGCCTTTCCTGGCAGGAAATCGAACACCATCTCTGTGATACTAGTTCTGCCGATGCTAAACGGATCGTGACTTTTTATCCGGATGAAGCTGCGGTAGAAGTCGATATCGGAAAAAAAGTGAAAATTTTCGTTCATGAAGGTATCGAACAAAATGCAGGACGGTATTACGATATTATTAAAAAATTCAAGAAGAAGAAAGAAGGCGCACTGCGGGCAATGAAAACGGTGAAATCCAAGAAAAAAACGATACGTCGCGATATCATTCCTATGAAAAAACTCTGGTACCACCGGTTCCGGTGGTTTATGACCAGTGACAATGTTGTTGTGCTGGGTGGCCGGGACGCGTCGCAGAATGAGGAACTGGTTAAAAAATACATGGCCGGGGGTGATCTTTTTGTCCACGCCGATATACATGGCGCGAGTGTCGTGATCGTTAAGGGTAAAACTGAACGAATGGATGAAGTGGCGCAGTTTGCAGCGTCTTATTCAGGAGCGTGGCGGAGTGGACATTTTTCTGCCGATGTATTTAGTGCACAGCCAAACCAGGTAAGTAAGACCCCAGAATCCGGTGAATTTATTTCCCGCGGTTCATTTATTGTCCGGGGTGAACGTACCTATTATCGTGATGTACCTCTCTCTATCGGCATTGGATTAATCCTAGAACCCCAAGCGGCCGTCATCGGGGGACCGTCTTCTGTTATTCATTCGCGGACCAAGATTTTTGCCGAGTTAAAACCCGGCCAGTTCGAACCAAACGATGTGACAAAGAAAGTGTTGCGTGTTCTCCGGCAGAATGTATCCCCCGATGAGGAAAAACTGCTCAAGAGCATACTCAATACCGACTCAGTTGCTGCCTTTGTCCCTCCCGGAGGTTCAGATATTTCTGGTGTGCCATGAAAGCAGAATTCGGTGAGCTGAAGGATAATACCGGTGAAATCAGGCTTCTGCCGGAAAGTATCGACGACCTCTGGCACCTCCAGCACCTTATTGCTCCCGGGGACCTGGTATTTGCCACTACCTTCCGGAGTGTGGAGTCTGCAACTGACAAAATCCGTCCCGAAAAGGTCGAGAAACGACCGGTCAGGCTTGGCATACGAGCGGAAAAAGTGGAGTTCTCCGAGCATGGGGTCCGGCTCAGGATAACCGGGCTTATTGAACATGGCGTCGATGCGGGTGCATACCACACGATCAATGTCGAGACCGGCTATGAGATATCTGTTATTCGGCATTGGAGACCAGTCGATCTTGAACGGATTGAGCGGGCCGTGAAGTCCTCAGTCTACGGTATAATCTATATCCTGACGCTTGAAGAAGGGGAAGCAGAACTCTTCCGGCTCCGGCAATACGGTCCGGAAAGTGTTATTACGCTCACTGCCGGAAGCGGCAAAGGGGGGGAGACTGAGACGAGATCCGGTTTCTTTGATGCCGTTCTCAAAATTATCGCTGATATCTCGGGGCCTCTCGTTATTGCCGGGCCCGGTTTTATAAAAGAAGATTTTGTCAGATATGCTAAAAATAAAAACAGTGTCCCTGCAGGACGGGCAATTATTGTCGAAACACGGAGAATTGGTCGTGGTGCGGTACAGGATGTTATAGGTACAGGGACTCTTGAGAAACTTATCGGCGATCTTCAGCTTTCCCGTGAAGTAAAACTGATGGACGATGTGCTCCTCCGTATTTCCCGGGAAGGAGCGGTAGCCTATGGGAAAAAACAGGTTGAGATCGCCATTGAGTACGGCGCCGTTGATGAAATCCTGCTTGCTGACTCTTTACTCCGTGACCAATCCGTAGTACATCTGATTGAGAACGCAGAAAAAATGCAGGCAAAAATTGTCGTATTGTCGACGGCATTTGAACCCGGAGAACGGCTGGAAGCCCTTGGGGGTATCGCGGCACTGCTCAGGTATAAAATGGGTTGATATTCTCAATTGGAGAATCGGTTTAATCGCCTCTCATTTTCAAGAAAAAGGAAATTAATGACCATCTGAAAATATGATTTGGAAAAAAATCGAGTTATTCTTCCTTCTTTTCCGGTCTCTTATAGGTTTCAACCAGGGTGATATCAGAGATGTCAGCGACGGTCTCAAAACCTTCATGGATGATACGTCCACGCCACAGAAGCCAGCGCCGGTCATAGTTGATGCCGGGGGGGAGGGTCACCGTTGCTTTTCCACTATCGAGTGTTACTTCCATGTCTTTGCCGGCATAGAGCCTGATAATACCCTTTAACTGTTCCAGGGGGTCCGACACAATCTCTTCGATCTTGTAATGATACGTGAGTGTCTGGCCGGCAAGAGGGGCATTGAAATCGACAATGACCCGGGAGCCGATAACATCAACGACCACACCTTCGCCATGCTCTTCAACATTAATACGCATGCCGCGTACCGGCTTGTCCTTGAACTTGTTCTTTGGGTACGACTGGACTTTTTTGGAGTCTCGTTCGCCAAAAGCCTTCTCCGGCAGGACGGTTACATCGGCTTCTGTACCGACTTTCTTTCCAACAAGTTCCTCATCAAGGCCGGTAATAACATGTTTCTGGCCAACACAGATGGTGACAGGACCATAGATCGCAGCCGGGCTGTGGATGTCAGCAGTCTTTGCTTCTTCTTCGTCCGTGGTATCGAAAACCAGACCATTGGCGGTTCCTGTATAACTGAGTTTTACAAAATCTCCGTCTTTAATTGTCATCACTTCACCTGACTATATTAAATCGCAACAATGACAGATAAAAGTGTGGCACGACCATGTTCGAAATAGAACTTAAAGTAAAGGTAGATTCCCTCGATCCCGTCCGGCAGCACCTTATTAGCAGGCATGCGGAGTTTTTAGGAAAGCAGCATGAGCATGATATTTATTATAACGCGCCGCACCGCGATTTTGGATCTACTGATGAAGCCCTGCGGGTAAGGTACACGGAAGGTCCTGCACTTATTACCTATAAAGGAAAGAAGATCCAGGATTGCGGTCTTAAAGCCCGGGAAGAACTTAATACGGCTGTAGAATCCGGAAAAGTTTTCGAACGGATCCTCGATCGACTTGGGTTTAAGAAAACGGCAGAAGTCAATAAGTGGCGGGAGAATTACCTACTGGGAGATGCTTCATTTGCATTGGATCACGTAGATTGTCTCGGAACCTTTGTCGAGATAGAGATAATGACAGAAAACAATACAGACGATGCAACCGGGAAGATTTTGATTTTAGCAAAAGAGATGGGAATATCCGGCGAGCCTATCCTCGCCTCCTATCTTGAATTACTCCTCGCTACACGGTGAGTAATTCAATTTTGATATCTTTGGCCTCGTTGCCGAAATGGAGCATGGCACAGTAGCCGTCCATTGCCGGACCGGGGTTTACAATTTTAACACCGTCAACGTCCTTGACGCCACGCTGCTCATGAATGTGGGCACAACAGACTAGATCAAAGTCTTTTATATGGCGTCGGATGCTTTGGCTTCCTACATGTTCGCCATTGACAAGATCGAGTGTCTCAAAGGGTGGTGCATGAGAGATAAGGACATTGTGCAATGCCTTTTCCATCTTTGCCATTCCTTGGTGGAGTACGTCATCGATCTGCTTGTCCGTAAGCTCAAATGGCGTATTGAACGGGGTGGGGTTAGAACCGCCAACACCAACAATTGTCATGGTTCCCAAGTTGATCTGGGCTCCGTGGAGGCAGACTGCGTCTGAGTGTTCAAGCGTATCGAGGATCTCTCTGGGGTCACAGTTTCCCGGTACCGCAAAACAGGGTACATCAATGCGGGAGAGGACATCGTCAACTGTGTCCACAGGACCCATATTGGTGATATCGCCGGCGATAAATACAGCTTCTGGATTAAGTTCCAGAAAAGAATCAATTTTACCGAATTGACCGTGGAGATCTGCTATCAATAGCACATCTTTCATGGTATATCATTTCAAATGCCGTCTAAAAAACCTTACCGCCCGGATAACAGGAATATGACCGACGGAAAAAATGGTAAAATTTTCCATTTCGACGCAATATATTGGTTGTATCGTCGTAATCTGTAGATGTATGGTTCATTTGAGGCTAAAATAAGGGTTGTAATCGCGCATACTTCGTAAAATCTCCGGGAATCATATGGCGATATATTCCCCTATACTCCGAAAATCGCTGCAATTCCTTGCATGTTAAAATCAATTGCACTCCCACCGTTTATTTTGCATAAAAGTGTCAGGAGACACCGTACCGTAACTCTTTCGGACCTCGGTACAACCTTTTTAGAGGGGTTTTTTCCAAAGCCCGATTTTTGTCTGTCCATATAAGGACCTGCATGGATATATCTATTCAACGTGAGAGATAGAGATATACATCCATTAGGTGTTCAATTTCACCCCGGTTATTTTTGCCAGTATTTCAATTCGAGCATCTTTCATTTTCATTTTGAGCATACATGACCCGGAAAAAAGCTGACGATAAAAAGAAAAGATGTTTTCTATCCTGAAATGAACGATTGGGGAATCTCTTAAGGCAAGAAAATACTGACTCGGCGATCAAAATCAAGGTGATCATCTCTAATCTCTCAAGATTCATGATCTCTTTTGCTGTTTTGATCGTGGTTGGGGAATTCTAAAGAGTATTGTCATTATTAATCTTGATGGAAGGAATGTTCTTACTATCAAATATAAATATTTGTAATGCAATTATGATCTTGTAGGATGGAGGAATGATGCCAGACACATTGCTTAATTCGAGAACTTCTCTCGGAAACAAGGTGCTCGCGAAGCCCCAACAGAAATCGAGGGGCACAATAACACGATTATGCTCGGTTACTGCATCGGATATTTTGAAGCGGTTGATCTACTCTAGGGCGGAATGACGGATGCTTACACGTGTGAGGCGAGTTAAGAGCACGAACTCCACCGCAATTACACGTGCTTTCGGCAGCTAGTCCCGAACCGGGAGTTGGATAAAACAGCTTGTGGGGAAAGGGGAAGCGTGCACCCTTATTTTCCTGCAATATCCCTTGCACGAGCAAAACATGCAAAGATCGGTGATCATCTGCAGGAATCTAACGACGAAATCCGGACTATAGGGCCAGACCAATCAGGGCCCGGTAAAATTTCATAAACGTAAGAATTGGAGGTATCGTTCAATGAAACGACAAGTGGCAATTTACGGAAAAGGCGGTATAGGAAAATCCACGACTACCCAGAATACAGTAGCGGCACTGGCAGAGGCAGGAAAGCATGTTATGGTCGTCGGATGCGACCCTAAAGCTGATTCGACCCGGCTTCTCTTGCATGGTCTGTGCCAGAAAACAGTTCTGGATACATTGCGGGATGAAGGCGATGATATTGAGCTCGATGCTATCCTTAAACCCGGGTTTGGGAATACCCGGTGTGTGGAGTCGGGAGGACCAGAACCGGGTGTTGGATGTGCCGGCCGTGGTATCATCACGTCTATTAACCTCCTCGAACAGCTCGGGGCATATACTGATGATCTTGACTATGTCTTCTACGATGTACTAGGTGATGTCGTCTGCGGTGGATTCGCCATGCCGATTCGTGAGGGAAAAGCTGAGGAGATCTATATCGTCGCGTCTGGTGAACTAATGGCATTGTACGCGGCAAACAACATCGCAAAAGGCATCCAGAAGTATGCTACGAATGGAAAGGTCAGGCTCGGCGGTATCATCTGTAACAGCCGGAAAGTCGATAACGAACGCCCCCTGCTTGAGGCTTTCGCTAAAGAACTCGGGTCTCAGCTCATCTACTTTGTCCCTCGTGATAACCTCGTCCAGAGAGCGGAGATCAACAAGAAAACAGTTATCGATTTTGATCCGACATCTGGCCAGGCAAACGAATACCGGAACTTGGCGAAAGCCATTGACGAGAACAAGTTGTTTGTAATACCAAAACCGATGAAACAGGAACGTCTCGAAGAGCTCATGATGCAGCATGGATTCCTCGATGCCATGTAACGTGTGATAGACTGCATTTCAGATTGACAAAATGGCGGATGTGTGTAATGTTACTGATACGTGCAATTGTGCGGCCGGAGAAGAAAGACGATGTACTTGAGGAACTTTCTTCTGCGGGATTTAATGCAGCAACGATGGTGGATGTTGTGGGCCGGGGCAAACAGAAAGGGATTAAAATCGGTGGCATGGTATACGATGAGATCCCGAAGATCCTGATCCTTGTCGCTATCCAGGACGCGGATAAAGACAAGGTCATCAAAACCATCCTGAAGACTGCAAAGACCGGCAATGAAGGGACGTTTGGCGATGGTAAGATCTTTGTTTCCCCCATCGAAGAGGTCTACACCATCTCGAAAGGGATACAAGAGCTCTAGGGAGGACTGCTATGAAAGAGATTATGGCAGTAATCCGGATGAGGAGAACCAGCGCCACAAAAAAAGCGCTCGTCGCAGCGGGCGTAGCTGGTTTTACCGCAGTGAAAGTATCCGGCCGAGGCAGGCTTGTCACGGATCCAACGCAAATAGAAGAGTGCAAAGAGAAGCTCCTATCGATGGGTGTCAATGACTTTGGCGGGGTTGAAGATACCGAAAAACTGGTAACGAGTTTTCTCGATGGTTCGAGGTTCTTCCCCAGAAGGCTTTTCACGATCCTTGCGCACGATGAGGATGTGCCCCGTATTGTGGAAGCAATAACCCGTGCTAACAAAACCGAATACGGCATTGGAGACGGCGTGGTCTTCGTATTGCCTGTTCTCGACGCTGTTCGTGTGCGAACCGGTGAATCGGGAGAGGCTGCGATTTGGTGAGGTGGCATCAGCTATGGCAGACACTGAAAGTACAATCGACGAGATGATGACGCCGTACCCGGAAATGGTCAAGAAAAACCGGAAGAAGCACCTCATCATCAAGGATGAGGAGGCTGCAAGTTGTCCCCAAATCGAAGCGAACACGAGAACTATTCCTGGCATCATATCACAACGCGGTTGTGCATACGCTGGATGCAAAGGTGTGGTTGTCGGTCCTATCAAAGACATGGTGACTATCACGCATGGCCCGGTAGGTTGTGGATATTATAGCTGGGGCACACGTCGGAACAAGGCGAGGGCAGATGATACGACCTCCAAGGACAAAATATACTCCCAGCTCTGCTTCACCACCGATATGCAGGAGCCGGATATTGTCTTTGGCGGTGAGAAGAAACTCGCACGGATGATAGATGAGGTTGTTGCCGCGTTTCATCCACGTGCAATAAATATCTGCGCAACATGCCCGGTGGGGCTTATCGGCGACGATTTAGGTGCGGTTGCAAAAGCAGCAGAAGAGCGGCACGGGATTCAGGTGCTGGCCTATAACTGCGAGGGTTACAAGGGGGTCAGCCAGTCGGCAGGCCACCACATTGCAAACAACAATGTGATGGAAAAAATTGTCGGTAAAGGAACCGAGCGAAAACCTGGTAGGTTTGTCATTAATCTCCTTGGTGAATACAACATCGGTGGCGACGGTTGGGAGCTTGAGCGGATCCTTAAGGAGATCGGCTACACCGTTAATTGCGTCCTTACCGGGGATTCAAGTTACCTTGACATAAAGAACCTGCACCTTGCGGACTTAAATCTCGTCCAGTGCCACAGATCGATTAATTACATCGCTGAGATGATGGAAGCAAAGTACGGCACACCATGGCTGAAGGTCAATTTCATCGGTATTGACGCAACAAACCAGTCTCTACGCCAGGTCGCACGATGTTTCGGGGACGAGGAACTTGTCAGGAAAACCGAGGAAATTATTGAGCGGGAGACAGCCCGGGTTACTCCTACGCTCGACCAGTACCGGAAGGTACTGCTGGGCAAGACCGCATTTGCAATAGTCGGCGGCTCACGGAGTCACCACTATCAGTATCTCCTTCGTGATCTTGGTATGGAAATGATCATTGCTGGTTATGAGTTTGCTCATCGGGACGATTACGAAGGCAGACAGGTAATCCCCACCATTAAGACCGATGCTGATAGCAAGAACATTCCAGAACTTCACCCCGTCCCTGATGAAAAAATGTACAAGGAAGCGCACGTCCACCTGAATATGTCAAAGGAAAAGTTCGACGAACTGAACGCCGAAGTCCCTCTCAATTATTACGAAGGCATCTACCCAAACATGAAAAGCGGGCAGATTATCATCGATGATGCAAACCACCATGAGGTCGAAGTCCTGATACAGACCGCAAAACCCGACCTCTTCCTTTCGGGAGTCAGGGACAAGTATATCGTCCACAAGATGGGCGTGGCTTCAAAACAGCTCCATGCCTATGACTACAGCGGCCCCTATGCAGGATACAACGGTGCGATAAACTTCGCCCGTGATGTCGCAAAAGCCCTGACAACCCCTGCATGGAAATTGATCACCCCTCCATGGGAGAAAGAAAAAGAAAAACGGAGTGAGTCCGATGCTTGAATGTGTACCGGAAGAAACAGTGAGCCACACGACCGGGAAGATCAACCCGGCAAAGACCTGCCAGCCGATCGGCGCAATGTATGCGGCGCTTGGCATTCATGGATGCCTGCCGCATAGTCATGGCTCGCAGGGTTGCTGTGCATATCACCGCATGCATCTTACCCGGCATTTCCGTGACCCGGTGATTGCATCATCGAGCTCCTTTACTGAAGGAGCATCGGTCTTTGGCGGGGCAGCGAACTTAAAGACCTCCATAAAAAATGTCTTTACGATCTACAACCCCGAAGTCATGGCTGTCCATACCACCTGTCTCTCGGAGACAATCGGCGATGATATCCCAAACATCCTCAAACAGGCCGAGATTCCCGAAGGAAAAGTGGTTATCCACGCTAACACGCCAAGTTACGCGGGTTCGCACATTACGGGTTTCTCAAACATGTGCAAAGCGATGGTCTCCTATCTTGCACAGTCTGATGGAGTGGTCAAAAAAGAGCAGGCAAACGTCCTGCCGGGTTTTGTCAATCCCGGGGATATGCGGGAGATCCGGCGCATCGTCTCGTCCCTCGGTATAAAACTAATCATGTTCCCGGACACATCCGGTGTCCTGGACTCGCCCCTTACCAGCAGGTACCAGATGTATCCTGAAGGTGGGGCAACCGTTGCCGAAATTCGGGATTCGGGAAACTCGGAGGTCACGCTTGCTCTTGGTGCATTTGCTTCACACGATGCTGCAGATATACTCCAGGAAAAATGCGGTGTTACCGGAATTCCCTTAAAACTCCCCATTGGTCTTAAAGCCACCGATGATTTCATTATGGCGTTAAAAGACTGGTTTGGTGTTGAAGTTCCCGGTGCCCTGACTCTCGAACGTGGTCAGGTCATCGATACGCTGATCGACACCCATTTCCATTACCAGGGAAAGACGGTCGCTATCTTTGGCGATCCCGATCACGTCATTGCCATGACTGAATTTGCGCTTTCGATGGGTTTGATCCCCAAATACCTGCTTACCGGTACACCCGGGAAGGAATTCGAAGCGACCCTCAATAAAATGCTTGAAGAGGCAGGCATACAGGAAAGCCGGGTCAAGGCGGACGGGGATCTCTTCGACCTTCACCAATGGATCCGGGAAGAAAAAGTGGATCTCATGATCGGTACAACGTATGGGAAATACATCTCCCGAGCAGAGGATATCCCGCTGGTCAGGTTCGGGTTTCCCATTCTTGACCGGGCCGTCCACCCGCTTATGTCCGTTGTTGGTTACCGAGGCTGCCTTCGCCTGATCGAGCAGATCAGTAATGCACTCCTCGAACGTCGTGATCGCGATGCTTTAGACGAGGATTTCGAACTGGTACTGTAAGAACGAAAAAGAATTCCTTTTGGAAGAAAAGGAGGAGATGTTATGGAAGATTCATGTACGCTCCCGGCCAGTGCAGTCGCATGCATTGCTGAACGACAGGATTCTATCCTGACGGCAGGCAAAACCCGAGCACGCATCCACTGTGCTGATGACAGTCTTGCCGGTTCGGTCAGCCAGAGAGCCTGCGTGTTCTGCGGTGCCCGGGTCGTGTTAAACCCGGTCACCGATGCGGTCCACCTGGTTCACGGACCTATTGGCTGCGCCACCTATACCATGGACATCAGGGGGAGTCTCTCGAGCGGTTCCGAGTTATACCGCAACAGCTTCTCCACTGATATGAAAGAAAAAGATGTCATTTTCGGCGGCGAAAAAAAACTTACGGCCTGTATCGATGAGGTGGTGGGAAAATACCATCCGCCGGCAGTATTTGTATATGCGACATGCGTTTCGGGCATGATCGGCGACGATATCATTGCAGTCTGCAAGCAGGCCTCCATCCGTCATGGGATTGATGTCATCCCGGTCGAATCCAGTGGTTTTATTTCCGGGAACAAGGTTGTCGGTTATCGGGCAGCAGCAGAAGCCCTTCTCCGGCTTATCCGCCCAAAAGAGGGAGAGACCATTGAAAAAACACAAAAGATCAATTTCCTCGGCGAATATAACCTCGGCGGTGAAAAATGGCTGGTCGAACGCTACCTGAAGGAGATGGGCATTGAGATCAATGTTGCTTTCACGGGCGATTCAAATGTCGCCGCACTTAAACGTGCACCTTCAGCGTGCCTGAACCTCGTACAATGTACCGGGTCGATGCACTGGGTTGCTGTAAGTCTCGAACAATCCTTTGGAACGCCCTATATGGATGTGAATTTCTTCGGGCCGGAGAACACGGCGGAAAGTCTCCGAAAGATCGCAGCATTCTGTGCTGATGAGAGTATCTCTCAGCGTGCAGAAATACTGATTGCTCGGGAGATGGGTCGGATCCGTCCCATGCTTGAGAAATACCGTAGTAAGCTTCGGGAGAAACGTGCTGCCATCTATGTGGGTGGTGCATACAAGGCGATTGCCATCATCCGCCAGCTCCGGGGCCTTGGTATGGAGATTGTGCTCTCCGGTACCCAGACCGGCAAACAAGACGAGTACGAAAGCATGAGCCGGCTGCTTTCCGAAGGCACCATCATTATTGATGACGCAAACCCGGCAGAACTGGAAAAATTCCTGATCGAAAAGAAAGTGGATGTCATGGTCGGCGGTGTTAAAGAGCGTGTGCTCGCGTACAAACTTGGTATTGGTTTTGTAGATCACAACCACGACAGGAAAGATGGTCTTGCCGGGTTTGATGGTGCCGTTCGTTTTGCCCGGGAGGTTTATGTTACAACGTGTTCACCGGTGTGGCAGCATATTCGCACCCCGGCTTATGAGGATGTGCACTCATGACGGGTACACAGGTCGGACAAGTATCTGCAGATCTCCCCCGGTCCCGGCAGGTCAGCGAAAACCAGTGCCATATGTGTATGCCGATTGGCGCTGTTGCCGTCTTCAAAGGTATTGAAAATGCGATGGTCCTTGTCCACGGATCGCAGGGCTGCAGTACCTACATGCGCCTCGCAAATGTCGAGCATTACAATGAGCCGGTCGATATTGCATCCTCATCATTGAACGAGAAGCAGGCCATCTATGGCGGTGAGGCTAATCTCAGGAAAGCGATGGACAATGTGATCCGGGTCTATCAACCGGTGGTGCTGGGGATCCTGACAACATGTCTTTCCGAAACAATGGGAGAGGATCTTGAACGGATTGTCTCTTCATATGTGCAGGAAAACGGGATTACTCATATCTCTATCATCCCGATAAACACTCCCAGTTATAGCGGATCACAGAGTGAGGGGTTCTGGGCAGCGACACGGGGGGTGATCGCATATTGTGCCCGCCCTACTCTGCCGCATCAGCGCATTAACGTTATCGTCCCCCATATCAGCCCTGCCGACATCAGGGAGATCAAACGCATTCTTGACTATGCGGGACTTTCGTATACGCTTATCCCGGATTATTCGATGACCCTTGACCGCCCGTATGAGGGACGGTACTTAAAGATAGCGCCCGGCGGGACTTCGGTTAATGAGATAGCTGAAATGCCCGGATCTCCGGTCACTATCCAGTTTGGTTCTACCTGCCCAAATTCCCTGTCTCCGGGTTTATTTCTTAAAGAGAAGTTCGGAGTTCCGCTCATCAACCTGCCCTTGCCCATTGGCCTTAAAAATACCGACCTCTTTGTCGAGGCAATCACCAAAATCAGTGGACAACCAGTACCTGACGCACTTACACTTGAACGCGGTTGGCTGCTCGATGGTATGGCCGATTCCCATAAGTTCAACGCAGAAGGAAGACCGGTTATCTATGGGGAACCTGAGCTGGTGTATGCTTTTGCCACGCTCTGTGCGGAGAATGGTGCGGCCCCGGTGGTTATTGCAAGTGGCACAACAAACAGCCTGATTGCAACATGTCTTGCTCCCCTTATTGAAACTGCTGATGAACCCCCGGTCATTCTTGAAGGAGCCGACATTGCGGCAATAGAAGAAGCGGCGTTGAAAACAGGATCAAACATTGCCATAGGTCATTCCGGGGGAAAATCCCTTACCGAACGACATGACATCCCCTTAGTGAGGATTGGTTTTCCCATCCATGACCGGACTGGTGGCCAGAGGATCCTGTCTGCCGGTTACCGGGGCACGCTAGCGTTTCTTGATCGCTTTACAAACACGCTTCTTGAAACCAAGTATGCAACGTACCGCCAGAAAATAAAAGAAGAATATTGTAACACGGAGGGTATCTGATTATGCAAAAACCCAAATACCATATCTTTGTCTGCACAAGCTCCCGGGCAAACGGGCAACAAAAAGGATTCTGCCACGCAAAGGAAGGTGTCAGCATCATGGCAAAATTCATGGAGGAGATTGAAGAACGCGACTTAGGTGGAGAAGTATATCTATCCAATACCGGCTGTTTCGGTATTTGCGAGAAAGGGCCTGTGGTGGTCGTATACCCGGACAATGTCTGGTATGGCTCGGTAACTCCTGATGATGTCCCCGTAATCCTTGATGAACATATAGAGAGAGGAAAAGTAGTGGACCGCCTACTCATCTGAGCGGATGGTCTTGTTTTTGGAGTAGATGATGGCAGACGAAATTGCTGTGGTTCTTGGAGAAAATGGTTCGAGTTCCTCGCTGAACGAACCGGGAACGATAGTTGTATTTGCCCGCACTGAAGGATCCTGGGAAAAAGATCGCGAGATGCCGCTTGTCCTTGACCCGGACAGTGGACTGAAGGGAATGCGGGAAAAAATGGCAGATATCATGGGATTTCTGGGGAGTTGCCGGATCATCGCTACTACATCAGCCAGCGGAGCACCGTACTTTGAATTGGAAAAATCCCGCTGTTCTATCTGGGAAATCTCTGGGAAACCCGGGGATTTTCTCAACCAGGTTTGGGCAGATGAAGAACGAGAAATGGCAAAAGAAAGAACCTCGTTACAAACACGAGAAGGATCCAGGATACCCGTGCCTTTGGAAAAAACCCCGGGTACCTTTTACATTTCGATAAAAGAAGTCCAGGGCAAACGTCCTGATATCTCAAGCAAACAGGTACTCCAGCAATTTATTCAGAAAGGGGGGTTCCTGATCCTTGATATCACCTGTACCCATGTTCCACCATGGATAGAAGTTGAAGCAGAGCACCGTGGTTATACCCTTGAAACCGAAATGGTGGATAACGAAACCACCAGAGTCAGGTTAACGACATCCGCCAGTAAATAATATTATAACCAAACATCACCAGAGCGTTAGAACGAGAAAATAAAAAATTCACATAAAAAAGGAGAAAAAACTATGAAAATGGTTCAGGCAATAATCCGGGCTGAGAAACTGGATGTCATAAAAAAAGCACTCGAAGAGAAAGGTTTCATCGCCATGAGTATCATGGAAATTACCGGTAGGGGAGAACAGAAAGGCATTACCCTTGAATACAGGGGTGCCATGGTAGAAGTGGATACCCTTCCCAAAATCATGATCCAGATGGCAGTTAACGATGAGGATGTCGATCCTATCATTGCCATCATCCGGGCTGCTGGAAGGACCGGGAATTTTGGTGACGGGAAGATCTTTGTCTGGCCTCTTGATCTGATGGCAAAGGTACGGACTGATGAAGTATGGAAATGAGATTCAAACTATAAGGTAAATTCTGATATTGTATTTGGGAGGGTAGTGTGCCGGCGACATTAAAGGCAGGGGATATGGTCTGTGGTTACAATATTATAGGATTACTTGGTCAAGGCGGGTTTAGCCAGATCTACAAGGCACATTCCCCCGATGGCACACATGTTATCCTTAAGTTTCCTGATGTATCCATGCTTGGCGATCAGGCAACCTACGAGCGGTTCCGCCGGGAGGTTGCTATCGGACAGAAGCTTGACCATCCGGCAATTCCTCGCACAATCAGCTTTATTGAGGGGCCAGACTCCGTCTTCCTCGTTATGGAATATATCGAAGGTCCGTCGCTTCGTGAATACATTACCGAAAAAGCACCCCTTCCCCTCCCAGAAGGACTTTTACTCGCTGAGCAGCTTGCCGAGGCCATCGACTACCTGCATTCTCACGGCGTCTGTCACCGGGATCTTAAACCAGAGAATATCATTGTCGGACCGGATAACAAGATTCACATCCTCGATTTTGGGAGTGCACTGCTTGAAGGTTCCCGCCGGGTGACGTGGCGATGGGCTTCAAATGCCTTTGGAACGCCGGATTATATGGCTCCTGAGCAGATTCAGGGAAAGCGGGGAGATGTGCGTACTGACGTGTATGCTCTCGGAATGATTGTGTATGAGATGCTTGCGGGAACCCTGCCTTTTGAAGGAGACAATGTCCTTGCGGTAATGAACCAGCACCTGACGGGGGTGCCGGTTTCACTTCGCAGGATTCAGCCCTCTATCCCAGCAGGAGTAGAGGCCGTGGTAATGAAAGCCATACGCCGTGACCCGGATGAACGTTACCGGTCGGCGAGCGCATTCCGGAAAGATCTGCACAATTACGCAGACCTCGATCTTACTCAGTTCCCTTCGGACCCCGAAGCTGCAGTGAGTGGCGGTGTCCTTACCACCCGCCAGATCTGGGTGCGGACGATTCTGGTTTTTGTCGGTTTTCTGGTATTGGTGGTATTGATTGTCCTTGCCGCATACCTCATGCACCATCACTAAAAAAGGAATTTTGTATATGGAACAGGCTGTTATATCAATGCCCTATCGCCCTGTTCTCCATTCCTGACCCGGATTGCGCTGATCATAGGGCAAACAAAGATTTTCCCATCTCCATGATGCCCCGTCTGGTTTGTGGTGATGAGTGTATCAATGATAGGTATTACGTCATTATCATTTGCGACGATGATGAGCATTCTTTTTGGCAGGAAACCAAGCTCTTGCTCCTTTTCAGTCAGCAAGGTGTCCGGGTTTTGTCTCTGGAGTATACCTTTGATGGTATAAGGGTTTTTTTTATCTCGCAGAAACGAGGATTTGCTCGAGCCTCTCCCAGTAACATGCAAAAACGTCAAACCGCTTACGCCAAGATTCTTCAGGGCGTACTTGGTTTCTTCCACTTTCTCATTTCTGATAATAGCGATGATTTTCTTCATAGGGCAGTTCCGGTCTTTGCCGGAAGACCTGAATCTGTCTTACGGACATCGGCGGTCCTGATCGTGTACGCATCATCAACGTAGGTCACAAATATCTTGCCGTCCCCGACAGCTCCATGCCTGGGATTTTCCTTCTGCCAGGTTTTCGCCACAGTACTGATAATTTTTACTGCACGTGCGACATCGATATCAGGGAGTACGAGCATGAGCATTTCTTTTGGTATTTCCGAATAATTTGCCGTGATACCTATCTCAGCACCATGACCGGTGACATGCAAACGGGTCATTGCCGAAATGCCGATTTTTTCCAGTGCATCGATTACTTTTTGCGAATATTCCGGCCGGATAATGGCCCAAATCATTTTCATCGATACACCTCAGGTCAGTTTTCTTTCTTTTACTCAGCTATTTTTTTCCAAGTAGACTTTTCCATGAAAATGGATTGGCTGCTTGTTGTCCGAGGACATCTATATGGAACATAATACCCGTGATATTATCCGGTGCCCCCCCGCTAAGCGCGAGACGGACGAGTTTTTCACATCCCCTGCTCACATCAGTCTCCTCTAATGCAGAACGTATCTCTTCATCAGTTAGTTCTGACCATAAACCATCGCTGCAGAGAAGATAGGTATCACCCTGACGTACCTGCTGCCGGTTAATGTCAGCATTCAGGAACGGGTCCCCGCCAACGGAACGGGTAAGCTGGTGGCGGCCCGGATGTGTTGAGGCTTGTTTTGAAGAGATCATGTGCATCTGGAGCATGTCGCTTGCCATAGTGTGATCCCGGGTCAGCTGATCGATATGGTTATCTCTCATACGGTAAAGACGACAGTCACCGATATGGCCAAGAGTCAATGAATCATTTTCCAGCACCACGACAGTCAACGTAGTCTGCATTTTCTGGAATAATTCCGGATCGGTCTGGGCCACACAGAAAATATTCTGGTTTGCTTTTTGTATTGCCCTGCTGACAACGTTGTCTGCCCGCCCTCCGTGCCAGGCATGGAATTCCTCTTTTACGGCTTTAAGTGCCATTCTGCTTGCGATGGCACCTCCCCGGTGACCGCCCAGACCGTCAGCTACCGCAAAGATATACCGCGATGATGATTCGGTGTCGGTTTTTCCTTCGATAACGTGGGTAACCCAGTGGGCATCTTCGTTCTGCGAACGCGTCAGGCCCTGATGAGTAATAGCCCGCCACGTAACGATCACGCCAATCAGGTTGGGCGTCTTGTCTGCCGGCACGGTTATCGTATTTTCTTCCATAATGACCACAATGACTCGATCCACGATTAAAAGATATGGGTGCCAAATCTGGCCGATTACCTGCCAGATCCCCGTATCTTTTTTCTTTTGTCGGTTATTTTCTCATCTTTGTTAGTGTTGTTATGCATCATCCTGTTCCAGCCCGGTTGCCTGTGGCAGGTGCCCGGTCATAATAGGGTTTCCCTGTTTTTTCGTATTGGAAATGAACCAGACTGCACCGGCAACGAGCCAGATGATAACCATGGCAATTGCAATCAGGGCATCAGTTGCTGAGCTGCCCCCGGAACTAATACCGAGCCAGACGACCGCACCGAGCATAACGAAGTTTGCAAGGAAACCCAGTAGCGGAACTATTCGGTGTTTTAAGAAATTGGCATCGGGTCGGTGGAAGAATGCCCAGAGTGCAATGAGGTTTGTCAGGCCGTACAGGAGGAACGTTCCGGTGTTGGATGCGAGTGTAATCTGGGTTAGGTTGTCCACGTTCAGGACACCGTAAGCGCCTAAAGCTGCAGATATCGCGACAAGGATCCAGATCCCGTAGTGCGGCGTATCATATTTCCCATGGAGGAGACCAAGGAGTGTTGGCATCTCTTTGTCTTTGCCCATGGCATAGGTAATCCGGACACCGGTGTTAAAGCAGGCAAGGGTTGTCCCAATCAATGCGAGCACTACCGTCGCTGCCATAATTAATACCAGTACAAAACCCGTTCCTCCAAGCATCTGGTCGCCGATTACCCGGATCATATCGCCGATTGGTGCACCGGAAGCTGCCGCTGCTGTATAGCCCGAAATTGCCGCTCCCGTCGCGTCAGTTCCCGTCAGTTGTGGGCCAACAAAATAATTGGCAGCGAAATATTCGAACATATAAGCGAAAGCTCCTTG
>Ga0181535_10000254_pt1 | contig 82002 bp, 80 predicted proteins | sample PEATcosm2014_Bin_44_FD_119774 | JGI IMG/M metagenome (GOLD analysis project Ga0181535, IMG submission 119774) | Peatland microbial communities from MTU Mesocosm Facility, Houghton, MI, USA - PEATcosm2014_Bin17_30_metaG | ecosystem: Environmental > Terrestrial > Soil > Wetlands > Peat | place... | reverse complement strand
GTCATCGACCCCGCCGATCACCACGTCACGCACGTGCTGCTCGACGAGGGCCATCTCTGGGGCGCGAAGCGCGTCGCGATCCCGATCGGCGCCGTCGCGGAGGTCAACGACGCCGACGGTGTCTGTGTCAGCCTGACCAAGGACGAGGTTCGCGACCTGCCGCCCGTGGATCTCGAGGAGCCCGACGAGGGCTGAGCGCCGGCTCCGCGGCGCTGCACGCGACGATCGACCGAAGGAGGATGTGCCGTGCCCGACTCGAGATTGAGCGACGCTGTGCTCGCCGGCCTTGACCGCATGATCAGCGTCACAGCCCAGGCGTGGATCGACGCCGGCCTCGTCGAGCGCAACTCCTACGGCGTGCAGGTCGTGGTCGCGCCGCGGCCGGGCAGCGACTTCGAGGGCGCGTCGAGACATTCCTTCCCGCACGACGTGGAGGGCTCGCAGCTCGCCGGAGACTGGTTCGTCGACAACGTCGCCGGCAAGATCCGCATCTGCGAGACGACCGGCATGGACAGCCATCTGGCGATCCGCGTGCACCCGGGATCGGTGGTCGGGCTGCGCGGCGCCTTCGCCTGGGGTGGCGCGATCATCGACCCCGCCTACGGCCTGATCGTCGGCACGAGCGGCTTCCACGAGGACGAGGACATGCTCTTCTCGCGCACCGTGCTCGCCCACCTCACGATGGCGCTCGACCGCGAGGGGCTGGCCGCGCTGACGGCCGCCCGCGAGCGCGAGCACGGCGAGGACGCCGCGACCGCGCGCTTCACGTAGCCGGCGCCGCGGCGCCGCGGCCGCAACGCGTTTTCAGGCGAAGCGCTCCTCGCGCGAGTAGCTCATGAAGCGCGGGTACTCGGGGCGGAAGGTCAGCGTGACCTTGCCGACCGGACCGTTGCGGTTCTTGGCGATGATCAGGTCGGCCTCGCCGGGGTGCTCGGAGCTGTCCGGGTTGTAGTAGTCGTCGCGGTAGATGAAGATCACGACGTCGGCGTCCTGCTCGACGGCGCCGGACTCGCGCAGGTCCGAGAGCATCGGGATCTTCGGGTTGCGCGACTCGACGCTGCGGTTGAGCTGCGAGAGCGCGATCACCGGCACATCCAGCTCGCGGGCGAGCATCTTCAGGCCGCGCGACATCTGCCCGATGATCTCGGCGCGGTTCTCGCTGCGCGACTCCGCGCGCAACAGCTGCAGGTAGTCGACGACCACCAGGCCCAGCCCGTCGGGGTGCTGGGAGTACAGCCGCCGCGCCTTGGCGCGGATCTCCAACATGCCGATGTCGCCGGAGTCATCGATCCACAGCGGCGCCGCGGCGAGCGTCGATGAGGCCTTGATGATCTTCGGCCACATCGCCTCGGGCACCCGGCCCTTGCTGAGGTCGTCGCCCTTGATCGACGCCTGCGAGGCGATGAAGCGCCGCGCCAGCTCGGTCTCCGACATCTCGAGGCTGAACAGCGCGACCGGCTTGCCGTGCTTGATCGCCGCGTTCTCGGCGATGTTGGTCACGAGGCAGCTCTTGCCCATCGAGGGACGCGCGGCGATCACGATCAGGTTGCCGGGCTGCAGCCCGCCGGTCATCGCGTCGAGGTCGGTGAAGCCGGTCGGTGTACCGGTCAGCGCCGCGCCCGCGACCGACAGCTCGTGCAGCACGTCCAGCTCGTTCTTCAGCAGCGCGGAGATCGAGCGGAAATCCTGGGTGCGTTCGCCGTGGGCGATCTCGAGCATCGCCTGCTCGGCATGCTCGACGAGCTCGCGGGCCGGCTCGCGCTGGTCGAGCACGCTCGACTGAATCTCGTAGGTCGTGTTCAGCAGCCGCCGAAGCAGCGCCGTGTCGCGCACGATCTGGGCGTACTGGCGCAGGTTCGCGACGTTCGGCACCGAGCCGGCGAGCACGTCCACGCCCTCCGGGCCGCCGGCCGCCTCCAGCGTGCCGGCCGCGCGCAGCGCGTCGGTCACGGTGACCGTGTCGATCGCCTCGCTGCGCTCGTAGAGCCCGATCATCGCCGCATAGATCAGGCGATGGCGCTCGCGGTAGAAGTCGTCGGGCCGCAGCGCCTCCTCGATCACGAGCGAGTACATCGTGCGCTCGGACAGCAGGATCGCCCCGAGCACCGACTCCTCGGCGTCGATGTTGTGCGGCGGTGCGAGCGCCTGGGCCACCTTCAACTGCGGCCGCTGGGTGATCTTGGCGGGCGTGCTCATCGGGGTGTCCGAGTGTAGATCCCGACTCGGCGTCTCGCGCGAGCATTCCCGCACCTTCCGTGTGCCGCCTCGCGGCGGCCGCCGCCACTCCCCGCTCGGTCCGCCCGGGGCGCGCCGGCCGCGAGGACGGCGTACGCGCCGCCGCGTGCCTGGGCACCGCCGGAGGGCGTGGTTCAGCTCTGCGATGGGCGCCGCCGGGGGTCGTCCGGCGGGTCCGATCGCGCGCCCAGGCCGTTGTGCGGGAGCACCACCTGGGCCGCGTCTTGCGGCGTGACGTGGGGGTAGAGCGTGCGCAGCACCGCGATCGCGGCGACGCCGCCGGCGAGCTCTGCGACCACGAATCCGGGGACCGACGCCGGCGCGATGCCGGCGAAGGTGTTGGAGAAGATCCGCCCGACCGCGATCGCCGGGTTCGCGAAACTGGTCGAGCTGGTGAAGAAGTAGGCGGCGCCAATGTAGGCGCCGACCGCGGCCGGTGCCGCGGTCCCGCGCCGCGTTCGCGCGAGGGCGAAGATGACGAGCAGCAGCCCGAGCGTCGCGACGACCTCCGCGAGAAGGTGCGCCGGCGAGCCGCGGTGCTTGGCCGAGATGCTGACGGCGGCCTTCGCGAACATCCCGTTGGCGACGATCGCGCCGGCGATGCAGCCTCCCGCCTGGGCGGGTATGTAGGCTAGCGCGTCGCGCCAGCTCAGTCCGCCGAAGCTCGCGTCGACGAGCGAGACGACGGGGTTGAAATGGCCGCCCGAGACCGGGCCGAACATCAGGATGATCGTGAACAGGCCGGCCGCGGTGGCGGCGGCGTTCTCGAACAGCTCGAGTCCGACGTCACCCGGCGAGAGCTGCTGCGCCGCGATGCCCGAGCCGATCACGACGGCGGCGAGGAACGCCGAGCCGAGGAACTCCGCAAGCAGCCGCCGGCCGAGGTTCTCGTTCACGCGGCGACGACGAGCTTGTCCGCGAATTCGGCCGGCAGGCCCGCCTGCACGATGTGCTCCGCCACGGCGCCGGCGTCGTAGGGGACGCGCTCGATCGACGCCTGGACGCGGCCGCGGGCGTCGAGTTCCAGCAGCGCGAACGCGGCCCGCGGGTCGCCGTCCTTGGGCTTGCCGATCGAGCCGCAGTTGACGAACAGCACGCCGCCGTAGGTGTGGATCCACGGCCTGTGGGTGTGCCCGAACGCGAGCACGTCGCAGTCCGCGCCCGCCGCGATCCGCTCGAACGTGTGCGCCGGCTTGTCCTCGAAGAGGTACTCGTTGACCTTGCGCGGGGAGCCGTGAACCAGACGCACGCGCTGTCCGCCGAGCTCGAAGCGCAGGTCGAAGGGCAGGGCGCGCATGAAGTCCCTGGCGCGCGCGTCGGTGTGGGCGAGCGTCCAATCGACCGACAGCTGCCCGAGATCGCGGTCGTGCTGTGTGATGTAGGCGCAGCCGCAGTCCTCGAGCCCGCGGCCGATGGCGAAGTCGTAGTTGCCGTAGATCGTCGGGATCGCGCGATCCTCGATCAGCCGGCAGACCTCGTTCGGAGAGGGACCGTACCCGACCAGGTCGCCGCCGCAGTACACGCGCTCGACGCCGATCCGCTCGATCGCTCGCAGCGCGGCTTCGAGCGCCGGCAGGTTCGCGTGGATGTCGGTGATCACGGCGACGCGAGCCGGCGGCTCGCCTGTCTTGCCGGGAGGGATGAACTGCACGCGCGACAGTCTAAGCATTGACAGATTTGAGTTCAATCGATATATGTATATTGATGGCTGTCGATCTGGAGCTTGCCCCGAAGACCAAGCGAGCGGCCGGCGAGCCGTGCTGCCAGCCGGTCGTCTACCCCGATGTCGAGCGTGTCGCGGCCGAGCGGATCGCGCAGCTCGCCAAGGCGCTCGGCGACCCGGTGCGGCTGCAGCTCGTCGATGTGCTGCGCCGGCACGCCGGCAAGGTGTGCGTCTGCGAGCTCGTTCCGCTGTTCGATCTCTCCCAGCCCACCGTCTCGCACCACCTCAAGGTGCTCCGCGAGGCCGGCATCGTCGGCTCCGAGCGAAAGGGCCTGTGGGCCTACTACTACGTGATCCCCGACGCGCTCGAGGAGCTCGCACGATGGCTGAGCTGACCAACGAGATCCGCGAGGCGGTGCGCGAGCGCTACGCCGCCGCCGCGCAGGCCGCCGCCGACCAGGCCGGTGCAGGCCGCTGCGCGCCCGGGCCCCCGACCGCCAGCCCGGCGGATCGGACGGGGGTCTTCGGCGGCGCCCTCTACGAGCAGGCGGACGGCGAGGGCATCCCCCAGGCGGCGATCGAAGCGTCGCTCGGCTGTGGCGTCCCGACCGCCGTCGCCGATCTCCGCGCCGGCGAGACGGTGCTCGACCTCGGCTCGGGCGCCGGCGCCGACGTGCTGATCTCCGCGCGCCGCGTCGGCCCGACCGGCCGGGCGATCGGGCTGGACATGACCGACGAGATGCTCGCGCTCGCACGCGCCAACGCCGCCGCCGCGGGCGTCGAGAACGCCGAATTCCTCAAGGGCTACCTGGAGGAGATCCCGCTGCCTGACGCGAGCGTCGACGTCGTGATCTCCAACTGCGTGATCAACCTCGCCGCCGACAAACCGACCGTCATCCGTGAGGCGGCGCGCGTGCTTCGCCCAGGCGGGCGCTTCGCCGTCTCGGATGTGATCGCGGCCGACGACCTCGACGAGGTCACCAGGGCCGACGTCGCCGCCTGGACAGGTTGCATCGCGGGCGCGCTGACCGAGAGCGAGTTTCGCGCCGCGCTCGCCGGCGCCGGCTTCGAGGACGTCGAGATCACGCCGACGCACTGCGTTCACGCGCTCGCCACCGCCGCGATCATCCGCGCCAGCAAGCCGCGGCCCGCCGCCTGCTGCACGCCCGTCGCCCTCGCCGAGTGCTGCGAGCCCGCCGCCAAGGAGGACTGCTGCGGTAACTCCGCGGGCGAGACCCCGCCTCGCCGCGGCTGCCAGTAGTGCGAGCGCCGCGCTACCGGAACTCGGCGCGCGCGTGCTCGGCCGCGCGCAGCGGACATGCGCGTCCTCGCCGGCGGTGTCGCTCGCCCGCGCTCGCCGCGCTACGGCAGCTCAGCTGCGGGGCTGGTTGGAGATCGCGGCCGCCTCGATAAAGGCGGGGCGCGCCTCGCCGCGCTCGACGTAGGCCTGCAGGCCCGGCCACTGCGCGAGCAGCCCGCGCGTGTTGGCGCTCCCGAGCACGCTGGCGCACAGCACATCGGCGACGCTGAATCGGTCCCCGAGCAGCCAGTCGCGGCCTTCCAGCGCCGACTCGATCGCCGCGGCGGCCGCCGCGAAACGCTCGCGGCCGGTGGAATCGCCCGGGTTCTCGGCGGCATCGTGGATCCAGCGGTACAGCGGTCCCTCGAGCTCGGTCATCGCGAACAGCGCCCACTGGTAGACGAGCGCCCGCTCGGGTGTCTGCAGCGGTGCGATCAGGCCGGCGTCGAGATGCAGATCCGCCAGCGCCAGGCAGATCGCGGCGGACTCGAACATCACCGTGCCGTCGTCGAGCTCCAGTGCGGGGACGCGGCCGAGCGGATGGCGCGCGCGATGCTCGGCGGATCCGCGCTCCTCGGGCGCCAGCTTCACCAGCTCACAGGGTGCGCCGAGCTCCGCGAGCAGCCACAGGACGCGGCTCGAACGCGTGCGGGGCATGTAGTAGAGGCGCGTCACGACAGCCAGTATCGCAGCCGCCCTGCCCGTCCTCGCACGCACGCTGGCGACGCCCAGCGCGCCCACCGCGCGCGGCGCGCGTCTCGGCGGCTACTTCGTTGCGCTGACGATCGTCTTGATCGTCGCGGTGACGCCGTCTGAAACCTCGACGACGACCATGTAGGTGCCGACGTTCTTGATCGGCTCCTCGAGATGGACGTGGCGCTTGTCGAGCTTCAGTCCGCGCGCCTCGAGCACCGCGTCGACGATGTCCTGGTTGGTCACCGAGCCGAACAGGCGGCCGTCGTCGCCGGCCTGCTGCGAGATCGTCAGCACCGTGCGCGAAAGCATCGCCGCGTTCTCCGACGCCTGTTCGATCGCCTGGCGCTCCGCGCGCTCCGCCGCCTCGGCGCGCTGTCGCGCGGCGTTCAGCGCGCCCGTCGTTGCGGGCTGGGCGAGCTTGCGCGGGATCAGGTAGTTGCGCAGGTAGCCCTTGGAGACCTCGACCACGGCGCCGCGCTCACCGAGCGACTCGACCTCTTCGAGCAGGATCGCCTGGGGCATCAGCGGTCGCGGTCGCGATCGCGGTCACGGCGCCCGCCGGTGCTCTCGACGGCGCCCTCGTTGACGTACGGGAGCAGCGCGAGCTCGCGGGCACGCTTGACGGCGCGCGCGATCTGGCTCTGGTGGCGGCGGCAGGCGCCGCTGATCCGGCGCGAGCGGATCTTGCCCTTCTCGGAGATGAACTTGCGCAGGCCGACGACGTCCTTGTAGTCGACCTGGTCGATCTTGTCCTTGCAGTGCAGGCACGGCTTGCGCCGGCCGCTGCTCGGTCCTCCGCGCTTCTCGCGCCGGCGGCCGGGCTTCTCCCGGCCAGCTCGCTGCTTTGCCATCTGATCCTTAGCTGTCTAGAACGGAATGTCGTCGTCGCCGATGCCGGCGCCGCTCGCGGCGGTCTGGAAGTCCCGCTCGTCGACCGGTACATCGCTGCGCGATCCGCCCGCGGAGGCTGTGAATCCGCCGCTGGCGGCGTCGTCACGGCCACCGAGGAACTGGACCGAGTCCGCGATGATATCGACTGCCTGGCGCTTTTGCCCGTCCTGGGTCTCCCATTCGCGCCACTCGAGCCGCCCCTGGACGGCGACCGGACGTCCCTTGGAGAGGAAGCGGGCGCAGTTCTCGCCCTGCGCGCCCCAGACCTTGACGTCGAAGTAGTTGGGCTTGTCCTCCCATTCACCGGTCGCGTTGTTCTTGCGGCGGGTGTTGACGGCGACGCGCATGTCGCACACCGACGTGCCACTCGGCAGCGACCGCAGCTCCGGATCCCGGGTCAGGTTCCCGGTGAGGACGACGACATTGAGGTTGGATGCGGCCATGACGGGGCTCCTTCGATTTGCTCTCAGCGGATGCGGTCCCACTCTAGAGAGGCGATCGGAGATCGCCGCTGGGGTGCGCGCTGTTTGCAGGAATTCAGGCGCCGACGAGTTCCGCGTCGCCGCTCTCGGCGGGCGTGTCCGCCGCCGCCGCCGGCTCCGCGGGCGGATCCGGGTCCGCGTCCGCGGCGGGCTCGGCGGCCGCGACGTCCTGCGCGCTCGGCGTCTCGGCGGGTGCGACGCTCGGCGCCGGCGACTCGGCCGGGGCAGGAGCCGGCGGCGCGCTCGCCGCAACCGGCGTCGACCCGGCGGGCAGCTTGATCACGCGGTAGCGGATCACGCCGTCGGTGATCCGCAGGCTGTGCTCCAGCGCGTCGATCAGCGAGGCCGGGCCGCTGAACTGCAGCAGGTGGTAGTCGGCGGCCTCACGGTGGTCGATCTCGTAGGCGAGCGGCCGCGTGCCCCAGGCCTGGTCGCCGAGCAGCTCGCCGGCGGCCGAGATCGCGGCTCGCGCGTCGGCGACGATCTTCGCGCGCCGCTCGTCGTCCGCGCCCAGGTCGAGCAGCAGAACCAGATCGTAGATGGGCTTCGTGTCGGCCATCGGGGGCGCCGGATGATACCAGCGCGCCGGTTACCCGCCCCCGGTGCGCCGAGCGCGCGCGTACGCGGCGCACACCGCCGGCGTGCGGGCGCAGGCCACGGCGGGGCGTCGCCGGCGCGCCGCGAGACGCTCAGCGGACGGCCGCCTCGGCCTTCTTGGCGATGTCGTTGAGCTGCTCGTCGATCCAGTCGCCGGGGTCGCGGCCGGTCACGATCGCCTGCAGGCCGGCGAGCCGCCGCGCGCGCTCCGCGGGGTCCATCTCGAGCGCCGCGTGGATCGAATCGGCCAGCTCCTGGATGTCGAACGGGTTGACCGACAGCGCGAACTCGCCCAGCTCGTCGTGCGCGCCGGTGTTCTCCGAGAGGATCGAGACGCCGGCGTTCTGGTTCAGCAGCGGCCCCTCCTTCGCCACCAGGTTCATGCCGTCGAACATCGCGTTGACGAGCAGCACGTCGTACTGCTTGTAGGAGGCGAACGCCTCGTCGACGTCGTCGCGCAGCTTCAGCTGGATCGGCATCCAGTCCGGCGTGCCATGGCGATGGTTGACCACCGCGACGAGCGCCTCGATCCGCTCCAGGTACTCCTGATACTGGGGGACGTCGCTGCGGGATGGCATCAGCTGTGCGATGAAGCTGACGCGTTCGCTGTACTCCGGGTGCTGCTCGAGGAACGTGTCGAAGGCCGAGAAGCCGCGCAGCACGTTCTTCGAAAGGTCGGCGCGATCCACCCGCAGGATCATGAACTCGCGCCGCCGCTGCGCCAGCTCGGCTTCGAAGTGGGCGACGCGCGGCCCCTCGGCGCTGGCCAGCGCGGCGGCGTGATCGATCGGCAGCGGATAGGCCCGCACCCACACCTCCCGTCCCTGCCAGTGGACGGTGCTGCGCTCCTCGTCGATCTCGGCGCCGACCAGCTCGCGGCAGCACTGCAGGAAGTTGCGCCGGTAGGCCTGCGTGTGGAAGCCGACGATGTCGTTCGCGAGCAGCCCGGCGTAGAGCTCCGTGCGGATTCGCGTCGGCAGCACCCGCCAGGCGTCCGGTTGGGTCCACGGGATGTGGACGAAGTGGTGCAGGAACACGTCCGGGCGTGCGCGCCGCACCAGCTCCGGCAAGGTGTAGAGGTGGTAGTCGTGGACCATCACGACGGGTTCGTCGACGTCGGCGATCTCGTCGACCACGGCGCGCGCGAGATCCTCGTTGACGACGTTGTAGCCGAACTCGAACGCCTCGATCTCGTTGCGCCGGATGTCCGGCGCGTTCGAGAGATCCCACAGGTAATGCTGGATGAACCAGAGCATCGGGTTGGCGAAGATGTTGTAGAAGCGGTCGTAGGCGTCCGGCGAGGATTCGACCAGCCGCACGAGATACTCGCCGCCGCCCGGCGCGCGCACCTCGAACGGCCGCCCGCCGTAGCGGTGCGACATGGCCGCGTCGTGCTCGCTCATCGCCGAGGCGATCCAGATCACCTCACGGTGCGACGCCAGCCCGCTCAGCGCGGTCACCAGGCCGCCGGTGCCGCGCTGCACCGACCCGTCGGCCTCGAACGTGACGGGACCCCGGTTGGAGACCAGGACCAGGCGGCGGCGCTCGTCGCTCATGCGTGGCGGTCGCCCGCCGCGCTGCGCCGCACCGCCCCGCGCGCGACCGCCGACGCCACCTCGATCAGAGCGCTGTGGGTATGCATCGGCATCGCGAGTTGATGCTCGCAGGTGCTCGCAGGCCGGTCAACCTGTGCTCGCTCAGGCCTCGCTCGGCGGCAGCGTCAGCGTGAAGGTGGTGTTGCCGGGCGCCGACGCGAGCTCCAGCTGGGCGTTCATGTGCAGCGCGAGCTCGCGCGCGATCGCCAGCCCGAGCCCCGCTCCGCGTGTGCCGTCGGCGCTGTAGAACGGCTCGAAGACCCGCCCGATCGCCTCCGTCGGAATCCCGGGGCCGCTGTCGTTGACCGACAGCCGCGCGCCGTCGCCGTTCGTCGCCGCCCTCGCCGAGACGACGAAGTTCGTCCCGTTCGGCGTATGGACGAGCGCGTTGTCGATCAGGATCCGCAACAGCTGCGCGACGCGCTCGGCGTCGCAGATCACCCGGACCGGCTCGCCGGGGATGCGCAGCCGCAGCTTCGACTCGTGCGCCGCCAGCGCCGGAGCGAACTCCGCGCTGACGGCCTGCGCGAGCACCCCGAGGTCGGTCGTCGTCGTGGCCAATTCGACCGCCCCCGACTCGAGCCGCGTGAGGTCGAGCAGCTGGGTCGCGAGCTTGCCGAGCCGGTCGACCTGGTCGCGCAGCTGGCCGACGAACTGGCGGCGCGTGTCCTCGTCGAGCGCCTCGTCCTGGATCAGCTCGAGAAACCCGCCGAGCGAGAAGATCGGCGTGCGAAGCTCGTGCGAGGCGGTCGCGATGAACCTGCGCCGGGCCGCGTCCAGGCCCTCGAGCTGGCTCTGCATGTGTGCGAGCTCCCGCGCGAGCTGGCCGAGCTCGTCGCCGGAGGAGTCGCTGAAGTGGGCTTCGAAGTCACCCTGGGCGACGCGCTGCGCGGTGTGCTCGAGACGCAGCACGCGGACCGTCAGTGCTCGCGCGACCAGGACGCCGGTGATCAGCGCGACGAGCAGCCCGATCGCGGCGGCGAGCAGGATTCGCGAGCGCACCAGCGCGACCGCGCCGCCGACGTCGTTGAGCGGCACGCTGAAGACGACCACCAGCGACTGTGTGTTCTGCACCCCGAGTCCGAGCCCGACGGCGGCCAGTGAGCCGGGTAGGAAGTCGGTGCGGACGTTGTCGAACAGCGACCGCGCCGGGTTCACCGGCACATCCGCTCCGAAGCTGTCGATGTAGGAGTTCTCCTGGCGGGCCGGGCGCGCGGCGATCTCGTCCGGCAGCCCGCTGCCCACGGGCGGCAGCTGAGGCACGACGTCGAGCACCGTGACCTGGCTGACCGTGATGTTCGCGAGCCCCTGCGCGTAGGCCGCTGCCTGGCGCGTTTCCCCAGGCGTCGCCGGGTCTGACAGCCGCACCCCCTTCAGCCCCACGAGCAGGCTGAGGAGGCGCTTGTTCTTCGTGTTCGTGACGATCTTCTCGAGGTCCGTGACGCGCTCGTTCTGCAGCCCCGAGGTCAGCGGCGGTGCGACGACGACATAGATCACGGCGACGCTCAGCGCCGTGACGAGGAAGAAGGTGATCGCCAGCCGCGTGCGGATCGAGCGCGACAACGGGGGTCGCGGCGTCGAGCGCTCGCCCTCCGGCTGGCGCTGCGAGCGCGGCAGCCTCACCTCGCGCCGTCGCGGTCGCGGAAGCGGTAGCCGACGCCGCGCACGGTGAAGATGTACTCCGGCTCCTTCGCGTCCTGCTCGAGCTTCTCGCGCAGGTGGCGGATGTGCACGTCGATCGTGCGCGGGTCGCGGTAGGCCGAGTCGCCCCAGATGCGGTCGAGCAGTGCCTCGCGGGTGAACACGCGTCCGGGGCTGCGGGCCAGCAGGCCGAGGATCTCGAACTCCACGAAGGTCGTGGTCACGAGCTCGTCGCGCAGGCGCACCGTGCGCTTGTCGAAGTCGACGCGCAGCTCCCCGGCCTCGAGCGGCTCGGCGGCGTCGTCGCGCTCGCCGGCGGGCGGCGTCGCAACCATCGAGGAGCGTCGCAGCGCCGCCTTCACGCGGCTGCGGAACTCGCGGATCGAAAACGGCTTGGTGATGTAGTCGTCGGCGCCCAGCTCGAGGCCGAGGACCTTGTCGATCTCCTCCGTCTTCGCCGTCAGCATGATGATCGGCACCGAGCTCGACGCGCGCATCCGGCGGCAGACCTCGAGGCCGTCCAGGTGCGGCATCGTCACGTCCAGCACGACGAGGTCGAACTCGGCCTCGTCGAAGCGCGCCAGCGCCTCGATGCCGTCGGCGGCACGCACCACCTCATAGCCGTCCTGCGCCAACGGGTACGACAGGAGCGTGAGGATGGCCTGCTCGTCGTCCACGAGCAGGATGCGTGTGGGTCGCTCGGCCATCGGCTTCCTTCGCACAGGTTGTCAAATCTGCGCCCCCGGGCTCGCCGATGCTGGGCTACGCTGGACGGAAGTGCTCGACCTGCGCCTGTACCGCGTCACGCTTCTCCCCTTCGCGGCGCTGCTCGTGCTCGCCGCCTTCTCGCTGCACACGCCCGGTCCGGCGCCCGTCGTCACCACCCCGGCGCAGACCTTCGACACGGCCGCGGCGGTGCACACGATGAACTCGCTCGCCGCCTCCTACCCAGACCGCTCGCCCGGCTCGCGCGGCGACAACGCCCTCGCCGCGGCGATCGCCACCACGCCCGCTCCCGGCGGTTTCGCCGATGCTGGCTTCACCAGCGTGCGAACCGTCAGCTCGAGTGTGGAGACGACCGCCGGTGCGGCCACCGTCCGGATCGTGGTCGCGACCCGCTCCGGCACCGGTCCCGGCGCCGGGATCGCGCTGATCGCCGACCGCGGCGGGGCGCCCGGTGCGGCGGGGCTGGCACCCACCGCGACCCTGCTGGCGCTCGCCTCGATCTACGAGAACCTCGTTCCGGCCCGCCCGCTAACGCTCGTGTCGAGCAGCGGCGGGCCGAGCGCGATGGCCGCCGTCGCGCGCCTGCTGCCGTCGGACATCGAGGCGGCGATCGTGATCGGCGACACCGCCGACCCGGCCGGCCGCGGACCCTACGTCGTTCCCTGGTCGGCCTCCGGCGCGCTCGCGCCGGTCGCGCTGCGCCGCACCGTCGAGGCGGCGATCGCCGACTCGATCTCGCGCAGCGTCGGAGATGTGCCGCTGACCGAGCAGCTCGCTCGGCTCGCGCTGCCGCTGACCACCGGCGCCCAGGGAGTGCTGGGGGCGGCCGGCATCCCGGCCGTGCTCGTGGGCGCGGACGGCGAGGGGCAGCCCGGCTCGGCCGCCCCTGACGTCAGCCGGCTCGCCGACTTCGGGCAGGGGTTGCTGGCCGCCACGACCGTGCTCGAGGGCTCATCCGCGCTCGCGACCGCGCCGACGCGCGACCTCACGTTGGGGTCGCAGGCGCTGGGCGGCTGGGCCGTGCGTGCCGTCGTCGGGGCGCTGCTGCTGTCGCTGCTCGGCTGCACGCTCGACGTGCTCGCGCGCGCCCGCCGCCGCCGCATCCCGGTCGCCCGCTGGGTGCTCTGGGCGCTCGCGTTCGCCGCGCCCTTCGCGCTGGCCGGTCTGTTCGCGGCTTTCCTCGGCGCCGGAGGGCTGCTGCCGGCCACGCCCGTGGCTGCCGTGACGCCCGCGCAGCTGCCGGTCTCGGGCGAGGGGGTGGCGGCGCTCGTCAGCATCGGCCTGCTGTTCGTGCTCGTCTGGGTGCTGCGTGAGGCGGTGCGTGCACGCGCCCGCAGCGGCGGGGCGCCCGAGCCGGTTGGCGCCGCCGCCGCGGTCCTGCTCGTCGCGAGCGCGACGGCCACGCTGCTGTGGCTCGCCAACCCCTACACCGCCGCGCTGCTGATCATCCCCGCGCACATCTGGCTGGTCGCGCTGACGCGCGAGCACGAGCGCCCGCCGGCTCTCGGCGCGCTCTATGCGGCGCTGTCGCTGGTCCCGCTCGTGGCGGTGGTCGGGCTGCTCTGCAGCGTCCTGCACGTCGAGCCGTTCGCGCTGCTGTGGACCACCGTGCTGCTGATCGCCGGCGGCGGGCTCTCGCCCGTCGGCCTGCTGCTCGCGAGCCTGACGGCCGGCTCGTTGGTCGCCGCGACGTCGCTGCTGCTGCGCCGCGGCGGTCCCGGCCCCGACGACCGCCTCGAGGTCACGGTGCGCGGACCGCTCAGCTATGCCGGCCCGGGCTCGCTCGGCGGCACCGAGTCCGCGCTCTGGCGCTGACCCCCGGCCCGCGAGGCTGCGACCCGGCCGCGGCGATCGCGACGCTCCGTCAGCCCAGCCGGTGCTCGTAGCCGGCGAGCACGCGCTCGCCGCCGGCGTCGTGGAAGCGTGCCCCGCTTCCCGCCTCGACCCGCCCGATCCAGGTCAGCTCGTCAACCGCGGCCTCGGCCGCCTCGCGCTGCTCCGCCGCGACACAGAGGCACAGCTCGTAATCGTCGCCGCCGCTCGCGGCGAGCACGGGGTCGTGGACCCCGGCCGCCAACGGCAGCGCGTCGAGATCGATCTCCAGCATGACCCCGCTGCGCTCGGCGATCGCCGCGGCGTCACGCGCGAGGCCGTCCGAGAGGTCGATCATCGCGTGCACGCCGAGGGCAGCGAGGGCTCGACCCTCCCGCAGGCGCGGGCGCGGTCGCGCGTGGCGGGCGATCAGCTCCGCATCGTGCGGCCCGCCCGACGCGCCGCGCCCGGCGAGCAACTCGACGCCGGCGGCCGCGCCGCCGAGGCGGCCGGTCACGCCCACCAGGTCGCCGGCCAGCGCGCCGTCGCGGCCGACCACCGCATCCTCATCGGGCGCCCAGCCGACCACGGTCACCGTGACGAACGCCACGGGTGAGCGGACGACGTCGCCGCCGGCGATCGTGACCGCGCACTCCTCGGCCAGCCGCTCCGCCCCGCGCATCAGCTCGAGCGCCCCGGCGGCGTCGAGCTTCCCGCCCACCCCGAGCGCGAAGTAGGCCTCGCCCGCCGTCGCGCCCATCGCCGCCAGATCCGACAGCGCGCCCGCCAGCGCGCGATGGCCGGCGTCCGCCGCGCTGATCCAGTCGAGCCGGAAGTGCACGCCCTCGACCATCGCGTCGGTCGACACCACCGCCAGCCCGCCGCCCGCCGCCACGGCCGCCGCGTCGTCGCCCAGCCAGCGCGCGACGCGGTCTGTGCGCGCGGTCAGGACCGCGCCGATCGCGTCGATCAGGGCGCGCTCGTCCAGGGCTCCGCCCTGCCCGCGGGACCCGTCATCCACGACCTCGCCGAGGCGTCGATCGCCGCCGTCACCCGCCCCTACCGGTGGCGGTAGACGATCCGCGCGCGATCGAGATCGTAGGGGGAGAGCTCGCAGCGAACGCGATCGCCCGGCAGGATGCGGATGCGAAAGCGGCGCATCTTGCCCGCGACATGCCCCAGCACGACGTGGTCGTTGTCGAGCTTGACGCGAAACATCGCGTTGGGCAGGGCCTCGATCACCTCGCCCTCGAACTCGACCTTGTCTTCCTTAGTCACGCTCTGATCTTCCTCGCCGGATAGCGCGCGGCTCCGCTGCTGCCGCGCTCACGTTCACCGTAGCAGCAGCTCACGGCGTCGGCTTCGCGGCGAGCGTCCGTCGCTCCCCACCGCAACGCGCGCAAACGCCGCACCGCGCTCCCCGCCGCACCGCGCGCAAACGCCGCGCCGCGCGCACCGCCCGCACCGCCGCCCGCGCCCGTCGTCAGGTCGCGCCCGTGGCGGGCGCGGTCGCGCCCGTGCTCGGCGCCGTGGCGCCGCCGACCGGCGCGTTGGTGCTTCCTGCGCCGCCGGTTTGCAGCTGGCCTCCGGTCGTGCCCTGCCCGGTCGGGGCGCTCGTGCCGCCGGTGCCGGGCTTGGCCCCCTTCGCCCCCGAGGCCCCGGTGGGCCCCGTGCTCGGCGGCACGTAGCTCGCGAGCCCCAACTGCTGGTAGTGGCCGCTGAACGGCAGGTACGTCATCGGATCCGCGGTCGGCGAGATGAACGACGCGCAGGGCGGGGTTACCAGCGGATCCATGAAGTTGTGCCAGATCTGCGCCGGCAGGTCGCCGCCGAACTGAGCCTGGCCGTGCACGTCGGTCATCGACACGTCGGATTTCGGGTAACCCATCCAGACGACGGTCGTGCGACCCGGGGTGAAGCCGTCGAGCCAGGCGTCGACCAGGTTGCTGGTGGTGCCGGTCTTCGCCGCGCTCGGGCACCCGATCGCCGACAGCGTGGCGGTGCCGTATTCGACGTTGTGCTGGAGGATCTCCGTCTCGACCGCGGCGGCGGCGCTGGAGAGCACCTGCACGCGCTGCGGCTTGCCCCAGCTCGCGTCGACGTGCCCGTTGGGGAAGACCACCTTGGTGATCGTGATCTGCTTGTTGCGGTAACCACCGTCGGCGATCGTCGTGTACACGTTGGCCATCTCGAGTGGGGTGACGCCGTAGGTCAGTCCGCCGAGCGCCTCCGCCGGGTAGCTGTCGAGGTGGGTCGTGACGCCCATCTTGTAGGCCATCTGCGTCACGCTCGCCTCGGTCAGGTCGGCGGCGAGCTGCGCGAAGACCGTGTTGTCGGAGGCGACCAGCGCCTGGTCGAGGTCCAGCGGCGCGTCGAGGTTGCCGCCGCCGTCGATCGTGACCATGTAGGTCGGGTAGCCGGCGAGCCAGCCGGGTTCGAGCGTGTGCGAGAGGTAGTCGGTCGTGAACGGGTCGATGCCGTGGGCGAGCGCATCGGCCAGCACGATCGCCTTGAAGGTCGAGCCGGGCTGGCGATGGGCCTGCGTGGCGAGGTTGAACTCCGACTGCGCATAGGTCCCCGACTGCGCCATCGCGTCGACGTAGCCGTTCGCCGGGTTCTCGCTGACCAGCGCCGCCGAGGGGTCGGTCGGCAGGTTGAGCACGCCGTCGATTGCCGCGCGCGCGAGCGCCTGCAGGTGGGGGTTGATCGTCGTGTACACCTTCAGGTCGCCGGCCGCCACCCGCGCCGCGCCGTACTTCGCGATCAGCTCCCCCTTGACGAAGTCGAGGAAGTAGTTGTCGCGGAAGTTGCCGTAATGGTTGTTCGGCACCAGCCCGAGCGGTGAGCGCTCGGCCGAAGCGGCGGTCGCGGCGCTGATGTAGCCGAGTTGCGCCATCTTCGCCAGCACCGTGTTGCGCCGCTGCGCCGCCACCGCCGGATGCAGGAACGGGTTGTATTCGCTCGGCGCCTGCGGCAGTCCGGCGAGCAACGCCGACTGTGCCAGGTCGTCGCGGCTCGCGGGCTGGTCGAAGAAGGTCCACGAGGCCGCCTGCACACCCTCGGCGGTCTGCCCCTGTGCGTCGGTGCCGTAGGGCACCGAGTTGAGGTAGGCGGTCAGGATCCACGCCTTGCTGTGCGCCTGTTCGAGGCGCTGCGCGATCACCGCCTCCTTGACCTTGAAGGCGAAGGTGCGGTCGTCGGGCAGGTACAGGTTGCGGACGAGCTGCATCGTGATCGTCGACCCGCCCTGCAACGCCTGACCGGCGGTGAGGTCGGTCAGCGCCGCGCGCGCGAGCGCCAGGTAGTCGATCGCGCCGTGCTGGTAGAACCGCTGGTCCTCGATCGCGACCGTCGCCTCGCGCACGTATTCCGGCATCTGCAAACTCGAGATCGGCTGGCGCAGGATCGTCGACTTGATCAGCCCGATCTCCGAGCCGTCGGCGTAATAGACGGTCGAGGCCTGTCCCGCCGTGATCGGCGGGAGCTTGTCGAGCGGCGGCACCTTCGAGGCGATCGCCGCGACGACGATCACCCCGGCGAGCAGGATCACCGCGATCATGCCGAACACCGCGCCCGCCGCGATCAGGACGAAGTTTCCCGATCGCTTGTGGCGCGTCCGGCGTCGGCGCTGTCGCTCGCGGGAGGTCATCGGTCACCGTGCGCCGGCGCCGCGCAACGGCTCCAGGCGCACCTGTTGATTCTGGCACAGGGCCATCGCGCGATCGCCGCCTTGCCCGGCTGCAGGCGGACTTGCAGCGTGCTTTGCGATGATCGCCGCCATGGCGCCACGCGCGATCCTGCTCGATGCGCTCGGGACGCTCTTGACGATCGACGAACCCGCCCCCCGGCTTGTCGAGCTGCTGCGCGAGCGCCACGCGGTCGAGGTCACTCCCGCGCGGGCCGCCAGGGCGCTGCAGGCCGAGATGCGCTACTACCGGGAGCACTGCGTCCGCGCCGCCGACGCCGAGCGCCTCGCGCAGCTGCGGCTTGAGTGCGCCGCGATCGTCGCCCGCGAGCTGGGCGGCGCGGTCGCCGAGCTCGCGCCGCAGTCGCTGCTCCCGACGCTGCTCGACAGCCTGCGGTTCGTCGCCTTCCCGGAGGTGGCGGGCGCGCTCGAGCGCTGGCGTGCCGCGGGTGCGCGGCTCGTCGTGGCGAGCAACTGGGACATCTCGCTGCACGCGGTCCTGCGCGAAACCGGCCTGCTCGATCGGCTCGACGCCGTCGTGACCTCCGCGGAGGTCGGCGCCTCGAAGCCCTCCGGCGAGCTGTTCGCCGCCGCCCTCGCGCTCGCCGGCGTCGAGGCCTGGCAGGCGGCGCACATCGGCGACAGCCTCAGCGAGGACGTGCAGGGCGCCACCGCCGCCGGCATCGAGGCGGTCTGGCTGCGACGCACGAACCACTCCGACGACCTTGCGGCGGCGCCCGACGTGCGCATCATCGCGACGCTCGACGAGTTTTAGGTCCTCGCCGGGGCTTCGCCCACGGCTGCGGGGATGACTTCGCCGCAGCGGCGCCCGTAGGCTCCACGGCGTGACCGATGCAGGAGAGCAGCGCTGGCCGCCCTGGTACGGGCCGCTGGGGCTGCTGGCGGGCCTCGCGCTCGGAATCCTCGGCGGCGTGATCGTCGAGCTGTTCGCGCACGTCGGCGGCGCCAGCCTGACCAACGTCTCGCCCGGACTGACCGATGCCGAGACCGTCGTCCAGGACATCGGCTTCATCGTCGCCGCGGTCTATCTCGCGGCGCGCATCGGGCCGGTCAGGCCCGGCCAGTTCGGCCTCGCGGCAGCCGGCAGGCCGTGGCGGGCGGTGGGGCTCGTGATCGGCGGCCTGCTCGCCTTCTACCTGCTGTCGTTCGTCTGGTTCTCGGCGCTGCACACGAGCGGCACCGAGAAGACCCTGGTCAAGGAGATCGGCGGCAACTCCGGCACGCTGGGGATCCTCGCGGCGTGCCTGGTGACCTGCGTCGTCGCCCCGGTCTGCGAGGAGTTCCTCTTCCGCGGCTTCATCTTCGCGGCGCTTCGCAACTGGCGCGGGCCGTGGCCGGCCGCGCTGATCACCGGTCTTCTGTTCGGCGCCGTGCACGGCCTTTCGGCGCCCGCCGTGGACCTCTTGCCGCTCGCCTTCCTCGGCGTCGTGCTCTGCCTCGTCTACCAGCGCACGGGGTCGCTGTACCCCTGCATCGCGCTGCACCTGCTCAACAACACGATCGCCTTCGGCGCCGACGAGCACTGGGTCTGGCGGGCGGCCGAGCTGACCGTCGCGTCGCTCGCGCTCGTCACGCTCCTGCTCTACCTCGTGCGGCTAGCATCCGCGCGATGGACGCCCGTCAGCGACTGATCGCGCTGCTGCGCGAGCACGCCCTGGTGCTCGGCGAGGTCGTGCTGACAAGCGGCGCCACCGCGTCCTATTACGTCGACGCCAAGCGCGCGACGCTGTTGCCCGAGGGCTTCACGGCGATGGGCGAGCTGGTCGCCGGCCAGGCAGCGCAATGGGGTGCGACGGCGATCGGCGGCACGACGATGGGCGCCGACCCGGTCGCCTGCGCGGCGCTGGCGGGCGGCTTCGATGGCAAGGCGTTCTTCGTGCGCAAGGAGGCCAAGGCGCACGGTCTGTCTCGCCAGATCGAGGGGCCGCTGCTCGACCCGAGCGATCGCTGCGTCGTCGTCGAGGACGTCGTCTCGAGCGGCGGCTCGACGCTGATCGCGATCTCGGCGCTGCAGCATGGCGGCCACGAGATCTGCGGTGTGATCAGCGTGCTCGACCGCCTCAGCGGCGGTCGCGAGGCGATCGAGGCGGCCGCCGGCGCTCCCTACGTCGCGCTGTGCACGATCGACGACGTCTACCCCGAGCGCCCGCGCGCGTAGCGCGCCAGCAGGGCCGGGCGGGTGGCGATGCCCCCGCCAGGAGTCGAACCTGGATTTGCCGCTTAGGAGGCGGCCGTCTTATCCATTGGACTACGAGGGCGCGCGGGCGGTCTGCTGTGCTCCTGGGCTACTCGTCGGCTTCTTCGTCGGCTTCTTCGTCGTCGTCGCTGTCGTCATAGAGCGACTCGCGCGCGATCTCCTCGCCGGCCTGCGTGTAGAGCCGCACCTCGAGCAGCGCGCCGGCGAAGTCGTCGGGTGCCAGCAGCGTGAAGCAGTCCCCGACCAGCGTGCACTGATCGACCGTCTGCTCGCCGAGCTCGGCGGTCGCGACCGCGCCGCCGGTGACCAGCGCGCGGCCCCAGACCAGCGTCATCGAAGCGACCGCGTCCTCGACGCCGTGCCAGCTGCCGACCACCTCGTCGCAGAGGTCGAGCTGCCAGTCCGGGTTGCGCTCGGCGGTCTCCTCCGTGAAGTCGGCGTAGGCGGTGAAGTCGCTCTGGTCGCGCCCATCGGTGCCGGCGACGAAGCGCACGTAGCCGTAGAGCTGGTAGTCGTTCGCCGTCGTCGCGCTGACCGGGATGTAGGTGTAGCCGTGCCAGGTGCGGTCGGGGTAGAAGGTAAGCGCCCCCGGCTCGCCGATCTCGTCGAGATCCTGCGCCGCGGCGAGGAACTCTGCGCGCAGGCGGTCGCCCCAGCGACCGCTCGGCGTCGGCTCGTGTGACGGCTCGGCGACGTTGGCGGGGGTCGGTGTGTCCGCGGGCGGCATCGCGGCAAGAGCTTACTTCGGCGGCGGAAAAGGGGCGCGGACGCTCTACGCCGGCGTTTCGATCTGCGCCGCCGCGCGCGGCGCGGCGAGCGGCTCCACAGCCTCGATCGGCGCCGGCAGTCCCGCCGCCGCGTAGGCGTCGAGCGTGTCGAGCGTCTCGGCCTCGAGCAGCGCGCGCGCCAGCGTTTCGAGCTGGTCGCGATGGCTCGTCAACAGCTCCGTGACCTCCTGGTGTCCCTCGTCGACGATCCGGCGAACCTCGGCGTCGATCAGCTCCTGGGTGGCCTCGGAGGTCTCCTTGACACCCGGCAGCAGGTAGCCCATCGCGTCGCTGGGGATCACCGCGATCGGCCCGATTGCATCGCTCATGCCCCACCGCCCCACCATCTGGCGGGCGATCGCGGTGAGCTGCTGGATGTCCGATTCCGCGCCCGTCGTGATCGTGCCGTAGACGACCTCCTCGGCGACACGGCCGCCGAGCGCGACGAGGATCTTGCCGTGCAGGTCCTCGCGCGAGTAGGACACCCGGTCGGTGTCGGGCGTCGAGAGCGTCACGCCGAGCGCCATCCCGCGCGGGATGATCGAAACCTTGCGGACCGGGTCCGCGCCGGTCGTGAGCATGCCGACCAGCGCGTGGCCGGACTCGTGGTAGGCGGTGCGCTCACGGTCGGCCGCCGAGAGGATGATCCCCCGCGGCGCGCCCAGCATGATCTTCTCCAGCGAGTCCGTGAAGTCCGCCATCTCCACCTTCTTGTGGCCGCGACGCGCGGCGAGCAGGGCGGCCTCGTTGGCGAGGTTCGCGAGGTCGGCGCCGACCATCCCCGGGGTCGCGGACGCCAGCGCATCGAGGTCCACGCTCGAGTCCAGCGGGATGCCCTGGGTGTGGACCTTCAGGATCGCGCTGCGCCCGGCCCGGTCCGGTGGCTGCACGACGACGCGGCGGTCGAAGCGCCCGGGGCGAAGCAGCGCGGAGTCCAGCACGTCGAGGCGGTTGGTCGCGGCGAGCACGACGACCGCCTCGCTCGGCTCGAAGCCGTCCATCTCGGTCAGGATCTGATCGAGCGTCTGCTCGCGCTCGTCGTTGGCTCCGGTCACCGACGCCGAGCCCTGACGTGAGCGGCCGATCGCGTCGAGCTCGTCGATGAAGACGATCGCCGGCGCGGCCGCGCGCGCCTGGGTGAATAGGTCACGCACACGCGACGCGCCGACGCCGACGATCGCCTCGATGAACTCCGAGGCGGAGATCGAGAAGAACGCCGCGTGCGCCTCGCCGGCGACGGCGCGCGCGAGCAGCGTCTTGCCGGTGCCGGGCGCGCCGGAGAGCAGCACGCCGTGCGGCATTCGCCCGCCGAGGCGGCTGTAGCGGTCGGGGCTCTTGAGGAAGTCGACGATCTCGGTCAGCTCCATCTTCGCCTCGTCGATCCCGGCCACGTCGTCGAAGGTGACGCGGATCTTCTCCGGGTCGACGCGACGCGCTCTCGAACGGCCGAACTGGCCGAGCGCGCCCATCCCGCCGCCGCCGCTCTTGGCCATCCGCCGCGCGATCACCACGAAGATGCCGACGATCAGCAGCGTCGGGCCGAAGCCGAGCAGGATCTCCGCCAGCACCGACGTCGTCGCGGTCGTCGACTGCGCGTTGATCTCGACGTTCTTGGAGATCAGCAGCGACTCGAGCTGGCTGCCGTTCCAGAACGCCGGCACCTGCGTCGCGAACAGCGTCGTCGGCGTCGCCGTCTTGGAGCCCGGCGGGTAGACGAGCTTCGTCTTGAAGGTGCCCTGGACCGCGTCGCCCTTCGTCGTGACGAGCTTGACCTTGCCGGCCTTGACCTCGGAGATGAAGTACGGGCTGAAGGGAATCGTCACCCGCGGCTGCCCGGCGGGCTCGAACAGCAGCACCGACAGCCAGTTGATCGCGAGCAGCGCGCAGATGAACCAGATGAAGCCGCGCGTGCGGTGCATCGGCGGCTTCGTGCTCGGCGGCGTGCCGCGGCCGTCCGGGGCCGGCGCGACCTGCCAGCCGCGCTTGTCGCGTGGCAGCTGCGGCTGGGTCTTGCGCTTGTGCAGCTGGGTTGTGGCCTCGCCCGAGCCCGTCGAGGCGTGTGCGCCCCCGCTCGGTGCCGGCGAGGGGTCGCTCATCGCTCCACCAGCAGCGTCGCGCCGATCGCGCCGCCGGCGTCGCCGAGGCCGGCGAGATGTACGGCGGGCGGGTTGGTGTCGTTGAAGAGGTGCGGCGCCGTCGCTTCGGCGATCCGCTCCCGGTAGGGCTCGCCGAAGCGAACGCCGAGGCCGCCGCCGATGATCACCGCCTCGACGTCGAGCAGGTTGACGGCCGAGGCGATGCCGGCGCCGAGCGCCAGCACGGCACGGTCGATCAGTTTCGTGGCGAGCTTGTCGCCGTGCTCGAGCGCGCGCGCCCAGATGCTGCTGGTCAGCCGATCGCGGCCGTGTTCGGCCGCGAGCTCGAACAGCTTGGTCTTCTCGCCCTTGGCGTGCAGGGCGCGCGCGTGGGTCTCCATCGCCCCCCGTCCGGCGTACGCCTCGAGGCAGCCGCGGCGCCCGCACGGGCATTCCCGGCCGTCCTCCACGATCACCATGTGGCCGATCTCGCCGGCGCCGCCGCGACCGTGCCAGGCCTTCCCGTCAAAAATCAGGCCGCCGCCGACGCCGGTGCCCCAGAAGACCCCCAGCAGCGAGCGGTAGGGCCTGCCCGCACCGAGCTTGAACTCGGCGTTGGTCGCCACGCTGACGTCGTTGCCGACCGTGACCGCGGTGCCGAGCGCCGACTGCAGCGCCGCGGCGAGCGGGAAGCTGGCGTACCAGCCGGGCAGGTTGTCGGCGCGCGAGACCGTGCCGGCCTCGCTGTCGACCTGGCCGGGCGAGCCGACGCCGACGCCGCGCAGGTGCGCGGGTTCGAGCTGTGCCGCGCGGGCTGCTTCGGTCATCGCGGCCGCCATCGCGTTCGCGATGTCGGCGGGGCCGCCGCTCGTCGGCGTCGGGTGGCGCGCGCTGCCGAGCACGCGGTGCGCGGCGTCGGTGACGACGGCCTCGATCTTCGTGCCGCCGAGGTCGATGCCGCCGACCGCGTCAGGCGCCGAACCCGCTGGGCTGCTCGCGTGCATCTCTTTCAGGTTACTTCCAGCACGATCGTGACAGGACCGTCGCCGGTCAGCTCGACCTCCATGTGCGCGCCGAACTGTCCGCGCGCCGCTCCGATGCGCTCGCAGAAGCGCGCGTAGAGCGCTGCCGCCTGCGCCGCGGGCGCCGCCCCGACGAAGCTCGGCCGGTTGCCGCGGGCCGTGTCGCCGTAGAGCGTGAACTGGCTCACGCAGAGCACCTCGCGCGCGCCGAGCGGCTCGTTCATCTTGCCGCTGGCGTCGGCGAAGACGCGCAACGCGCGCACCTTCTCCACCAGGCGGTCGGCGGTGTCGGCGCTGTCGTCGTGGCCGACGCCGAGCAGCACGAGCAGGCCCGGCCCGATCGACGCGACGGTTTCGCCGTCGACCCGCACGGCCGCCTGCAGGACACGCTGCACGACCGCCTTCACGCTTCGCGGAGCTCCGCCGCCGCCTGCTCCGGCGTGACGCTGTTCAGATGCAGGCCGCTGCCCAGCTCGAGCCCGGCGATCGCGTTCAGGCGCGGCACGATGTCGATCCGCCAGCAGAAGTGCTCGGCGCCGCGCGGCGCGGTGCGGATCCAGAGGTTCAGCGGCGGGCCCTCCTCGAAGCGGCGGGCGAGCCGGCCCAGCGCGTCGTGCAGCAGCGCGGCGCCGGTCGGGCCGTCGTCCTCGAAACGCATGCGGGGTCGGCGCGGCACGAGCATCAGCTGGTAGGGCAGCGTCGCGGCGTAGGGTGACAGCAGCACCGCCTCGTCGTCGATCGCGACGATCCGCTCGCGCCGGCGCACCTCCTCGGAGACGATGTCGTCCAGCAGTTGCTGGCCCATCGTCTGCGCGGCGTAGGCGCCGAAACGCTCGCGCTCGCGGGCGATCAGCGCCGGCACGAAGTCGAGCGCCAGAAGCTGCGCGTGGGTGTGGGCACGGGTTGCGCCGCCGCGCTCGCCCTCGTTGACGAAGAGGTGCAGGCAGGCGGCCTGCGAGTGCGCGCGCATGCGCGTCCGCCAGACCTCCAGGGCGAGCGCCAGCTCCTGCGCATCGAGCTGCGAGAGCGCCTCCACCGGACGCGGCGAGTTGACGATCACCTCGTGCGCGCCGCTGCCCGCCAGCGCCGTGAAGAGCGGCGCCTTGGCGTCGGGCGGCGGCGGTGCGCCATCGCCCGCGAGTGCCGGGTAGCGGTTCGCGAACACGCGCACCCGCCAACCCGGGGTGTCGGGCTCGCCACCCTGCGGCCTCAGCGCGTAGAGCTCGGGCGGGGTCTGGGACTCGTTGCCCTCGGCGAACGGGTCGCCGCGCTCCGCCAGCCGCGCGGCGCGCTCCGGCGCGACGATCGTGCGCAGCCCGCTGAGCGCGTCGACGCGGATCTCAGACACCGAGGTAGTGCCTGATCTCTAGGCGCAGGTTCTGCTCGCTCGTGTAGTAGCCGACGTGGAACCACTCCGTGCCGGTGCGGGTGAAGAAGTAGGTGACCGGCGTGTCGTCGGCGAACGGCACGCTCAGTGCCAGCGCGATCGTCATCGCGGAGTCGCGGTAGCTCGGGAAGCTGACCGGGAAGCGGCGCAGCCAGCTCTTCGCGCCGCCGGCCGTGTCGTCACTCGCGTCGACGCCGATGAAGGCGACCCGGCGGCCGAGCGTCGCCGACAGTTGCTGGAAGTAGGGGAACTCGACCTGGCAGGGCTCGCAGGTGGAGCTCCACTGCGTGACGACCACGGGTAGCCCGCGCAGCGCGCGCAAGCGCGCCTCGAACGCGCGCTTGCCGCCGCCTAGCAGCTGGTCCGACTGGTGGTGCAGCGACGCCAGCAGGGGAGGGGACCCCTGCAGGTCGGCGCTCAGCTGCGCGGCACTCGGCGCACCGCTGTGCGCGACGCTGCCGCAGCCCGCGACCGTCGCCGCGGCGAGGATCGCGGTTAGGACTCGCATACCGGCCGCTCGGTGTGCCATGCTTGGTATCTTCCCGTATGTAGCTTGAGGGATCTTCAGTCGATACCTGGCTAAGACCCTCACCGCCGAGTCGCGTCGAGCTCGCCAGCGACTCCGCCTCCTTGACGTACAGAGCCTCGATGGCCGAACCCACAACAGTGGCCGCTATGGCCCTTCCCAGCGATGCTGACATTGCGCGCGCAGAGGCGTTTACGCGCGAGCCGTTCGTGCACCCCGGCGAGGACCCGGCCGGCGCGCTCGCTCCCGGCTCGCCGCGGCGCCGCGCGCTCGACCAGGCGCTCGCGGAGCTCGACGCCGGGCTGAAGGTCCCCTCGACCGCGTGGCGGCGGGAGTTCTCCTTGCTGCTCGGCCTCGAGCGCGTGCTCTCGGAGGACGAGCCCAAGCTCGCGGACGGCACGACGCTCTCCGCCCACCAGGTCGACGCCCTGTCGGGGACGTTGACGGCGCTGCTCGCCGAGGCGACCAGCGGTTCGAACGGCAACGGCATCGTCGACGTGCTGGCCGGTGCCGCGATCCTCGGCGTCGAGGACGAGGAGCCGGACGACGACGCGGAGGAGCCGCCGGAGGAGCCGGACTTCGAGGAGGAGGACGACGACGAGGACGAGCCCGTCCTCGACGACGACGATGACGACGACGAGGACTTCGACCGCGCGCCCGCCGAGGAGGCGGAGGAGGACGACGAGGACGTCGAGGACGTGACCGCGGAGCTCGAGGCTGAGCTCGACCGCGCCGAGGCCGAGGCGCCGCTGGCCGATTGGGACGAGGACGAGGACGCCGAGGTGCCGGCCGATGAGGAGCAGCTCGCCGAGCAGCCGGAGGATCCCAACGCCGCCAAGCGCTTCTGGTTCGAGCACGCGACCGGCGCCGGCAAGACGGTCGCCGCGCTGGGCTTCGTCGAGGCCTCCCGCACCGGCGGCGTGCTGATCCTCACCCATCGCCGCAACCTCGTCGACCAGTTCCTCGGCGAGCTGCGTGACCGCGGCTACCGCAAGCGCATCGCGCCGGCGCTGCTGGGCCACGAGGATCGCCCCAACGGCCCGGTCACCGTCGAGACCTACCAGTGGTTCGTGCGCAACGCCGGCAGCATCTCGAGCGCCTACACGATCGTGATCTGCGACGAGGCGCACACCGCGCTCGGTGAGAAGACGAGCGCCGCGATCCGCGCCTGGACCGGGCCGATCTTCATCGGCATGACGGCGACCGGCGCGCTGATCGCCCGCCACGTGACGGACCTCTTCCCGACCCAGACCTCCCGCTTCGACCTCGCGCAGGCGGCGCGGCGCGGCGTGATCTCGCCGCTTCGCTGCGTGCGGATCCCACCCGGTCCCGGCGTGCGCACGATCGCCAAGGTGCCGCTGCGCCGCGGCGAGGTGGACACCGAGTTCGACCAGGAGATGCTCGCCGAGCTGCTCGACCAGGCGCCGTTCAACCTGGCCATGGCAAGCCTCTACAAGACTCGCTTCAACGGCGTGCCCGGGGTCGTGTACGCGGCCGGGGTCCGCCACGCCTACAACCTCGCGGTCGCCTTCCGCAACGAGGGACTGAAGGCGCAGGCCGTTTCCGGCGAGACCCCCAAGCGCGAGCTGGCCTCGATCCTGGCGCGCTACGAGCGCGGCGAGATCGACGTACTGATCAACGCTCAGCTGCTCGCCGAGGGCTGGAACTCACCCCGCGCGACCGTCTGCGTGCATCTCGCGCCGACCGCTTCGAAGCGCATCTACCAGCAGCGTGTCGGGCGCGTGACGCGACGCCATCCCGGCAAGGAGGCGGGGCTCGTCGTCGACTTCGTGCACCCGGCGACCAAGCACGACGATCCCGTCGTCACGCTGCACTCGCTGCTGGACCGCGACGTCTACCGCGGTGGCGCGATCGTCGTCGGACCGGTGCGGCGCGGTCGTGGACGGCGCGTGCGCGTGGAACGGCGCGTGCTGCCCGTCTGCCCCGAGCCGGAGCGCCGCGCGGAGGTCTTCGAGCGCGAGCTCTGGCGGATCGCGGTCGAGCACCTCGACTACGGCGAGCAGCACGTCTGGGCGGCGCTGGCCGGCGCCCGCGTGCAGGCCAACGGCTGGCGGCGCGCGCGCGCGATGCTGCACTTCGACCGCGACGGCGAGTTGCGCCGGCGCTTCCTGATCACCGCCGTCCAGCGCAACACCAACCCGGCGCTGCGGCTGAAGGCGCTGGCGGAGATCGCCGCGGCGCGCGACCCGGACGCGTTCGACACGGCGATCGACATCATCGGCACCTGGACCCGCGAGGAGCGCCGAGAGGGCGCGAAGATCATGTTGCAGGCGATGGTCGACAAGCGGATCGGCCGCCGCGACCAGGCCAACGCGTGGATCTGGCGGATCGCCGAGTACACCCGTGACGTGCACGAGGAGTACGCCGTGCAGCGCTGGCCCGAGACCAAGCGGCTGCTCGGTCTGCTGGTCAACTCATCCGGCGCCGCGCACGCGCGTAACGCGCGACGCCTCGTCCACGCTGCCCGCAAGCAGGACCGCCGGCTCGCCGCGGCGCTGCTCGCCGCCGCGCTCGCGCACGCCCCCGAGGCCGAGGAGGTGCTGCGCGGCGCCCGTACGCGCATGGCGCGCAAGCCCCCGGCATTGGCGCGCGAGCTGCTGCGCAACTTCCCCAAGCGCCGCGGGCGCGGCAAGCGCCGCCGCCGCCGCGGCGGCGAGGGCACGGGCGTTGACGGCGTGCCGGGCATCTCGCTCGAGCAGTCCGTCAACGGCTCCGGTCCGCACCTCGACTCCTCGCCTGACAGCGCCGCCGCACGCGCGCTGGATACGCGGCCCGACACCGGTGGATCGCCGCAGCCCGGCGCCTCGCCCCGCAGCGGCCAGCGTCAGGGCCAGCGACGCTCGCGCAGGCGCGTCCCGGTCGGCGACCCGCCGGCGGCCGGGCCCGACGGCGACGTTCCGGTCTCGCCCGGCGAGCCGGCGCTCGACTGACCGCCTACCGGAACGCGCCGCGCGGGCTGTGCAGCCGCACCTCGCCCGCCTCGAGCGTGTGCAGGCTGCCGTCGGCGAGCTTGACGATCAGGTGACCGTGCTCGTCGATGCCAGCCCCGACGCCGCCGCCGTCGCGCCATTCCACGGCCACACCGCGCAGGGCGTCGCGGGCGCGCCAGGCCTCGAGCGTGTCGGCCGGCGCGGCGGCGAACCAGCGTTCGAGCAGCTCCAGCAGACGCGCGAGGGTCGGCTCGATCGCCTCGGCCGGCAGCCCGAGCGTGCCGGCGCTTCGGTGCAGCTCGCTGGGCAGCTCCTCCGGTGCAAGTGCGACGTTGACGCCGATCCCGAGCACCGCCCAGTGCTCCTGTGGGCGACCCTCGATCAGAATCCCGCTGACCTTGCGGCCGGCCAGGAGGACGTCGTTCGGCCACTTCAGCTGCGCCTGCGGCCCCACGAGCTCGGCGACCGCGACGCCGGCCGCGATCGGTAGGAGCGCCGGCGGGTCGCGCAGCACGAGCGAGCAGAGCAGCGCACCGCCCGGCGGCGCGTGCCAGCGGCGGCCGTGGCGGCCGCGTCCTTCGCGCTGCTCGCCGGCGGTGACGAGCGTGCCGTGCGGGGCGCCCGCCAGCGCCAGCTCGTGCGCGTCGACGCTCGTTGAGCCCGTGCTCGCGCGGTGAACCCGGGGCGTGCCGATCATCACGCTCGCCCCGTCCGCGCGCGCAGCACCAGCTCGTCGTCGGCGCCCGCCGCGAGCGCCGCCACCGCGGAGCCGCCGTTGACCGCGAGCGCGAGCGCGCCGCGCGCGTCCACGTACGCGAGCAGCTCGCCGGGCGCCACGTCGGCGAAGGTGCGGCCGAAGCGGCCGGTCATGGGTCTCGCCTCGAGCTCGACCACGATCGCCGCTCCCGCGTGCAGCCCCGCCGCCTCGGCCTGTTCGGCCGTCGCGTCGAGTGAGACGTTGCCGTAGATGTCGGTGCTCAGCACATGCGCGATCAGGGAGCCGTCGGCGACCCGAGCCCGCGGCAGGCTGAGCGCGACCAGGCCGTCCGGCGCGATCGGCTGCCCGAGCGCGTCCAGGGCGACGCCGTCGGCGAGCGCCGCCGCGACCGGCGCGAACACGTCGCGCCCGTGAAAGGTCGCGCTGATCGGCCGCAGGCACTCCGGCGAGTCACCGATGTCGACCGCCTCGAGCACGCCGCCGAACGCCTGCGCCGCGAGCGCCAGCAGGCCATTGTCGGGACCGACCAGCGTCCGCCCCGGCGCCGCGAGGCGCAGCGCGACGGCACGCCGCTCGCCGCCGACCCCCGGGTCGACGACCGCGAGGTGCACGCCGGGCGGCGCGTAGGGGAGGGCCGCGCGCAGCGCCAGCGCGCCGGCGCGCACGTCGTGGCGCGCGACGCCGTGTCCGAGGTCGATGATCCGCGCCCGCGGCGCGCGCCTCGCGATCACCGCGTGGCAGACGCCGACGAATTCGTCTCCTGCGCCGTAATCCGACAGGAAGGTGATCACCGGGACAGCCTCTTCGTCCACTACCGGACAGCCGTCCCACGCCGCTTGCCCGCGCCGCGTTCGTGTCTCACGCGCCCTCGCCCTCTCCGGCGCGGTCGGCGATGATCGCTTCGAGCAGGCCCTCGATGTCGTGGCGCGCCGCCTCGACGCTCACCTCGAGGCCGTGCTCGCGCAACGTGGCGCTGGTCACCGGCCCGATCGACACGATTCGCGTGTCCGCGCCCGGGCGCGCGGAGGCGAGGAAGTTGCGCACCGTCGAGGACGAGGTGAAGGTCAGGTAGTCCGCCGCCGCAAGCGCCGGGAGGAGCGCCGGGTCGAGCGGCTCGACGACCGTCTCGTAGAGGCTGACGATCTCCACGCCGGCGCCCCGTTTGCGCAGCGCGTCGGGCAGCACGTCGCGCGCCTCGGCGGCGCGGGCGATCAGCACGTGCGAGAAGTCGACCCCGGCGAGCGCCTCGACCAGTCCCTCGGCGACGTAGCGCTCCGGCACGATGTCGGCGATCACGCCGTGTTCGCGCAGCGCGCGCGCGGTGCCCGGCCCGATCGCCGCGACCAGCTTTCCCGCCAGCGCGCGCGCGTCCTCGCCCCGCGCCTCGAGACGCTCGAACAGGAGCTCGACGCCGTTGGCGCTCGTCAAGCAGATCAGGTCGAAGCGCTCGAGCGCCGGCAGCTCGTCGGCGCGCGCCACGATGCGGATCGCGGGCGCCTCGATCACCTGCGCCCCGAGCGCGCGGAGCGCGCCGGCCAGCGAGGAGGCCTGGGCGCGCGCACGCGTGACCGCAACCGTCACCCCGGCGAGCGGCCCCGCCACCCGCCAGGAAAGCTCGCTGTGCAGCGCCGCGACGTCGCCGATGACGGTGATCGCCGGCGCCTGCACGGCGGCGTCCGCAGCGGCGCCGGCGATCGTTTCGAGCGTCCCGAGCAGCGTCCGCTGCTCCGGCAGCGTGCCGTGCGAGACGACCGCCGCTGGCTGGGCGCCGGGGCGCCCGGCGGCGATCAGCCGGGCGGTCAGCGACGGCAGCGTGCGCACGCCCATGTAGAACACGAGCGTGCCGGGGAACGCGGCGAGCGCCTCCCAGTCGAGCACCCCCTCGTCCTTCTGCGGGTCCTCGTGGGCGGCCACCAGGGCCACCGCGCTGGCCAGCCCGCGATGGGTCACCGGAATCCCGGCATAGCCCGCGGCGGCAATGCCCGCCGTGATTCCCGGCACCACCTCGAAGGCGATCCCGGCGGCGCGCAGGGCGAGCGCCTCCTCGCCGCCGCGCCCGAACACGAACGGATCGCCGCCCTTCAAGCGCACGACCAGCGCGCCGGACCGCGCGCGCTCGAGCGTCAGCGCCTCGGTTTCCTCCTGGGGCACGAACGCTCCGCCGCCCTGCTTGCCGACGTAGCGCAGCTCGGCGTCGGCGCGGGCGCCGGCCAGCGCCTCACGCGGGATCAGGCGGTCGTAGAGGATCACGTCGGCGAGCGCGATCAGCTCCAGCGCGCGCGCCGTCAAAAGCCCCGGGTCGCCGGGTCCGGCGCCGACGAACGCGACGAGCCCTCCAGGCGAACCTGCGTCCGCGCCGCTGCGCTCCGCCCCGCTCCCGCCGGCGCTCATGCGAGCAGCGCCCCGGCTCCGCAGGACAGCAGCCGCTCCGCCACGGCCTCACCGAGCGCGACCGGGTCCCCCGCAGCGGAAACCCGGTCACGGATCCAGTGCGTGCCGTCGGCGGCGCCGACGAACGCACGCAGCTCGAGGTGCCCGTCGCCCCGATCGCTGGCGTGCGCGCCAATCGGCGTGTCGCAGCCCGCTCCCATCGCCTGCACGAGCGCCCGCTCCGCGAGCAGCGCGCGCTCGGTGGGGGCGTGGCGCAGCGCGGCGATCGCGGCGGCGACGCGCTCATCGCCGGCCCGCGCCTGGATCGCGAGCGTGCCCTGCCCGGCGGCCGGGACGAGCTCGTCGGTCGCCCTCCAGCCGTAGCGCCCGAGCCTCCGAAGGCCCGCGACGGCCAGCACGATCGCGTCGAAGTCGCCGGCGTCGAGACGCCCAAGGCGTGTATCGACGTTGCCGTGCAGCTCCGCCACCTCGAGATCGTCACGCAGCGCAAGCAGCTGCGAGCGCCGGCGCAGGCTGCTGGTTCCCACCCGCGCACCCGACGCGAGCGTCGCCACCGACGCCGCTCCACAGAGCGCGTCGCGCGCATCCTCGCGCGCCGGCGAGCCGGCGATCACCAGCCCGGGGGCGAGCTGCGCCGGCAGGTCCTTCGCCGAATGCACCGCCAAATCGACGGTCTCCTCGAGCAGCGCCGCCTCGATCGTGTCGACCCAGCGGCGCTTGTCGGCGCCCTCACCGTCGTCGCCTGCGGTGCGCAGCACGACGATCTCCACCTCCTCGCCGATCGAGGCGGCGACGATCGCCGCCTGCCGGAGCGCCAGCGGGCTGCCGCGCGTGCCCAGCCGCAGGGCCGGCGCCGCTGCCGCCGCGTGCCGCTCCTCCGCGCGCTCCTCCTGCGCGCGCTCCTCCTGCGCGCGCTCCTCCTGCGCGCGCTCCTCCTGCGCGCGCTCCTCCTCCGCGCCTCCGCGGCCAGCCGTCGCGGTCTGCTCCGCGTAGCCGCTCACGACTTGCCGCTGCGCAGCTCCCGCACGTTGTCGTGCGCGTCACCGCGTGCGGGCGCCGCGCCGCCGCCAACGTCCTCGCCCGCCCCGCGTGTCGCACCGTCACCGCGCAGGGCGAAGAGGTCGCGCAGCAGTTCGATGCTGCCATGCACCCGCTCGGCGTCAAGGCTTCGCAGGCGGATCGTCGGCTCGTGCAGCAGGCGGGCCACGACCGCTCGTGCGAGCGCCTCGACCCGCGCCAGATCGCGTGCCGACGCCGTCTCCCAGCGCCCCGCGTTCTCCTCGAGCACCCCGTTGACGATCTGCTCCCCGCGCTCGTGCAGTGCGCCGATCGTCGGGCGGACGTCCAGTTCACCCAGCCATTGCGCGAATCGCCCGATCTCCTGCCCGATGATCTCCTCGGCCGCCGGAACGTCGGCCTCGCGGGTGGACAGGTTGTGCGTGACGACCGCCTGCAGGTCGTCGATGTCGCGCAGCGTGACACCCTCCAGCTCCCCGCAGAGCGGGTCTATGTCACGCGGCACGGCCATGTCGATCAGCAGCAGCGGGCGGTGGTCGCGCGCGCGCATCACCAGCTCCAGCTCCTCGTGGCCGACGATCGGATGCGGCGAGGAGGTGGAGGCGAGCACGATGTCCGCGGCCTCGAGCGTCTCCGGCAGCCGGTCGAGCCCGACCACCGAGCCGCCGAAGCGCTCCGCGACCGAGCGTGCGCGATCGGCGTGGCGATTGGCGATGAAGATCGTCGAGACGCCACGCTCGGCGAGCGCCTGGGCGGTCAGCTCGCTGGTTTCGCCGGCGCCGATCACCACCACCGGGCGCCCCCCGAGCTCCCCGAGCAGCCGCTCGGCCAGCTCCACGGCGACCGACGAGAGGCTCACGTGGCGGCGCGCGATCGCGGTCTCCGCGCGTACGCGCCTGCCGGTCTGCAGCGCCGCGCCGAACAGCCGGTTCGACAGCGGCCCGCTGGTGCCGGTCTCGCGCGCGCTTTCGTGAGCACGCCTCACCTGGCCCTGGATCTCGTGCTCGCCCACGATCATCGACTCGAGGCCGGCGGTCACGCGGAACAGGTGGCGCGCCGCGTCGCAGTTGCGCAGCGTGTAGGTCGCCTGCGCCAGCTCGTCAACGGGGATCTCGGCGTGTGCGGCCAGCCGCGCGAGCAGCGTGTGCTCGGCGGCGGCGCCCGCGTCCTCGACCACGACGTAGAGCTCCGTCCGGTTGCAGGTCGAGATCGCGACCGCCTCGGTGATCGTCGGCTCGCTGCAGAGCGCGGTGACGAAACGCGCGCCCTGGCGCTCGGTCAGCGCGACGCGCTCGCGCAGCGCGACCGGCGCGATGCGGTGGGAGATCCCGAGCAGCAGAAGCTCGGTCACGGCGCGTCCGGCTCTTCGCCGCTCGCGCGCCGGCGCGCCGCCAGTTCCGTCAGCTCGCCGAGCTCGCGTTCGATCCGGCTGAGCTTGCCGGCCATGATCGCGAGGTAGATCAGGATCAGCGCGAAGAACGCCGTGTAGGCCGCCGTGACGTATGGCACCGCCTGGTGCAGCGGGATCTCGAGCAGCGCGATCATCGGCTCGCGCCCACGCCCGGGGTCCCGCCGGCCCGGCCGCCTTCGACGCTGACGCTGAGGGTCGGCACCGCGCTGCGGCGCGGCAGTGCATCGTCCTCGTCACCGGCGAGCAGGCGCCGCAGCGCCCGCAGCTGCGCGCTGGCGTGTTTGGAGGTCATCTCGTAGCGCCACAGCGTGATCCACAACAGCGCGATGCTGATCAGCGAAAGGTAGAAGACGACCTGGAAGCGCCCCGGCAAATTCGCGCTGATGTCGCCGAGCACGCGCGGATGCAGATAGGCGGTTGACAGGCGCACGATCACGAAGTTGATCGGCACGAAGGCGCCGGCGGTGATCGCGAACACCGAGGCGTAGCGTGCCTGGCGTTCGGGGTCCTCGATCGCGAAGCGCAGCGGCTGGTAGGTCGCGTAGAGCAGCATGATCAAAAGGAACGAGACGAGCGTCGGCTCGCTCCAGTCCCACCACACCCCCCACGACCCCTTGGCCCAGATCGAGCCGGTGACCAGGACGCCCACGCCGAACACCAGCGAGAGGTGGATCGCGACGTAGGAGCGCATGTCCCAGCGTGAGTCACGGGTACGCAGATGCATGATCGCGGCCACGCCGCCGTACACGAATCCGCAGAGCGTGACGATCGCGAGCGGGACGTGGAGGTAGAAGATCTTCTGCAGGAAGCCCTGGTTGGCGTCGTTCGGAGCCCAAAAGAAGGCGAGCACCAGCGTCAACGTGAGCGCTGCGAACGTGGTCAGCGCGAGTGCCCGCAGCCGCTTGCCGTACATCGGTTCAGTCCTCCAGGAGGAAGTCAAAGACCGCGAAGGTGATCAACCCGAAGACGAGATCATAGAGCGCCAAAGTAACGAGCCAGCGCAGCGGCAGCGCGCCGGCGCCGCCCGCCCCCAGCACCGGTGCGCCGGCGCGCGCGGCGCACAGCAGCACCGGGACCAGCAGCGGCAGCGAGATCATCGGCCCGAGCAGGTCACGTACGCTGGTTCGCACCGCGAGCGCGCCGACCAGCGTCCCGATCACGACGATCCCCGCGTCGCCGAGCGCGAGCACGACCAGCAGCCCCGGCAGCGCAGGCCAGAGCGCTGGCCCCAGGAGCAGCAGCGCAAACGCCGGCACGGCCACCAACTCGAGGACCAGCAGGTAGGCGAGCAGCGTGAGCGCCTTCGAGTACAGCAGCACGCTGCGGTCGGCCGGCGAGAGCAGGAAGCCATCGAACCCGCCCTGCTCGGCGTCGGCGACGAACAGCCGGTTGATCCCGAGCACGGCGGCGAACAGCAGCGTGACCCACAGCACGCCGCTCGCCAAATCGTCGCTCAGCGCGTTGCGCTGCAGCGCAAAGTGAAACAGCACGAAGGTGGTCACGCTGAACAGCGACATCGCCGGCACGGCGGAGAAGCTGCGCAGCTCGACGCGCAGCTCCTTGCGCAGCAGCGCGCCGAGCACGACGCGGTTCTGCGGTGCGCCGGCGCTCATCGGTAGAGCTCCACGAGCGCGCCGGCGTCGAGCTCCGCCGCGCCCGCCAGCACGTGTACGCGCCCGCGCACCAGCCCGAGCACGAGGTCGGCCTCGGCCAGCACGCCAGCCGGATCGTGGCTGACGATCACGCGCGTGCGCCCGGAGGCGCGTCCGATCAGCGGCTCGACGAGCTCGCTCGCGGCCGGATCGAGATTCGCACGCGGCTCGTCCAGCAGCAGCAGCTCCGGGTCGTGCAGCAACGCCCGGCAGACCGCGACGCGCTGGACCATGCCGCGCGAGAGGGTCCGCAGCGGCTCGTCGGCGCGGCGTTCCATCGCCACCGCTGCCAGCAACTCGCCGGCGCGCTCGTCGCCGTCGAGGCCGTGCAGCGCGCCGTAGAGGCCGAGGTTCTCGCGCGCGCTCAGTTCGCGGTAGAGCAGCGGCTCGTGGCCGAGCAGCCCGATCCGCCCGCGCACGGCCCAGTTCTCCGCCGGCAGCGTGTGGCCGAGCACCTGCAACTCGCCGCCGTGCGGGCGAAGCAGCGTCGCCAGCAGCCGCAGGAGCGTCGTCTTGCCGGCGCCGTTGGGTCCGAGTACGGCAAGCGTCTGGCCGGCCTCCACGTCGACGCTGACATCGGCGAGCGCGAGGCGCTCCCCGTAATGCCGCGTCAGTCCGCGCAGCTCAAGCGCCGCCAGGGTCGCCACCTCGAGGCGCCCGCGGGGCACGAGCGTGCGGCGGGCCGCTCAGCTTCGCCGGCTGCAGGACGACGGGTGATACGGCGGCGCGCACGCGTTGCACGGTAAACGTCGCACGCGCTGAGCGCCGCCTCGGGCGCGTCCCGCCGCAGCGGCGAGCCGGTGGCCCCGTTCAGTGACTGCGGCGGCGCTGGCGCAGCGGCGCGCGCATGTGCACGACGTGGATCGTCGCCGTGGAGACGTTGCCGAGCTTGTCGATCACCGTCACGGTGATCTTGTGTGGTCCGAGCTTCAGCTTCGCCGCGGACTGCCAGGCGATCGAGCCGCTGAAGTGGGTGGCGAAGTGCTTGCTGACGAACTGCACGGTCGTGTGCTTGCTCAGGCGGATCCGGATCGCGCGCACGCCGTTGGTCGGGCTTGTGGCGGAGACGGCGATCCGCAGCGTGCCGCTGTAGTGCTGGCCCTGCGTGGGGTGCAGGATCCTGATCGCGGGGCCGTTGAAGTCTCCGCAGGGCCCGGTCAGCTGGTCGCCGTGCAGCGACTCCTGTTCAAAGGCCGCCCATGCCGGTTTCGGCGAGTTGTCGGCGTTCAGCAGACCGTAGTTGTCGGTCGGCGCGGTCGAGTTGGCGTCGTCGCTCATGTCGAACCACATCGCCGCCTTGACGTAGGAGTACTGCGGCTGATCGAGGCAGTGATAGGCCTGCTGCAGGTAGGTCGCCTGCGTCTGCTCGGTGACGCCCGCGAGCTTCTGGTTTGCCCAGGGGCCGCTCGTGCACTCGGCGCTGGTCGAGGACCAGCCGATCTCGGTCATGTAGATCGGCTTCGAGCCGTCGCCGTTGGCGGCCATCAGCGTATGGATCCCGCTGAAGCCGAGGAAGAAGTACTGGTTGACCGTCGTCGTGTTCTGGTTGTACTCGTAGACGTACGGCGAGGTGACGTTGCAGGCGGTGTCGGTGTGGACTGCGACCGCGTCGAACGATCCCTCGGCGCCGTCGGCGTAGAGCTGGGTGAGGAAGGCCGGGTCGTTGGCGCCGACGACCACGATCGCGTTCGGGTCGGCGGACTTGATCGCCGGATAGGCCGCCTTCAGCAGCGCCGCGTACTGCGCCGGCGTGCCGCTCCACCAACTCGAGGTGGCCTCCTCGTTCCAGATCTCCCAGGCCGCGACGCGGCCCTGGAAGGCGTTGACGAGGTAGTTCAGAAAGCCGGCATAGTCGCCGGGATTGACCGGCGGCGCGGAGATCGAGGACGAGCCGCCGTTGGCCCACGCCGGCGCGCCGACGACGTCGACGTCGACGTGGGTGTCGGCCGGGAGCGCCGCGAAGAATCGCTGGTAGAGCTGGATCCAATTCAGGCTGTAGTCGCCCTGCTGGGGCTCGATGTCGCTCCACTGGAGGAACACGCGCACCCACGCGGGGTTGCTGGCGCGAATGTCGGCCAGGACCTTGGGGGAGGTCATGTCGGCGTTGGAGATGACGTTGACGCCGACCGCGGCTGCGCCGGCGGGCTGGGCGAACGCGAGCATGCCTCCGGTCAACGCGAGCGCGAGAAGCGGTCCCAGCCAGCGTTGGACGCGTTGCCTCATGGTCTTCCCATCGGCAGCGCACGCGGCTCCGTCAACCGAACTAGGCGGACGTCCGAGGGCGCCCAAGCAGCGTGCGCCGCGCGGTGCGTCGAGCGCGGCGGCATCGCGGGCCAGCATAGCCCGGCCCTCCGGCTACGACGCCCGCCCGAGCGCGAAATTCAGCGCTACGAGCGGGATTGAGCGGCGCCGCGTGCGCTCAGGCGCCGGTCGCCGCGAGCTTGGCGTGCTCGATCAACGCCAGCACCGCGGCCTCGTCGCCGTCGCGCAGCAGCGCGATCGGGTCGGGTTCGCCGCCGACGATCGAGTCGAAGAACGCCCTGCGCTCCTGGAAGGTCGGGAGCGTCGCCTTGGCCCAGCCACGCGCGTCGTTGAGGATCACCGCGAGGCGCGCGTAGTCCTCGCCGAACTGCGCTGCGATCTCGCGCTTCATCCGCTTGGCGAGCGCGGGCGAGGCGCCGGCCGTCGAGATCGCGATCGCCAGCGGGCCGCTGCGCACGATCGCCGGCAGGATGAAATTGCAAAGCGGCGGCACGTCGACGACGTTGACGAGCATCGCGCGCGCCTCGGCGTCCTCGTGCACGGCGATGTTGACCTCGCTGTCGTCGGTGGCCGCGATCACCAGGAACGAACCCTCGAGGTCGCCGGCCTCATAGCGGCGCTGCTCCCAGGTGATCGAGCCCTCGCCGGCGAGCGCGACCAGCTCCTCGTGCGCCGCCGGCGCGACGAGCGTCACGGCCGCACCGCAGGTGAGCAGTCCCTCGACCTTTTCCAGGGCGACGTCGCCGCCGCCGACGACCAGGCAGCGGCGCCCGTCGAGCCGCAGGCAGGCGATGTAGAACGGCACCGCGAGCATGTCGCGCACGCACGACTGGTCGCAGATCCCGCGCCGGTACTGGCACACGCACTCCTTGCCGGCGTAGGCCTGGGCTGGCATCGCCAAAGCTTAAGGGGCGGTTCGCACCGGCGCGGCCCCTGCACTGACGGCGGCGCTCGCGCCGGCCCGCGATCCCGGGCCGCTCAGTCGCCGCGCGCGCCGCCCCCGCCGCGCGCCCCGCCCCCTCCGCCGCGTCCGCGTGCCGCGCGCACCTGCGCGAGCGCCGACGCCAGCGAGGCCTCCGCGTCGTCGGGGTCGAAGAAGCGCATCCCCTCGAGGCCCTCGGGCATCAGCTCCTGCGGGCTCGTGTGGCCGGGGTGGGCGTGCGGGTTGTCGTAGTCGGCGGCGCCCCGCAGCGCCGGCGGTGCGCGACGTGCGCCGTCGCTGCGGATCAGCTCGCGCGCCGCGCCGAGCGCGCGGCCGGCGGCGTTGGACTTCGGCGCGAGCGAGAGGTAGATCGCCGCCTGCGCCAGCGCGTAGCTGCACTCCGGCAGGCCGACGTGCTCGACCGCCGCCGCCGCGGAGACCGCCACCACCAGCGCCTGGGGGTCGGCGTTGCCGATGTCCTCGGAGGCCAGGATCACCATCCGGCGCACGATGAAGCGCGGATCCTCGCCGCCCTCGAGCATCGTCGCCAGGTAGTACAGCGAGGCGTCGGGGTCGCTGCCGCGGGTCGCCTTGATCCAGGCCGAGATCGTGTCGTAGTGCTGGTCGCCGGCGCGGTCGTAGCGAACGAGTCCGCCGGCCAGCGCGTCGCGCGCGGCGGCAAGGTCGATCCGCCGGCTGGTCGCCGCGGCGCGTTCGAGCGCGCTCAGCGCGATCCTGGCGTCGCCGCCGGCGCGGGTGGCGAGCAGTTCGACGGCGTCCGCGTCCAGTTCGAGCCCGGCGCCGAGCTCGCCGTGCTCGACCGCCCGGCGCAGCAGGATCGCGATCTCCTCGGCGCTCAGCGCCACCAGCTCGTACACCGTGACCCTCGAGAGCAGCGCGCTGTTGACCTCGAAGCGGGGGTTCTCCGTCGTCGCGCCGATCAGCGTGACCAGGCCCTCCTCGACCGCCGGCAGCAGCGCGTCCTGCTGGGCCTTGTTGAAACGGTGGATCTCGTCGAGGAAGAAGACGGTCGCGCGTCCGCGGTGGCGCGCCCGCTCGATCACCGCGCGAACCTCGGCGCGACCGGTGTCGACGGCGCTGTGCTCCTCGAACTCGGCGCCGGTGGCCGTCGCGATGATCCGCGCGAGCGTCGTCTTGCCCGAGCCGGGCGGGCCGTGCAGGATCATCGAGTGAAGCCGCCCGGCCTCGAGCGCGCGACGTAGCGGCGCGCCCGGCCCCAGCAGCGCCTGCTGGCCGACCAGCTCCTCCAGCGTTTGCGGGCGCATCCGCACCGCCAGCGGAGCGGTCCGGCCGGCTTCGCGCGGCTCCTCGAAGAGGCGTTCCACGCACTCAGTATCACCCGTAGGATGCAGCTCGTGAGCGCGCGGAAGCAGAGGGAGTCCGTCGAGTTGCTGCAGCGGCTGATCCGCTTCGACACGGTCAACCCGCCGGGCAACGAGCGCGCGGCGCAGGAGCACCTCGCGGAGGTCCTCACCGACGCCGGCTTTCACTGCGAGCTGCTCGGGCGCACGCCGGAGCGTCCGAACCTGATCGCGCGTCTCGACGGTCCGGTGTCCGGCCCACGGCTGTGCCTGCTCTCCCATGTCGACACGGTGCTGGCGACAGCGTCGGAGTGGACGCACGACCCCTGGTCGGGGGATCTTGCGGACGGCTTCGTCTGGGGTCGCGGTGCGCTGGACATGAAGTCCCAGACCGCGGCCGAGGTGGCCGCCGCGTGCGCGCTCGCGCGCAGCGGCTGGCGGCCCGCGGCGGGATCGCTGCTGGTCGTCGTGCTCGTCGACGAGGAGACCGGCGGCTCCGAGGGTGCGCAGTGGCTGACGCAAACCCATCCCGAGAAGGTCCACTGCGACTACCTCGTCAACGAGGGTGGGGGCGGCATCATCGAGTACGCCGGCCGGCGGCTCTACTGCCTGTGCTGCGCGGAGAAGGGGATCTTTCGCTTCGTCCTGCACACCGACGGCGCGGCCGGGCACGCCTCGATGCCGCGGCTCGGCGACAACGCCCTGCTCAAGCTCGCGCCGCTGCTGGCGTCCTTCGCGGGGCGCCAACCGTCCTACCGGCTGACCGCCGAGCCGCGCGCCTTCCTCGAGGCGATCGGCGTGCTCGAGGGTGACGACGCGGCCGGCGCGCTCGAGCGGATCGCCGCGGTCGAGCCTCGTCTGGTGGCGCTGATCGAGCCGTGGCTGGGCGTCTCGCTCGCGCCGACGCGCATCTTCGCCTCGGAGAAGATCAACGTGACTCCCTCGCACGCTCGCCTGGCGGTCGACTGCCGCGTCCCTCCCGGTCTTGGCGAGGACGCCGCGCTCGCCGCGATCGAGGAGATCGTCGGGCCGCCAGGCCCCTACCGGCTGGAGTGGACCGAGCAGGTGATGGGCAACCGCTCGCCGATCGACTCGCCGCTCAGCGAGTTCATCCGCGGCTGGGTCGCCAAGCACGACCCGGCGGCGATCTGCGTACCGACCGTGCTGCCGGGCTTCACGGACTCGCGCACCTTCCGCGACGCCTTCCCCGAGTGCGCCGCCTACGGCTTCTTCCCGCACCGTTTCGCGACGAAGTTCGACACCGATCACCTGATTCACGGCGCGGACGAGCGCATCGACGTGCGCGACCTCGAGTTCGCCACGGCGTTCTTCGGCGACCTCGCGAGCGGAATGCTCGGCACGGCCGCCTGAGCGCCGCCGCGGTTTTGCCACCAGGAAACCGGGGTTTCATCACCAGGCGAGCGTGGTTTCGCCCCTCCAGTGGGGCACCCCGTGCGCCGATAAGGTTGCTCCGTGCTGATCGCGAGCTCATGGAGCAATATCGAGGCATGGGCCTACAACGCGCTGCCGGTGTTCGAGATCGTCTTTCTCGTCTCGATGGTCGCGCTGCTGACGTTCGTGGTCCGCTCGCTGCCGCGAACCAAGCCGCAGGAGATCAAGCCGGACTCGGCCAGCTCGGTCGGCTGGGAGGACATCGCCGGCGTCGAGGACGCGCGCGCGGAGCTGCAGGAGGTCGTCGAGTTCCTCAGCGCGCCGGAGCGCTTCGCCCGCCTGGGCGCGCGGGTGCCGCGCGGCGTGCTGCTGCACGGACCGCCGGGGACCGGCAAGACGCTGCTCGCGAAGGCCGTTGCCCACGAGTCGGGCGCGCGCTTCTACGCGCAGTCCGCCGCCGGATTCGTCGAGATGTTCGCCGGGCTCGGCGCGGCACGCGTGCGGCGGCTGTTTCGGATCGCCCGCAAGAACGAGCCGTCGATCATCTTCATCGACGAGCTTGACGCCGTCGGCGGCCAGCGCGGCATGAGCTTCTCCGGCGAGAAGGACCAGACGCTCAACCAGCTGCTGATCGAGATGGATGGCTTCAAGTCGAGCGACCGGCTGGTCGTGATCGCGGCCTCGAACCTGATCGACAAGCTCGACGCGGCGCTGCTTCGCCCGGGCCGCTTCGATCGCCAGATCTACGTCGCGCCCCCCGACGTGCACGCGCGCGAGCAGATCCTGCGCGTCCACATTCGCGACAAGCCGGTCGGCGCCGTCGACCTCGAGCTCGTCGCCCGCCAGACCGCCGGCCTGACCGGCGCCGACCTCGCCAACATCTGCAACGAGGCGGCGATCTTCGCCGCCCGGCGCGAGGCGCACGAGATCCTCAACGAGGACTTCGATCACGCGCTCGAGCGCGTGATCGCCGGCACCCAGTCGCGCCGCGTGCTCAACGACCACGAGAAGGAGGTGGTCGCCTACCACGAGGCGGGCCACGCCCTGGTCGCCGAGCTGCTGCCGGCCGTCGACCGGGTGCACCGCGTCTCGATCGTGCCGCGCGGCCGCGCGCTCGGCTACACGCTCAACCTGCCCGACGAGGACCGCTACCTGAAGACGCGCGAGGAGCTGATCGACTACATGACGATGCTGCTGGGCGGTCGCGCCGCCGAGCAGATCGTGTTCGGCGCCGTCTCGACCGGCGCCTCCGACGACCTGCGGCGCGCCTCCGAGGTCGCCGGGGCGATGATCACCGACTACGCGATGGGCACGACGGTCGCGGTCACCGGCCGTGGCTCGCCGTTGGACGAGCGCGTCTCCGAGCAGACCCTGCGCCTGCGCGACGAGGAGCGCGAGGAGCTGCTGCACTCCGCCCGCGCGGCCGCGATGGGGCTGCTGAACGCGAACCGCGCGACGCTCGACGCGCTGGCCCGCGAGCTGCAGGCCCAGGAGGTGCTCGAGCGTTCCGCGATCGAGCGCATCGTCGCGCACGCAGCCCCGCCGCGCCCGCGCCTCGCCGCGGCCGCGCGGCCCGATCCGCCTGACGCGTAACCCCCGCCGGACGGCCGCGCCCGGCGCGCCGCGTAGAATCACCGCGAGTGTTTGACCGCCTGGACCACCTCGGGATCGCCGTCGAAGCGCTCGACGACGCCGTCGAGCGCTACCGCGACACGCTCGAGATGGATCTCCTGCACCGCGAGGTGCTCGCCGTGGACGGCGTCGAGGCGGCGCTGATGGGCGCCGGCGAGGAGCGGATCGAGCTGCTCGCGGCGCTCGCCCCCGACACGCCGGTCGGGCGCTTCCTCGCACGCCGCGGCCCGGGCGTTCATCACGTCGCCTACCGCGTCGGCGACATCGACGCGACGCTCGCCGCGCTCGCGCAGCGCGACGTCGAGCTGATCGACACCGCGGCGCGGCCCGGGCTGCGCGACTCGCGGGTCGCCTTCGTGCGCCCGCGGTCAACCGGCGGCGTGTTGACCGAGCTCGTCGAGGCGGCGCGCGCATGAGCGCGGCGGAGCGCAACCAGAAGGTCTCGATCGGCTTCGCCGGCGGCCAGCTGCTGGCGGTGCGGGTCGCGCCGGCAGCGCTCAAGGTGCTGACCGAGGCGCTCGGCGGCGACCGCCGCTGGGTCGAGCTCGAGCTGGAGGACGGCTCCGTGCGGATCGATCTCGCGCAGGTCGCCTACGTGCGCGTCGACTCCGACGAGCCGCGCGTCGGCTTCGGCGCCTGACCGCGGCAGCGGCGCGCCGCCCGCCATGCACTCCGCCGACCTTGCCCTGCTGCGCGTCGCGCGCACGGCCGCCCACACGCCGGCGCGCGACCGGGCCGTCGCCGCGTTCTCGATGCTCGGCCAGCATGCGGCGATCTGGCTCGCGTTCGGCGCCGGCGCCGCAACCTTCGCCGCGCCTGACGAGCGGCGCGCCTGGCGTCTTGCCACCGCGACGGTCGCCGGGGCCTACGTCTTCAACACGGCGCTGAAGTTCGCCGTGCGCCGGCCGCGCCCGCAGCTCTCCGACCTGCCGCCGCTGACCGCGACGCCGACGCAGCTCAGCTTTCCCAGCGCGCACGCGACCAGCTCGTTCGCCGCCGCGCGCGTATACTCGGCCGCCGGCGCGCCGGCGCTGCCGCTCTACCTGCTGGCCGGCGGGCTCGCCGCCTCGCGGGTCTATCTCGGGGTCCACTACCCCTCCGACGTGCTCGCCGGCGTGCTGCTCGGCAGCGTGATCGGGGCGCTAGCCGCACCGCAGCCGCACCGATCCGCCGCCGCCACATGAGGATCGGCATCGTCGGCATGCCGAATGCCGGCAAATCCTCGCTCTTCAACGCGCTGACGCGAGCCGGCGCGCAGGCCGCGAACTACCCGTTCACGACGATCGAGCCGAACGTCGCCGTGGTCGCCGTCGCCGACGAGCGGCTCGAGCGCCTCGCCGAGCTGCTGCACGCCAGCGAGGTGGTCCACGACACGATCTACTTTCACGACATCGCGGGCCTCGTCGCCGGCGCCCACAGGGGCGAGGGGCTCGGCAACCGCTTTCTCGCCAACATCCGCGAGACCGACGCGATCGTCCACGTCGTGCGCGCGCACGACGACGCGAACGTCGTGCACCCCGAGGGCCGCGTCGACCCGCTGGCGGACATCGAGACGATCGAGACCGAGCTGATGCTCGCCGACCTCGAGCAGGCCGAGCGCCGCGTCGGCCGTGTGACCCGGATCGCCCGCGGCGGTGACCGCGAGGCGATCGCCGAGCTCGCCTGGCTCGAAAGCGTCGTGGCGGAGCTCGCCGCGGGACGCCCCGCCCGCACCATCCCGGCGCCGTCGGAGGCGGGCGACGGCCCGCGCTCGCTCGGCCTGATCACCGCCAAGCCGGTCCTGTTCGTCGCCAATATCAGCGAGGGCTCCTCCGACGAGGTTCCCGAGGAGATCGCCGCCTACGCGGCGCAGCAGGGCGCGGGCGCCGTCGCGGTCTCGGCGCGGCTGGAGTCTGAGCTCGCCGAGCTCGAGGCGGAGGAGGCGGCCGGCATGCGCACCGAGATGGGGGTCGGCGAGGCCGGCCTGCAGCGCGTCGTCCGCGGCGCCTTCGCGCTGCTCGAGCTGATCGCCTTCTTCACCGTCGGCGAGGCCAAGCCGGCACAGTCCTGGCATCTGCGGCGCGGGCTGACGGCCTGGCACGCCGCGGGCGAGATCCACTCCGACATCCAGCGCGGCTTCGTCCGCGCCGAGGTCGTCGACTGGGCGGAGCTGATCGAGGCCGGCGGCTACGCCGGCGCGCGCGACCGCGGCGTGCTGCGGCTCGAGGGCCGCGACTACGTGATGCGCGACGGCGACGTGATCACCGTCAAGTTCACGCCGTGAGCGTCGCCGGCGCCGCCGTGGTAGGACTCTGGCCATAGCCCAGCACGAGCCGACCCAGCAGGACACGCCGTACCTCGACGCAATCCGCGCCTACGCGGCCCGCAACACGGCACGGCTGCACATCCCCGGGCACAAGGGGGGACCGGGCGCCGACCCCGACCTCGTCGACGTGATCGGGCTGGCTGCGCTGGCGCACGACATCCCCGCGCTCACCTGGGGCATCGACATCGGGCCGTCACCCACGCCGTTCGAGCACGCGCAGCGCCTGGCCGCGGAGGCCTGGGGCGCCGCGCGGGCCTGGTTCCTCGTCAGCGGCGCCTCGCAGGGCAACCTCGCCGCCGGCATCGCGCTCGCCCATTACGGCGACGAGGTGGTGCTTCAGCGCAACGGCCACTCGAGCACGATCGACGCGCTCGTGCTCTCGGGCCTGCGCCCAACCTTCGTCGCGCCCGAGATCGACCCGGAGCTCGGGATCGCCCACGTCATCACGACCGAGACGCTCGACCGCGCGCTCAGCGAGACGCCGCGGGCGGTCGGCGCCTGGATCGTCTCGCCGACCTACTTCGGCTCCGCCGCCGACGTGCGCGGACTGGTGGACGTAGCCCACGGCCACGGCGTGCCGCTGATCGTCGACGAGGCGTGGGGCGCGCACATGGCGTTCCACGAGGACCTGCCCGAACACGCGCTCGCGGCCGGCGCCGACCTCGTCATCTCCAGCACGCACAAGATCGTCGGTAGCCTCGGCCAGTCGGCGATGCTGCACCTCGGCAAGGGCTCGCGGATCGACGCCGACGTCGTCGACCGCACCGTCACGCTGACCGAGTCGACGAGCCCGAGCTCGCTGCTGTTCGCCTCGCTCGATGCGCAGCGGCGCCTTGCCGCGACGCGCGGGCGCGAGCTGATCGCCGAGAGCGCCCGCGTCGCGGACGCCGCGCGCGAGCAGATCCGGGCGATCCCCGGCCTCGACGTGCTCGACGAGCGCTTCATCGGCCGCGCCGGCGTCTTCGCGTACGACCCGCTGCGCCTCGCCGTCGACGTGCGCGGGCTGGCAGTCGACGGCCACCGGCTCGCCACGATGCTGCGCGAGATCGGCGACATCCACCTCGAGCTCGCAGGCGAGAACGTCGTCGTCGGCGTGTTCGGCATGGGCGAGCCGTCGAAGCTGCTCGCCGACCGTTTCGTCGCGGCGCTGCGCATCGCGGCGGAGCACGCCGGGCTCGACGAGGGCGGCAAGGCGGCCACCTTCGCGCCCGCGCCACCGTGGGGCGAGCTGGTGATGACCCCGCGCGAGGCCTTCCTCGGCAACCAGGAGAGCGTGCCCGCCGCGCAGGCGGTCGGACGCGTCGCCGCGGAGTCGCTCGCGACCTACCCGCCCGGCATCCCCAACGTGCTGCCGGGCGAGCGGCTCACGGCCGAGACGCTCGACTACATCCAGCGCACGCTCGAGCTCGGCGGAAGCGTGCGCGGCGCGAGCGACCGGCTGCTGCGCACGGTGCGCGTCGTCGCCGAGCCCGACTGACGCCCGCCTGCCGGCGCGCCCCCGGCCGCAGAGGAGTACGCTACCCGCGCTTCGGTCACCCCTGACAGCCTGGGAGGGTCTCATCGTGCACGCCAAGGTCTTTCGGTCCGCATTCGCTCGCACCGTCCTGGTCGCCGCGCTCGGCGCCGGCGCCGTCTTCGCGAGCACCTCATCGGCCGCGACGTCCGTCGACAAGGCGGCCGCCGCGCTCGTGCCGGCGAACATCAAGGCGAAGGGCACCGTGATCGTCGCCGCCGACGCGAGCTACGCGCCGAACGAGTTCTTCGCCTCCGACGGCAAGACCGTGATCGGCATGGACGCGGACCTCGCGAAGGCGATCTTCCCGCTGCTCGGGCTGAAGGTCAGCGTCGTCAACGCGACGTTCGCGACGATCATCCCGGGCCTGGCGTCCGGGAAGTTCGACATCGGCATGTCGTCGTTCACCGACACCAAGGCGCGCGAGAAGACCGTCAACTTCGTCGACTACTTCGAGGCCGGCACGTCGTTCTTCGAGAAGTCCTCGGGTGGCCCGCGCGTCACGAACCTGGCGAGCATCTGTGGTCTCAAGGTGTCCGTCGAGTCCGGCACCACCGAGCTGGCCGATGCGACCAGCCAGGCGGCGAAGTGCAAGGCGGAGGGCAAGACGCCCGACACCGTCGAGACCTTCAACACGCAATCCGAGGCGAACCTCGCGCTCGCCAGCGGTCGCGCTCAGGTCAGCATGGCCGACTCGCCCGTCGCCGCCTACCAGGTAAAGCAGTCCTCCGGCAACTTCAAGCTCGTCGGCCAGAGCTACGGCGTGGCGCCGTACGGGATCGCCGTGCCCAAGCAGGACGGCACGCTGGACAAGGCGATCCTGGTTGCGCTGAAGGACCTGGTCGCGAACGGCCAGTACGCGACGATCCTGAAGCGGTGGGGCGTGCAGTCGGGCGCGGACACGCACCCGGCTCTCAACGGAGCGACCTCCTGAGCTAGAGCCAGAGGCGGGCAGTGGCCAGCGGGCCGGTCGGCCTACCGCAGCCCGAAGCAGAGGACATCAAAGCCGTCCCGGTGAGACATCCGGGACGGTGGGTCGCGTCGGCGGTCGTGCTGGTGATCGCCGTCGCGGCCGTCAGATCCGTCGTCACGAACCAGCGGTTCGGCTGGGGCCACGTCGGCCACTACCTGTTCACCTCGCAGGTCCTCCACGGCGTGCTCGTGACACTCGAGCTGACCGCGGGAGCGCAGGTTCTGGGAGTCGTGCTCGGCGTGCTGCTCGCCGTGATGCGGCTGTCGGCCAATCCGCTGATCTCCGGCGCGGGCTGGCTCTACGTCTGGTTCTTCCGCGGAACGCCCGTCCTCGCGCAGGTTCTGTTCTGGTACAACATCGCCGCCCTGTACCCGGTGTTTCACCTCGGGATCCCGTTCGGTCCGTCGTTCATCAGCTTCAACGCCAACTCGATCTCGGCTTTCCTGGTCCTCGTGCTCGCCCTTGGGCTCAACGAGGGCGCCTACATGTCCGAGATCGTGCGCGCCGGGATCATCTCGGTCGACGAGGGCCAGAACGAGGCCGCCCTGTCGCTCGGCATGACACGCCTGCAGACGATGCGGCGAATCGTGCTGCCGCAGGCGATGCGGGTCGTCATCCCGCCGACCGGCAACGAGACGATCTCGATGCTGAAGACGACCTCGCTCGCGTTTGCCGTCGGCACGATCGCCGACCTGCTGACCACCGCAAGCCGCATCTACGACAACAACTTCCTCGTCCAACCGCTGCTGATCGTCGCTTCGCTGTGGTACCTCGCGATCACCTCGGTCCTCTACGTCGGGCAGTACTACCTCGAGCGCTATTACGCTCGCGGCTCCTCGCGGGAGCTGCCGCTGACGCCGTGGCAGCGAGTGCGCCGCGGCATCTTCTCCGCGCAGCACGACCAGATCGCAATGGTCCCCGTGGCCTTCGAACGTCACGAAGGGGGGGAGTGAGCCGATGGCCGAGCCGATGGTCAGGGCGGAGAGCGTCCACAAGCGCTTCGGGCGCCTGGAGGTTCTGCGGGGGATCACGCTCGAGGTCGGCCGCGGCGAGGTGATGTGCATCATCGGCCCGTCGGGATCCGGCAAGTCGACCTTCCTGCGCACGATCAACCACCTGGAGAAGATCAACCGCGGGCGCCTGTGGGTCGACGGCTCCCTCGTCGGATACGTCCAGCGCGGCGACCGGCTCCACGAGCTCCACGACAGGGAGGTTGCCCGGTCCCGCGCCGAGATCGGCATGGTCTTCCAGCGCTTCAACCTCTTCCCGCACAAGACCGCGCTGGAGAACGTGATCGAGGCGCCGCGCCTGGTTCGAAACGTGCCCAAGGCGCAGGCGATCCAGGAGGCGACCGATCTGCTGAACCGCGTCGGCCTGTCCGACAAGCGCGACAGCTACCCCTCGCAGCTCTCCGGCGGCCAGCAGCAGCGCGTCGCGATCGCCCGCGCGCTGGCGATGAAGCCGAAGCTGATGCTGTTCGACGAGCCGACCTCGGCGCTCGACCCCGAGCTGGTGGGGGATGTGCTCGACGTGATGCGCGACCTCGCGCGGGACGGCATGACGATGGTCGTCGTGACCCACGAGATGGGCTTCGCCCGCGAGGTCGCGGACAAGCTCGTCTTCATGGACGGCGGCGTGATCGTCGAGGCGGGCGACCCGCGCGAGGTGCTCTCGAACCCGCAGCACGAGCGCACGAGGGCGTTCCTGTCGAAGGTTCTCTAAGGGGCTTCGCCTGCCGGCTCCGCCTGGCTGGTTTCGCCCGCTAGGGCGACGGCTCGCGGTAGAGATACAGCCTGAAGACGTTCGCGCGGTGCTCGGGCACGAGCGCGACCGCCGCTAGCCACGCGGTGCCGGTGACCGGATCGACCGCGACGGCGAGCGGGTTCGAAAAGTAGGTGAAGGCGTAGTCGTCGCCCGGCAGCTGCTGCGCCGGCCCGAACGGCGCGCCGGCGGCGCTCTGCGCGGTGTCGACCTCGTTCTGGCCCGACATCGGTGGCCGCGACGTCCAGGCGATGATCGCGCCGCCGCCCGCAGCAGCCACGAGCGCGCCGAGGCTCGCGGTCTGCGCCGGATTCGAGAGCGTCTGCTCGCTGGAGCCGACGTTGTCGAGGTCCGCGGTGTTGATCCTGAAGAGGCCGCCCGAGTGACCGGTCCACGCCACGATCGGGTCCTCGCCGCTGAACACGACCCCGACCACCGGGGCCGATGCGAGCGCGGCGCTGGCTGGAGCGTTGAGCGCCGCGGTCGCCGGAAAGCTGTCGAGCTGCGTCGGCGGCGCGAAGCTGCCGTCGAGCGGTGCGCTCGCGGCTGCGATCGTCGTGGCCGATGTTGCGGGGCCCGGGCGCCCCGGGTCGGCGTCGTCCTGGGTTTCCCAGACGAGGGCGGCCGTTCCCTGCGCGGAGAGCGCCGCCGCCAGCCAGACCTGCGAGTCGACCGGCGCGATCGGCTGGAGCGGCCCGAGCCGGCCGCCGGCGTCGCGCCAGCGCGCCTCGAGCTCGCCGTTGCGGACCCAGGCCGCGAGCACGTCGCCGGCGTCGTCGACCGCGACCGCCAGCGCGGCCGCGGGCACGAAGCTGTCGCCCTCGGTCAGCGTGCCCGCCGGCGACATCACGACCGGCGCACCGAAGCGGCCGTGCGGCGCTGCGACGCTCAGCACGGCGTTGTCGGGCGTGGCGCCGAGCACCGCGAGCCGTCCGTTGGCCGCGGCCGCCATCACGGCGCCGTCGGCCTCACGGTTGTCCTGCCGGCCGAGCACCTGCGGCTTCGAGCTGGTCGCGCCCGGGCCGAGCTCCTCCGCCGCGAGCGAGAAGCGCGTCGTCGTCGAGGGCTCCGCGCCAACGACGAGTGCCCGCCCGCCGCCGAGCGCGAGCAGATCCCCCTGCGCGAACGGCGACAGCAGCGGCCTCCCGATGTAGCCGGCGCGGCGCGGCGGCTTGGCGCTCGAGAAGGTCGCGAAGCGCGCCTCGTCCGGGTAGTCGTCCCACGCGATCACGCCGCCGCCGCCCGGCGCGACCGAGATGCCGTTGCCGGCGAAGGTGGGATCGTCCCCGGTCGCAAGTGTCCCGGCGAGCGTCCAGCCCGGCGGCGACGCGGCGCGCAGGCTGCCCGCGAGCGCGAGCGCGACGAGCGGGACGCTCGCGCACAGACACCAGCGCAGCGACCGTCGCACGCTCACCCCTCCAGCCGCTTCGCCAGCCCGTTCATCCCCAGCTCGCGCGCGGCCGCCGCGCCGGCGGCCCGGTCGGTCGCTCCGTCCGGCGGGCGCTCCACGGCCACATCCTGGAGCACCGCGATCTCGCGAAACGCGCGCAGCTCCGCGGCCTGTTCGCGCAGCGCCTCGGCGATCCGCGGGCGCAGGTCGCCGGCCGCGGCGAGCACGCCCTCGAGCGTGCCGTGCTCGGTGAGCAGCGCCGCCGCGGTTTTCGCGCCGACGCCGCGCGCGCCCGGCAGCCCGTCGGAGGGGTCCCCGCGCAGTGCGATCAGGTCGGGAATCTGGTCGGGCCGCACGCCTGCGCGCGCCTGCACGCCGGCGGCGTCGATCGTCGCGGGCGGGCCGTCGCGGCGAAGTTCGATCACGCTGGTGTAAACGTCGACCGCCTGGTAGAGGTCGCGGTCACCCGAGCAGATCAGCGTGCGCGCGCCGGCGGCCGACTCGACCCGCGTGTAGGACCACATCAGGTCGTCGGCTTCGAGCGAGTCGTGCGCGGTCACGGTCCAGCCGAGCGCCGCGAGCAGCGCGGGGGCTCGCTCCCACTGCGCGCGCAGCTCCGCCGGCATCGGCTCGCGGTGCGCGTGGTAGGGCGGGTAGAGCGCGACGCGGTAGTCGGCCTCCTCCGCGCCGAGGCAGCATGCGACCGCGCGCGGCGTGCACCAGTCGCTCAGGCTGAGGATCGTGTTGACGGTGCCGAGCAGCGCGCCGACCCGTTCGCCGCCGGCGCCGCGGATCGAGCTGGGCAGGCCGAAGTGGGAGCGATAGAGCAGCCACGGCACGTCGACCGCGAGCAGCGGTTCGCTCACGCCGTCGGTCCGACGGCGCCGCCGGCGCTCGTGCCGGTCGGGCCCGTCGCGGCGCTCGTGCCGGTCGAGCCGGTCGGCCCCGTCGGGCCGGTGTAACTCCGCGGTGCGACCGCGCCGCCGTCGCTCGTGCCGGTCGACCCGGTCGCGTGCGAGGGCCGGCGGCCAAGCGTCGTCGGGCGCGTGCAGGCGCGGTCCCAGCCGGAGGCGACGGTGGCCAGCGAGGAGGAGACGGTGAAGCAGTCCCAGGTACTGGGTAGGCCGAGCGCGCTCGCGAGCGCGACGCCGCTGACGGTGCTCGTGCCGGCGCTGCCGACCAGGGTCGCCGAGACGACGCGTGGCGAGACGCCGCGCGCGGTCACGTCGATCGCTTCGAGGGTGCCGCGCAGCAGGGCGCGCAGCCGGTGGTCGGCCTGGCCGAGCGTCAGCGTGATCGGGCCGAAGCGGTTCGCGTCGTAGGGGTCGAGGACACCGGTCAGGTAGGGCTCGGGCGGCGAGCCGGAGAAGACGTTCTGGACGTCCTCGGTCGCGCCGCCGGAGCTCGCGAAGTAGTAGGTGACGACCGGCTTCCCGGCGTAGCTGACGACCTCGCCCCTGGTCGCCTCGACCGCGGCGTCGGTCGAGGGCGTCTCCGCGTCGTAGCCGCCGTACTCCTGCGAGCGCGTGTCGGCGTAGAGGTCGAAGCCGGCCTGTTGCGGCGGGCTCGCGAACGCGTAGCTGCGAGCGGCGATCGCCTGCGCCTGAAGCTCCGCCGGCGACCAGTACGACGGGCTCTCGTCCGGCACGACCCCGCGCAGGTACGCCTCGAGCCCCAGGTGGTTGATCACCTCGAGGCGTGAGCCGGCGATCACGATGTCAATGCTGCCGCGGTAGCGGCCATTGATAACCCCGCTGGATGCGGCGCCATCGAAGCGGATCGGGATCTCGCTTCTGATCAGCAGCGGCGCCGGGAGGTAGCTCAGCAGGCGGCCGTGCTCGCTCTCGAGCGCGATCTCGTCGTTCGGCGCGAGCGTCGCGATGTAGGTGTGCGCGGCGAGCAGGGGCCGGGTTCCGGCGTGCGTGGCGCCCGAGAAGACGACGCTGCGCAGTCCCGACTGCAGCAGCACGCTGATCCCGCCCTCCGCCGCGAGGTGCCCGACGGTCGTCCCCGTGTAATAGTGAGCGAGGATCTCGCGTGCGCTGTAGCCATGCTCCGCGAGGCCCTCAGCCCCGGTTTGACTCATCCCCACGCCATGTCCGTCACCCGCCCCGTCGATCACGAGCACGGACGCAGCCTGTGCGCCCGACGCCCCAGCCAGCACGGCGACGAGGGCGAGAGTTGTTGCGGCATGACGCCAGCCCACCATTCCCAAGGTAACCCATGATCGAGTCTCAGGTGATAGGCGAAGCACCCAAGGAATTGTTTATTGCAGGCGCCTGGCGGCCCGCCCGGTCGGGCGCGCGGCTCGAGGTCGAGGACCCCGCGACCGGGCTGCCGCTGTGCGAGATCGCCGACGCCGGCGAGGAGGACGCGCTCGCCGCGCTGGCCGCCGCGCACGACGCGCAGGCGGCGTGGGGGGCCCATCCGCCGCGCGAACGCGGTGAGATCCTGCGGCGCGCGTTCGAGCTGATCAACGAGCGCACCGACGAGCTGGCGATGCTGATGAGCCTCGAGATGGGCAAGTCGCTGCTCGAGGCGCGTGGCGAGGTGGCCTACGCGAACGACTTCCTGCGCTGGTTCAGCGAGGAGGCGGTGCGGATCCGCGGCTCCTACTCGGTCAGCCCGAACGGCAAGGCGCGGCTACTGACGATGCGCCAGCCGGTCGGCCCGTGCCTGCTGATCACCCCCTGGAACTTCCCGCTCGCGATGGGCACCCGCAAGATCGGCCCGGCGCTCGCCGCGGGCTGCACGATGGTCGTCAAACCCGCGAAGCAGACGCCCCTGTCGATGCTCGCACTCGGGCAGATTTTTTCTGAGGCCGGCCTACCGGCCGGGGTTCTGAACATCGTCACCACCTCGCACGCCGGCGCGGTGACCGATCCGCTGTTCGACGACCCCCGCCTTCGCAAGCTGTCGTTCACCGGCTCCACCGAGGTGGGTCGGCTGCTCGCGCGCCGGGCGATGGACCGCGTGCTGCGCGTCTCGATGGAGCTCGGCGGCAACGCCGCGCTGCTCGTCTTCGAGGACGCCGACCTCGAGCTCGCGATCGACCAGACGATGATGGCGAAGCTCCGCAACATGGGCGAGGCATGCACCTCCGCGAACCGCCTCTACGTCGCCGCGCCCGTCGCCGACGAGTTCGCCCGCCGCCTCGCCGCCCGCATGGAGCAGCTCCGCCTCGGCCGCGGCGTCGAACCCGACACCGACGTCGGCCCGCTGATCGACGCGACCCAGCGCGACAAGGTGCACGAGCTGGTCACCGACGCGGTGGAGCGCGGCGCGACCGTGCTGACCGGCGGCGGCCCACTCGAAGGCCCCGGCTACTTCTACCGCCCGACCGTCCTCACCCACGTCGCCGACCACAGCCGCGTCCTGACCGAGGAGATCTTCGGCCCGGTCGCCCCGATCGTCCCCTTCGACACCGAGGAGGAGGCGGTCGCCAAGGCCAACGACACCGAGTACGGCCTGATGGGCTACGTCTTCACGTCAGACATCGGCCGCGCCCTGCGCGTCGCCGAAGCCCTCGACACCGGCATGGTCGGCCTCAACCAGGGCGTGCCGTCAAATACGGCCGCGCCGTTCGGCGGGGTGAAGCAATCCGGGTTCGGGCGCGAGGGCGGCGCCGAGGGGATCGAGGAGTATCTGTCGGTCAAGTATGTGGGGATTGGGGTGTAGGGGGATAGTAGATAGCGGGGTCTGGACCTGGACTAGCCGTGACACTGCCGAAGACCAGGCGAGCGGGACCCTGCGGACGCCGTTACGAGCGGAATGCGGCGCCTTGAAGAAAGCTAGCCACGCGCGACCGCGTTACTTTCGGGCGAGTACTATCGCGGCGTTGCCGTACCGCTCCGCCAGAAGGATCTCGACATCTAACGACTCAGCCAGCTCGACCTGGAACTCATCAAGCACGTAGCGATGGTCGTAAGCTAGCGGGAGCTCTTCGACGCGCTGACCGTCGAGCTCGACGTCGGCATAATAGGTCGCGCTGCTCTTGGCGCATTGAAACACGCTCAACTGGTCGTCTTCCCGCACAAACGCTTTGGTGAGATCAACCTCCAAGTCCACCATGGCGATGGGGAGGCAGGAATACGCTAGCGTCTCGTCGCTCCGAAGAAACGAGCCGCTCTCATCGACCTCGTCGACGTCGCAATTAATCTCAATCAGGACAAAGTCGCCCTGATACATTGAGTCCCGTAACGCGTTCATAATCTTGGCCTCGTCGGTGTTGCCGAAGGTGTTTCCCAGAATCGAGAATAGGTTCGGATTGGGTTGGTCCTCGTAAACCGACTTCAAGACGCCAAGGTCGATAAAGTCGCCAATGATGGCCTTAGTCTTAAGGCCGGCGACGTAGTCAAACGCTTGCCGGTGGACGTTCCGCACGCACTCGACGATGAGCGTGTCAGAAATATCGAGCGGGTAATAGGTCAACGAGTCAGGGTGCGCGTCGCTAAGACCCTTGAGCAAGACGCGATCCTTCTCGCCATCGCCGCTCCCCAGGGATATGAGATCGATCGCGCGTGGGCCTGCGCTGTCACTTAGGACTGCATCGACGACCGCGGCGGTCGCGCGCGACAACAGCCGAACGGAGTTGTTCCTGAATCGGTATCGGGGGTTTGACGACATGCGCAACCAATACTCGGCGCCCACCTCGGTCGCGTAGTAAAAGTATCCGGGAATGACCTCGCGTCGGAGCAGTAGACGCCGAATGTCCGCCTTGTAGCCAAACCGTTGACGTGAAAAGTAGAGAGCTGCGTCGGAAAGCCCGGCGACGCGGTCGACGCTCCCGCGCTCGAGAACGGGAGCGTAACGGCGTGGAGCCTGGCGCGGCTGCGGTCCAACCTCTTTGATCTTCTCCTGAATCGACTGCGCCACGGGCGCTAGAACCGCGGAGGCGGGGTTGTCGGCGTCGACAGGCTTGTAGTCGAGGTAGGTAACGCCGGCAAGGTCGCTGGGAAGTGCTAGCGACGCACCCCGTGGAGCAAGTAAGAAGACGCGGTCAGGGCCCAGACGGCCAAGAAAGAGTCCGTACTCCAAAATCACGTTGTCACGTGTGACGTTCTGCTCGGCGCCGCGGGAAACCGTGGTGTCCACGGGCGGCGCAAGAAAGCACGCAAAGTCGTATGTGTCGGTAGCCGCGAGCACACCCTGAAGCGTGCTGCGATTCGGCTCGAAGACGGCCTGGTTCCAAACCCGAACGGATGCGTCCCTTTCGAGCAGGCCCTGTAGTGTGGTCGCAAGGCCTATGGCTTCGCCTGGAGACCCGATGAAGACCTTTGCGGGCGCCATGGGAGTTAGCTTTCGGACGAGGGGCTTATACCGTGATGCCGGCGCAGCCTATCCGGAGTCCGCACTCCACGCGTTCAGAGCTTAAGGCCGGGGCGAGTACTGGACCGGAGGGTCGAGCGTTGGTCCTGGATCGCTCGACCGAGCGCGCCGCGGCTCACTGCGGCGCTGATCCGCCGACGCACGTGCACGGCGGGCCGCTTGTCGACAGGCGGGCGAGTGGGGTCGCGCGTCGGCCCACGCACCAAGGGCATACTAGGCGCCGCACCATTCGCAGCGGAGGACGTTCTCGCCGCGGCCATCTCACGAAGCGCCGAACGGCCAATGAGATCCAACGCGAGGCGGGTACGTAGACGTCTCGCCGGTTCCCGCCCGGGGGTCCCTGACTGGCGGGAACCCGCACACCAGGCCGTTCGAACTCCGCCGCAGCGGGTTGGTGTCACGCGGGAGGAGTCCGGTAGCTTGAACCGAGCGGGCGGTCGCTTTACCCGGCGAAGGGACAGCCCGCGGGGCCCTGTCTCCGTGAGGTGCATCAGCGACCGAACCAGCGTGCTCGCCGGGTCGCGCCGAACTGTTGCTTCTCGAGGGCGTACTCACGAGACGGGTCGTACCGCTGGGCCTCGGGCCCTTCGCCCCGGAGGAAGCTGACCTCGACCTTGCCCACTAGTCCTGCGCCGAACTCGGCGTAACAAATGCCTGATGCTTCGAACGGTGGCGGGGGCTCCGCGTCCGAGACGGCGGCAGCGATTTCGTCGGCGACGACGAGCGCTGCCGATTCCGCGAAGATCCCGGCCTTGGGGACGGTCCGCGGGCCGGTGCAGACATCGCCGAGTGCGTAGACACCGGGAAACCGGGTCCTGAGGTTGTCCTGGTCGACGGGCACCCAGCCGTTGACCAGGAGCCCCGAGCCGGCAAGCACGTTGGGCGCGCGGTGCACCGGGATGCCAACGAAGAGGTCGTAGGGCAAGGTCTCGCCGCTGGCGAGTTGCGCGATTCGCGTGGCGGGATCGATGCCAGTGACGAGGCACTGGGGAAGCTCTTCTATGCCTCGCATGGCCAGTCCGTCGCGGAACATCTGCGAGACCTCTCCGGTCACCGGGACGGGGCGCTGCATCGGAAAGGTCGTCGACATCTGCACCGAGTCGCGGATGCCGCGCTGGGTGAAGTACTCGTGCAGCAGGAAGGACCCTTCGAACGGAGCTGGCGGGCACTTGAACGGTTGCCCGAGGACGGACACGAGCACTCTCCCGCCATCGAAACCGGCCAACGCGTCGCGAAGCCGCTCGGCGCCTGTGAGCGTGTAGTACTCGTGTCCACCAGCCTCTAACCCCGGCGTGGCGGCCATGTCGTAATCGGCGCCGAGCGCCACGACAATGAAGTCAGCGTCGTACGATCCCACGTCGGTGGTCACTCGCCGCGCGGCCGGGTCGATGCCGGTCACCGTCTCCTGGCGGAACTCGACGCCGTTTTTCGCAATGTCGCGGTAGTAGACCTTGATCTCCTCGACCGACTGGCGGCCCAGCATGACCTCGAGCTTGGAGAAGCCAAAGTAGAAGGCGTCGTTACGGTCCAGAAGCGTGACCCGCACGGCGTCCGGGATCGTCTCGGAGAGCCGTGTCGCGAGTTCCAGGCCACCGAAGCCAGCGCCAAGGACCAGGACATGCTTTTTCACGCGCGGCACACTACTTCAGCCCCGACAGATTTCCGCTTCTCAGAAAAGCAGCAACCAACCCGCCGTGGGGGTGCGTTGCCGCTTGGCGCGAACGAGATCCGACGCCAGGCGTTCTGGTCTGCAGCGCGCTGTGCTTTGCGCGAACAGGAGCACTCGGCGACGCGGCGTGACTTTCCTCCTTCGCGCCCCGCGTGTGCTGCCAAGCTGGCGCGTGGCAGGGGATCCTGCGGTACCGTTCGCGACCGCCTGGATGACGCAATCAGCTGGAGCTCGCCGATGATGGATACGACGTGCCACATGTCGATCTCGCTCGATGGCTTCGTCGCCGGGCCCGACCAGAGCCGGGAGAACCCGCTTGGCAAGCGGGGCCGGGAAGTTCATGGCTGGCACCTTGGCGACGAGCGCGCCAACGACGCCGATGAGACGGCGACCGGCTGGCTCATGCGCCCGCGCGGTGCCTACGTGATGGGGCGCAACATGTTCGGGCCGGTTCGCGGCGGTTGGGACGAGGACTGGCGCGGCTGGTGGGGCCCCGAACCGCCCTACCACGCGCCGGTATTCGTGCTCACCCACCACCCCCGCGACCCGATCGAGCTGGAGGGCGGGACAACCTTCCACTTCGTCGAGGGCTTCGACGCGGCCTACGCTCAAGCGTGCGCAACGGCCGGCGAGGGCGGCGTCGATATTGCGGGTGGCGCCTCGACGGTCCGCCAGGCCCTCGCGGCGGGCGTGATCGACGAGCTGATCCTCGACATCGTTCCCGTCCTGCTTGGCTCGGGCGAGCGGATGTTCGACGGCGTCGAGTCCTTCGCGTTCGAGCCCGTCGAGGTGCTGCACTCGCCGCTCGCGACGCATATCCGCTACCGCCGCTCGGGATGAGCCGGAGCCCGGCAGGCCCAGCCGTGTCGCGAGCGATCGGGTTGCGGCACACGTGTTTCGCTGGCGTGACGTGCCTCAAGAAGTCGTCCCGACCGTTCTCGATTGCGGGGAACGCAGAAGCCTGACGACTCCTTTTCGCGCAGCCCGACAACGGGGGTGTGTGGCAGGATCGGCGCTGTGGGCTTGAGAATTCGGCGTGGAGGCCAGGCGGACGCGGGTGCTGCGGCGGACCTGTGGCTGCGGGCACGCGAGTCGGCTCTCGGCGTGATCCCGGCGCCCGTCCATTCCGATGAGGAGGTGCGGTCGTGGTTCACTGCGCACGTTGTGCCCGCACTCGAGCTGTGGGTGGCGGAGTCAGAGGAGCTGGAGTTGCTTGGGCTCCTAGTCCTCGACGGGGACTGGATTGACCAGCTCTACGTGGACCCTGAGTGGACCGGCCGCGGGGTTGGGGGCCGCCTAGTCGAGGTCGCGAAACGTGAGCGACCGCACTCTCTGCGTCTCTGGACGTTCGCCTCGACCGGGCGAGCCCAACGGTTCTACGAACGCCACGGCTTCGTCGAGGTGAACCGCACGAACGGCAGTGAGAACGAGGAGCACGCGCCAGACGTCCAGTACGCCTGGTCTGGGGACTAAGGCTGTCGGAAGTCGCGCTTTGCGACAGCGTGGCTGCGGTCGTGGCTCGAGGCGAGACGGCGCGGCTGGCTGTGTCAGGGTGAGCGATGGACTGGAGAATCTTGGCACGGGGTGGCGGCCGTCGCTGGCAGCGCTCGCAGTGTGACGGGGCGTGATTTTGGCCTCAACCGGAACCCGTATCGAACGACCGGAGTAACGGAGCGCCCCGTGGCTGGCCTGGAGTCAGCCGGGAACGATCACGTGCTTGGCGGTCTTCATTGTGAACGTGACTATCGCGGTGACCGCGGAAGACGCGATGCCGTTGGCGGCCGTGGTGATCGTGAGCTTCGCCCGCATACGTTTGAACCGCCGCAACAGCTCACGTCCTGCGGCGTTCAGCGTCAGTTTGACCGTTTCGGACTGGCCCTCTGGACCCGTGAAGCTCGTCTGCCCCACGAGCACCTTTCGCCAGCGTCCATGGGGTGGCCGAGCGGCTGACACACCGAGAACCGTCTTCCCGTGGGCGGCGAGCTCCTCAACCGTCCGAGCGGTGATCGCTCCCGTGCACTCCTGACCGACGAGCCCACCGCAGGCAAGCTCGACACTCGCAACGTCGCCTTCGAGCGACGGTGAGGCAGCATAGTCAGCATTGGGCGGCTGCACCGGATCGAACGTCACCTCGGCGCCTGTGAAGGCCCCGGCGCTCAGTTGGCCGCCAACAGCGGTGCACTGCGTGATCGACGGGCACGCAACACTGTTGATGATCTGCGCGCCGGCGATCGTAGTCGCGGTCGGAGCGCCCGGCGCGGTCGGGTTAAATGTCACCACAAATCGCTCGCCACCCCACGCTGTGCACTGTGTGGCTGACGGGCACACAACGCTAACGGCGCCGAGACCACCCGTAAAGGCGGCCTCAGTCGAGGGGCCGGGTGCGAGAGGATTGAACGTGATCTCGACCGCGTTGTGACCCGCGCCTCCGACGGCGGTGCACTGCGTGACCAACGGGCACGCAACCCCATCGAGCCCTAGGTCGATGCCAAGCGTGACGGGGGCGGGGCTTCCGGGGGAGGTCGGATCGAAGGTGATCTCCTGACCGTCAGCTCCAGTCCAGCCGACTGCAACGCACTCCGTGACCGAGGGGCAGCTAACGGCGTTGAGATAGCCCGAATCGGGGTTGAACGTGACAGGGGTCGGGTTGCCCGGTGCGGTCGGGTTGAATGTGACCTCCTGCTTTGGCGAGAAGACTCCCCCAGGATCGGGGCCCACCGCGGTGCATTGCGTGGTCGATGGACACGCTAGGTTGGGGAGTGGGACACCGTAATTCACTGGGATCGGGTTGCCCGGCAACGCTGGGTCGAACGTCAGCTCGTGTGCAGACTCGTCGATCGCTGTGCACAGCGTGAGCGACAGGCACGCAATGTCGCCGCCGAACAGATACGGGCCAGTCTCGACCGTGGCCGGGGTCGGACTGCTCGATGAGGCAGGGTTGAACGTGACCTCCTGCACCTCGTTGGGGATGTCGCTTCCGACCGGACTGACGACGGACCCGATCGAGGTGCACTGCGTGACCGACGGGCACGCGACGCTGACAAGACTTCGGACGCCAGCAATCGTCGTCGAACTGAGCGACGGCAGCGCGGCTTGCACAGCCCCCACCGGGAAGCCAAGAAACGCAAGCACACCAGCCAAACACAACAGCCTTCCAAGCGAACGAATCGGCCTGATGCGGGCTGCGCGTGCCGACATGCGACTCCTCCCTCTCTCGGCTAACGAACGGTGCTGCGCTTCGCGTGCCTCCAGATTGCATCACAGCCGGCACGCAGGTCGCCGACGCACGAAGTCCCTGAATCGCTCGTTCCTCCTTCCGCGTGACACCGACACGCTGCGCCAGGGTTGGGTCGGCCGAGTGTGCGGGGTCCCGCCAGTCAAGAGCCTCCGCTTCCTACCCTATCGGGGTGTAGGGGTCGCCCGACCGACTACTTGAACGGCACGGTCACCGGCCCTGGCACCTTGGCAAAGACCGCCATGAAGTCGCGGTCGTCGGGGGTGAGGTAGCGGTCGGGGGACTGCTGGGGCTGGGGCTCGACCATCGTCGGCCCGAGGCCGTTCTTGTGTGAGTAGGTGATCAGTGTGTGCCATTCGGGGTTGATGTCGAACTCCATCCCGCGAACCGCGCCGATGTGCTGAAGGATCTGGGCGAGTGAGATCACCGTCGCCTCCGACGCGACGACGAACATCACGTTGCCGTGGGAGTCGATGCCGACGGCGGTGCGTGGGGTGAAGGTGACGCCGCCCAGGGTAAAGCCCCACTGGATGCTGTTCGGATCGATGTTCAGCTCGGGGTTGGGCTTGCCGTCCCAGAGGATCGGTGTGAGGCTCTGGCGCGCCCAGGCGATATTGGCCGGCGCTTCCGGCCCGCCGCTCCATTTGACGATGTTCACCGTTCCGTTGCGGTAGCCGACGAGCGTCGCGTTGCCATCGATCAGCGGTTCATTGGTGTGGCCGTTGACCGCCGAGCCGTTGTTGGTGTCGACGTGCGTGAAGGCCCCGTTGAAGGTGGCGAGGAGCCGGTAGCGCTGATCGACGGGGACCATCATCGGACCCCGGGCGATCGCGCTCGGTGGCTCATAGCGGCCGGGGTAGTAGGCGAGGTCGGTGCGGGTGTGGTCGATCCACAGGACGTAGGCGACGATCGAGGGGTACTCCGTGCTGGGCCGGTAGGTCGTGACGAGCACCGGCGGCTGGCCGTCGACGGTTGGCCCCGTGCGGCGCCAGACGCCTTCGCCGGGCAGTGGCGTGGCGAACACCGGTTTGATCGGGGGCGGTAGGTAGGTGCTGTGTTTGGCGTGCTTGACGCGAGGCAGTACCGGGCTCAGCCCGACGCTGGGTAGGCGCTTGAGCCCAGGGCCGCCCTTTCGGGGTGTGCTTGCGCTGTAGTGCTCCGCCGTGTCGATGATCCAGTTGCCGAAGGGCACGTCGTCGCGCACCCACTCCGCGGAGCGCTCGGAGAAGGTCTCGCTCGTCGGCTTGAGCATGTAGTTCGCGTAGGAGATCCCGAAGTAGAGAACCACCAGCACCAACGGAGCAAGCGTCCCGAAAAGGATCCGCCTGCGCCGAAGCCGCCGCCGCTCATCGGCACGCCGCACTCTGAGTTCGCGCCGGTCGAGCATCGGTCGTGCGGATGGCTCGCCGCCGCGCGGTGGGCTGCCCGCCGCCCCGTGTGGGTCTCGGATCGCCATGGTGACCGGGCTCCGATCATACGCGCGGAGATGAGCCGCACTGGGGTGGCGGATGAGAATTCGCTCAGGCGATCAGATGAGTTCCATCTCGAAGATCTGCCCCTTCCAGCCGTTCACGTCGAAGGTGTCGGTGGGCGTGAAGCCCTGGCGTTGGTACCAGGCGACGAGGGTTGGGGCCCGGTCCAGCAGTCGACGCAGAGCAGAGCGCGATCAGCCGCGCGGGCCTCGTCGATCGCGACCTCCACGAGCCTTGCCCCGAGTTGCTTGCCGGCGTGGCGGCGCGAGGTGAGCAGCAGGTTGACGTAGAGCTCGGAAACGTCGACCGGCGGGACGTGGCCTGGTCGCTCACCGACGGCGGGCGCACCGACCGGCTCGCCGTCGAGCTCGGCGACCCGCAGCCCACCGCCGCACGCGAACCTCTCGACCCATGCGGGCCCCGTCGGACGGCTCGAGATCGGGCGCTGCCCCCATTGGCCGCCCTGGCCGCGCGCGACGAGCCACGCCACGGCCTCATCGAAAAGAGCGAGCAGCAACGGCTTGTCAGCGACGCTGCCGTGGCGAATCTTGACCGAGCCGTCGTCCGCCGGCACGACCGAACACTCTAGTCACGAGCAGCGCCGCGTCAGCCGTTCGGGCGAACGCTCGTGGCGGTGCGCATGACGAGGGCGAGCACGCCGACGACGGCGGTGGCGAGTGTGAGGTTGGCGGCGATCAGCTGTGCGGTGGTCATCGTGGTGCCTTCCGTTTGAGTTAAGTGGGAATCGCTCGCTTCAGTGTGGTCTCACCGTGTGTGGACGCTGTGAGGAGATGCTGGGAGGCGGCTGAGACGCGCAACCGGCCGGAGGACGCGGAGTTTGCGGCGCAACAGGCTCCCAACCGGATCCGTAGTCCATACTCACCGGCCGGCGTGCTGCTCCGGGCCGCGCATTCGCGGGTGTACGCTGTTGAACCGAGCTTGGAAGCGCGACGGTCGGAACGGCTGGCTGCGCGGCCAACGAAAGGGATCGCCTGATCCCCACCGCCGCCAGCAGCTTCGCCACAACACCCGCCAAGCGCGGCTTCATGCGTCGCATCCCGGTACGCCACCGGGTGATTGCGACCGTGCTCGTGACGCTGGCGGTGTTCGCGGCCGTGGTGGTCGTGCTGGCGGGGCGGCGAAGCCAGTTCAGCACCGCGCTGCTGACGGCGCCGATCTGGCTGCTGGCGCTCGCCGCGCTGCTCCACATCGCGTCGCTCGTCACGCGCAGCGAGGCATGGAACTTCTGCATGCGGGCGGCGGAGGGAAGCACGCCGCGGCGCGTGGTCTTCCGCGCCGCCGGCGTCGGTGCCCTGGCGAGCGTGCTGAGCGCGCAACTCGGCGTCGCGACGCGCATCGGCGCGCTGCGGCGCACGGCGCCGCACACCTGCCCGCGCATTCCAACGCTCGCTGCCGCCGAGGTACCGATCGTCGCGGTCGAAGCGATGCTCGCCGCGGTCTTCATGTTCACGCTCGTGGGCCCGCTCCAGCTGCCTGCGTGGGTCCCGATCCTCGTGATCGCCGCCATGATCGCCGCCCTCGGCGGCCTGCGCCGGCTTGCTCGCCGCCGGCGCTCGGGGCTGTGGCTCGGGCTGGCCGCGCTGCGGGAGCTCCGCGGTCGTGAGCGCCTCGTCGCACTCGTCGTGCTCGGCGTGCTCGCCCAGATCGTGCGGATCCTGCTGGTGCTGCACGCCGTGGGCGTCAATACGTCGGTCTTCAATGCGATCGCCGTGCTGATCATCAGCGTCAGCCTCAGCCCGTTGCCGCTCGGAGCGGGCGTCGGCGCAACGGCGACGGTCCTGATCCTCGGCGCGCACGGCCTCGCGGCCACCGCCGCCGGCGGCGTGCTGCTGACCGTCACCGGCACGGCTGGAGCGCTCTGCTACGCCGGCTGGGCCTGCGGTGATCACGCGCTAGCGCACGTCCGCACCCGCGCCCGCATCGCCGCCTGAGAACGCGAGCGCACACGGGCCCCGACCTGCCCGCGCGAGCTATGGACAAGCGACTCCGGCGCCGCTAAATTTGACGCGTTCGACGGGGGCCTGCGAGGGGTCGCAGGCGGATCGAGGAGTGGGCTAGAAGAGGCTGGACGTGGGGGCTCGACGTATCGGGGTGGGGCTGGCCTTGCTGAGCGCCGTGGCGCTGCTGATGTGGCAGGGCGCGGTGACGGTCTCCGCCGACACGGTGGTGAATCCGTTCGCCGGCAACTGGACCACGTTCTCAGGCACCGGCGAGCTGACCCTCGACGCGCAGACCGCCAGCAAGGGCGAGGCGTCGACGGCGTACTACAGCAACGGGACCGCCGATTGCGGGACCACCACCACCTACTACGCCGGCGACTATCAGGTCTCGAACGACAGCGGCTACATCGCGGGTTGCACCGACGCCGCCGGCACACGCCTGATGGCCTGGTACAGGAGCGCGGCGGGCTCCCAGGAGGGCACGATCGACATCACCGTCTCCGCCGACGACACCTCGTTCACGGGAACCTACGACCAGACCTCCGACCACACCGGCGGCGCCTACGACGGCACCTTCAAGAGCGACTTCTCCGGCAGCGGGCGCAGCGCACCCTCGACGGGCACGACGACGCCCACCACCGCCAACGGACTGCCGTGCCTCGATTGGAACGTCACCGGCTCCTGGAGCGTCACGCAGAGCAACGGCTATCAGCCGACCTGGAACCTCACGCAGAGCGGTGATCACATCACCGGGACCGAGGTGCTCTCGGCCACGGATGAGGCGCGCGGCAACTACGCCGGCACCACCTCGAGTCTCACCGGCACGATCGTCGGCGACACGATGGAGATCATCGTCACCTCGCCGCCCAAGAACAACGGCCCGGCGGTGCGGGGCGAGTTCCTCGGCAACGTCACGACCGGCTCGGGCACGGGCCAGGGAGCGGTGAGCGGACCGGCCGGCGTCCCCGGGTCGCCGCGCGCGGACGGCGTGACCTGGTCGGGCACCGGGCCGGCGCGCTGCGACGGCGGCTGGAAGCTCGGCTTCACCTTCGAGAACGCGAAGGGCCTCTTCGTGGGCCACGGCGAGGCGCAGAGCTGCACCTGGCAGGGTGTCGCGCCGCAGTCCGAATGCATTCCGAGCGGGCCGGCCACGCTCGGCGGGATCGTCGACACGGGCTGCAAGCCAAACGCGCGCTGCGCGCCGCAGATCGACATGCAGGTCATCGCCTGGAAGTTCAGTGTGTCCGACCTGACGCCGAAGCCACCGTTTGCCGCCTGGCGGCAACCGCCGACCCAGCGGACGCTGACGCTGACGGTGCGCGTGTCGGGAACGTCCAGCAGCCTGTGCCGCGTCGGTGACGTGGGGACGGCTGTCGTGACCGACCGCGACCTGCTGAACACGACCACCAACGTGCATGCGTCGGCCTTCGCGCTGGGGGGCTGGAGCAGCCCCTGCGCCAACCAGAGCTTCGATCTCGATGCGCTCACCTCCAGCTTGGCGAGGAGCCCGACCGGGCCGCCGCTTGGGCCCGGGCAGTTCGCGGTTCTCGTCACGATCGCCTGCTCCGACCGCTCGGTGGGGAGCTGGAACCCGGCCACCTGTGGCGGCTGAGCCCAGGCGCCCCGCGGCGCTCGCGCGACGAAGTACAGTCGAGCGCGTCAGCAGCCGCAGCCATCGATCGGAGGGGTAATGCCTAGCTACGTCACCTTGATCAACTGGACGGAACAGGGCGTCAGGAACTTCAGGGAGAGCGTCGATCGCTACGAGGCCGCGGCCGAGGCGCTGGCGAAGGTCGGCGTCACCTTCCGCGACATCTACTGGACGGTGGGCGCCTACGACCTGGTCGGGATCATCGAGGCGGCCGACGAGGAGACCGCCACGGCCGGCCTGCTGGCGGTCTGTGCGCAGGGCGGCATCCGCACGACCACGATGCGCGGCTTCAGCGCCGACGAGATGCGGGGCGTCATCGCGAAGGCGCGCTGAGCGCTCTCGTCGCGGCCGCGAGCACGCGTCGCGCCGGCACTAGACTTGCTGGGCGATGGCGAACATCTTCAGGCGGCGCAACCGCACGCCCGCGGACGCCGCGGCCGCCGCCGAGCCGGCCGAGGCCGGCGACCGTGTTGACCGCGAGTCGCGGCAGGCGAGCGACAACGAGGCCTACCGCCGCGCGTCGGATGAGCGCGCCCGCGACCAGGCGGTCGAGAATGAGGCCTACCGCCGCGCGTCGGATGAGCGCGCCCGCGACCAGGCGGCCGAGAATGAGGCGACCCGTCGCGCCTCCGACGCCCGGGCCCGGGACCAGGCGATCGAGAACGAGGCGTCCCGTCAGGCTTCGGACGAGGGGTCTCGGCGCCAGGCGAGTGAGAACGAGGCACGCCGCCGCCGGCACGACGACCGCCCGGCGGGTTAGGCGGCAGACCGCGGAGCGGGCGGCCTCCGTCCCCTCTCAGCCGACGCTCAGGAAACGCTTGGCTTCAGCAGAGGCTCGTGGGTCACGATCCACCGAGTTGGCCGGTCCACCGCGGCCGGTTCCCGTCACATGAGCGGAAGGACCACCGACGATGCGTTGGCTGCCGAGACGTCCGAGAACCAAGCGCGGGGTGCTCGCGGCAATCGCCGTCGCGCTCGTCGCGGTCGTTCTGGCCGGCGCCGCGGTGATCTACTTCGTGATCTTCCCGACCTCGTCGCCGAAGCCGTTCGCGCTCTCCACCACGACCGTCAGCTCGCCGGTCGGCTCGGCCTCGGCGCTCGCCGGCGACTGGACGATCGGCGCGGGCTCGCAGGCCGGCTACCGGGTGCGTGAGAAGCTCGCGTTCCTGCCGGCGCTGAGCGACGCGGTGGGGCGCACGTCGGCGATCACCGGTGGCGCGACCTTCAGCGATGCGGGCGGCAGGCTCACAGCCACCGCGGCCTCGTTCGTGATCGACGTCGAGACGCTCAAGAGCAACGAGCAGCTGCGCGACGAGCACATCCGGACGATCGGCCTGCAGAGCGCCACCTATCCGAAGGCCACCTTCATCCTCGCGACGCCGCTGATGCTGCCGGCGAACGCGCTCACCGGCGCCGTGGTCGACGTCTCCGTCACGGGCGTCGTGACGATCCACGGGACCGCCAGGCGGCTGACGATTCCGCTGCAGCTGCGTCTCTCGACCTCGCGGATCCAGGCGGTCGGCTCGCTCACGTTCCCGTGGGGCGAGTTCAACATGACCGCCCCGAGCGTCGGCGGCTTCGTCAACGTGACCGACATGGCCACGATGGAGTTCGACCTCGACCTGCGGCGCGCGTAGCGCGCCGGCGGGCGCGCTGCTCAGGCGGCCTGCGCCGAGGCGCCCACGTCGGCGACGTCGGTGTCCGCCAGCTCGACGACGTCGGCCATCGTCGTGCCGCGGCGGCCCTCCGCCTCGAGCAGCAGGCGGAAGTCGTGGGGGCTGGTCGCGGTGTTCATCGCGTCCTCGAACGTCACGCGACCGGCAACGACATGCTCGTAGAGCGCCTGATCGAAGGTCTGCATCCCGTCGTAGCCGCCCTCGGTGATGACGGCCGTCAGATCCGCGGTCTCGTCGGGCCTGACGATCTTGTCGTGGACGCGGCCGGTCATCCGCAGGATCTCGCAGACGGGGACGCGGCCGCCGTCGGCGGCGCGAACCAGGCGCTGCGAGATCACCCCGCGCAGCGTGCTGGCGAGCATCGCGCGAACCTGCTGGTGGTGGTTGGGCGGAAAGAACTCGAGCATCCGGTTGATCGTCTCGGCGGCGTCGAGCGTGTGGATCGTCGAGAGCACGAGGTGCCCGGTCTCGGCGGCTGACATCGCGGTCTGGACGGTCTCCTCGTCGCGCATCTCGCCGATCAGGATCACGTCGGGGTCCTGGCGCAGGACGCGGCGCAGCGCGTCCTTGAACGAGATCGTGTCGACGCCGACCTCGCGCTGGCCGATGATCGAGCGCTGGTCCTGGTGGATGAACTCGATCGGGTCCTCGATCGTGACGATGTTCGCGGCGCGTGTCAGGTTGATGTGGTGGATCATCGCCGCCAGCGTCGTCGACTTGCCCGAGCCGGTCGTGCCGGTGACCAGGATGATGCCGCGCTGCTCGTCCGCCATCCGGGCCACGACCGGCGGCAGCAGGAGCTCGCTGATCGTGCGGATGCGGTGCGGGATCGCCCGCGCAACGAGCGCGACACCGCCGTGTTGGCGGCGCGCGTTGATCCGAAACCGTGCCACGCCGGCGATCTCGCGTGAGACGTCGATCTCGTGGCGCTGCTCGAACTCGTCGAGCCGCAGGCCCTTGCCGAGCATCTCGCGCAGCAGCTCCTCGGTCTCACGGGGCCCGAGCACAGGCCACTCGTCGCCGCGCAGCGGCACGAGCTCGCCATTGACCCGAGCCACCGGGACGGAGCCCGCCTTCAGGTGCAGATCGGAGCCGTCCTGCGCGACGAGCGCGCGGAGCGCCTGGTCGAGATCGATCACACGCCTCTCATCGGCGGGAAAGTCGCTTCGGTTTAACCCTGAGAGATGTGATACGAGACCAGCGCCGCGGCTCGGCGCCGAACCATCGCGAAGCTGCGATCGCGACCCGCGGCGCCGACCCGCCGCCCACGACACGAGTTCGCGGACGCTCGCAGCCTCCCGAAACCCACCGATCAGCCGTCGCCGTCCGGGGCTCGCACCGCCCCGGACCGACGCTTGCTCACTCCGAGGTGGAGGGGGCGATGCCGCGCTCGACGGCCTCGACTTGCAGGTAGGTCGGACCGCTCTTCGAGCAGGCACGGAATGGGAACGGAATCAGGGTCGAGGCCTTCTGGCCGGGCGCGTAGACGCGCAGCCCCGCGGCCGTCACCGGCTTGCAGGTCGCGGCCGGGTAGTTGGCCACGTCGGTGATCTTCACGAGCGCGACCGCCGTCGTGTTCTGCGCGTTCGCGGTCGTGCCGCTGGAGAGCGTGATCGTCGTCGTCTTGTTGACCGGGTTGCGGATCGCCGCGCTGCCGAGCTGGTGCCCGGAGAGGTCGACGCCCGAAACGCCCGGATAGCCGCTCAGCGAGCACGTGTGCCCGGACACGTTGGTGAGCTGCAGCCCGTAGTAGGTGGAGCCCGCGGTGCCGCTGCCGGAGGTGTCCCACCAGACGACGAGACCGGAGGAGGTGCACGCCGGAGTGCCGGCCGCGGCCGCCGGGAGGGCGGTGGCGGCGAGTGTGACGGCTGCCGCGAGCAGGCCTGCGCAGGTCACGGCGACCGCGCTCGTCAGACGCTTGGAATGAGGTGTTGGTAGACGCATGGCGAGCCCCTTCGTTGCTGGGGAGGTGGAATCCTCCCTCACCGATTATGACGCTTGGCCTGCTTTGCGGCGACGATCACCTCCGCTCGCCAGCGCCCGGACGCGCAGTATGCACCGCCGGCCGGACTGTCGGCCGCGCAGGCGCGCGCGATCGAGCACGGGCGCGCGGGCGAGCCCCGCACGCACGGGGCCGTCGCGGTGGGGCGCTACTGTCGCTCGCGCAAGCCATCTTCACCCGCGGACCGCGAGGAGCGACATGAGCGTCGAGCAGCATTTCGGAGTGGCGAAGTTCAACCTGCGCGCGATCAGGCAGGCGGTCGGTCGGGCCGAGGGATTCAACGCCAAGGTCGCGGTCATCATCACCCGCGGCGTCGGCACGATGGCCTGCGCCTATGTCTTCTGCCTGATCGCGCTGCTCAGCCTGCCGGCGATTCTGATCGAGGCCGGCGTGCTCCATCACAGCGACGTGCCCCCGTTCTTCACCAAACCGGGCCTGATCCTGATCGTCGCCTGGATCGCGCAGACCTTCATCCAGCTGGTCCTGCTTTCGATCATCATGGTCGGCCAGAACGTCCAGAGCATCGCCTCGGACGCGCGCTCCCAGCACACCTACGACGACGCCGAGCAGATCAAGACGGGAGTGCTGGCGGCGCTCGACCGCCTCGACGAGCACACCGAGGGCGGCATCAAGACGCTGCTTGACCGCCTCGACCAGATCGCCGCCGCCGTCGGCAAGCCGGTGGCGGGTGCCGGCGCGTAGCGGGAAGGCGACGCGCGCCGCCTTCCCGCGCGCGTGCGGATAGAGTCGAGTCACTGTGAGCGAGCAGGCCGCGAGCGTGTCCTCCCCCCGCGACGGCGGCCCGCTGGCGCGCACCGGGCCGATCTTCGCGGCGCTGATCGGGCTGACGACGCTGGCGATCCTGCTGCAGGCGGTGTTCGCCGGCGAGTTCGTCGACCGTTCGCACACGGGCGGGTGGTTGAGCGCGCACAACGCGAACGCGGTCGTCGTGATCGCGCTCGCCGTGATCACCGCGATCTACGCCGTCGTCGCGCTGCGCAACACCGCGCGTGCGCTCGTGATCGGCTCGATCGTGCTCGCGGTGCTCGTGATCGTGCAGACCGTGATCGGCCACGCGATCACCGACGACAACGACAACGGCCTGCTGGTGATCCACGTTCCGCTGGCGATGCTGGCCTTTGGCCTGACGATCTGGCTGAGCGTCAAGGCGCGCAGCCTTCGCAGGGCCGCCGCCGCGCCGCGCGCCTGACCGCGCAACGCGAGATCCGGGCGACCGGCTCGAGCAGGATCCACGGCTCGGCGTCGAACGTTACGGGTGTGGTCGCATCGGGTCCAAACGGCGCCTCAGCGCGTCGCGTGGGCCGGCCGCTCGCCGCTCAGCACGGGCGCGGCGAGCCCGCCGGCGAGGGGCCGCAAACTGCGGCATTCTCCGGATGTGCGCGGAGCTGCGCGCTCGCCCACGCATACGCGATAGTCTGATGGCGTCTGAGGAGGCAAGGTCAAGCAGTTGAGAGCAGATCGCGAGATTGTGTTCACCAGCACGGCGGCCGGCGGGCCGGCGCACAAGAATCACGCGCCCGCCGCCGCTCATTTGTCCTTCGAGATCCGATCGTTTTCCCGAGCATGATGGAGCGTGCGTTTGACGCCGGTCCCGGGCGGCCTGAGGATCCATCTGGTTCAGAACTCTTCTGTGGAGGTCGCAATGACTGACGGAAAGCGGGCGGCACGACCGTCCAGCCGGGACGGAATCCTGCGGTTCGCCCGGTGGGCGGTCGCGTCTGTGGTGGCCGCGGGAGCGGTTCTCGGCATCATGGTGGCCGGCGCGAACGGCCGCAGCGTTACCGATGGCGCGCTCGCGCACAGCAGCGCTTCGAGCCTCGGCACGGTCCTCTACGGGTCCCTGCCGCCGGCCGGGACCCCGACGAAGGGCGGGACGATCACGCAGGGTCAGCTGACTGGCCAGACACCGACCTACATCTTCCCGATCGCCCCTGGCGCGAACACGTCGACCGGCACGATCTCGATGCTGAGCTCGCTGTACATGCCGCTCTACGCGGGGCCGACCGGCGCGGTGCCGAAGGTCAACGAGGATCTCAGCGCCGCCAACGCGCCGATCTTCAGCGACGGCGACACGGTCGTGACGATCCCGATCAAGCCCGGGCTCAAGTGGTCAAACGGCGCCCCGGTCGACGCCAACGATGTCGTCTTCTGGTTCGACATCCTGTCGGCGGCGATCAAGGAGAGCCCCGCCAACTGGGGTCAGTTCTCCCCGGGTCTGATGCCGCAGAACGTCAAGAGCATCTCGACCAGTGGCAAGTACGACGTCGTCATGCACCTGACGGGGCCCTACAACCCCGGTTTCTTCCTCAACAACAACCTGTCGGACACCAACAACGTGTACCCGCTGCCGAGCACTGCGTGGAACGTCGATTCCGCGGGCGGAGCGCACATCACCAACTGGGAGAACAACCCGGCGGTTGACAAGAAGATCTATGACTACCTGAACAAGCAGGGCGCGTCGGTCGCGACGTTCGCGACCAACCCGCTCTGGAAGGTTGTGGACGGGCCGTTCAAGCTGACCTCGTTCAGCGCGACGAACAGCTCCTACACGCTCGTCCCGAACCCGAGCTACGGTGGCTCGCCGAAGCCGATCATGTCCGAGGTTCAGGTGGAGACCTACACGGGCTACACCTCGGAGCTCGACGCGATGCGCTCCGGCAGCCTCGACGTGGCCGTCGGGATCGACCCCTCGCAGCTGGCCGAGGCGCCGGCACTGAAGTCGCAGGGGATCGACATCTTCGGCGGTCCCGGCTGGGGCTGGTTCGGCGCGATCATCAATTTCAAGGACAAGACGGACGACTTCAACAACGTCATCGCGCAGCTGTACGTCCGCCAGGCGATCAGCTATCTGATCGACCAGCCGGCGATCATCACGGGCGTCTACAAGACGGCGGCGGTGCCGGCGTACACGGAGGTACCGACCGCGCCGTTCTCGCCGTACGCCCCGCTGTCCGCGGGCAAGCCGGCCTTCCCGTACAGCCCGAGCAAGGCGGTTTCAGTCCTCCAAGCTCACGGCTGGAAGGTCGTGCCCAACGGCACGACGACCTGCGTGAAGCCGGGGACCGCGGCGAACGAGTGCGGCGCGAACATCCCCGCGGGGACGCCGATCTCGTTCGTCTGGGCCAACCAGCCCGAGTCCGTCGCGACGACCGGGGCGCTGGAGTCCGAGGTGGTCGCCTCCGAGGCCAAGCAGGCCGCGGGCATCAACATCACCCTGCAGACCAAGTCGTTCAACTTCCTCGTCTCCAACTACAACGATCAGAACCCGGCGGCGTCGAAGTACACGAACGATTGGGGCGTCAACAACTATGGCGGCCTGTTCACCGACTACTACCCGACCGGCGAAGGCGTCTGGAACGTCGGCGGCGGATTCAACCTCGGCGACTTCGACGACCCGATGGCGAACACGCTGATGAACGACTCGGTCCACAGCGGCAACCCGGAGGCGATCAAGGTCGAGGCCGCCTACATGCAGACCCACCTGCCGGTGTGGTTCATGCCTGACGGCGACTACCTGCTGGCGGTCAACACCACGAAGGTCGCGGGCCCGCCCGACGGCTGGACGGCGATGACCCAGCAGCAGTGGTTCCCGCAGTACTGGTATGTGAAGTAGGCACGAGCGGGCGACGAGATCGAAGCGATGGAAACCACCCGCCGGCCGTGGCCTGAAGGCGACCGCGGCCGGCGGGGTGGGCTCGGATGCCGCTGAGCGGTGAAGAACGCGGCGGGCCGCGCGGATGATGGGTTACATCATCCGGCGGCTCGCGACCGCGCTGATCGTCGTCCTGGGGGTGGCGGCGATCATCTTCGCGTTGCTGCACTGGCTGGCGCCCTCGCCGGCCTACGACGTGCTGGGGGCCAAAGCGCAGCCGGCCGCGGTCGCCTCGTGGAACAAGCTGCACGGCTACGACCGCCCGGAGATCGTCCAGTTCTTCAGCTACCTGGGCGACCTGGTGCACCTGAACTTCGGCTACTCCTACAAGCTCTCACAGAGCGTCAGCGCGCTGTTCAAAGAGAACGCCGGCCGCAGCGCGTACCTGACGCTCGCCGCGCTGCTGCTGTCGCTGATCATCGCCGTCCCGCTCGGGATCATGCAGGCGGTCCGTCGCAACACGTTCGGCGACTACACGTTCACGACGCTGAACTTCGTGCTCTACTCGATGCCGTCGTTCTTCCTCGGCCTGATCCTGATCCAGTTCTTGGCGCTCGACTGGGGGGTCTTCCCGCCGACCGTGTCGGACTCGATCACGACCGCGTGGCAGGCGTTCGACCACCCCACGCAGTTGGCGCTGCCGATCGTCACACTCGCCGCGATCAACGTCGCCTCGTTCAGCCGCTACATGCGCTCCTCGGCGCTCGACAACCTCGCCCAGGACTACATCCGCCTGGCGCGCGCCAAGGGCCTGTCGCAGCGCGCGGTGCTGTTCCATCACCTGCTGCGCAACGCCTGCCTGCCGATGATCACGCTGATCGGCCTCTCGATCCCGACGCTGCTGGCCGGGAACCTGCTGACCGAGTACCTCTTCAACTACCCGGGCCTCGGGCTGCTGTTCTACACCGCGCTCGGCAACCTCGACTACAACGTCCTGCTCGCCTACGTGATTCTCGGCGCCATCCTGACGGTGCTCGGCAATCTGATCGCAGACGTCGCGATCAGCATCGCGGACCCGCGGGTGCGCCTTGACTGAGCCTGAGGCCCCGCTGCTCGAGGGGCTCGGCGACGCCGCCGGCATGCCCATCGGCGCCCCCGAGGGCGGCGAGGTCCAGATCATCGCGAGCGGCTGGAATCTCGCGCTGCGCGAGTTCTTTGACAACAAGCTCGCGGTCGTCGGGCTCGTCGTGATCGTCTTCTTCATCCTCTTCTGCTTCATCGGGCCGCTGTTCGACTCGACTAACCAGACGCTGGTCAATCCGCTCAACACCGACCTCGCGCCCGGCGGCCACTACCTGCTCGGCACCGACGAGCACGGTTTCGACGAGTTCGGCCGGATCATGCTGGGCGGGCAGACGGCGCTCGAGATCGGCTTCTTCGCCGCCGCGATCGCGACCGTGCTCGGCACCCTGTGGGGAGCGATCGCCGGGCTCGCCGGCGGCCTCGTGGACGGCATCATGATGCGGATCGTCGACGTCCTGCTGTCGATCCCGCTGCTCTTCCTGGTGTTGGTGCTCGCGACGAAATACAGCGGCACGGTGGTCCGGCTCAGCCTGCTGATCGGTCTGTTCTCGTGGCTGATCCCGGCGCGCCTGGTCCGGGGCGAGGTGCTGACGCTGCGCACGCGCGACTTCGTCTCGGCCTCACGCGTGATGGGTGCGAACCGGCGGCGGATCGTCCTGCGCCACCTGATCCCGAACGCCCTGTCGGTGGTGATCGTCAACGTCACCTTCCAGGTCGCCGACTCGATCCTGATCCTCGCCTACATCGGCTTTCTCGGCTTCGGCCTGCAGTTCCCGTCGACGTCGTGGGGTGACATGCTCGGCGGCGCCCAGAACTACGTCACCGAGGGGTACTGGTGGCTCGTGTATCCGGTCGGCGGCTGTCTTGTCGTGCTCGTGCTCGCGACCAACCTGGTCGGCGACGCGCTTCGCGACGCGTTCGACGTGCGGCTGAGACGCCGCTAGCCTGGAGCCCGATCATGCCCGCCGCGCTCGAGGTCGACAACCTCTCGACCCACATCAAGCTGTCGCGATCGACCGTGCAGGCGGTCGGCAACGTCAGCTTCGGCCTCGACACCCACGAGACGGTCGGCCTGGTCGGCGAGTCGGGCTGCGGCAAGTCGATGCTCGGCCTCTCGATCCTCGGCCTCCTCCCCAACGGCGGTCACATCATCGAGGGCTCGATCAAGCTCGGCGACCGCGAGCTCGTTGGGCTGCCGGACGCCGATCTGCGGCGGCTGCGTGGCAACGAGGTGGCGATGATCTTCCAGGACTCGCTGTCCTCGCTGAACCCGACGAAGTCGATCGGCAAGCAGGTCGCCGAGCCGGTGCGCCTGCACCGTGGAGCCTCGAAGAAGGAGGCGTACGACCGGGCGCTCGAGGTGCTCGAGCTGGTCGGGCTGCCCCAGCCGCGCGAGCGCCTGCGCGACTTCCCCCACCAGCTGTCGGGGGGGCTGCGCCAGCGGGTGATGATCGCGATCGCGCTGGCCTGCGAGCCAAAGGTGCTGCTCGCCGACGAGCCGACGACCGCGCTCGACGTGACGATCCAGGCGCAGATCCTGCGGCTGCTCGACGACCTCCGCGACCGCCTCGGGATGGCGACGCTGCTGATCACCCACGACATGGGGGTCGTCGCCGGGCGGACCTCGCGAATCAACGTCATGTACGCCGGGCGGATCGTCGAGTCGGCCGAGACCCACGAGCTGTTCACGGGCATGCGCCACCCCTACACGCAGTCGCTGCTCGGTTCGATCCCGCGACTCGAGCAGGATGCGACCAAGCCGCTCGTGTCGATCCCGGGGCTCCCGCCCGACCTCACCAACCCGCCCGCGGGCTGCCGCTTCGCGCCGCGCTGCTCGCGCGCGACCGACCAGTGCCGGGCGCAGGAGCCGCCGCTGACCGGCGAGGACCCGAACCACCTGTTCGCCTGCTGGCACCCGGTCGAGGGGCCGATCAACCTCACCTCGCAGATGCGCGTCGTCGCCGAGCGCGCCGCCCACCTCGATGTGAGAGCGCTGAAGCCGCTGCTGCAGATCGAGAACGCGGTCCGCGAGTACCCGGTCACCGCCGGCGTGCTGAAGCGCAAGGTGGCCTCGGTCAAGGCGGTCTCGGACGTGACGCTGACCGTCGGCGAGGGCGAGGCGCTCGGGCTGGTCGGCGAGTCGGGCTGCGGCAAGACGACGCTCGGCAAGCTCGTCGTCGGGATCGAGAAGCCAGACGGCGGCCGGATCATGCTCGCCGGCAAGGAGGTGTTCCGCAACCGCGGACGGGCGCTGCGGCTCGCTCGCCGCGACCTGCAGATGATGTTCCAGGACCCGTACGCGTCGCTTGACCCGCGGATGCGCGTTCAGGCCAGCCTGCGCGAGCCGCTGGTCGTCCAGGGGATCGGCACCGCGCGTGAGCAGGACCAGAAGATGCGGACGATGCTCGACGAGGTCGGGCTGCCGCTGAGCGCGCTCGAGCGCTACCCGCACGAGTTCTCCGGCGGGCAGCGCCAGCGCATCGCCCTGGCGCGCGCGCTGATGCTCGAGCCAAAGGTGGTGGTCGCCGACGAGCCGGTCAGCGCGCTCGACGTCTCGATCCGCTCGCAGGTGCTGAACCTGATGAAGCGCCTGCAGGCCGAGCACGGCATGGCGTCGATCGTGATCTCCCACGACCTCGCGGTCGTCAAGTACCTGGCGGACCGGATCGGCGTGATGTATCTCGGCAAGCTCGTCGAGCTCGGCACCGGCGACGACATCTACCGCCGCGCGGCGCACCCCTACACCGACGCGCTGATCAAGACGATTCCGGTGCCCGATCCGGCTGCCGAGAGCGCGAAGACGGAGATCGCGATCCGCGGCGAGCTGCCGAGCCCGATCACCCCGCCGTCGGGGTGCCGCTTCCGGACGCGCTGCCCCCGGGCCGCATCGATCTGCGCCGAGCAGGAGCCGCCGCTGCGCCAGTTCGGCCCGGGCCACCAGGCCGCCTGCCACTTCCCGCTCCAGGAAGCCGCCCCCGCGTGAGCGCACGCCGCGTCGCGGCGGCCACGCTGCTGGCCGCCTCCCTCGCGCTCGCGACACCGCTGCTCGCGGCCACCACCACGACCGTCGACCTGCCCGCGAAGCTGGCACCCGAGATCGCGCGCGCGAAGACCGGCAGGGTCGCGGTGCTGATCCCCTCGACCATCCGCGCCGACGTCGCCGCCTCGCACCTCTACGCATCCGGCGGCGCCACCGCCCACGGCTACGACATCCAGCTCGCCTACGCGCCGGCCTGCAACGACGCCACCGCGTGCTTCTTCGCCGAGTTCCAGAGCGGTCCGCAGACGCTGCTCGCGGGGACAGCGGTGGCGCTCGCGCACGCGATCACCGGCACCTACGCGCCGATCCGCTGCGGCGCGTCGTGCGGGCCCGCCGCGGTCCAGTGGCGCGAGCGCGGCGTGCTCTACAGCGTGCAGTATGTTCTCGGCGGCAGGGCGAGCATGACCGCGCTCGCCGACTCGGCGATCGACGCCGGAGCACGCTGAAGATGCGCCTCGAGGGCCTCAACCACATCACCGCGATCACCGGCGATGCCCCGCGCAACGTCGACTTCTACACCGGCGTGCTGGGGCTGCGCCTCGTCACCAAGACCGTCAACCAGGACGACCCGACCGTCTACCACCTCTTCTACGCCGACGAGCACGGCAGCGCCGGGGCGGATCTGACCTTCTTCGAGTACCCCGGCGCGGCGCCCGGGCAGCTCGGGCCGGGGTGCGCCTACCGCGTGATCTCGCGGGTCGGCTCGGCGGACTCGCTGGCGTTCTGGGCCGGGCGTCTGGCGCAGCGTGGCGTCGCCTTCGAACGGGATTCTGATTGGGTCCGCTTCGCAGACCCGGAGGGACTCGAGCACGAGCTGCGCGTCGAGGACGTTCCGGACGAGCCGCTGCGCGCCGTTCACCCGGAGATCCCGCCCGAGCACGCGCTGCTCGGCTTCGCCGGCGTGCGCGCGTACAGCCTGCGGGCGGACGCGAGCCGCGAGCTGCTGGTCGACGTGCTCGGCGCGGTCGGCGACGGCGCGACGCTCGAGCTGCGCGGGACAAGCCGCGGCGCGACGATCACCTGGGACCCGCCGCCCGACACCCGTCTCGTCCAGGGCGCCGGGTCGATCCACCACATCGCCTGGGGCACGACCGTCGCCGAGCATCCGCGCTGGCACGAGCACGTGAACGCCTCCGGGGTGCGAAGCACCCCCATAATCGACCGCCACTTCTTCCACTCGATCTACTTCCGCGAACCCGGCGGCGTGCTCTACGAGATCGCCGACGACGGCCCCGGCTTCGCCCACGACGTCCCCGAGTCCGAGCTCGGCCGCCGGGTCGTGCTGCCGCCGTGGCTCGAACCCCGCCGCGCCGAGATCGAGGCCCGCCTGACGCCGCTGCCCGACCCCCGCGCGGGCTGGTCGGCCGCGGCCTGAGCGCTACTCGCCGACGTTTCGCTCGGCCGTCGGCACGCGCTCGAGCCGCTCGTCCGGGATCGGCTCGCCGCTTTCGATAGAGAGGCCGTAGGTGCCCGCGGCGAGGCGAGCCTCGGCGCGTTCGACGGCGGCGAGCTGATCCTGCAGATCCTCGGCGCGGGTCGCGTCGAACTCCTCCTGGTAGAGCGTCTCGGACCCCTCGTCGCCCGGCTCGTCCTCACCCTCGGACTGCGGAGTGAGGTCGGCGAGCAGAGCCTCGATTCGCTCCCGCTCCTGTTGGAGCAGCTGCCGCGCGCGCTCGGGTTCCATGGTCGCGAAGACTAACCTGCCGGCGCCTCCGGGCGGATCACGGCGCGTCCGAGGCCGATGATCTCCATCTCGGTCGCCGGAGCGCAGACCGCGACCGCGTCGGCTTCGCGGCGCAGCGTGCGGCGCAGCAGCACGAAAGCGGCTCCCCCGACCGTCGCCGGCACCCACAGCACGATCGCGCGATAGGCGAGCACGGCGCCCGCCGCGGCGGTCAGCGGCACGTGGTAGAGCACGAGCGCACCGACCAGGCCGGCGTCGATCCCGCCGATCCCGCCCGGGACCGGGATCAGCCCACCCAGCTCGCCGATCAGGTAGCCCATCGCCAGGGGCCCGAGCAGCGGCGCGGGCCCGATCGCGCGGAACGTCGCCCACAGGATCATCACATCGAAGACGAGGTAGGCGAGCAGCCCGGCGATCAGGATCGCGTTGGCCTCGCGCAGCAGCGCGAGCGACTCGCTCACGCCGCCGGCGATCGCGGTGACGCTGGCCCGCAGCGCTCGCACGCGCGCCGAGCCGGTGCGGTGGGGCTGTGCGGTCGCGCGGTCGTCGTGTTTCCCGGCAAAGCGGCCGGCCTGGAGCGCCGCCACGATCGCGGCGGCCGCGACCGCGGCGGGTAGCGCCGTCAGCAGCAGGTCGTGCTCACCCGGCAGCACGCCGATCGCGAGCGCGACGCCGATCACGATCACGCCGACGACGTTCGGGACGCTCGTCAGCAGGAAGAACGAGACCGACCGCCGCGCGATCTCCGGCGCCGGCATCCCCCCACGCCGCAGCGCCCAAGCCCCAAGCGCCAGCCCACCGGCGCCCCCGGTCGGAAACAGCGCATTCGCCGCGAGCTCCGCCATCCCGATCTGCCAGCTCACCAGCCAGCTCATCCGCCGGCAGAAGATCATCCGGAACGCCGCCACATAGCCGAGCTCCGAGAGCAGCTTGAGGGCAACGCCGAGCAGCAGCCAGTAGGGGTTCGCGTGCGAGAGGCGACTTCGCAGGGATCCCAGCCCGGGCAGAAGCACGATGACGGCGACGACCACCGCCAGGACGAGGACCGCGACGAGCAGGCGCGAGCGCAGCCGGCGCCGGCTGAGCTCGGGCGGGACAGCGAGATCGCTGCGGTTGACCTCGGCAGGTGGGGCCTGAGCGGTCATTCGAGCGCATGCTTGCAGGGCGGGGGTGTAAACCGCTGTGGTCGGCGCGCCGCGCGAGGAGCGTCAGGTGGCGATCGGTAGGCGAGAGCGACGCGCCAGCCGGTAGCATCGGGGCCGGTCCGATGGGACCGTCCGCGGTCCGGCTCAGGCCGAGATTGCGTTCGGCGAGATAGCTCAGTTGGTAGAGCACACGACTGAAAATCGTGGTGTCCCCAGTTCGAGTCTGGGTCTCGCCATTTTCTAAGGGTCGCTGCGCATGGGCGGGTCGTGTTCAAGATGAGGGGCCGTGCGAGGACGCGAGGGTCACCGCAGCCGCTCGGATGGCTACCCTACGTGCCGACCCGAGAGGTGTGCGCCGCCGGTGCCGCCACACAGGTGGCTGTGGTGATCCTCGGCTTAGGCGCACGGCTCTTCGACCGGTTGCGCGCTGTCGGTCGGTGCCCGGCCCTAGGTCGGAGTGGTGAGCCGCGCGGTACGATCTCGCTGCGATGCCGGTCCTAGAGCACTCCGGCCGCACCCGGGGCGGTGTGTGTGGGGCAGGCTCGGTTCGGCCGAGGAAAGGCCGCGGCTTGTTGGTGCGGACGCTCGTGTACTTGTCGCTTGGCGGCGCATGTGTGCTGGGTGTCGCGCTCTGCGCTGCGGAATCCGCGGCGTCCGTTAGGAGGTCTCAGCCAAGCGCGAATGCAGGTCTGCGAGGCATCTTCACCCCTCTTACCCCGACGACCAGCAATCCATTGCCAGTTGAATTCGTGCTGACGAAGGCGGTGTTTACCGAGGCCAACGGCCCGGGTTTCATTGCTTACGCGGCCGTCTATGAGCCCGACGCGAGTTCGCCTGGCACCCCAGCTCTCTACAGCTACGCTTGGGTGATCGATGATGTAACCACCGGGACCATCACTTCGCCGCCCGCGTTCCTCAGTGGCCGACAGGGATTCGGCGAGGGAGTGCCGTTGAACGCTGATGGCATCAGGGTGGGAGACTCGCTGAGGGTGACGATAACGGTGACTGCGGTACAGATAGTTGGCAACGCTCGCGTCGACGGCGCGACGGTCGGGGTCGTCACCACCCAGTTCGCGGTTCCACCAACGGTACCGGTGATAACACTCGCGGCGGCATCCAGGCGGCGGGCGCATGCTGAGTACAAGATCAGGGTTCAAGCCCCGTACGACGAGCGCGGAACCATCGAGCTCGAAATAGACGGCCGGCGGGTCAAGGAGACCAGCGGGAGGGCTGCACCGCTGGTCTATGCCTGGGCCCCGACGGCCGTGGAGGAGAAGCTCGTCACAAGGCTCAGCGCCGTTGACCTGACGTTCAACGACGCACGAACGACGGCGCGGGTGCGCTTCAACAAGCACGGCGTGCCACATTTGTTTGTCGTGCCGTCGAGTCCGCTTCCGCGCACTGGGCCCACGGGAGCGACCGGCCCGGCCTAGCCTTCGCTGGCGGCAGGCCATCGCTTCTGGGCGAAAACAGGAGCGAGCCGAAAGGCATCGCGGACGCTCGCAAGTCGTCC
>Ga0181535_10000253_pt1 | contig 82303 bp, 63 predicted proteins | sample PEATcosm2014_Bin_44_FD_119774 | JGI IMG/M metagenome (GOLD analysis project Ga0181535, IMG submission 119774) | Peatland microbial communities from MTU Mesocosm Facility, Houghton, MI, USA - PEATcosm2014_Bin17_30_metaG | ecosystem: Environmental > Terrestrial > Soil > Wetlands > Peat | place... | reverse complement strand
GGCTGCTTTGAATGCTCGTTACGTCAGCCGCGGATGCGCATTCGGCGACTTTGACAATGATGGTGACATCGACATGGTCATCATGAATCAGAACGACATTCCGTCCCTGCTGCGCAATGATGCGCCGCCTTCAAACCATTGGATTAAAGTCCGTCTCATTGGGACCAAGAGCAATCGCAGCGCCATTGGAGCTCGTGTGACTCTCCGCTACGGCGGAAGAGCGCAGGTGCAGGAAGTCATGAGCCAGTCGAGTTATGTGTCCTCAAATGACCCGCGCTTGCATTTTGGTCTTGGTTCGGTAGAGTCTGTCGACATTGAAGTTCGCTGGCCCCTTGGGCTCGTCGAACAACACAAGGCCGTCGGGGTCAATCAGATGGTTACGCTAAAGGAAGCTTCGGGAACGATCGATTCCAAGCCGTTGGTCCCGGCTGCACCCTCTGGCCGCCATACTTGACTCTGCGGATCAGGTCCGCGATGGAACAACTTCGATCAAATGCGCGTTCTTGCTATTCCGCTTCGTCGGCCGACTTCTCCGAACGAAACATAGCGATGGCCTCAATCTCGACCAGCAGCTCGGGCCGGCAGAGGATGGCCTGGATGCCCGTCGACGCAGGCAACGGGTCCAGCCCTTGTTCCTTGAAGAACGCCGTGCGCTCCTCGTTGAATGCCTCGTAGTCACGGTCGATGTCGCGCAGGTAGCAGGTGGTCCGCACTATGTCGTGCCATGTGCAGCCTTCGCTGGCCAGCAATCCCGTGATGTTGGACAGGGTGCGCCGCATCTGGGCGCGGAAATTGCCGTGATGCACACTCACGCCATTCTCGTCGATTGACGCCGTGCCCGATATAAGCAGGATAGTGACGCTGCCGACATCGATTCTCATTCCACGCGAGAAAGAGCTTGGCTTGGCATATGCAAATGCCTCGTTGAGCACGCCGTGATTCGTGATGGCCCGTTTGGCAATCGGCGCGTGCGCAATGGCATCTAACAAATCCCCGAATTCATTCATCGTGATCCGCTATCCTCTTGCCCCTTTTTTGTTGATGCCGAAATTCGTTGCTCAACCTCTTTGCGGTCGTTGCCCATTTGCAGATGCAATGGAAGTCGATAGCCAAGCCATGACTGGGAGCTGGCGCGTTCAATCGAGCGGGGAACGTAACCTCACTTCGTGCTTCGCGCTTGGTTTCGACACAGCAAATCTCTATCAATGAGTATTGTCTACAAAACCCACTTAAATGACAACCTATTGAGAGGCCGCGCGCGCGTCTGCGCAGGGGATCCCGGCTGTAGCCGGCAAGATGCGGTTTCGTCGGCGATCAGTGCTCAAAATGGAGGAGGACGGCAGAATGCGTCCCACGCGGCTTGACGCGGACTTGATCCGCCGAGGCACGTATGATGTACTGCGCCATCATTGCGACGCCAGTTCCATTGGCTAACTCTTCCATGGTGGGCATGCGATCGGAGAGCTCGATCGGCGGTCCATCGTAGTCGATTTCGACGTCAAGATGGAACTCGTCGAATTGGGCAGTGACGGTGAGCAGGTCGGAGCTGAGCTGCAAGTTGCCCGAGTTTGTGACAAATTCGTAAACGGCATCGGCGGCGCGAGAGACTACTACCTGGCGCATTCCCCACGCGGCTCCGTGCTCCTCCATGAACCGATTGATTGTGTCGAGGTTGTTATCGCCGGCGCGGAGTTGTATGGAGCTGGTTTTGTGGAGACCGAGCCTGAACAGCAGGCCCAGCGCGACGGCGATGACTGTGGCCAGCGCCGTCGATGATGCAAAGATAGGCTGCAGGATATCGGGGACGGTCCGGTAGAGTTCGGGGGCTATTTCGACGCTGAGGCCGAATGCGAGTGCGATGCCGACGGCGAAGATGCGGCGGGAGTCGAGCATTCTTGCGGTCATCAACTGGAGTCCGCCGAGCAAGAGGAAGCAGGTGGAGTAGATGAGTTCGGCTCCCATGATGGGAGGAGGCATGATCGCGAAGGTGGCCGCAAGTCCGGGGATGAACGCCAGCGCAATGACGATGAGGCCGGCCGGGAGGGCAATGGCACGGCTTGTGACGCCAGTTGCAAGTTCGAGACCCAAGCAGGATGAGGCGTTATTTTGGGCAACTCCACCGAGCAAACCGGAGAATATAGTGCCGAGTGAATTGGCCATAACGCCGCCACTGGCGGACTTAAGGTCGGTACGTTCCCAATCGCTGTCGTTCATTTTCTGGCACAGGGTGACGTCGCCAACGGTCTTGAGCGTAGCGGCAATGCCTATGATGAGGAATGGGATGAGGAGCGAGGGACGAAAGGTCATTCCGTAGGCAGCGCGGTGCGGCATGCCGATAAAAGGCTGTGTCCACTGGGCCTGAATATCCGCCCAGGAGATCATTCCCATCGGAATGGCAGCGATGTAGCCAACTGCGAGCCCAATGAAGATCGGAAAGAGCTTCAATTTGCCCTTGCTCCAGACGGTGGGAGCGATCATGGCAACAAGCGTGATGAATCCGAGGAGCGCGGCATGCGGCGAGGCGCCGGGATGCGCGAGAGAGCGGCCCAGCAGCTTTGGGCAGCCAATCGCGACAAGCTGGATGCCGACGATGGAGACAATCAGGCCCGTAACATCCGGCGGGAACAGGATTCTGAGAAAGCGGAGGAATCGCGAGAGCCCAGCGGTAAACAGACCGTTGATGGCGGTCATGCCGAAGATGAGCGGAAAACCTCCCATCCTGCCGGCAAGGATCGTGGGCGCCAGATAGGTGAGACTGCAGGTCGCCGGGCACAGGTAACCCGATCCGAGTAGACCTCCGCGTGCTTGCAGAATCGTGGCGACACCGGATGCGAGCATCGAAATCCGGAGTAGATTCTGGGCGTCAATGCGGCTGCCGCCGATGGAGTCGACTGCAACGATGACGTAAATCCAGCCGATCGACATAGCCAGCACTTGCTGGAAGGCTAAGGCAAAGGTCAGCGATGGGGGTGGGACTTCATCGACGTCATAGTCGAGGGCGCCGGGGCGCTTACGCTCGGGAAAACGGGCGTCACCCGAAATGAATCTGAGGCAGGCCCGGATGAGTCGTACGGGCGCTGAGGCAGCCGCATCTGGCTTTGGGCTGTCCGCGGGCTGGCCCGCCGGGGATACCTCGAGATCCGACTTCGGAGGCGGAACGAGGTACTCGTGCCCTAATTCGGATCCCACTCTGCGCACCTTCTTATTTGAATACCCACGGAACAAAGCAGGACCCGGCCTGCCCCGAAAAACAGCAACACGCTGGAACGGCGGAAACAACAATCCTAACTCGATGGAGGAGGGCCAAAGATGAATTTCTTGTGTAAAGTCGAGGCGAAAGGATCCGCCAAGAACGTTCCTTTCTCTCACTTAACCAAGCCACCATCTGCAGTTTGGAGGCCAGGGCCTGAATTTCCGTTTCCGGTTCGCGACGGGTACTGGCGGGCAGCGTTTTTTTGCATTCCTCAAGCCCGTATCGTCACCCTCGGGCGCCGATAGAATTTGGACCTGTCCATCTTGAGAATTTCTTGGGTCTCACAATCGGTCCAGGCGCCTTGCTGGCGGTCAGCGGCCAATTCGGAAATCTCGCACCGTCGAAAGGTAGAGATCTTCAAGCATATCCGTCACCCGTTCCCATGTGAAATGAGTATGCACCCTGGAGCGCGCTGCAAGGCCAAGCGACGCGATCATATTAGGCGATTGGACAACGGTGCTCAATTGAGAGATGAGATCTTCGATATCGAAGTTCCTGAAAGTGATCCCACTATCGCCCAAAACTTCCAGATTCGAAGGAATGTCGCTGGCTAGACAGCAGTTGCCAAAGCTCATGGCATCGAGCAGCGAAAGCGACATTCCTTCGATCTCAGACGCCTGCACATAGGCGCCGGCGTTCGAATAAAGCTCGTCCAGGAGGGAGGCCTCCACATGCCCCAGGAACAGAATGCGACAATCTCCAGCGGCCAGTTGCCGCAACTTCTGCACGTAACCCATGTCTCCGCCATCGGCACCCGCGATTACGAGCTTCCAGTCGCATTTCACTTTTTGGAAAGCGGGAATCAGGTAGTGAAGTCCCTTTTCCTTCACCAGCCGCGCAGCGGTCATGAAGTACTTTCGTGGCTGAATGCCAATCTCAGCAAAATGCACAGGATCAACGGGCGGTTTAACTTCAGTGCCTGCGGGAATAAAAGATACGGGGACCTGATAGCGTGCGCGATAAAAAACGGACTGTGATTGAGACACGGCCGTTACGACCCGAGCGTTCAGAAAGGAGATTTTCTCCATGATCCGCAAAGTGGCTTTTGCTGTGGCTCCCCACCTGCTGCGCTGCCACTCGATACCATGCATCTGGAGAATGCACGGCACCCTGCGCAAGCGAAGCAAAGGCGCCATTGCACCGGCGGCGACACTGTGCAGGTGGAAGACGTCAGGACGCTCTTTGGCGGCTAGCGCCCACGCGCTGGCGAAAAGAGCCCCGGCCGTCTTCTCTGCCCAATACGGCCTGACTTGAGGCATCCAACGTATTTCAACTCCCTCCCATGTCGGGGAACTGGGTCCGGCACCATGAGTAGAGTAAACAACGACACGATGGCCTCGCGAAACGAGGCGCCGGCCAACTTCGCACGTCAATTTCTCAATACCACCGCCTCCTTGAAGGAGGTCTTTTGCAATCAGGAACGAGATGTGCATTTGGCGCTATCGGCTCCGACCGACTGACCGGCGAGGTGAGGATCGCCGAAGACTCCGCACAACATTCCGCCGATCATACATCAGCGTACTGAGAGACAGCTTCTTTCGGAGCCTGGCGTGCCGCGCGAATATTGACCAGCTGCATGGTCTGCTTAGCCGAAAGATCGTCGACGCCGAACAAGGAATGAGGATGCTGTTGGGCCTGAGGCGGAGTCTCAATTTCCCGCCCCATCCACTTGTGTGCGACCACCCACTTCAGCGGTTTTACGGGGTGCTTCTTGATCTCTTGGCCGACAGATCCCATCATCCAGCATTGCTTGGGACAGTTGCGCACGACCTCTCGAACCTTCTCGGCGGCTTCGGAGTACCAGATCTCGTCCCAGGACTGATGGCGCAGATTACCAAACGGCATCGGTCGGTCCATTCCGTTGCAGGGTAGAACATCGCCGTTGGGTTCAAGGAAAAACGCGTCGTGTGCCATACGGCACGGCAGCAGCCTCTCATTGCCCTGCAGATAATTGATCAATCCATAGTTGAAGTATGCCCGGAACCAATCCTTCGGCCGCTTGGATTGCAGCAAATCCACGGATAGTTCCTTCAGCGCCGCAATCGCATCTTGAGATGAATCAAGACGGTTGTCCTGCTTGTGAAAATAAAAAGAGTTGTGCAGTGCCGCGGTGGCAAACTCTACATCCATCATCTTGGCCAGTTGATAAAGCTCCTGGACATCCTTGGCATTGGCGTCCTGGATCGTCAGGCCGAAACCGATGTCGGTGATGCCCATGCGATGCAGCGTTGTCAGAATACGAATGGCGTTGTCGAATCCCTTGGGCATGCCTCGAATCCCGTCATTTGCGTCCGACAGGCCCTCGATGCTGATGCGAATGCCAATGCTATTGCCATGCTTCTCGAACAAACGCAGCGTGCGTTTCACAAACCAGCCGTTGCTGCTGATGACGATGCGGCGGGCCTTCTTCTTGAGCACGGTAACGATGTCATCGAGATCGCTGCGCAGAAATGCCTCTCCCCCGGTCAGATTGAGCGCGTCCATCTGCGGTAGCTTCTCGTAAACTTCGACCCCAACCTCTTCCTCAGGACGGGTGGGAAAACGCCATATGTTGCACATGTTGCATTTTGCGTTGCAACGATAGGTGGTGATGATGCTGCCAAAATGCAAGCGCCGTTCGCCGGTATACTTGACTTTCGCCGCCATTCAGCGACCTCCGCTTATATATCGAACGCACTTATTGTGAAGAGGCTAACGAACCGCAGACATTCCGGTAGATCTCGAGCATATCGGTCAATCGCTTCTCTTGCGCAAAGGCCTGCTGGATGAGGGAACGGCCCCGTTTACCCATCATAACAAGTTCGTCTTTATTCGCCCACATAGAGCGCATTGCCGTAGCCAGTTCCTCGACGTTCCCTGGGGTGAACAAGCGTCCCGATTCCCCGTCACGAACGAGCTCCGGATTGCCGCCAATCCGGGATGCAAGAACCGGCTTACCATAAGCGAAGGATTCCAGCACGGACATCGAGGCGTTCTCGTACTGCTCGGAGGGAAGCACGGTGAAGGCTGCATGCCGATAGAGTTCGGCCAACTGATCGCCGCCGCAGTGGCCTTCCATCTGAACAGGGATTTGTCTTTCGGCGATATGCGCGCGAAGAGTGGGCTCAAGGGGGCCGGTACCAGCAATACGCAGGGGAATCTTTGTGCGTTCGACAGCTTTGAGCAAGGTAAGGATGCCTTTTTCCGGCGAGAGCCTGCCCGCGAAGAGTACGTACTCGCCTGGCTGGAAGCAGGGTTCATACTGCGCGGGATGCAGGGCGTTGGGATGATAGACAGCGCGCTCGGCAGGAATGCCCGCGTCAATCAGAGCCTGCTGCATGAAGCGGCTCGGACAAAGAAACCGTGCCACCACGTCGTATTTGCCGGCAGCACGATTGAAGAACGCCTCACTCGCATACACCAGCGAGCCAGCCCTGCTTTGCTTGTGACACTTCCAGCGCACACAGCGCCAATAGCCGCCGTCTTTACAGAGCATGCATGGCTGCCCTTGACGCAGACCAAGGTAGGCTGGACAAACCAGCTTGAGATCGTGCACCGAAAGAACAGTCGGAATTTTCCGCAGTTTTGCCTGATCGAGAACCGCAGTCGTCAGTCGTCCGTAGATGTTATGGCAGTGGATCAGGTCTGGGCGGAAGTCATCGAGAAAAGCTGCAAAGGCACGCCCGACCGTCGGTGAATAGACGATGTTGAACGCCGCTTTGAACGCGCCAACTCGGCTGGTCTGCGCATAGTCAGTTACCGGCGGGAAAAAGCCAGACGAAGCAGCGGGAAAGTTCCTCTCGTCCTGCGGCGCGAAGGGAAGGACCTCATGACCAGCCGCAATCAGCGCTTCGCGGTCGCCGTACAACACGCGCTCGCTCCCACCACGCAGGTAGTAGTAATTGTTGACCAGTGCAATTCTCATCGAATCCGGATCAGTACGGTTTTCGTGTCTCAGGTCCCTGAATTTTACGCTAGTCCCACCGAGTGCAGGGACTCGGGTTTTGACAACGAAGATTTCAACTCTTCGATCGCATCAAGTGCTTGGTTTGCGGGTAAGAACCCTCCCTATAGCGTTTCCACCTTGCTCCGATGATGATTCCGGGCAGAAAAGACAAATAGAAAAGGAAGCTGTTGCCAGGCAGGGAAACCTCCGGCGGGGCTAATTTATATCCGGCGTAATGTGCGATCGCAACGTAGGCAACCATGTATCTGAGACGAATTCCCATCCGGACACGGCGCTTCAGGTAGCAGGCGTAATACGCAGCTGCTAGTTCTGGATTCTGAAGTCCCCTCTTACGCCAGTTGACCGCGATCCCCGTTTCATAGAAATTCTTAACCAGCACCGGAGTGTTGATGTAACGTGTGCGGTACCTCTCTGCGATTCTCATTAGAAAAATTGTGTCTGCACCAAAACCGCCTTTTGTCCTCGTCTCCAGAAACCGGAAGTGATCGCTTCTAAGAACTTTTCCCTTGGTGAATTCGCACTTGTCTCCCCATATCTTCCGGTTGATCCGGCAATCGAAGTGGTCGGAGATCATGCGGTCGCCGGGAAACTCCCTGCCCCATACCTTGCCTGACGGATCAACAGCCAAGTAGGCAAGCCCCGCGACAGACTCACTGGCAGCTATCCCGGAAAAGTCATCTGCAATCAGGCTGAAAACCTTGGGCAGAAAATAATCGTCATCGTCAATGACGGCGACCAGATCGCCAGTCGCCAAGTCGAGGCCAACATTGACTGTCTGGTCCTTCCCGCCGTTCTCCTTCCGAACAAACCGGATTTCAAATGTTGCCGATTCTCTGAAGTCACGCACAGCTTCCTCTGTATTGTCGGTGCCTCCATCGTCGACGACGATCCATTCGATGTCTCGATAGGCCTGCGCCTCGAGGCTCTGGAAGAGGCGTCTTAACAGGTCGCGCCGGTTGTATGTTGGGGTGACAATCGTAATCTTCATCATTTACTTTCCGGAAGGACTGGACCCAATCTTACGGACTCGCATTTGCAAACGAGTTTATTGCGCTCTCCGCTATTCGATCTCTGCCGGGCGAGCCCTCGCGGCCATTCCAAGTGGAACAGCAATGAGGGCGGCGAAAAAGGAAGTTTCAGTGTTGTAGGCGAACAGGTCAAATATCGTTACGCACAGCGCGGCAGCCAATGCAGCGCAGAAAACCGGAGCCAATTGCGGGCAGTCTCGAATAACCCATCGCATGCTTCTAACCAACGCCCATCCCACCATCCCAAATGCGACCATTCCGATTATGCCGAACTCATGGATCATCATTAGCCAATCATCATGTGCCGGGGACGATGAAAACCACAGAGTAGCTAATGTCTCATAGACTGAGTGGGGTCCGAAGCCTATGACTTTCGTGATCAGGTTGGCATTGAGCCAATGGAGTGCAATGATCGTCCAAAACACCGCACGACCAGATCCGGCCTGATTTGGGTCTTCAATGTCGCTCCATCGCTCGGCTATCGAGCCCGCACGCAACCACGCCGTCACTCCGATTGCGATGGCTACGACCGCCGCAATCTTGGCAACACGTTTGATCCCGCCGGTTGCGCGGTGAATCCGAGCGAATGTAACGCCGTAAGCCAACGCGGCAAGAATAAGTGCGATAAAGGCGCCACGCTTCATAGTGAGCACAATGGTCATCAGGCCCAACAGGGCGACCGGCCCCGCGAACGGGACTTCGGTATCGAGCAACTGCATCAGAGTGAACCATAAGATTGGATAGGCGGAATTCGTAATCGCGTCGGCCGGGTTCAGACCAGGACCAAGTGGATTGCCAAGCCAAATCCCCGCGAGTCCATAGAGCGCGTCTCTTAGCACTTGCAGAAAGTTCATCAGCATGCCAGCGATTGCCACTTGTCTCGGAGTCAAATGCCCGTCTACGACCAGGTTGTAGGCGGCCCACATGACCAACACCCAATATGCATAGTAGGACATGTATAGAACAACCTGACTCTCGAAGTTGCCGTGGAAAAGGAATCGAAGCGTCAGGATCCCCAGCCACAAGAATTGAAATCTTGCGACATTGAGCCGTGATGTCCGTTTGAGATGAAGCGCAGTGTATGCGACGAGCTGTAACACGAACGCAGCGCGGATGACGTGGGGCCAAAATCGCATCGAGTAGTCGTTAACCTGGTAGTGGAACCACCAGTCCATCACGTAAACGCCCGTAAGCTGAATCAGGAACAGGGCCCCAACGGTAGGCACGACTACAGCGCGCTTTAAGCTCCGATTTAAGATCGCAATGTCCCGAGTCGACAGTTTATTTCTCCTGGGTCCAAGCCGACTGATCTTCAACCGCCGCTTCGTCGACACGGCCCGCGGCAGAATTCGGACCCAACAATCGAATCGCCCATAGGACCCTCACCGCTCGCGTAATAATCTCCGCGCCCATCGCCCCAACAATGCCTCCTGCGAAGATCAACGGCGGTGCGGAGAGCAAGGATGCCAATGTTCCTGCGCCATTCATTGTCACGTTACCCTTCGTCTTCCCTGCCCCTGTAAGGACCGCCCCGAATACCGTCATCGGAACCGTGATCATAAATACGATGACGCCAATCCGCAGTGCCAGCGTCTGAGTCACGTAAACCGAGGATCGTCCATAGAATAAAGTCAGAGCCAGCTGAGGCCAAAGAGCCACCGCAAGGAACAGCGGAGCAAGAATCAATTCCAACTGCACCACGTATCTCATCCCGAATGCAAGCAGCGTCTTTCTGGTGCGATTGTCCTTCGCCACGAGAAATGCCGCAGTTGCAGGCATGACCATCGCGGGTATGCTGTTGATGACTGGACTTGTGAGTCCCCAAACATTGATCACCGCCTGAAATCTGGCGGCGGCTTCTCTGCCGTGAAACCAGCTCAGCAGCCAGGGGAATAAAGGGCCCTGTCCAGCCGTCATGAGCGACACGATAGCCAGCCACTTACCCAGTGCCCAGAATTGAACTCCACAATCACGAATCTCGGCCCAGCTGGTTCGGGTGAGCCGGACCTGCCAGGATTGCAAGGCGGCCGCGATGAGAGAGGTGGCAGCCATCAGAACGAATGCCTCGTCGAGCGTCACGTGCTTGCGAATGACCAGAAGGCTCACCAGCAGAGCTTGGCCAAGGAAGCTGATGGCGTCGCCCCAGATTGCATCCCTGTAGCGAAAGGCCGAAAGTAGGGCGCGTCGAGGGGTCTCCTGGAGCTGCCAGGACAGAACATAGATCAACGCGAATATCCCCGTGATCACTCTGTGCAGTGATACCGCGGCCGGCAAAACAACGAGCGCAGTTACTGGCAGCAACGCTAAGGTGAAAACCAGGGCGACGGTCAGATAGGATCTGGTCCGGCCTACGGACCCTGAGGCTCCCAGGACAACGAGCGGAGAAACGATCAGGTTGCCTTGGAAGCCAAGGACAACCAGGCATGCGGAATTGAGGAGCACGAAAGTTCCGAACTCAGCCGGAGCCAGGCTCCGAGCCAGGAGCAAGGACGTAACGAAGTTGCCTGCACTTGCGATCCCCTGGTCTGCAATTGCCCAGAATGAGCCGCTTTTCATGAGTCGCTGCAATGCAGAATTCGCCAAGCTGGCACTCAACAGTCTGGAGCCGAAGCATCTACGCTTTTGCTCAGGAAGTCTTTCGTCTCTGAAGCGAGAGTTCTTTGCGGAAATGCTCGAGTTTCAACGCGGCTTCCGGGTCGCTCTTCATGCGCTGAATGCGCGCTTGCGAGAGCGCAATGAAGATGCCAACAAGAAACCCCGCAGCGGTCGCACCAATGATGATGAACCTGCGTTTTGGAAACGACCTCTTGTCGGGCGGGATGGCGGGATCGACTACCTGGATCAATGCGCCCTCTTTCGCTTCGTCGAGCTTGGCAACCTCGAATTGCCGGGCGAGGATTTCGAAGATGGTCTCGTAGTACTTGACGTCGCGCAGCTTGCGAACGTATTCCATGCCCGCCTCGGTCATCTGACCCTTAGGAACAATGATTCCGTCGGGGTTGTCGCTGCTGGCTCCCAGTTTGGCCAACTGCGCGCGCAGGCCATCCAGTTCCTGCTGGGCTTCGACCAGTTGCGCATTTTCGCCCGTAGCATAGGTTTGCATGCCTTGTATCTGAACCTGCTTGGCCGTGATCTGGGCCCGCAATGCGGCGGCCGATTCAATCAGCGCACGTGCCTGGCTGTCGAGTTCGATCAGTCCCGTCTTTTGTTCGGTCTCTTTCAGAGCTTCTTCAGCGTCGCCCAGGTTTTGATTCGCTTGCTGGAGTTGCTGCTCGAAGAACAACCTGCGCTGCCCGGACTCAGTAATTGCGAGGTGTTGAGACAGATTGCGGAACTGATCCACATACCCGTTGGCAAGTTCGGCGGCGCGTTGCGGATCGCGGTCTTCGACAGAAATGTGGATCAGACCGTCCTTGGTGCCGATCTCCACGGTTGAACTGTGTTCAAACTTCTTGCGCGCATCGGAGAGATACCGCTCGTGATATTCCTGCATGAGCCCAAAATGCTGCAGCATCGCATCTTCCACCGCACGGCTTCTCAGCATAGTAACGTACATTTCGTTAGGGTTCCTTAGCAGACCGCTGCCAGTGGCCAATGCCGCCACACCGCCTGTCGAACCGAGCTGAGAGGACAATAGGTTGTTCAACGAGGCGTTCTGCTGAGGCGGCAGTATGATCACCGTTGCCGTGTAACTGGGGGGTAGAACCAGAGAGACGATGATCGATAGGATTGCGAATCCGCCGGTAACCCAGAAGATGGTGCGCTTCCGCTCCGCGAGCACGATGAGAAGATCAAGCAGCGAGATTTCTTCCTCTTCCTTTCTAACCCACCGGCCTGCGGGAGGTGCGGGCAGAGGCGCATTGTGCTCTTCGACAGTGGAAACTTGGGTATCCGTGGCCATTTGTTCCTGCCCCACGATCAAATCTGAGCGCGAACTCATCTGCATTTTACAAGAGACTCGTCAGTGCACTGATTAGCGAATGACGTTCAATGCCGCCGCGCCCAAGGCAAATTGAGAGAACATCTGTGACCAGTTCAGTACGCCGTATAGAGAAAACTGCTTCGGGAGCTTTTCTGGAATCACGATCGTATCGCCGGGATAGATACGCAGATCGCTGAGATCATTCTCCCACGGTCCCTTGCTCATGTCTCGGCTCGCTACCTCGCCGTCGGCCCGGATGATGAATTCGCGCTTGCGGTCCGCATCCCTGTTAGGGCCCCCAGCCAACCGCAAATACGTTCCCGCTCGCATGCGCGGCGCGAACAAAAACGAGTTCTGATCGTAGACTGCACCGATTACATTGACAGTGGCTGGGATGTGCGGGATCACAAGGCAGTCGCCATCTTCCAAAGCGATGTCAGGAAGACTGTCGATGCCGCTGCTGCCGGGCTGCAATTTCAAGACGATCCGCCCTGTAGCGCGAATTTGTTGCAGGCTGGCCAAAAGGCTCTGTTCGCCATTTTGCACCGCAGCGCTGCTGGCCAAACCCTCCGATGAGGCCGCGGCCGGCGAAGACGCGAGCATCACCGCATTCCTTTGAATCTCCACGGATAGGCTCCGCACATACTCGTCGATTCCGGCCTGTTGCACGGCGCGAGTCGATAAGCGCGTGAATTCCGATCCATAGAGGTAGGCATTCGGTGTCATCCCTCCCGCGCGTTCGACAAGATGGCGCAATGTCTCGCCGGGCTGTGCAGAATAGACGCCAGCGTGCACGAATTCGCCCTCGAGCCGGATGAGCTTCGTTTGCTCCGCCACGGGAATGCGGATGTCAGCCACGGAAAAAACGGAGACTACGTCTCCCGGCTGCAGTTCCAAGTCTTGTGAAGCATCGTGTTGCAGAACGAGTTTGCCCAGGTCAAATGGGATCAACTCGGTCTTCAAGGTTTCCCGATCAAGACGGTCAATCACCGCATAATCCCAGTCGATCTCGGGGGTCGGCAACTGCACTTGAGTCTGCTGCGCAGAAGGAGCTGCCGGACTGGAGCCGGCGACCTCAGCGGCTGCCAGCGGAGTCATCCCGGCGCGTTCCTGCCCGGCCGCTGTGGGATTCAGTCCGTTCACCTCTTGCTGCTGCATGGGTCGGGGCAGGGTTACGGGTTGGTCTCCCGAGGGCTGGCGCTCATCAGCGAATCCTGGCACCGGCTCAAGTTCTGGCGCGGGAAGTCCCAACTGCGCCCGCCGCCACCAATAATTCCGCGTAAGCAGCGACTCCTTATCCGGGATCAGATCGCTAATCCGCATGCCTTCGTGCCAGGCAAAACGGCCCGGATTCGCGGTGTTTCCTCTGAGAGTGACAGTCCTCTCGTATTTGGGCACGATTGAGTACACGCGGATTGCATCACCGTCGGCCATTGGCGTCGCCAAACCTGACGAATCGTAGGCCACCTCCATGGCCTGCCGGTCGAGATGGTTGTCGATACGCTCAATTGAGATGCGCGCTTCGGCCGCGACTGCCGATACGCCGCCGGCATCGAGCAGAACAGAAGCAAGCGATTCCTGCGGTCGCAATTCATAAATGGCGGGATTGCGCACGCTGCCGATGACTGCGACCTGTGGACCCACCGTGGGGATGAAGATGACGTCGCCGGACAACAGCATGGCGTCTTTAGACTTGTCACCCCTGATCAGCAGATCGTAGAGGTCGAAAGAGGTTACGACCGCGCCTCCGCGGCGCAATTCGATGGTGCGCATCGAACCCTCGATCGAAGGACCGCCGCTCGCGAATACTGCGTCAGCCAGCGTGCTCAAAGAACTGACTGTGTAAACGCCTGGCCGTCGCGCCTCTCCAGAAACGTACACCTGAATTGCGCGTGTCTGGCCCATATCTACCGAGAGATCGAAGTTGTGGTAAACCCGGCTCACCGCTTCGCGTAGATGCTCATCCAACTCTGAGAGTTTCAGGCCCGCAACATGTACCTGTCCCACCTGGGGCAGGTAGATCTCACCAGAGCGGTCCACGCGAACATTCGCGGGCAGGCTCACCTGGCCCCAGATGCGAATTCGCAATTCGTCACCAGGCCCGACCACATAATCGGGCGGCACCGGCGCCATGTCGATCGGCGCAAATGTCGAAGGGATGCTGCGGAACTGGTTGGCACCGTAGATGGGCAGAATCAGGCCTGTGGTGGAGGCCATGAATTTCTGGAACTCAGTCAAGGGTTCAGGCGGAAGCGGTACGGAATTCGCGGTCGCTTGCCTGGAAAACTGCTCAATATCCGCGTAATTCGATGGAAGATTCCCGCGGTAACTTGGAGACCCGCTGTAATCGCCCGAAGAGTCTCCGGATGGGGTGCTGTACGCCGGCGGCGCTCCGAGTTGTACCTGAGACAGTAGGCCTGCTTGTCCTTCGCTGGAACATGCCGATGTGCTTGCAAGTAAAGGGTCGGAGCAGTCCAAACCGCTCGCACCCTGTGAAGTTCGTGCGGTTGCTAACGAACAGGAAATGGCGAGGAAACTGAACTGCAAGATGATCGCAAGACAGCCTCTGAACCGAAAGCAGACAGAACTACCCTTCTGGCCTCCATCTGTCCTTCCGCACTGCCGGGAAATCATATGCGACGAGTCTAGCACGAGCAGATAAATGTCCTTTAACTTGAAGCTAAAAGATTCATCCTAAAAGATTTCGGAGCAGTCGGGAGTACGCTTTTAGCGAACGACTTAATGAGAGTAGAAAGACTGGCTCCTTTGACCGATGCAAGTGTTAGCCGAGCTCTGTCTGGCGACGTACCGACTTGGGAACCGATTGCGTCGGTATTGCCGCCTGGGCGTGATGAAACCTGGAGAAGTTTTGCGGGCCGCAAGTAGTGCGACCAATGGTCGGATCACTCGGAAAGCCCTTCATAATGGTGTGGTAACCTGAGTCAGGAAATCGCTCGTTCGCGCCTATTATCCGATGCTTTCACGTTTCGTTCAGTCGATCCCAACATAGAGGGCCCGGATTCTCGACTGTTCTTGGATGTCACCCGTAGCTGGAATGACTGTGCACGCCGGATCCAGGCAAACAGAGAGTTTGAGGTCGTTCTGAATACGCGCGGATCATATATGGACATCGCGATGCTTACCGATCGTGCAGATAAATGCTTTGCGAGCGATGATTCAACCGAATTCCGAGCAACCAATACTTCGCAGATACGGACTTGGAGCTATCCCTATGAGTGCCGGCAATAGCTCACATCCGGCTGTCGCTGATACGGAGTCACTTCCCGCACTGTCTTCCACCACACCGAGAGGAATTCGCGGATTTCTTCGTCCAGGATTTGCCGATCGTCGGGTATTTTCATATTGGTGTGGCTTGGCCTTGGTGGTTGTTTTCGGTTCCCTGGGCCTTTCTAAGACGCTCATATATCTTTGGGGCATTTGGACGGGCGACCCATTACTTTCCATTGGAATGTTCATCTTTCTTGCCAGTTTTATCCTCGTCTTGCGAGTGTGGCGACAAAATCATTGGGAACTGCGCGGGACATGGTGGGGCTTGCTTCCGGTGGCGCTCGCCTTTTTCCTGAACGCATTTCGCGGCAACCTGTCATGGTACTGGTTTGCTGGACGACTGAGCTTCAATCTTTTACCCGCTGCGCTGTCGGTACTGCTTTACGCGTTCGGCGTAGTTTTGTTTTTTGGGGGAACTCGTGTCGCGCGACAGGCATGGTTTCCGCTTGCATTGCTTCTCTTTTCACAACCGCTGCCGGAGATTGTTGCTCGATTAGTCGACCTACCTCTCCAGAGCTTAGCCGCTCATGTCGCGCGCTCCTTCGCCTCACTTATCGGTTTTCCCCCGACAAATCCGGAATTGCTCAAGCTGATGTTTGCACCCGATTTTGGAATGTTCATCGCACCCGGATGCGATGGCCTGCGGGGCGCCATCACCATGGCATATACCGCTCTGATTGCCGGCTATCTGAAACGCGTTTCAATTCCAAGATGGTTCTTCTATGTTTCCGGTGCGCTGCTACTGGGCTATCTCTTTAATTTGATCCGGCTATGCGCTTTGGTGATCTATTACAGGATCGCAGTTGGACACCCTGCGCTTGAACATGTAGCTAAGCAATTCGATTATGTGGTTGGCGGCTGCTTGTTTCTGGCAGCGGCGGCCCTTTTCCTGTGGGTTATTACCAGGAAAGAAGATCACAAAGGCGCGGTGGGCATTAACTCGATGTCACAAGTTGCTGCAGGTGCGGAAGAGCCGCGTCTCAATTACTGGAAGATCGGGGCCCTCGCGGTTTTGGCGCTAATCTTCGCTGTACCCGGTGTGCATGCGATTCGTGACCATCAAGAGATCGAAGCCGTGTCGGGGCGCATTGGTGAACTTACATCTCAGCAACTCGACGACCTCATGCCCAAGAAACTCGGCGACTATGACCTGAACCGTGCCTGGCAACAACAGCTGAACAACGCGATCGCTCTCGAGTGTGCTGCCTATAAAGCGTCTGGTTCGAACGAGATCACCCTCTGCGTTTGGTTGCTGCCGACACCCCACAATGTGCACGATAGCCTGTCGGTTCACGGTGAAGTCCCGGAAATGCGCGGCAGCAGCAGCTTCCTGGTGGCCCAGGGTCGAACCGTTTCCTTCGACACCGCCTTTTATAGCGACGGGATCACAGACACTCTTGCAGGGAATGCGTTCTGTACTCCATCGGCCTGTTTGCCGTCGCGTACACATAATGAAGACGGATTGCACATTGGCTTCGTGGATCCGGTCGATGTTTCGAGGCAAGGCGGACGTGCAGTTCCGATCTTGTTTCAGGTTGAGACGGCTCATTCGGACACACCGCAAGAAACTACTTACAAGGTGCTGTCGGCGGATGCCCAACGGTTCCTTGGGGGCGTCGATTTAAATGGGATCAGTCAGAAATTCCAGTAAGACGATGTGAGCCATAATCCAACATGATTGATGACCATTGTTTCAGTTCAATCTAGTTCGTAAAGCCGGGGTGCCTTTACTCATGTCAGCATAAGGTTGGGGCAATGCTTCTATGACCGAACCATCGGCACGGTGATCACTGGGATATCGAGGCCATTCTCTCAAAGGACGGAGCTTTTTGAAACCTGGGATTAACCTGCGACCATTGCGGCCATGTTAGCCTTTTTGCATCATGCGCGTACAGGTTTTTCTCGCGTTCCTTCTCGCGGTTGCGCTGCCTGGCCTCGCCCAAACGGCCGATAACTCGGCGCCGGGTCTTCCGGATGATCCCGGCCGCGTTCTTGCGAGAGTCGTTCCTTCATACGATTACTCCACTCTCAAGCCTTGGCATCTCAAGGCGACCTATCAGCTTTTCGACGATGCAGGAAAGCCGACCGAACAGGGAAATTACGAATTATGGTGGGCTTCGAATGAGGTGTATCGTAGTTCATGGACGCGCGGGAGTGCGACCTACACGGAATGGCACACGGCCGACGGCAAAGTCGCCTACGTGGGTAGGAGCGGCGAGTTCAACTACTTTGAACACAAGCTTGAGCCGGCGTATCGTTCTCCGTTGACGAGCGCCGGCGAGTTGGATCCGGCCAGGTTCCGGCTGAACGGCGATCCCCTCACAGCGCCAAAAAGCATTGTCTCCTGCTACATTACGGTACCGGTAGCTTCGAAAGATGATCCTGCGTCGAAGCCCACGCTTGGGCTGTTTCCCACCTATTGCATCAACACAAAGTTGGAGATTCTGCTGGGCATCTATTCTTTGGGGACTCACGTGGTGAAGTTCAACGACTTCACGCAGATCGAGGGCAAGTATCTGGGGCGCGGAGTTTATTTCCGTGAAGGCGTGCATGATATCCTTACCGCCCAAGTCAACGAAATCAGCGAGTTGAGTCCATCGGATCCGGCCCTCAAACCTCCTCAGGAGGCGACGGCCGTAAGAATCGACAGGGTGCGGATCGGCGCAGACATTGCCGAGAGCCTTCTCATCAAGAAAGTGGCGCCCGTTTATCCGCAGGAAGCCAAAGATGCACATATTCAGGGCGAAGTAATCTTGCAGGCAACCATCGGAATCGACGGCGGCGTCCGTGATCTGCAACTGCTTTCTGCCCCAACGGCTTCGGGGCCTCCTTCTGCTTCGGCAGCTCTCTCCCAACTGGTTTCTTCCGCCTTCTGGTGCGTTTCCCAATGGCAATACAAGCCTTACCTGCGCAACGGCGAACCTGTGGAGGTGGAGACCACAGTTGCTGTGCCTTATTCGCTTGGCCAATAGGGCCTTCCGGAATCCGTTGAAATAGCCAGGGAAGGCCGGCTCGACGAGTCCTCGGTGCCAGATCGATTCGCTTTCGATCAGACTCGCTCTCCACAAGAGAAATCCCGGCTTCGATTTTACGGATAGCTGACGGCGGCGACTACTTGGGGTCGCTCGCGGCGCTTCGGGTCTCCGGCTCTGGCGTTGCCTGAAGCTGAGCCGCTAGCCATCCGGACAGACCTGTTACCTTCCATGCCTCACGATGAGCGGGCATATCCTTGTATTGGACTAACCGGTCATGGGGCACGGCTGCGGCAATCTTGTCTCTTGCCGGTGGCGGCGTAACCGGATCATCCATGATCTGCTGGACGCGAAGAGCGCGGTCGCTCAATTGAGGCAGGTATGTAACAGGATCGAGCATGGAGACTCCACGCAAAAATTCGGGAGTCAGGAGTTCTGCGCGCTGCTCGTCGGGGACCGCTGGCGATGTTTTCAGCCAATCGGGCCAATCGCCCCAGGGATTGAGCAAATCAATTGCGCGAATCCTGGGGTCGGCAGCTGCCGCAAGGATTGCGATGGACGCGCCCGATCCCTGTCCCCACATCCCAACCTGGTCCACGGACAAGTCTCCACGGCTCGCAAGGTAGTCGATGATCAGCTGCACGTCATGCACGGAGGAGCCCAGGGACTCCTGCAGTTCGGGAATGAACCACTCCTTCATGGGCCGGCCGCGAAAACGTTCGCCGGTCAATGCGGATAAAAATCCAACCGCCGCCACGCCCTTGCTTGTGGCGCGCTCGCACCATCCGTCGTCCATGAATTTATCGATCTCGGTTGGATAGCTATACAGGTAGAGCACGACGCGCGGATTCTTGACTCCGTGAGGAACGATCACATACATATCGATCGGATCGGGGTGGCGCCACATCAGGCGAATCTCTTCGCGGCTAAAGGTGGGCCTGTCTGTCTTGCCCAGCGGCGCACCATTCAGCATCACTTTCAGAACCGACCTGTCAACGGGCAACTTCGTCCAATCCTCCCCGGGCACCATATGCGGTGCCGGCACGGGTGAACTGTTTGTGCCCTCCGGGACGGCAGCGGCGGCGGGCTGTTCCATCTGCTGCGCGCAACAGTTGCTTAGAGTCACGCTGGCCAGGATGGCGAGAAACACAAGACTGCGAAACATCGAATCTCCTGTATGGTGTCTTTCAGCGGAATGAAACCTGTTGAAGGACAGTTTCGTCCAGCATAAATGAAGATGGGCAAGCCGGCGTCGAACTGCCGGCCTGCCCATGCTTGGTTAAAGTTGCAGGCGCGATCTTACTGACGCCGTCCGACAAGGCCAACGGCGTTGCCGGAGTCGCTGGCATAGTCCGCATCCGCTTGCAGGGAGTAGACGACACCGCCCACGTCTCCGCCGCACCCCGGAGTCTCGACAGTCAGCTTTGAGCCGTTGGAAGGAGTGTTTTCGGCCCCGCCATTGAGGTTGGTGTTGCATGGGTAGTTGAACAGAGTGCCCGCGCCCGGAGGAGAGAAGTGGGAGCGCACGATTGGGAGGGTGCTGATGGGGACGAAATCTGGCTGCGTGGGTCCTACGAACTTATTGACCGACGCTTCCAGGGCGGTTACGGCGTTAAATCCAGCGCCGCTGTTAGCTGTTACAAGGCGCAGGATCGACCAGATCGGATAGCTTCCATCCTTGACGTGCTGCAAAGTTACGTTGCTCAGTGCTGCAGTTGTGGCGGGAATCTCGCCGTCCTCCCAGTCCTCAAACAGGGGATCAACGCCATCGACGGTCAGATACTTGGCGTTTGCTCCGGTGGCATTGGCAAAGTTGGCCGCGCTCCAGAAAGAATAACCAAGGGAGTCTTTGTTAGCCAGGACTGCGGCGACTTCGTCGCCGGTGCCGATGGCGCGGAAGCGGCCGGCGGTGGCTCCCGAGGCAGGAGCTCTGGAAGACAAATTAAGGGACGACGGGGTTTCGTTGAGAGGATTTGCGTTTGCAGCGGTGAACGTACCACCAATGGCGCTGCAATAAACAGCGGGGACGGTGGTGCCTGGGCTGTCTAGGTTCGCGTTGAGTGCGGCAAGTCCAAGATCCTGCGATGTCTGCATTTCAGCACTGTTGGGAATGGCATATTCCATGGTGTTGTAGGTACCCGACAGGGGCTCGCGGACAAAGACCTCCGAAGCGGGGTTCGCCGCGGAATACCCTGGAACCAAATCCAGCGTTCTGCCGAGGCTGCCGTCCAAGAATCCTGCCAGATCCCCGCGATTGACATTCTGCACCAGAAGACTGCCGAACCCTCCTGAATCTCCCGGGTTCACGAAAACGATGATGGGTTGTGCGCCCACTTCCGTCACGGTGTAGGCACCAGTCAACGAGTTGCCGGTGATCGGATCGCTGCCCATCAGGTTGAAATCCAGAACGTGGAAAGAGCTGCTTCCAGCAATGGGGTTTTCCGCAACCGAAGTGCCCACGCCCGCGGTGCCGGTTTGATAGCCGAGGCCGATATACTGCGAACCCGTGACAATTGGGTTTCCGCAAGGGGTAAACATGCGCAGAGAAGCGAACTTCGCATCCTCTGGGCGAATATCGGTGGCGGCCGTGTTCATCGAGGCAGCGGCAACGACAGCTTCAATGCTCGCGGGTAAGGCGGTGTCTGTAAAGCCCGTCACTTTGTTCCCGCCTGCTACACCGGTAGGGTTGGCGTTAACTTTAATCGAGCACGCAGGGTTTGCGAAGAAGCAGCGGTTGCCAATCACGGAGTCGAGGTTGTACAAAAAGTTCACCGTGATGGTTCCCCCCGCTGGGGCGGCGCAGGTGCCAGTGGTGCCCGGGTTCCAGGTGACCCACAGGTTTCCTTGTTCAAGAACGGCGGTGGACGGGCGAGTGTCCTGGACCTCCAGGTCCATCGGGCTGCCGCTTGAGCCTTTTGCCTCTGTCCAGACGCAGCCGGCGGCGGTCGCCGATGCCTGGCCGAGTTCGAGCCACAACGCCGAGGAACCTGAGCCTGCCATTCCCAGCGTTTGGGCGTGAAGGTTGCCAGCCGCGAAGAAAACCACCATCGCAGCGATTCCGAGTAGAGCTCGCTTCATATTCATCTTCATGCTCCTTATGTACTGCAAGGTTTTCGCGGTTTTCACACCGGGAAGGAAATCACCGCTTGATGAGACGATTGGGGCTGAATCTGAACCGCGATGGCTCGGTGCCCCCGAATATCCGCAGACACCCTTATACTTCGAACTTGGAGTTTGGAGTTTGAATTTCTGGTGGAATTCTTCGGAATTCATCCAAAAATCACATCCGGTTCGAGCGGCCGTTGAGACTGCTGCGTAGCGGTGCTTTTCATGCGAAATTTGTCGGACATTTGTATTGCTCAACTCCGCGACTGTCAGACGCTTGACGTACAAAACAGCATGGTTTTGCGCGGCTCTGCGCGGCATCGGCTCCAAATCAAAATTGACCTCCTTTTCATGAACGATCTGCCGCAACTGCGCTTAGTATTCACGAAGGAATTCTTTAAGCCGTCCGCTCCCTCGTAATTGCGAACTCGACAAATTCCGGTCCACAACAATGGAGATAGCGCCGATGCACGATCCAGGGTTTGCTTTCTTGACGAACACAGAAGGCAAAGAATCGCGTGGCGCCGGAAGCAGGTTCTTTCAACTTCGTGACTACTCGTTTTAGTTTTGCCTCAACGCAACAAGACATAGACGGTCCGTGCAGGTTTGCCGTGACTGGAGCAAGGAGCTAAACCGTGAATGAATCCAGATCGTCCCACGTTCTTACCATCGTGAGGGGTGTCCAGCGCAAGGTACTTCTTCCGGCCATGCTGCTGGCCTCTTCGAGCGTGCTGCTCCTTTCCGGATGCGGCTCGTCTTTTAACGTCGGCCAGCCCCTCGAGAGTTCATTTGACGGATCGGGGCTGAGCGGCAAAGTGATCGGCGGCCAGCAGGCCGTGACCGGCGGGTCCGTGCAGATCTACGACGTCGGGGCGACCGCGGGAACCGCCAAAGGTTTTGGCGGCGCCGCTACTGCCGTTGGCACGGCGGTGACGTCGGATTCGAACGGCAACTGGTCCTACGGGGCCTATAGTTGCGCGAGTCCGTCGGATGAGCTTTACGTGGTAGCGACCGGTGGCAACCCCGGTTTGGCGGCAGGCACCAACAACTCGTCGCTCGCCCTGGCCGCGACGCTGGGGCCGTGCAGCTCAGTCAACGGTAGCACCTTCATCGACATCAATGAGGCAACCACCATAGCCACGGCTTATGCGCTGTCCGGCTTCATGACCAACGCCACGCATGTGGCCACCGGTACCGATGCCGCGGCCTTAACCGGGCTTACAAATGCTTTCGCGACGGCGAACAACCTGGTGAACGTGGGCGCTCCGAACAGTTCCACTGCCGTGCTCACGACAACCCCCTATTACGCTGCGAATCCCATTCCTCCGAATGTCCCTGGGGGGAAAGTGGTCACTCCTGACACGTACTTTAGCGTCGTTCCCACCGATACGATCGACACCTTGGCAGACGTTCTGGCGGCCTGCGTGAATACCGACGGCGGAAGCACCACGGGCTTTGGCGGAGGCGTCGCTGGCGCTTGCGGCACGCTCAACGGCATCACGGGCGGCGAAACCACTCTCGACGCGGCGCTCTGGTTCGCGCACCACCCAACCGGCGGCGGGAGCTCGAACATCAGCACCCTCATCGGTCTGGTCGGTGCACAGTCCCCGTACCAGCCGACACTGGCAAACACACCAACCGACCTGAGTATGACGCTGAATTTTACGGGCGGCGGGCTGGGCGGCACCAATAACAACTCCCGTGCTGGCGCCGAATACCTTGCGATCGACGCAAATGGTGATATCTGGGTACCGAATACCTCCCGCCATTCTGTGACCGAGTTGAGTAACCTGGGAGTACCGCTCTCACCCACGACCTACTTTAATAGCCCCGCCAGCGCCACAAACTTCACTTTAGGCGGATGGGGCCAGACCAGCGGCATTATCGCCACACCTGAGGAAGTCACAATTGACCAGAACAACGTTGTCTGGTTGGCCGATGACGCTAACTGCCTGGTCTCAATGAGCCAGAGCGGTACGCCATCGGGCCCCTTCACGGCGCCCTGTGTGAGCGGCGGTGCCCTCGATGTCTCGGTGGATGCCAGCAATCAAATCTGGCTCGTTGCCGCGACGAGCGGTAGCATCACGGCCGCGACAAACCCAGGAGGAGCGCTTGTCTCCGGCTTCCCGGTCGCCGATAGCGGCTCGCCGGCCTTTGTTGGCCCGGACTACCTCGGCAACACCTGGTATTACAACCAGGCAAACGGTTACTACGGCGCAATTGAGGATAGCGGCACCCAGTACTTCCTATCTACAAATGGTCCTCTTTCCGGTCCGGGGCCATACGCGGCGTTTGGAAACCTTTCGGGCGACAGCGGAAATAACGGGCTGACCTTGTGGGTTCCCACGGGCGCTCCAAACATTCAACCAATCGACGTATCCGGCGGGAGCGTTGCCGAAAACAACTTACCCGGGCAGCTTCATCCTGACGACCAGGCAAGCTCGACCGGTATTGCGGCGGACGGAGCCAGCAACTTCTACATGGCAAACGTTGGCGGTGATACTGGCTGTGCGTCACCCGTTCCGGAGAACATCACGATCCTGAACAAGTCGGGTTCCGAGATCTCGCCCAGTTGCATCGGCATCGTGGGCCCCTCCAGCCTGACAGCGTTGAATAACCCTGATGGCGTCGCCGTGGATCAATCGGGCAATGTGTGGGTGGTCAATTTCAGCGACGGAAATCCAAGGGAGACTGGCCAGGTCGGCACCGGCACTGCCGGGCATAGCAACGTCACCGAATTCGTTGGTTTGGGCGTCCCGGTCCAGCCAGTGTTTTCGCTGGCCGCAAAGGCGGGCGCTACCGCCCCGTCGGCGACTAATACGCCTGGATCCTACGGCAACCTGCCCTAAACTGGGCGGCATTGCCGGTACAACTTGGTTCGGTCCTTGGGGAACAGGTGAAGGATAGAATGTTCCCCGAGGGCTCAAACCAGGAATTGAGTCTGGCGCGCGGCAGGCGGAATTCACCGGGCGCACCGGGCGATTCACCAAGATTTTCGCGGGATGCACAAGACGGATTGCAGGCCGCGAGGAACCAATTGAGAGCCGGGACGCGAGCCTGAAAGATTCAAGCTCGCGGCGCGACAAAAGCGAAGTTTCCAATTACCCGCAAGGTTTGCTAAGGAGAACCGCCTTGAAAAAGCTCGGTTACATCATTCCCGTACTGTTGTTCCTGTCCGTAGCTACTCTGCCGCTTTGCGCGCAGGAGGGCTGCATCGACTCGCCCGAAAATCCAACCGCCGTGCTGGGTCTGATCATGGGCATCGCCAGCTTCGGCTTTGTTCAAATCCGGAACCGCATCGGTTCGCGCAAAGATAAGTAGTGGGTTTAGCTTCAGTTGGCAAGCGGAATTTGCTTCGAACCATGTCCAGCCCTGTCCTGCCGATAGAGCGGCGGTCACAGGCTGGACATGGCTGTCTCTTGAATCACTTGAACGGCTGAGGAGTCCGTGGGAGCCTGATGCGGAACTCCTCCCTGCAATGCAGTTGTCCAACCTTGAGAAGCTCACATCCATTTCCGGCTTGGCGCCGGATCCAAAGTCAAATGGCCTGGCCCGTGCCCAAGAGCCGGGACCGAAACTGCGCTGATCGCATCTTTTTTTATTTCAGTTCGCCAGGAGTCGCATTGATCACGGCATTCCGTTCCGGAAGAATTGTAAGTCTCCGGCTGTTGCGCAATCCGAAGCTTCTTTCCTTCGCTCTTATAGTCACTCTGCTCAATGGATGCGGCGGCACGAGCCACCCGCAAATCGGGCCCATTGCCTTCACGAACGCCAGCGGGGCAAGTGTGCCGGCAGTGACCTCTTTGGCCGTGAATGGTCAGGTGTACCTGGTAGCGACGGTTACGAATGACAATGAATTGTTGGGCGTGAGCTGGACGGTCACTTGCGGCAGCGCGGTTCCCCCCGGCGGGAGCTCGATCGATTCATCTTGTGGCAGCTTCAACCCAACGCAGACCGCCAGCGGTCCGGTCCCGCTCTACCAATCCACTGGCATCGTCACCACCTACAATGCGCCCCCAATAATCCCGAAGGGAATGACGGTGACGATCACAGCGCACGCCACGGCGCTTCCGTCCGTAACATCGAGCGTTGCTCTGACCATAGTTCAATGAAAATACTCAAGAAAATCGGGGTTCGCGGAGAACGGAACACCTTGCCGCCATGGAGCACAAATTCCGGTACGAATTGCGTCAATGCTGACCGCGCCGACAATTCAGCCTTGCTGACGGGCCGCGGGTTCTTGACCTGCTTGATCTCCGTGCCGAATGGCTTGCTGGCGTTCTTGGCGTGTCTCGCTTTCCTCGGACTCACTGGGTGCTCGCCGTTCAATCCGCATCTTGGCGCGATTTCAGTTACCAACCCCAGCGGTACCGCGCAAGGACAGCTTACTTCCGTGATTGTCAATGCCACGGCGGCCGTGAGCGTGTCTGTCGGCCAGGACGGACCGAATCTCGGTGTGGACTGGCACCTGATTTGCGGGGGCAGTCCCTTGACTCCCGCTGGGCCGAATCCGTGCGGAACGTTGAACCCCGTCCATGTGGGCAGCAACATCAACATGATTTACACCGCACCGGCGTACGTTCCAATTGGAAACACGGTAACTCTTACGGCGACGGTGACGAGCGACCCGTCAGTATCGGCAAGCGTTACCCTCACGATCTTGCCCCAGCCCATTACGATTGCATTCACTCAGGGGCTGTTGCCTCCGGCGGACATGGCGACCAGTGGGACGGCGGAGATTTCCGCAACTGTGACCAACGATCCCGTGGCAGCCGGCGTAAATTGGACCCTGTCCTGCGGCAGCAGTTCGTGCGGGTTGCTGAGCGCAAAGCTGACTGCCAGCGGCAGCGCCGCAGTCTACACCGCACCTACTGCAGTCCCTACAGGCGGCACGGTCACTGTCACCGCAACCTCAGTCGAGGATCCAACCAAGTCGATTAGCGCGATCATTGCCATTATGCCGGTCTCTGTGACCGTCTCGCCTCAGAGCATCACCCTTCCACCCAGCACTCCGGGTTTGCCTGCGACGGTGGCATTGACCGCTGTCGTAGCTTTCGATGCTTTCAATGCCGGCGTCGAGTGGAATCCTCCAATGTGTCAAAGTGCCGGTGCATGCGGAACGATTTCGGCAACACAAGCTGGGAGCGGAGTCGCGATTACTTATATTGCGCCACAGGCCATTCCCACCGGTGGCACGGTCACGGTAACGGCCCAATCGATCACCAACCCGGCGGCCACCGCGACCGTCGACATTACTATTGGGACGCCCCCACCCATCGACGTGAATGTTTCCCCCACGACTAGTACGGTGCAGTTGAATGGGTCGGTCGCCCTGACAGCAACGGTGACCAACGATTTCACGTATCAAGGTGTGAGTTGGCAATGCAGTCCCGGATCCTGCAACCCCGCCACCAGCACCGTGGAGCCCTACAGCACCACCTATACTGCTCCGGGGGTTGTTCCTTCCCCCAATCCGACAATCGCGACGGCGACTTCGATTGCCGATCCCACCAAAAGCGGGACAGCCATGATTACGATTGTCCCAACCATCGCCGTCACGCTATCGCCAACGAATCCAGCAACTGTAACCGCCGGCGTGCCTGCTACCTTCAGCGCGACCGTGACAAACGATATCGCTCCGGGTGGTGTGGACTGGAGTGCGACCAACTGCGGATTGGCGAACTGCGGCACTTTTAACTCGGGAAATCCAAGTGCGCCGAATCATAGCGCGAGCGGAGCAAGCATTACCTATACTTCACCGGTCCGGTCACCTGCCACAACGGTCACAATAACCGCGACATCAACGGCTTCTGAAACGGCATCTCCAGTGCAATTAGCTTCCACGGCAGTCACCGTGACGCCAGTTACCTATGTACATTTCGTGCCCTTTGCGCCAAGTGCGCTTCCGGTTGCAAACCCATCCTCGCCGATTCTGGTCAACTTGATTGCCGTTGCAGCCAACGACACCACCAATGCGGGCGTGGATTGGGCTGTCTGCTCCTCCGCATCCATTTGCGGTGAATTTCAAGTGGCTCCGGCAATTCCAGCCACGGCTACTTCGATCGCAATCGCTCCGGTTTACTCCGCCACTTTGCATGCCGCTAGCGGCCAAGCCGTCAGCTACTTGCCTCCCTCAGAAATACCCACCACCGGAAATGTGACCATCACCGTCACTTCGACTGCCGACGAAATCGCCCATCCGGCGAATCCAGCCAACGCAGTCGCTGCTATTGCAATCACAGACGACACATCCGGAGTCACCGGCGTGGCTCTGAACGGCGACGTCATGGTTGGCAATGTGGCAGTATCCGGAGCGTCGGTTCAGCTCTTTGCCGCGGGCTCTACAGGCTATGGTTCCGCTGCGTCTCCACTTGTGATTTCGAACGGCAGCACGATCGTTACAACCGGCGCGAATGGCGGCTTCAATATTCCAGCCGGCTACACCTGCCCCGCCCAAACAAGTGAGTTGTACCTGGTGGTGCAGGGCGGTGCTCCAGGCGGGGCGAAAAATAACCCGCAACTGGGGTTGATGGCGGCGATTGGACCGTGCAGCAGTCTAAATTCATCGGTCTCGCTTGTTGTTAACGAAGTCACCACGGTGGCTTCGATGTGGGCGCTAGCTCCGTTCACCAGCACTGACTATGCGCACATCGGCTCCAGCGCCTCAAACTACACCAATGGTTTTGCCAACGCGTTCGCAACGGTTAACAACCTGGTGGATATAACCGCTGGCCAGGCTTTTTCGCTTACGCCGGCGGGCTATGGCACAGTTCCCCAGGCTGAAATCAACTCCCTTGCCGACGCTATCAATACCTGTGCCGCCACTGCCGGAGGGGCGCCCGGAGACGGCAGTCCTTGCAGTGCCCTTTTCGAGGCATCGAACGTCAGCCCCTTGGGGATGGGGATTTCGGGGAATGCGCCGACCAGTATCCTTCAGGCCGTGCTGGAGGTAGCCCAATACCCAAGCAATTTATACAGCGCACCCAACAGCGGTGCGCCGCTCTACAGCCTGGCGTCCGCCATTGCGAATCCCCCTTTCCTACCAATTTTGACTGCGGCTCCGAACGACTGGAGCATCGCATTGAGCTTCACCGGCGGCGGATTGGGCGGCTCTCGGCAATCTAGTCCACAATCCTCGTCAATGGCAATCGACGCATCCGGCAACGTCTGGATCGCCAACCAAAGAATATCCAGCGTTACGGAGTTATCCAACCTTGGCGCTCCGCTTTCTCCATTCACGACGGGGACCACATTAGCGTCCGGTGGCGGATTCAAAGGTTCGGGCCTGAATCAACCACAACGAATCGCGATCGATCCCGAGGGAAATGCATGGACTCTCAACGGCGACAGCTCCTTGAGCGAGTTCGACTTCGCCGGTGAGCCCGTGACCGGCAGTCCATTCAGTGGCGGGGGGACCATGACCGCCAATGGTCTGGCCATTGATGGCTTAGGATTTGTTTGGGTGACCGACGCAGGCCCACCCGGCGATGTAGCTGAATACGCGGGATACAACGCAGAAATCAACGGGAACCCAGTCGCCAACGGGACACCGGTGTCTCCCGTGGGCGGATTTGTGAAGGGCGTTAGTCTTCCCAACGGGGCAATTGCCATCGACGGGTCGGGCACCGTTTGGGCCTTGAACAATGGCAACTACGCTGCCGCGGAATTGAATGACACTAGCGGCGCGCTGCTCCAGACCGACTTCGGCTACCTTGCCGACCCCTCAAGCGGGGACCCCCAGATCCCCCTTGATAGCGTCTTCAGTGCTAATGCGTTCGGCGTCTCCATGGTGATCGACAATGCCGGAGACGTGTTTATCCCGAACTCCAACACGAATGGAGCCGCGCAAATTTACGAGTTGCTCGCCGGAGGATCGTCTATCACCGACGGCGGAATCGGCAAGACTCTCAGCACGGGAGGAGTTCCTCCGGTGTCCGCCCCTATAGCCATCGATGGATCGGGAGACCTCTGGCTTATGACCGTCGCTGACACAACTAACATGGAACCGCCTGCCCTGACGGAGCTAAGCGCTTCCGGAGCGCCAATCAACTTTAATCAGTCTGCTCCGGGCCTGGTGGGCCCAAATATCAGCGACGGCCCTGCAAGCATCGCCGTGGATGGTTCCGGAAACGTCTGGGTATTAGTCCAAACGAACAGCAGCACGGTGACGGAATTTGTCGGCGTGGCGGCACCCGTGGTCACACCATTGGCTCTTGGTGTGCAGACGAAGAGTCTGGGCAAGAAGCCTTGACAAATTGAGCGGGAATAGACCGTGACCCGGTTACTCGAGCGTTAACAGGGCAGAGTGCTGGAGCCGGAAGTTAGGTTTTTTTGACTCAGGAATGGATACGACGTATGACCAAGGAGAGTCTTAGATGATCAAGGCCAGAAAATTGTTTGGCGTCCTGATGTTAGCAGCCAGCGTAGTTGGCGCGCAGGCGCAGAGTGCCACCAGCCAAACCGAGCCCAAGGCTGCCAAAGCGAAACACAAGACACAGGCGCAGTTAGAGCAGGATCTCGACAACTTGAGCGATAAGTACGACCGGCTGGAGCAGGAAATGACCCAAATGAAGGCTGAGGCCGGGCGTCGAGAGGCGGAGCTGGAAGCCGCCAATAAGGCGGCGCAGGCGGCTGAGGCCGAGGCGGAAAAAACTGCTGAGCAGGAAAAGCAGCTCGAGACGAGCAACGAGGAAACTCTCGCCAACCACAATGAGGCCGTCGCGACCCTGCAAAGCGCCGTTAGCGATCTGAAGATGAATTCGGTCTCTCTCGCTGACACAATCGTCGAGGGTCAAAGGCGAGCTGCTGCGCCGGATGCCATTCCCTTCATGGGCATCACGCTGAAACCTGGCGGATTCCTGGCGGCTGAGACCGTCGATCGCCAACACGGTATCGGTGGAGACGTGAATACGCAGTTTAGTGGAATACCATTCTCTGCACAGACCGCCGGCCAACTGTCCGAGTTCAATGCCAGCGGACGCCAGTCGCGCGTTTCGCTGCTTGCCGAGGGGAGATTATCTCACAGCACTTTGCGCGGCTACTATGAGGCCGACTTTCTCTCCGCCGGTACAACGTCCAACGACAACCAGAGCAACAGCTACACGCTTCGTCAGCGTCAGGTGTGGGGACAGGCGGACCTCAGCAGCGGCTGGGCATTGACCGGTGGGCAGATGTGGTCGCTGGCAACGGAGTACAAGTCCGGCCTCACGAACACCAAGGAACAAATTCCATTGACAATCGACGCGCAGTACCAGGTCGGTTTCACCTGGGAGCGCCAGTACGGTTTCCGTGTGGTCAAGAATGTGCATAACAGGCTTTGGGCCGGCTTTGCGATTGAAGAGGCGCAAACTTTGAACCTCGGGGGCCACAATCTGCCTGCGCTGGTCTACCAGCAGGCGGGCAACAGTGGCGGGCTCTATAGCTCCACGGCAAATTACAGCTTCAACTACGCCCCAGACCTGGTCGCGAAGGTCGCCTTTGAGCCGGGATTCGGCCACTTTGAGGTATTCTCAATCGGACGATTCTTCCGGGCCCGCGCCTTCCCAAACGCTTCACCTATGCTCACAACGACATCCTGGGGTCCGACTACGCCGAGCACCGCAGGCGCCTTCACCACCAAGACCGCTGGCGGCGGACTTGGCGCGAACGCGCGCGTGCCGCTATTTGCCAAAAGGCTGGAAATTGGCGCACATGGACTGGCCGGAAATGGGCTGGGGCGTTACAGCACTTCGACGCTCGCGGATGCCACCGCTCATCCGGATGGCAGTCTTGAGTTGTTGGCGGGTGGTTCAGCTCTTGGAAGTCTCGAATGGCACGCTGCGCCACGCTTCGATATGTATGCATACTACGGCGGCGAGTACGCCAAGCGAGCGTTTTATCCGACCGGTTCCTTTGTCACCACTCCGCCCAAGCTACCGACCGATCCGCCGCTGGGTCAACCGATCGTTGGCGGTTATGGCGCGCCGACCAATATCGAATTCGGCTGCAATGTCGAAGTTGTACCTGCAACTTCAACGAACGGTGGCGGAGACGTCCCCGGGAGCATTCTGGGCTGCACGGCCGACAACCGCAACATCCAAGAAGGGACCCTGGGCGAGTGGTTCCGGTTCTACAAGGGCCCCAAGGGAACCTTACAGATGGGACTGCAGTATTCCTACGCTGTCCGGCACACATGGCAGGGCGTCGGCCTTGCGGCGAATCCAGTTACCGGTGCGCCAGCGATAACCGGCTCTCCCAAAGCCATCGACAACATGTGGTTTACTTCGTTCCGGTATTATCTGCCCCAGCCGGTGCAATGAAGCAAAGACTGACGAGTGGACAAAGTGCTCATCTGGAATAACGCAAGACAATAGGAGTTCCAGGAAATGTTTCGACCGCTCTCGAAGTTCGTCCCCGTTCTGACTGCGTTGTTCTTGCTCGGCAGCCTATCAGCCATTGCTCAGAATGCACGCATCGGGGGTCAAGTTACAGACCCTCAGGGAAAGGCTCTTTCCGGAGCTTCTGTGCAAGTGGTTAACCAGGAAGGCACTCTTGAGCGTGATACGAAATCCGATGCCTCCGGGTTGTATTCGGTGGCCGATCTGCCTCCAGGTGTCTATTTGGTAGTCGTACAGGCGGACGGACTGAATCCGTTCACCAGCCCGCCGCAAACACTAACCGCTGGCCAGGAGATCACTTTCAATGCTCAACTGGCTTCCCTAAAGTCAGAGACCACCAACGTCGTGGTTGAAGGCGGAGGGAGCGCCACAATCGAGTTGGACACGGCCACGATTTCGGGCACCATATCGAACAAAGAAGTCCAAAGTCTTGGCCTCAATGGCCGCAATTTCACGCAACTCGTTACCACGACGCCGGGCGTCAGCAATCAGACAGGACAGGACGAAGCCAAAGTTGGCATTGCAGGTAGCGCGAAGTTCAGCGTAAACGGTGGCCGGGTTGAATACAACACTTTTGTCGTCGATGGAAGCGACGTTTTGAATACCGGCATCAATGCCAGCCGCGGCCAGGGGGAGCCATTGATCGTCTACCCCAGCATCGATGCCATCCAGGATATGCAGGTTTTGACCTCCAACTATGGCGCGATGTACGGCAAAACGGCGTCGGGAAGCGTCGTTGTTACTACGAAGTCGGGAGGCGCGCAGCTCCATGGTAACGTATATGGATTCAACCGCAACGAGATCTTCAACGCGCGCAACTACTTCGACCAACCCGGCCGCCAACCTCTCTACCGCAGGCAGGATTACGGCGGAACTATAGGCGGCCCGCTGTTTATTCCCAACGTCTACAACACGAAGAAGGACAAGACTTTTTTCTTTTGGTCCGAAGAACTGCGCTTGGAAAAAACTCCAGTCGCTTATAACCAGGCCCTCCCGACACTAGCCGAGCGTTCAGGCGACTTCAGCGATGTCTGTCCACCAAATACAACAGGAAGCAGCTCCTATCCCAATCCGGCGCAGTATCCGGATTGCCCGGTTCTGCCTCCTGACAGCAGCGGGAAGAATCCGAGCTTCCCCTTTGAGCGCGCCAACGTGAATTACCTAGCTGCGGCGATGTTGGCCAGCGATACAATTCCGCTCCCGAATTCCACCATCGGCTGCAACACCACCAATACAACCGCACTGCCCCGCTGCTATGTGGCCTCAGTCTCGCCCGCGACCTACTGGCGCGAAGAACTATTCCGGATTGACCACAATCTGACTCCGAGCCAGCAGTTATCCTTTCGGTACATTCACGACGCGTGGAACACGACGACGCTGACCCCGCAGTGGGGCGTTGTGCAGAATAGCTTTCCCACGGTAGAAAACAAGCTGATTGGTCCCGGCTTGGACCTCGTCGTGAACATCACACAGTCACTGCCTCGCGGATTCCTCAATCGGGTCACTCTCGCTTACTCGGTTGCCCATATCTCGCTGACACCCGAGCCCGGCCCCGGGGTGACTTCGCTGGCCAGACCGTCGATTCTCGATGCACCCTGCCAGACGGTTACCGGAGGCACTCCAACCCCTCCAAATCCGAACACTCCGGCGCAGGTTCTCACTGAGTGCCCCATGGGCTATATCTTCAACAACGGATTTGGCGGAAAAATGCCTGGGCTGGTGTTCCAGGGCAACAACGGGGCCTACGGTGGGCACGGTTTTGCCGCGGACACGGGATACGCTCCATGGAGCATGGCGAACCCTACCTATGTCGTTCACGATGACCTGAGCAAAACGTTCGGCAAGCATACGATTCAGGCCGGCATTGAGGCAGTGTTCGTTCAGCAAAATGAGTTGAGCGCGGTGAGCGGAGCGAATTCGGGAGACATTCAAGGCCTCCTCACCTTCAGCAATCAACAATCGCGAAACACCTCCAACAACGCCTTTGCGGATTTTCTGGCCGGCCCCGGGATTGCCCCTCTGTTTCCATATCCTGGCGGCGGCGGCACGTTTGCTGAATATGGCGGTGAGACGACGGCAATCAAGAGCTTTCAACAGGACAGTGGTCAGGGACGATACTACAACCGCTATAAATTAGCCGAACCGTACCTGCAGGACGATTGGCGCATAAACAACCGTCTTACAGTGAATGCTGGCATCCGCGTGAGCCTTTTCGGTACCTGGTACAACGCCAAGAACACTGCGTATAACTGGGAGCCACAGGCTTATAACCAGTCCCTTGGCGCATCTATTTATGTTGATCCGAGTAATGGATTCTTAGTCCAAACTACAACGAGCGGCTCCGGGGCGGGCAACGGACTCTCTCCGATTCCGCTGGACCTGGGCGATCTTGACCCCGTTATTACGAATGGTCTCGTGCAATGCGGCGTCAAAGGGGTTCCCAGAAGCTGCATGTCGAGCCACATTTTTAATCCTGCGCCGCGCATCGGCCTGGCTTGGGATCCTTTTGGCGATGGACGCACTTCGATCCGGGCAGGTTATGGTCTTTTCTGGGAGCACGGCACCAGCAGCGAAGCCAATACAGGTTCTCTCATAGGCGGTGCACCGCTCATCCTGAGCGAAACGCAGGCCTTTCCCAATGCCTCTGCTGGATCGGGAGCCTCCAACAATGCAAACGTCGGGGCATATAACATTCTCGGATTCTCGTGTCAGCAAGGCGTTCCTCAATGTGGTCGAGTGTCCTTTCCTGGTGGCGTCACATTTCCTTTGAACGTAACGTCTATTCCGACAATGGCGGTTTATCCCTACACGCAGCAGTGGAGCTTCAGTATTCAGCATGAATTGAGCCAGAATCTCGTGGGCACCATTGCCTACGTCGGCAGCAAGGGAACCCATCTGACGGTTGAGCGCGATCTAAATCAGTTGCAGCCGCTTGACCCCGGGCAGGACCCCTTCCCAGCCGGGCAGCCGCTTACCGCCGATATTTGCCAAGCCGGAGCTCTAGCCGGAACGTTTCCGGTTGGTGGCACAACCGTAGGGAACGGTTCAGTCAGCTCTCCTGGCATCGGCCCCAACCAACCCGGCTATCTCAACCTGCTCGTTGCCTGTACCGGTTCTCCAGGATTTGTATCTAACGACATGAAGTTGGGAATCAGCGCCGATACCATTCGCCCTTACAACGGCCTCAGTAATATTCTCTCGGTTTCGAACGTCGGCAACTCAAATTACAATGGACTTCAGGCTACCCTAGGTCGCACCAAAGGGGCACTGACCTTCGGGGCGGCCTATACTTATAGCCACTCGCTCGACGAGGCTTCAGACCGCGCTAGCGGCAATTTTGTAAACTCCCTGAATTTAAGATCGAACTATGCGAGCTCCGATTTTGATCAGCGACAGCTCTTAAGCATCAACTATCTATATCAACTACCGTTGATCCAATTGCTCCATCTATTCACACAGTTCGAAAATGAAGAAGAACGCCCCTTAGATGACGCGAAGTCAGGCCAGAATGGAAACGCCTTACCCGATTGGCGGAATGATTCGTGGGTTAAGACTCTGCTCGATCATTGGGAGCTCTCCGGTATCACTGCTTACCAGACCGGGTCGCCATTCAGCGTTGTGAATGAAGGGAGCGCCAGTGGCACCGGTGCGGCGGATAACGCCGGCGTAGGAAATGCACTGGGTCTCGGTTCCTATCCGGATCGCGTGGGCAATCCGCGCGGGGTAAAGCCAAATGTGGCTGGCAACGGTTCGAATGTGGCAGGCAGCGGCTCGAATATCGGCCCCCTGCTCTTGAACCCGTCGGCGTTCGTTGCTCCGCGCGGTCTCACATTCGGCAATTCAGGCCGCAATGCTCTCAACAATCCCGCCCGCACGAACTTCAACATCTCGCTCCTTAAGCTATTTCCCTTACCCGGTGAACGAAACGTGGAATTTCGAGCCGAAGCCTTCAACATCTTCAATCACACACAATTCCGCATCTACGATCCAACACACCCTGGCAACACCGGCAACAATATCGTGAACTGTTACGGTGACATCACGACGGGCTATTCTGCCGGCGCCAATAGTTGCGTGGCGGGAAATTCTTTTCTGCATCCGGTCGATGCGCACGATTCCCGCATCATGCAATTTGGCCTGAAGGTGGCATTTTAAGGTGAAACGGAGCGACGCATGAGATTAAAGGAAGTCTTCAACGGATGGGGAAACCGGAGCGGACTGGGTTCTCAAGCGCTGTGTCGGGCGCTGCGACCGGTGCTGGCCGCATCACTGGGACTTGTGACGGCAGGATGCGTTAGCAATTCATCTCCGGCGAAAAGCACCGCTCCCGCAGATCCGTCTCAACTGTACTTCGCTCCTACAATGGGTGACATTTACGCAGCAACGTTTGCCATCGATCACACGGCAAATACGTTTGTGCGAACTGTGTATGGGTTTGACGGCAGCCCCGCGGATGGCGCAACCATAACCGACTCTGGAGTCATTTCCGTTCTTCCTAATGGAATCACCAGCCTGGGAACAACTTACAATGAAAACAGTTCGGCCGTTAAATCCACCTACAATCCGCCTCTCACCGGAAGCTGGGCAGTGGAAATTCCCGGCCAGGCCGCACTTATCGGTATGAAGGCGTATCCGAATTTCACTCCGGTTGTGCCTACCGGCTCCTGCCCAAACATCGCCACCGCAGAGACCTTTCGATTTGTCACCATTCCCACGCAGCTCTCGACCAAGGGGACGACGATCGTTTCTGGTAGCTGGAATCCGCAGCTCGAGACCGCCTTTGGAAGTGTGGCGATAGCAACGAGCGGGGATGCGGTGCAACTCATGAGCGTAAGCCAGTACACCTTCCCTTTAAATGGCGGAACACCCGGCCCACCCAGCGATCCAGCCCCGGCGAGCGCAGGCGCAACATGCTCTCCGACCGTTTATGGCCAGACCATCGCGGTTCCCAGTTCCGTCACCGTCGTCAATCCAGGCACTTCCGAATCGATTCCCCCCTCTGCAACCATTGGCATCGGGCCTTCAGGATTTCTGGTGGAGGATGCAGGAACATCACAGATCAAGGGTCAGCCCTATGAGAACATTCTTGGCGCGGGGTTTGGTGCAGTTGGGTTGCCAATGCCGTCCAGCGTACTGACGACTTCAACCGTGGCCGCAGCTCAGTATCAAGGATTCCTTTACGGATCGGGCGGCCCGGTGAGTACTACTCAAAGCGGGCCGGGTTTCAGCCTTATCGCTTCTTTCGGCTATTCGAATCTGCAGGCATCATGTCCGGCATTGCCTGCGCCCTCGACAGGCACGATTCTTTACGGAGGCGAGTTTGCCAACAACGATCCATCTGGCAATACATTTGGCAACTGCGACTTAGCCATCGATCTTGGAGCGCAGGACACGAAGAACAATGGCCTCTACCCTGCGGCGGTTGTATATGTGACCGCCGGGTTTAGCAATAACGGCATAGGCATGGCATATTCGTTTCCTGCCGTTGCGATAGCAGGTCAGATTCAGGGCAAGTATGCGATCTTCCTGATCGGAGTGGACACCGTTGGCTCGCCCGCCCAAGCGTGGGGTATCTACCTTTTACAGTCACAGTAAGTTAGGGAGTTGGGCAAGACTGGGAGCGTTTATCGCCTATAAGAGGTGCATAATGAATGGAAAATCTAGTGAGATCTCTCGATCATTGCTGGTTGGAGTGTCGGATCCACGGGGCGTTCCATGCAGGTTTGTTTGCCTTTTCTGCGCGCTGATCTTGTTTGCAGGATGTGGTGGAAGCTCGTCCCTTAATCAAGGCTCGCAGACGAACACAGCCGTCACCGCCGAGATCAAGGGCCGGCTCTTGGGCGGACAACAACCATTGCAGGGCGCTGCAATTCAGCTCTATGCTGCAGGCTCCACTGGATACGGAAGCGGAGCGACGGCTCTTACTCCAGTGGTATACACGGATAGTAAAGGCAACTTTTCCATGACCGACGACTATACTTGTCCATCTGGCAGCGCGCTGACCTATCTGGTCGCGAATGGCGGCGATCCTGGACTTGGAACCAACAATTCCGCGATTACGATGATGGCGGCTCTCGGTTCCTGCAGCAACCTAAATTCACTTACGTATGTCGTCATCGATGAAGTTACGACCGTCGCTTCGGTATGGGCGTTGGCTCCGTTTCTCGGACCCGGAGCACAGGTTGGAACCAGCTCCACTAACGCACAGGGTCTGGTGAACGCGTTCGCAAATGTGACTAACCTGGTCAATTTATCGAGCGGCACGGCGCCGGGAACAACTGCGCCCCAAGGTGCTGTCATTCCAGTCTCGAAGATTAATTCATTGGCAAACATTGTCGCCGCTTGCGTGAACTCGTCCAGCTCAGGTGCGTGCAGTGCGCTGTTCACTGCTGCTACGCCTTCGAGCGGTTCAGCCCCATCCAACACCTTGGATGCGGCATTAAACATCGCGCGCAATCCAGCTACTAACGTCGCGTCTCTGTTCGCGATTCCCACGCCTACATCACCATTCCAACCTTCCCTCAGTACCGCACCGCCAGACTGGACGCTTGCCGAGAGTTTCGGAGGCGGTGGGTTGGATTACCCCGGGTCAATCGCCGTGGATGCTTCTGGAAATGTGTGGACTGCGAATTATTTCAGTTCGGTTACGGAGCTCTCGAACACCGGTCAACCACTTTCTCCGGCGGGTGGCTTCATAGGGGGCGACCTCAACCAGAGCTATGGCCTCGCACTGGATATATACGGGAATGCTTGGGTTACCGACGAAGATAACACAAGTGTCAACGGCGGCAATGGTAGCGTGACGGTGTTCGATTCCTCAGGGACGGTAACCTCTGGGGCCGGAGGGTTCTACGGGGGAGGCGTTTACTTTCCCGTTGGTATCGCCACGGACACGGATGGCAGCGTTTGGATAGCGAACTATGGAAACTCCACCGCGTCACGGCTTAACAGTGAAGGCTCACCGATTTCGGGAAGCGGAGGATTTGGAGTAAATCAGCTCGCTGGGCCTGTGGCCGTGGCGATCGATGCGAGCCACAACGCGTGGTTCGCAAATCAATCTGCCGACTCGGGCTCGGTCACCAGTATTTCCCCCAATGGAAGCATTGTTACTTCCACCGCAAGCGGTGGCGAACGGACATCCGGCATCGCTACCGACTCTGTGGGTACATCCGGCAATGTCGCGGGACACGTGTGGACGGCCAACTTCGGTTCCAGCAGCGTCAGCGAATTAGCGCTGAATAGCACTGGCGCTGTAGTCTCGATCTCGACATTTGCCGCGAGAGGCGGGCTGAACTATCCGAATGGCATTGCGGTGGATGGTGCAGGCAATGTCTGGCTTGCAAACTATTACTCGGCTCCAGAGACCACCGGAGCCACCATCACAGAATTGGGAGGAGCCAATAGCGCGAATCCAGGCGTTGCACTTTCACCTACCGGCGGATTCGGCGAGGACGCAAGTCTCTTGCATCCGTATGGGATCGCGATTGATGCCAGCGGAAATATTTGGGTATCCAATTTTGGATCGAGCACGATAGCCGAGTTTCTGGGCGCGGCTATCCCGGTGAAAATGCCACTAATTGGTCCAGCTCAGCTGCCCTAAGCGTGTGATCGCGAGCGGCGGCGATGGGCCTCCCTCCATTGCTACTTGTTGAGTCGGTAAATCGACAAGCAAATCCAAAGGGCACGCTCGGATCGCCAGCTATTCTAAGATTAGCGTCAGCGAATTGGAGTTGCCGGCAAGGGAATTGCAACTGTGGTATCAAGCGGTAATTCGGGAGGCGGCATCGAGCGTCCGACTGGCATGGCAGTCGATGAGGCAAGAAACGCGTTGCTGGCGAATTCGCGAATAGATACCGTAACGGAATTGTAGGGGCGAGTGGCGCTGATCCGGCCAACCTCTCTCATCTTCGTCTGGCTTTGGCGCGGACGCCAACCCTGCTCGGCCTTTTGGCATCGCTCTCGATTCAAGCGGGAACATCTGGTTTCCCAACTTCGACTCGTCCACAATTACGCAGTTCTTGGCAGCCCCCAAGCCTGTGACCACCCCACTCATTGGTCCACCTCAACTTCCATAGCCCAAACACGAGCAGCTCACACTTGTCTTTCTCGAACATTTGCCAGCATGGGCTGGCTGCGGAGTGTCGGGGGTTCAATTCATCACAATTTAAGAGCAGGACGATGCGATGCTGAAACCGATGAGGAACCGCGTCGGAGCACAAAAAACGCCGAGTCGCGCTAAAGGGAAAACTGCCGGCAGCCGGCAAGCTCCTGCGCGATATCGGCGGTGCATTAAAGCACTTACGCGGTGGTCGAAGTGGAAGTGAAAACGGCTATGTCACTCCGAGCCTCCAAAACGCTAAAGCCATCCACGACACGAGACGTATAGTTATTCTGGTTGAAGAACTAAAGGAAATGGAAACGAGTTCGGCTCACCTCCGGCAAAATGCATCCGAGATGGGATTGACCGACTTCCCGATCAAGAACAATCAATTCTACCCCCGCTGAAAAAGATCGCAAGAGACACTCATTCAAGACCAGTGCGCTCAAATTCCCAGGCATTTAGCGATGAAACGGATGGCGCTTAGGTGCCCGCCCTGCTCATGCGAGATCGGATCGTCAGGATATTCAGCGCCAGAAGCATCCCGGCCGCGATCCCAAGAATATTGATTACGATGTAACGAACGTCAAGGGATCGCGCTTCCACTAGAGCACGGGCTAGCTCCAATCCTGTTGCGAGCACCGCCACTCCAATAGAAAGTGACAGCCCGGTCTTGCGCCCCCACGATAGCACTGGGAGGATGGAGACCACTCCATAAGCAAGAAAATGAACCCAATCGCGATTGAAATATGTGCCGACAATCCGAGGCTGATTGCCCCAATACGGTAACAGCGACCAGAGCACTATTGTTCCCACAAGTATGCCCCAGAGAAGTTGCAAACGGACACTAGTTAGCTTCAGCATAGACAGGCACTTCCGAGCGGCGCGGTCTTAACTCGTTAAGTCTTTTGAAAAACACCCGTTCAATGCAATCGACAAACATCACTCCCGCAGAAGATGGATCTCTGGATCCGATCGCGCGCGTGAGGTTGATGTAGCCGCGACCTGGAAAATCGACTCGGATTTTCCAACCGAGGCTGCCTTTCGTAAGACGGACCTCATCATCGATGCGTAACTCGACTCCAGAAAAGCCGAAATCGCAACTGTCTCTGCAAAGCAACTGCCAGATTTCATCCACTGTCTCGGTTGCCATTAATTCCTGCTCAAACTTCGCGAGGTTGAGATGTGCATTGAGCAGTCGATGGAATCCTCCACCAAAGACAACTTTGCCTGCCACCCCCAACTCAGAATACCCAAGATGTTGAATTCCCAGCCATGCGGCAAGAATAACGACAATAACCACGAAGCCGTGGTACTGAACCTGAGTCGCGGTGAGGATCAGGCCAGCGACGCCGGCCAGGCCGCAGAATCCATACAAGATCAACACGACGCGCCAAGGGGGCAGACCTTGCGAAAGTAACTTGTGATGTATATGTCCCCGGTCAGCGCCGAATATTGGCTGCTGGCGCAGAAATCGACGAATGATTGCAAGGCTCGCGTCGGCTAGCGGCACGAAGAGCACCATCAACGGCGCGGCCATGCTGAGCAATGTTGTTGATTTCTCGCTCCAGACTATTCCGTAGCAGCCAAGCAAAAACCCAAGCGTAAGACTTCCGCAATCGCCCAGGAAGATGGAAGCTGGGCTAAAATTGAATCGTAGGAATCCAAGCAGTGCACCGACTAGCGGAACGGTGGCAAACGCGAGGCCGATGTTGTGATGAAAGAGCGCAGCAATGAGCGTAGTCACGGAGGCGAATAAGCCGACACCTGTCGCAAGTCCGTCCACTCCGTCAATGAGATTCATCGCGTTCGAGCACGCCACAATCCAAATGATCGTTAGCACGAAGCTCAACATCACCGGAAGATCGCGACCCCCGATTGCGATCAAATGGATGCCGCTATTCCAGGCTAGTATTGCTGCGACAATTTGAGCGGCAAGCTTGTACAGCGGCCGAAGTCGAAAAATGTCGTCGGCTAAGCCGACACAAAAAACAACCATCGCCGCTGGCAGAAGATGAATCGCGAAGGGCGCGCCCGCCCTAAGAATCGACCCTCCATTGAGCCTGGAGACAAACAGAAGACCATAAGCTGCGACGGCAGCGGCTGCAATTGCCACGCCACCGATGCGCGGGATGGGAACCTTGTGAATTTTGCGACGATTGTCTGGCTCGTCAACCAACTTAAGCCGGAGTGCAATATTCCGGAATAGCGGGGTAAGAATAAGTGACAACGCAAAGGAAGCGACGCCGAGAAAAATCATCGAGTACATAATCAGTCTCCAATTGCGGATGCGTGGGGTGAGTTGAGAGCGGGAGACTCTCAGCCTGGGTGGACTATGGGTTGAGACCTTGGTTCATGCCCAATGCAAATGACTTTCTGCCGTCGGACGCAAATGCCTTCAACTCCTGATGCCATTGGTCCAGTATTCGCGATCTCGAAAAGTTTGCTTGATAGACACCGTGACAATGATTGAACAACATCTCCAGTTGGGCTCGGTCTTCAGCCAATTCCTTAAGTTCGCGCACGATTCGTCCAATCTGTACATGGTAGCTATTGTCCAACAATTGCCCGGTATCGAGCACCCAGCCGATGTCGAACTCTTTAACCCACCGAGCAATTGCTGAAGATGCGCTGCCTATGAAGAGAACTGGACGACCCATCGCGATGGCGCCAAAAAACTTCGACGGAACGACAGCGCCCGTCCATTCTGAACGCAATGTTACGATATGAATGTCCGCTGCGGTCAGTCGTTTTTCCAATGCCTCAATCGTGGCAAATTCAGCCAAGCTCACATTCTTTGGACCTGTCTTGATTGCCTGGATAAGTTCCCCTAATCGATTCCCTCTTGCGCTGAACACAAACCTGGCCTCGCTTGAAGAAAATGCTCTGGCGACATCGAAAATCTCCTCATAGGAATGTGCCTTGCCAAAGTTGCCGGAATACAGCAGAGCCAGCTTGGCCTCGCCAAACAAGCTCCGTCGCTCCGATTTGTCAGCCGAGACCCGAGCCGAAGGCTCCACAATTGCCCACACAGGTACTGTCGTTGCTGATTGCTGCGCTCCAAGGTAGTTGGTCAAACAAGCCTTCATGCACGGACCCAAATCTGCCACTAGATCGCATCGCCTATATGCAGCTTTCAATAACAAAATGAGCGTTTTTGCGATCAACCCGTTTTCAGCAATAAGCCCGTCCGCGATCGCCGCCTCCGGGTAAAGGTCAAAACACCAATGAGCAATTCTTGTCCGCGGTCGAACAAGCTTCCACGGAAGCGCCACAAGAATGCTCAGGACAGGGTCGGTGCCAATTACTAACTGGGAAGCGCGCAAGAATGGATTGAATGCCAGCAGGCTCCATATTGCGATCATCCATATGGAGTTCAGAAAACGCCCAAGAGAACTGGACTGAGAGAACCCGGGTCTCCATATCCTTCTGATCTTCACCCCATTCCAGGTGGTAGCCCAGGGAAACGTGCGTTGCGGGTCCCGGCAACTTCGAGTACAACAATAAGCTGTGACTTCCCAGCCTCGTTCCATTAGGCCTTGGCAAAGTTCGCTAAAGTGCACGGAACTGATGACGTCGTCCGGATATAGGTAGTGGTAAAAGACAAGTGCTTTCATTAACGATCCCAGCGTTCCAATTCCAATTTGCGGCAGTCAAGAGTTTGCTGCGAGCATTGCGGACTCTAGAACGGGTCGATGGATATCAAGTTCTGGTCAGTTTTAGGAGAATTGACTGTTGATCCCGACGGGGTGAAGCCGGATCAGGAACGCTATCTCTGGGATCCCGGCTCGCGCCTTTGCTAATCGCGAGCCGGTCAGTTTCGATCAGCTCGGTGGACCGGAATTTGAATACTCCGGGACGCGGTCCGCTGAACAACTCACAGTTTCCCGGAATATGCGCCTCTTCACGAAATGAGCTGGATTTCCCGCGTGGATTTCAAACGCCGGTATGGACTTCGTAACCACGCTTCCCGCTGCGGCAACTCCGGATTGTCCAATCTCCACGCCAGGGCAAATCAACGCGCGCGCGCCCACCCAACAACCATCTCCCAGTACGATCGGAAATGCCTGAAGCCCAAAAGATTGATCAGACCAGTCGTGATTCCCCGAGCAAAGGTACGCCCCTTGAGAGAGACACGCATTCGCCCCTATCCTGACCTCAACCAGGTTGTCGATCCAAACGTCCTCTCCAATCCAGCTGTAGTTGCCGACTGAGAGCCGCCACGGATACTTCACGCGTATGCAGTGCAGGAGGACAACACCATGTCCTACCTTGGCGCCGAAACAACGAAGAATGAATCGCCGAACTGACGAGAAGGGCAGCAATTGCCAACGCACAATTGGAGATCCGACGAGATGCCACAGCACCCTGACGGCCAGGCTCCGACCCGGCGAGTACCAGGAGTTGTCAAATAAAGATAAGTCGGGTTGCTGCATACAAATTACGGAGAGTTCAATTCAACACACAGATGGGCTTGGGTCCGCAGCCGACGATCCAGTCGTAGACTTGCGACATCTCCTTCGCAATGCGCGGCCAGCCAAATTGCTCTTCAACCAAGCGGCGGCCTCTCGCTCCCATAGCGCTGCGCTCAAGAGCGTCCATCGAAAAGAGCCGGCTCAATGCACCGCATATACTGTCTAAATCCGCGTCCATCATGATGGCGGCCCCGGCCTTCGATCCCTCTGGAAGATTACAGTTCGTTGTCATCAAAACAGGCAAACGCCATGACCAGGCCTCTAAGATGGACATGGGCAATCCCTCGCTCAGGCTCGGTAGAATGAAGGCAGACGCTTGGCGGAAAAAGAGCGACTTGGCATCTCCGAATTGGGGACCAACAAATTCAACGCTCGGACCCGCATCAAGCTTTGCTGCAAGTGCCTCGAGCTCTGCTTGATGCCCGCATTGGTCCCAACCCGCAATGATCAGGTGCCAACCAGACTCTTCCGCCAGTTGCCGAACCCTCGACCATGCTTCCACCAGGAGTGGCAATCCTTTCTTCGGATGGACTCTCCCAACAAACAAGAGATTGCGGTTCGCGTCCCTCGACGAACCGGCTTCCGGTTCGACAGGCAACTCCACACCGTTTGGAATGATGCAGATTGGATTTTGGAGCCCGTAAGCCCGCATTGCTTCAGCTTCAGCATGGTTGAGTGCGTGGAGACAAGCCGCGCCTCGTAAATGCCTGTTTTCATAGAGCGCAGCGCTGATGCGTTTCTTCCATCGGGAGTTCTTCAATGCCCAGGGATCCAACATTCCATGTGGACTGACGAGATACGGCTTGCTGCAACGCGACCAGCGAATTGCCGCAACCGATGCATAGATCCACAAGCCATGAATATGGAGAAGAACGGGATTCTCCAAGCGCAATGCCTTGGAGAGGTCAGGCGCATAACCAAAGGAACGAGGACCGTGAACCTGGAACGCTCTCGTATCAATCCTTCCCCATAGAGATCGATCACGCTCAAAATTGGGCTCGCTAAGTCCCATGACTGACGGCAAATAGCGATGCCCACCTTCAATCTCCAGGGCAAGATTCCGTATTACATCGAAAAGGCCGCCGGCGGCACGAGACACCGGGCCAGTCAGATAGACCAGGCTTGCCCGGGGCTCCTGCATTATCGTGTCAACATCATCAATAACCTGTGCCAATTTGTAATAGCTCGCCGCGGGTCCGACTGATTGAGGCCTAGATGAATTCGATCCCCTTCGGGTCCGAACGGCCGTGGTAAACGTCGTTATACGCCCGCATATTGCCACAAAGACGGCCCCAGCTATCCGAATCGCGATCCCCACGTACGCAGCCCCAAAGGTTGGCGAGGAACGAGCGGAGCCAGTGTCGTGCTAGAACCTCATTGAATTCTGGAAGTGCCCCCTTTTTATGCAGGTAATAAGGATTCATAACCTGCGCATACCCGAACTTGTATCCCGATATACGCCCGACGTTCGCCCTTAGGTGCACAGCTCTGGCCGCTGGACAAGACATGATCGCACCGTACTTGCTTGCCCGGCCCGACCAGTCAGCGTCCTCAAGCCATCCATAAAACCTGAGATTCTCGTCGAAATCTACGGCACGAAGAATTCCGGCGCGAACGCACATGTTGCAACCATAAAGTGCGCCGATTGGGAACAAGGCCGATGGCCTCTGAACTGGGGTCAGCGCAAGGAGGCTCCTTGCTTCACTTCTTGTGACATCTCCGTCTGCAAGTAATTCTCCTCCGAGCAGGCCTATCTCAGGGTGGGTATCAAAGGCCTGTACGACTTGTTCCAAGTAATCCGCTGCCAACTCGATATCGTCATCGAACAGAAAAACAATTTCAGCTTCCTGGCGCAAGAGTGATCGAGCGGCATTTCGTTGAACAGGCAAACCGGCTGGTCCGAAAACTGATTCTATGTGAAGCGACGGCGGTAATTCGGCGGGCAGATCGTCGGCCCGAGCGGACGAGAGAATCACTTGCCCCGGGAGAAGCGTCTGTCTGGCGAGAGAGGAAAGCGTCTCTGCAAGTACGTGCGGACGCCCCTTCGTTGCAATAACTACAGAAATGGAAGAGTTTGGAGTGTTCATAACAATCGACTTACTGCACGGGATTTGCACGCGAAAGGAATTTCGTCCTATTCCTATTGCCCACTTCGTAAGGAGATCTATTCTGGCTCCCGTTCCATCATTTGCCCTCACTGGGCAGCCATCAGCCGCACAACCGTCCTCGAAATCGGCGCACGCTTGCGTGGCGCACGGCTCTTTGCGCACTCCACTGCCTGCCGAAGATTCCGAGCAAAGCGCTCCGGGCCCCAGCTGGAGATTATTGCCGTGCTCTGTCGCCCCATCCGATGCAGGAGGGAACTGTCTCGGTGAGTCAGGAGCATTCGCTGTGTGATCTCTTCAGTTTTCCACGGGTTGAATATGTACCCGTTGACTCCGTCCTTCACCAGCTCAGCGACGCACCCACACCTTTCCGAGACCAGCACTGGCAAGCCCGCCGCCATTGCCTCGTTCACAACCAAACCCCACTGCTCAGTCGTACTCGCATGCACGAACGCCTTCGCCAGACCATAGATTCCAGGGAGTTCCTGATATCCCGTGAGGCCTTTAAACAAAACTCTTTCAGCGATGCCTAAACCACGCGCGACGGACTCGAGCTCAGCGCGGGACGGACCATCACCCACGATCACCAAGTGCCACGGATCGACTTCGACCTGTCGCACATAAGCGCCATAAGCCTCGACAAGGCGATTAAGATTCTTCTTCGGCTCAAATCGTGCGCATGCCAGGAAGTAATCGTGCGGCAGGTTCAGTAACGCGCGGGAGTCGTCGGGGTCCCTACTCGCACTTTCCGCGCCTGTTCGAAAGTGTTCATTATCTACCACATCGTAACCGTCAAAGATCACTTCGAAAGGCATGCCGAGTTTGGCCAGATAATCTCGATGCCATGCACCGCCGACCAACGCAGCACCGCACTGCGCCACAAACCTCCGCTTGATCTCTTCCTTCCACCAGAGATTTGTTGAGTCGTGCTCGTTCGACTCGGACATCAATACGCAAGGTACCCCGTGCCGCATCGCCCAATCCAGCATCACAGCCGTCCCTGGTAGCGCCCAGCCATTCAGGCAGCAAACGCATGGCCTGGCCTTGTCCAGATACTCCAGAACCGCCCTTCGCAATGCGGCTTGCTTGATTTCGTCGATTCCCGTGCCCGGAAAGAGGGTCGTTACGGATGCTGTATCGCAGGAATCTCCGTGTAGCACTGGCAGCGGGTCCTTATCGGACAGCTCAAGTAAATTGAACTGTCCTGGCCAAATCCCAGCGAATGCGTCTGCCCTTGCCCGGTGGTAGTGCGTAACGCTGTTGGCCAGCCATACGGTGTCAGTCATATCCGATTCGTCTCCTGCTACTCTTCGCGGCTTCTAGATTGGCGCCTCGTATCGAGTGGAACATCGGACCCCGTTCCATCAGCAGCGCCCCAATCGGCAGCTTTCAAACACACTCATCAATCTCTCTCCATATTTCTCCAAAGTAAACTCCGAGGCACGGGAGAGAGCGTTCGCGGACATCGTCGCCCAAAGATCTGGATCATCGGCAAGACGTTCAACGCGGTCCGCGATCGCCTTCGCGTTGCGGATGGGAACCACGAAGCCATCTATCCCGTCGCAAACAACGCTGCCAGAATTCGGAGTTGTGATTACAGGCAGGCCATGGGAGAGCGCTTCGTAACAGACAGTCGCCGAGCCCTCGCAGATCGAGGGCAGCAGGAAAACATCGGCCCACGCATACTCGCTGTGAATCTCCGACCGGGGAACCTTGCCTAGAAGGTTTACGTGTTCGCTGAGCAGTTTTTGAGCGTAGGGCGTAACGTCGATTTGACCGGCCATCCGAAATTCCGCAGTGCCTTTCAGGGATCGGGCAGCCGCAAGTACATAAGGTGCGCCTTTTCTGAGGCCAACAGCACCGACCGTCAGGACTCGCAGGGGCCAGTGGCGGAGTTTCTTGGCGGGAGTCGTCGCAGGCAAGCGTATACCGTATGGAACCACACGACAACGGTCGACCGGCCCACCTGTCGCCCGAATCCCGTCGCGAACGAATTCCGATCCGCACAATATCAAATTGGCTGTCTCCCATTCCGCCTGTTCGCGCTCCGTGTAAGCACTCCAATGTGAGTCCTTTCCCCGAGAATGGGCCCACTGCGGATAGTCCGACCGCTCTGCATCCAGAAGCTTCTCCTCTACGATGCCAGGGGCCACAGTCTGCTCCATTGCCGCGAAAGCTCCCTGCATGCGCGCGTATTGAAGCAACTCGAGCCCTGCGGTGTTGAAGGTGTAGACGCAATCTGCGCTCCCCAGCCCCCGATTGATACTGCGGCTACAGAGTTCCTTACCTGCCCAAAGGTGAGCAGCTGAGGCAAATCCATGGGAGGCAGTAGAATTTCGACGCCTGTAGTACTCCAACCCCATCGCAGGAAACGAAACGATCTTTTCCTCCGGTATATCGGCGGGCACCCGCCCTAGCCATCTTCGCAACGAAGCCGGCCCATACCGTATCGCGAATTTCTGCATGGGTTTCGGCAATGGCGGTGCGTAGATGTCCGTATAAAGCCGCTCCAGCATCCCTGACCGTTGGAGGATCGCCGGCACCGCGTAATGCATCCGTGCGCCGAGCTGTGCTACGACGACCATTGTCCGCCGTGCGGAGCTGCGACCTGACGCAAAATCATCTCCGTTCGGCGCAGCTTTGCCTTCCTTTGGCTTGCCCAAGCAAAAAGTACCACTGGCGCCATGGAAAACCCAAGCGGAACAAAGATCGTGCTAAATCCTTGGGCAAACATGTTCAGGCTTACGGCATAGAACATGACGTATCCAACTGCCGTCACAGGTGAATTAAGGTTGCGCGCGGACCTAAAGAGTCGTCGAAGACCTGCACCAAGCGCAAGAAGGAAGATCGCCGAGAAGAGATGAAAACGCCCATATAAATCGGCAACGATTCCCGGCGCTGCTCCGGGAGAAATCGCAATACCAGTCTGTTCTTCAATATCTCCCCATGAGGCTCCGGTCGACTGCGGATACTGCTTCTCCCGCCAGATGAGTTTTGGGATTGGATTGAGGACGACCCACCACACCCAGCTTAGGCCGTAGTCCAGCTTTCCGGTTTCATCGACTGTATCTAGCAATGCAGCGTGAAAAAGGAACTCCTGGGACGCTGTGTCGTGTTCCATGTCATATTCGCTGACGCCGGCAACCTCGTCGTAGGCGGTCTCAGGGGAGGCAACTTGGCTCGATGTTTGTGGATTCAGATGAAGAACGTTCCTGTACCCAACCATCAAGAGAACGACAACACCTACCGGCAGGAGCATGCGGGCGGCTTGCGGGAAAGAGACTCTCTTGCGTTGCGCGATTGAGCGGCCCACGAAGTACGTTGTAGCGACCGCGAAGAGGGGTCCGCGGCTTCCGGTGAGGATCGCTGACAAAAGATTGATCGAAAGAAAAACGTAAGGCGCAACCCTTTTCCATCTTTCCAATTTGATTCTCGCCTCGCCTAACATCATCATGGCTGAACCGCTTAGCATCAACCAGGGGCCATCGTAGAGGTACGCAGTGTTGTCGTTGTAATCCATAGCGCGGCCATGCGCTTGGCTGAAGGAATGGGTAATCCCGCCTGATCGTTCGAGAAACATCAGGTAAAGGATGAGGCCAATGGACGCCGCCCAGAAGCCAGCATTCCACATCGCTCGCGAATCCCAAAGAGCAACCGCACTCAGTCTCATTCTGAATGGATATAACCAACCCCACATGAAACATGCCAACATGAAGGCAGGGACGAGAAGCGCATAAGCAAACTGCCGATCGGTCAGAAAGAGTTCGCTGCTTCCGGACAAAATAAGCTGTATTGGCTGAATGACGTAGAGGAATGCAAACGCCCCTATGGCAACTAGAGGAATTCCAAGCGCATCCCCGCGGCAACTTCGCAACATGGACAACGACGCCACGATTGTGCCAATCATCACGGCAATTGAAATCCAGATCATAGGTCTTGACTCTCTTCGTCGATCGAATCGGAACAACCGAATACACGCAAATATCCTGCGATTACTTGCTGGCGGGGAAATTGGCTTTGATAGGCATGCTGAACCTCTTTCGGCGTGATGCTGCCCTCGATGACTGGCTTGGCGATATCACGTAGAGCAATTGCGAAGGCTGCTGGATCGTCGAGAGGTGCGACGGAGCCGAGGAGGCCGCTCAAGAACTCGGGGAACGCTCCGGCCGGTGTCCCCAACACGCGCCTTCCCCTTGCCAGAATCTCAAGGGCCGACAGGCATTGCCCTTCGGTTCTTGAACTGAACGCGAACAAATGACAGCTGTCGATTGCGGCAGGAATCGTGGCCCGTTCCTGATTCCCGTGAAACTCGATGTGTGAAGCGAGATTCATTTCGTTCGTGAGCGACTGAAGCGCATACCGTTCAGGGCCGTCGCCAAAAATGTGCAATTGCGCATCGACTCCCATTGCGCGGAGCCTTGAGAAGGAATCAATCAAATACCCGAGGTTCTTGTCAGCAACCAATCGTCCGAGGTAGCCGATCTGCATTTGCGAACCCGTCGGCCAACGACTCGAACTTTGAAGCTTCGGCGGTAGGTATGGAAGATTGAACGTTTTCCCCTTATATCCAAATCGTCTTAAATCCTCCTCAAATGCCTGCGCCTGAACAATGATTGATTCAAAGGAATTAAGGATCTCGATGTCTGGCTGTCTCTCTGCCCACATCTCCATTGGGCGATAAGGAGTAATCAGAATCATCTTTTTCCGAAGAGGAATTATGAGACGTTGAGCGTTGTGGTGAAGAATCTTACCGAACACAAGAACTTCAGACTCCGCCAGCCGTTTCCAGCGATGCAATACCATTGCTGTGTCCGGCCAGCCCCAGCGACAACCACGATGCAAGCTGGTACGAAATGTTCTCACTCCCAAGGCCGCCAGGTTTTTCAAGGCTGGATTTTCACTTTGCCCCCTGCCGCTCCAACATATCAGCTCCGTTTCCAGCTTACGCGCGCGAAGCTCGAAGAGAAGATCTGTCGCGAAGGTCTCAATCCCTCCCACTCTTGCGAACCCGCCGTGAACGTAAGTCACTCCCCGCAGTTCAGTCATGTCAGAGGATTTCGTTCCTGTTCGAGGCAGCGGATCAGGTGCGGAATGCCCTCGACGTACATAAATTCACGAATCGGACGGATGTAGTGCTTTACGACGGTGTCCGGTTCCAAATGAGGCCACAACGTAACGTCATATTCTTTGCCTAGAAGGTCTGTTCGTTCCTGACGCGCGTACATCGCCCATAACGTCTGCTCTGCCCATGGATGATCCTGCACGCCGGATTGACCAAGCCATCGCTCAAGCTTTCCATACTCAAAATTGGAAACATCGGCAAACATGATTCCGCAATTGACACGAGGGGAGATCTCAATGTCGAAGGTCGTCTTGATATCCAATCCTGAGGCAAAGTAGGCATCCTGAAAGTCACGCAAGAAGACGAAACGGCCACGGCGATTCGAAAGGAGATGCTTCATGAGTTCCGCTGGCCGCTTCAAAAAGAGCACGTCCGAATCGATCATCAACATGAATGGCGAACCACAAAGGATCGGAAGATCGATGATCTTTCGAGCGTAAACCTGGGCGGAACGAAATCTCATGCAATTCGGGTAACCGGAGAGTGACTTCGATACTGCAGTTTCGCCTTCGGCTGAACTCACAATCCGCGCAGTTGGAAAGACAGTTCCCAGGTGCCCAAGCTCGTGTTCTCCGAGTGTTCCATCGCTGTAGATCAAAAGGGGCAGTCGAAGACCGCTTAACTCATAAAAACTTACAAGGGACCACAAACAAGCCTGCCAATCCTTGCGGCTTGTCAGCACGCAAACTGTCACACTGCCTTCGGTTTCCGTACAAATGGCATCTGTCTGTAGGATTTTGGCGGGCGCAATGTACCTGCGCCACGGGTAGCTGGGTCCGTGCTTGATGATCCGCTTGGCTTCACGATACCCGGCCCTCATCATCGCTATGAAAAGCGTGCCCACGAACCGCTCCTTGGTGTAGGCATTCTCCTTTTTCTTGTCGCCGGCGACCAAGCAGCGATCAGTTCTTCATAAACTCGAATCGTCTCAACCGCACAGGAGGGCCAAGCGAACAGCTTTGCCCGTTCAATGCCTCTCCTTATTAAGAACTCTCTTTCCTTCCGATCCTGAATGCGCAAGATAGCCTTAACGCAGTCAGCCGGATCGCCAGGCTGAAAGAACTCTGCAACATCGCCACAGACTTCCCGGGATGAAGGAATATCTGACGAAACCACCGGTGCTCCGCAACTCATAGCCTCGACCAGTGGAAAACCGAACCCTTCGTAAAGAGACGGAAAGACAAGAGCTACCGCTCCGGAATAAAGAAAACGAAGTTCGCTGTCAGTTACGCCTTTGAGATGATGTAAACGATTGTGTTGCAGCCCGTACCACCCCTCCAGCTCGGGGATTCGGTCCGCTCCCCCTACTACAACTAGGTCGAGCTCTTCCAAAGCAGAGTCCCGAATTGCGATCGCCAGAACCCTAAAATTCTTGTGCTCGCCGCGATGACCGACATAAAGAAGATAGGGTCTTCCTAGGCCAAACTTTGAGTTCGCACAAGATGCTTCCTCGAGACTAGGCTTGGTGAAGGTTGCTTCGACCCCATTATAAGTGACGTGTACCTTCGAGGGAGATGGAGACCAGACCTCAAGGATGTCTGACCGGGACGTTCTGGATACGGTAAGAACAGCGTCTGCATTTCTGGCTGACCAACGCCACCATCGCTTGGACCGCGCATGGTCTCTGTGCGAATAGAATTCCGGAAGCTTCTCGATAATAGAATCATGGATCGTTGTGACCAGTGGGCAAGGAGCACAGAGAAACGGCCTCGCCAGTGTAGTATGAAGGATCGCTGGTCGCGCGATTCGTATCTTCCATTGACGATTGGCATAATTGACTGGGAGCCATAGCCAACCAGGACGAAAGTGTCTGCGTCTGGTGATTCGTATGTTATCGCCCGAAGGTAGTGGTGCAGTTTGTCGGCCATCATCGACGATATGCAAATCAAACTCCCACTCCGGACGAATGCGTGCCATTTCTTCGATCAGCCTGCGAAAGTGGCGAGAAATGCCCCCACTGGTCTGAGAGGTAAAGATCGTTCCGTCGTAGACGATCCTGACGATCGAATTCGCCACTATATTCGTTCTTTCAGTGTGATTCATTTACATTGCAGTAACAAGCAGTGCGGGACAGAAGCATGTCGGTCGCGGCCCAGAATTAGTAACAGAATAAAGCACACTGTGCATCCACCGATTCGTGTGCCAGCCAATACCTGATCCCTGCCGTCCTATTCTCCATATCCGCAAAGCGGGAGCCGGACAAATGAGAGATACACGCGCAAATCCTGCACCATCTAGCAGTTGCCTTAGGCTGAATTCTGTAAACGCCGTTGCGTGTGTCAAGTCGCTGCATTGCATATTTGCTCCCGTGATAGAAGACATGTTGGGAACTTCGATCACCAGCTGCCCTCGATCCGGATGAAGCCTCTTCTTAATTGCGGCCAATAGTCGCAAGCCATCCCTCGCGGGAAAATGCTCGAGCACATGAAACATCGTCACGCGATCCGCGAGGAGATCCGCATTCTCAAAGAATGCGATCGCTTCCGAGCAAATAATGCGAATCGTCTCGCTGCTATCGCCGCATCGGGTGCTCGCTTCACATGCCAGCTCCTGGTCGACCTCGACCCCCAGCAGGTTCCTATAACCCATTCGTTGCAACTCGAGAAGTAGCGTTCCCCAAGCACACCCGACATCCACGATCAGGGCATTTCTCTCCATCGGGAGCCATGGCATCCGCCCTCGATCAAGGCCTTCCGGGGGACGCGGTAAGTTTCCTGTCCGGACGAGTTGTTGGCGATAACTGACTTGTCCTTTGACCATTTCGGGCTACACTCCGGGAAGATATCGATTGGGCAGTTCAGCTGCAAAGGAATCGATAAAGGCACTTGTTCGCATCTTGAGCTCTGCATGTGACACTGTTCGTGATATGTAACCCCAGATTGTGCGAAGGATAAACATTAGCCTCACCCGAAAACGCATTAGCCCCGAAGCAGAGTAGGAGGACCTGATAAGGAGTTCATTTCGGAACTGATAGTAGCGGCGCCATAAGGGATATGTTTGAGGTTGGATCGCCAGTCTGATCATCTGTGCCTCCCGAACCATCATTGATGGTCCGATGCCTGCACGCAATATCCGTAACGCATACTCGGTGTCGTCAAAGCTTATGAACAAATCCGCCCTCGGGAAGCCAACTGTGGCTGGGACCGACCGGTGTATCAATGGCCCTTCAAAAGAGAGGTCTGCTATTGGGACGACCGGAGGGGCTTCATTGATTGTTGGATAAACGTGATTGGTTAGCTGATGTCGAAACCCAAGCTGAAACGCGTCATCGAGATTGAATCTCATCGCCAGGCCCGTGATACTCCCGCTGTCATCAATAACCGTAGGGAGTATGACGCGATTCCCTTCGCCATAGGCCAGCAATTTTTGAAGACAGGTCGGCGTCTGCATGATATCGTCGTCCATCAGCCAAATCCATTCGTGCCCTTCATTAAAGGCCCATTTCATTCCATGAGAGAAGCCGCCCGCACCCCCGGTGTTCTTGGGCAACCGCTCCCACAATATCTTGGGGTTGTCGAGTTCGGAAAGGAATTCCTCTGTCGTGTCGCTCGACGCGTTATCGACGACGTAAATCTGGTCGATAGCCCGCGACTGTGCCAGCAAAGAATTGAGGGTTTGTTCAAGTAAACCCCGACGGTTGAAGGTGACCACAACCGCGCCTACAGAATTCGGTCGCAATTCCAATTTGCCTACCTAGGACGGAGATTCTGCAACCCAGCGCCGGACTGGGATCAGAGAGCGAAGCCTGGTCAGATCGCGAGTTGTGAGGCCGCCGATCAGAAACAAGAGCCCAAGGAATGAAATAGCAGTAAGGGTTGCACAGAGAGGGGGACCGCTCAAGCGGGTCGCTATCGATGTCGCATAGGCTCCGGCTCCGGCGAGAACTGGTTTCATCGCGCTGCGCAAGACCGATAGACCCATGTGCCAGCCGAACGAGAATACGAGGTAGACATGAACGGCGATCTCAGCAAGCAAGTTGCTTAATGCAGCACCTCGTATTCCCATGTGTGAAACCGTAGCTGCACAGACGATAAGGTTCACGACCGCACCTAGGAACGTAGACTGCATCAATGTCCGATTTCTTTTTGCAGCGATGCAAAGTTCTCCCCAGTTGTGGCCAATTGCAATGATGACACCAGTCCAGATAAGAATGTTGAATGCTGAGCTTGCGCCGCCAAACGAACGGCCAAAGACCGTTTTGACTGCCCACTCGCTAAGGCTCGCCGCAATGAGCCCGCTGCCAATGCCCACAATCGCTGTTACACGCACCGAGCTAGACAAAAGCGATCTTGCGCCTTCCCGTGACACTCCCCATGCTTCCATCAATGCCGGAGCCATTGCCGTGAAGTAGAGCCAAATCGGGTAGTAACAGACCGCGCTGAGCCTTGTTGCAGCGACGAACAACCCAACTTCTGCTCCGTTTCGGTAAGCGCCTAAAATCAGAATGTTTGCCTGTTGGTACATCATCACCGCAAAGGCCGCCGCACATAGCGGAAGCGATTGCCGCAGGAGGTGACTGCCTTCGTGCAAGGAAAACACGGGCCAGGCATTGTACCCTTGGCGCCGCAGGAGCACGAGACCGAGAATTAATTCGGCTGCCGAAACAATTGCTGCGATTCCGGCCACCCAAATCACATCCTTCGGCTTGTGCACCAGTGCGATGGTGAGCACTAAACTCAGCAGCGCGTCGAAGATCTGGAGTGCCGTATTGAGATACATCTTTTGCAGTGCGCGAAAGACCCACTCCACGCTCACTGCTTGTATAGGTAGGGTCAAAAGGTAAACGCGAAATAGGTTCTTGGAACTTTCCGAGTAAGGTAAGAATCCCGACGCTATGAGGCCAAGAAGAACAGAAGCTAAAGCAAGAGTCAAACGAAGCCCGATTGTGGAAGAAATGACTTTCTGGAGTCCCTTTCGATTTTGAGCCCCTTCACGGACTGCGACTGTTCCAAGTCCCATATCCGAGAAGAGACCGAAGTAAACCGTCAGGTTTTGAGCGATTCCTGCGACGCCATACCCAGATGCCGAGACGCAACGAGCAAGAACTGCATTTGTCGCTAAGCCCGCAAGCCGGCCGACTGCGGCGCCCACGCTTAAACTGCCAAAATTCCACAGGATGGTCTCGGCGCGCGAAGGCGCTCCGACGCTCTCATCAGCAGCTTGATATGTTTCTGCCAACGCCGTGGCCGGTGTCGGAATGTCGTCCATAGATGTAGACCCGTTCAGTTCGCTTGCGCTTGCAAGCGCTTAGCAGCACTGCGTCAAACGCTCAAAGCGCCTATTAATCCATTGCGTCACTCGACAATGAAAGCTACTTGTTGGTGATGCGGGACGAACCCAATAGGTTCGCAAAAGAGATTTCGAGCGAGCTTCAGTTCTTCAAGAGCCAGGTACTCGTGTTTCTTCCAGCCTGGATAATTCCAGAATTCGTCAAATTGAATCACGGTGCCTTTGCAGATGCGATCGCCCTCAATGTCAAAGACGCATTTTGTTGACGAATACAGGTCACAGTCGATGTGAATGAATGACACGATCTCTTGGCGTTGCGAAAGTAATTTTGGGAGGCTTTCACTAAACAACCCGCGGATTAGCTTAACATTGGCAGGTACAGATGGCATGCGACCGGAAAAGGCCCCTTTACTGAATCCGGTGCGCCAATCTTCCGGTAGCCCTTCGAATGAATCAAACCCATAAATGGTCGTCGCTACATGGCTTGCAAGATGCGTAATGGTGCGGCCAGCTGCCACCCCGAATTCCAGAAATACGCCGCTGCGGCAAGCCCTCGACACGGATGCCGACATAAGTTCTAGATCCGTATCAAATGCCGGAACAGACAAAAGATACTCTTCATAGAACTCCGCAGATTCCAATGCTGCCTTCAGAAATGCAATCTCTAGGATATCGAAGCTGTCGCCGCGCTTCTTTCAAAACGACTGAGATTGGAGCGCAGCGCGCTGTGCAAGGTGGTCAAACCAATGCAGAAAGAAACCCTTCATCACTTTCTACTTGACCCTTTGCAAAGTCTTATCACATTTCTTCAGAATTCCGACGCTCGATTAACGAGATTCCTCACTAACTTCGGGAACCGTGCATTAAATCGCATGAGTCAGTCCAGTCTCGCACATCGTAGTCCTCTGATCACGGTGTTTTCCGCTGTTTACCAGGTTCGGATGCCAGCAGGTCAATTCAGGCGATCCGAAGAGCGCGCAATCTGCCGCCTCGACTCCCTGCATGCATGAATGATCCTGATTTCCAACTTCATAACGCCATGCACCAAACCGTCCTCGCGACAGGATGCCCCATGATTTCAATGTGCTAAGGATGCCTTCCAAATGTTTGTCTCTATCGACCGTCGGTGTCGGGTATCCATGGGCAGCATAATAATGCCAGGAAGAAACAATCATGTCTCCTGCGCCCAGAAGCTTGGTATTTGCCATCCCTGAGAGCACTTGCTGCACAACATCAGATTGATTCACTGGACGATACGGCGAATCTGCAACTTCTGCCATCAGCGACCAATAATCGCCATCAGGGACGTTATGTGGTGAGTAGTTGGAAAATACGGTAACACGATAAAAGGGACAGTTATCTTCGGGGAAGTATAGCCAATTCTTTTCTCTCAGCTGTTCTGGTGGCCTTCCTTTAATCCCGATTCCGACCACATGGGTACCGGAATATCTAAGCTGCGCAGCCCCTGAGATAATCGCCCGATCGCCGATTAGCGCAGCGATGGTGTCAATCGGGAGCGTTGAGACGAGCACATCGTAATGAAACGCGTCGCCGCCCAACGTAAATACGGTCCGTGTACTTGTGCATATTTTTGAGACGCTGCAGTCATATTTAAAATGAGGAGTTGGAATCAAATCCGCAACGGCCCGCCAGATGGCCCCAGTTCCGCCGCGTAGCGGAAATCTAAAAGTATTGTTTGGTCCCCATGCCGGGTCGTCCCGACCCAACAGAATGTTGTCTGCAACACGTTGTAAATCGACGCTCGCGACTCGTTCACCAATCCAATCAAAACTCATTTCCGCTGGATTGCATGCCCATACCTTAGTGTTGTACGGCAGAAGAAAGATATTCGCGATCCCTTCTCCAAAGGAATGGACAATCCACTCTTCGAAATTCTTCGGATTAATGTGTCCATTTTTCGAGGCGGCAATCAAGCCGCGCATGCAGTCCGCGAGATCTGCTGGCGGGAGAGTACGAATGTTGTTTTGGAAAGGATAGGGAATATAGCGGTCGCGGATCCAGATATACGATTGGCGCATGTGCTTGAGCCAGGCTTGCCCAAGCGCCTTGTCCATCAACCGATCGAAATAATCGTAGTGGGAAAATTGGACATGACCACCGACGTCCCAAGTGAAGCCCTGCTCGTCTACGAATGACGTTGCCAGCCCCCCTGGGTAGCTGTTTTGTTCGAGTACGAGAAAATCGGTGTGGCCCAATTCATGGAGACGATAGGCTGCGCCAAGACCGGTACAGCCGGCCCCCAGTATCAGAATTCTCATTCTTTCTCCATGGCAATCCCGAACATCGGCGGTCCGAGACAGAAAGGGCTTCTTGCTGGGGGGCTATCCCTTGAAGGACCAAGCTGCACAAAACCGTGGCTAATTTGGTTTCTCATTTTGGCGATAGCCGTAGTGATAGCCATAGTAGGAATATCCGTCGCTCGAGGTTTGAGAAGTCACCCTATTAAGGACGATTCCGATAATGTTCGCCCGAATTCTCTGCAACGTGGAGACTACCGTCGCGACGGTCTTTCTCTTCGTCTCCCCCGCTCGACTGATAATTAGCACACCATCGGCGGCCGACGCCATTTGCAGGCACTCTGCAAACCCCAGAAGAGGGGGCGAATCAAGAATGACAAGATCGAAATCCTTCGCAAACTCGTCCAGGAGTTCCGAAAGACGCGGACCGATCAGATCGGCTGCCCGGTGTGAACCCGGACCCGCCGGGAGAATACTCAAATTCGGCCTTCCATCGATCGAAAGCAGCACATCCCTCCAGGATAGTTCACCCGTCAGAACATTAGAGAGACCCTCATGCTGGGTGAGGCCGAACTTTGCATGCACACTGGGCCGCCGCAAATCCCCATCCACAATGAGGGTCTTCTTGCCACGCGCGGCATGGGCTATTGCAAGGTGCACGGCAAGAGTGGTCTTTCCTTCTCCGGGTTCCGCACTTGTGACCACGATGGATCGCAATCTCTGCTCAAAGTCCGACAACAGGATCGTATTTCGCAGGGTCCTAATTGCTTCTTCGAAGCTGGAAACCGAGCGGTAATAACCTTTCCGTCGACCCTCGTCGTTATTGCCAAGTTTGTCTTGCGCCACGAGTGATGCTTCTGCGAATTCAGTCCTCGCAGTCTTCGGCAAGATCAGCGCGCCTCGTTCTAACGGCAGGGTTCCGATCACATCGGTCCTGAGGAACCGGCTGGCTTCCTCGGGAATCCTGAGCGTTGTATCGAGTTTATCCAGGAGCAGCGCGGCGCCTACTGCGAGGAGGCTCGAAAGAACCAGAGCCAATGCCAGGTTGAGTCTCACATTCGGAAAAACAGGTGACAAAGTTGGACGGGCAACATCGGCAATTCGGATATTGTTGTCTCGAAAGCCCGCATTAATGTCGGACTCCCGGATTTTCTTGATAAGTTCATCGTAAAGTGCCCTGTCCGCGTCTGCTTCCTGCTTGAGCTGCTGGTATTGGAACGAGCGCGCATTCAGACTGTCCCACGCGGCTTTCGTATCTGCCAGCGTTTTTTGCAGCATCTGCTCTTTGTCGAGGCTCTCATGATATTCCACGGCAATTCTGTCGCTAATGCCTCGACTCGTCTCGTTGAATTCGTTCTGCACCTCAGCAAGTTCGGATGCCGCTTTTCGATACTCAGGGTGATCCGTTCCATAGGTGGCTTTAACGACCGCAAAGTGTTGCTGGGCCGCTTCCAACGCCTCGCTCAGTTTTGCCAGTGATTGTCCCTGAGACGAGACTTGTGCTGCTTCGACTGACCCCGATTTGATCGCATTCCACGCAGCTTCCTTGCTCACCCGATCCGCCTGTGCATCGGTATATTCCGTGTTTAGTTGCAGTAGGCGTGCCGAAAGAATATTCGTTTTCTCTTCAGGATTAACAACATCCAAATCCTTTTCGAATTGGGCGAGCGCCAGTCCGGACTGCTCCATCTTGGCTTTCAATTCATCAAGCTGCTTTTCCATGAACGACGAAACGCTGGCCGATGACCGAATTCGAATGGCGTATGCGTCGGCTAAATAGGAGTTTGCAACCGCATTCGCGACGTCCGCCGCCATCTGCGGATCCGGTGAACGATAACTGATAAGCAGCAAATAAGTGTTGGGTGGGCGAATCACCCTCAAACCTCCTAAGCCCACCGGAGCCTCTGCGTTCCTTTGTGCCTGCTCCGCGGTTACTCCCTTTGCCGGTCCAGCAGAGTCCAACAGATGGTACTGTTCGGCCACCGGACGCAACACGGCGTCTGACTGAATTAATTTGATCTGAGTCGCAAGAACTTGATCCGGGTTTCTGTAGACGGATGAGCGCGTTGATTCCTGGCCAACAACTTCCGACGGAGCCTGTATATCGATGTCTATCGTCGCAGTTGATTCATAGATCGGTTTCAATCTGGCGGAAATGATGAAGGTCGCTAATACGCACGAGGCGACAAACGCAATCATCATCCAAAGGTGACGTCGCAAAATCCAGAGGTAATGCGAAAAGGGAACCGCAGGCGCTTCCGGTTCAAAATCCAGCGCAGGCGAATGAGTGACATAGGTCGCCGCTGCAGGCTGGATGGAAGAAGGCCGCGACGGCATTTCAACCGGTAAGGCAGTCTCTTTTGACATATCTTTTGCTCGATTCTGCTCAGTGATAAACGTAGATTAGGGTAGTGCCAACAGTTGCACCGATCCCGGAAATTCGATCGAGAGCTGTCAGGGTGGCTTTGCGGCCAGTCGCCTCAGGGACATACAGTATGTCGTTCGGTAAGAGAGGTACATCCGGCGCCTTTCGATCCATGATCTTTTTCAACTCAATCGGGATCTCGTTGCGCCCGCCTGAGGCGACTTCCGAGCGATAGATGTAAGCGATGTGCCCGCTAAAGTGATCTAGACCCTCTGACAAAGCCAAGGCTTTCAAAACCGTGCTTGCCGATCCATCTGTGATCGAGAACGCGCCAGGTCTGTGTACGTTCCCCAGTACATAGAATTTACCCGCCTCAGGGACACGTATGACTTCTCCTCCCTGGAGAACCAGGTTCAATGACGGATCCACCGCGCCAATCAAGCCGCGCACGGGAATTCGGCGAACTAAGGGTGCGGCGCTCGCGTTGCTATCGCCCGATTTCTCACTTACAAGGATTTCTGGCCCCGCGTTCTCTGTGAGCCCTCCTGCTTGAGAGATAGCATCGAGCAAGGTTACTGCGCCGGTCGCTTGAAATGTGACAGGATTGCGGACGGCGCCAACCACACTGATCGGCCTGCTACGATATTCGACAACAGTTACTGTTACCACTGGATCAACAAGCACGTGATCTCTGATCAGAGCTGAAGCGATCGATTTCTCCAAGTCCGCAGGAAACAATCCAGCGGCTTGAATGTCCTGTCGAAGCATTGGTAAGCGGATCTCTCCCGTCGAGTCCACGCGAACGGTGCCGCTCAGCTCGGGTGCGTCGTAAACCGCGATCCCAAGAAGATCGTCGTTTCCAACTCGCTCGATCGGAAGGTCCGAGAGGGAATTCGACGAGGCTACAATCGCGCCCATCGAGTTCTGGTTGTGCGGCTGTTGCTGCGCTGAAATTGGGCAGGCTATTGCGATCATCAGGAGAATCGTAGGAAAACGCCTCATTTGGAAGTCCTCTTGGGAATCTTTGAACCTCGACATCCTACACCCACACCTTTGTCGTCACTACCGCTAGGCTGGGATCTCATCACTCGCTGCGTCCATTCAGTTGTCCTGGCGAGGTGAATCTTTCCACAAGCTCTTCTATCTTGCGACCAAAACTGTCCATCTGGTCACGAAATTCGTCCATTCGGGTGTGCAGTATGTCTTCGCGCGTGGTCCCGCATAGAAATGCGCGCATTGCGTCTCGGGTCAGATCCGAAACGCTTCTCGCGCCCGTTGAAGAGCACAACTCACGAAGAGCCAGATACTCGTCTTCGGAGAGTCGTACGCTAACCATTCGCGTTCGAGTCTTTAGGACTGTCATCTCAAACTGGCATCGCGGCAAAAAGGGTTGATGGTCAACTGAGAAACCATTGGCCGAGTTACACCGAACGTGAGCGACGAACCTTATTAATCCAGTGGGCAGGTTTCCGCTTATCATCCAATAAGGCAGGCTTCGCCCCTGTGAGTCCCAATTGTGGAAATCTTCTGAGCGAAAAGCTCAATCGCATAGAGTAAATAGATTTGATGAACAGGAGCTTCAGCCTCAAGAGCTACTGCACGGCCCTCATGAGGGACTGTTTACGAGGTGGCACCACCGTAGCATCGCGCTGTGAACCCATGATGAAAAGAGTAGGACTTTCGTATGACAATCGCCGCTGGAAGTTGGGCCAGATTTCGTTCCTCTCGATCGAAACGATTTCTTTACGCGCATATGCGAACTTCTGTTGTGAGAGGGAATACAAGGGTGCATGCCATGAACGATCCGGCAGGGCGGAGCGCGATAAATTTATTGGCCCCGAGCCTCTTCATGGACCGTAGAACAAGCAACCTTGGTCAAATTGCTTCGCCAAGGGCCCCAATGCTTGAACCAGGTCAGGTCGAGAGCTGCTTATTGAAAACTCTGGCTCAATTGCGTCAGGTCGAGATGAGAGAGAAAGTCTTCGCATTCAGTCAACAATGCTTTGTATTCAGCTTCGCTCCCGGAATCAGCGTGCGGCGCCTGCATCTTGAAGAAAATTGGGACCACCCGTTGACCTCGTGTTGTGTAATCGACAGTCTTAGAAATCTCGAGGTGTACGCCGTCCTTCGGCTTTAGACGGCCTGACTGGCACGAGGTCGGACTGCAATACGTATTGCCAGTAAAAGTATCAGTAAAGCCGTTATCGTATAGTGCGGTCTCGAACGCAACATCTTGTTCTCCTGCCGTGCTGAACCATTGAATCGCACTCGATTTCGGCGTTTCTCCGTGAGCCGCCATGCTTTGTTGGATGGTATGACCGCTGGGCGCCAGCCATATGCCTAATTCGATCTCATCGGAAGGCGCCTTCTCGAATGCAGCGTTCTCCGATACCAGATTGCCATTTAGGTGTTCCTGCCAAACCCGAACGAGTCTGAACGCTCCGACCTGAGTTGGTATTCGGCTATTCAGCTCCGTTGCGCTAAATTCACCTTGGCGTGTCGCCCATGCTAAGTTTTCAGAACTTATTCGTATGGCGCGCACAGCCGGCACTGATGCAACGAGCACGACAACAGCCAGGACCGCGGCTCTCAATTGAGTGAGTCTCCAATCATTGGCGTGGTACACCTCGCTGGAATTCGCAGCGACACTGGCAGCTCCAGCTTCTCGTTGCTTCCCGATTAAAACCCAGAGGAACAATGACGCCGCCATTAAAAACAACACGGCGCCAATAGCATAGTCCGCTTGCTTCGCTGCATTCTCAAGAATTGGGTGGCCCAGTGCGACACGATAGTACACGACCAAGGCACAGAGTCGAATCAGGTTGAAGAGTTGGCCAAGCAGCAATGCCCCGGCAACATATGTGAACCACTTCAGAAGAGATAGACGCTTCAGATAACCGAGAATCAGAGCCCCATACCCCAGCGTGATGGCCCCGCGCATGCCGTCGCAGCCGGGAGCAATGAACATTCCGAAATCTGGAGCGAACATCAGGCGCAGCAACTCAGCATTCGTCGGGGGGAATCCAAGAAGGTTCGCAAATGATCGCGCGATGTGCGCGGAAATACCTTGCATCGGAAGGTCAAGAAATCGAACGAATGCGTCAGGAACTGGCTGAATGCATAGCAAGAGCGCCAACGGAAACCATGCCATTCTCAACACGCGGGCCCCGGAGAAGAGAAGGATAGTGCCTCCTGTGTAGAGGCAGATTGGCAGCACGCTCGGAAGGAGATTTACCCTGACACCCCCAACAAGCCAAAAGAAATCCAGACGGCCCCCGAACATTAATGGAGCAAACGACAGCCCCACTAGTAGTAGCCCCCACCACGATCCGCGCATCTCCCAATCGCTTTGGCGCCACACGTAAATGATCAGAGCAATGCTTGTCGGCAAGATAAAGATCCCGATAGAACGAAGCGGGTCTGTCATCCAGATTTCCAGCAGCTTTGAGAGCGACGGATAGACTCCGAGAAATCCCGCAACCGCCAACAGGCTGATCCACGACGACACCAGCGGCCTCGCGCCAGCACGCTCTCGTTTTAGGGATTGGTCTGCAGAGCTGGTTTTCGCGGAGCTCAAAGCAAGGGGAGAAAGTCTCGTGTCTTCGGCTATCAGACGCGTGCTACTACTCGCACTCATTGCGACCTCTCCTCATGTGATCCCTCAGGGGCAATCGCATTTCTGTCCACATAAATAAAACCGAAAAAGGCATCCGCGATCATCGCTTCATCGGAAGCTCTGTCGTGGTGTGCAGGAACGCTTCTTTGTCCGCAGCCATCACAGATTAAACGACCAACAGCTGAGAAGATTGTGGTTTCAAGCGAATTTAACGAGAATTTATAGGGCCCATTCTCGCCAATCGATCGCCAACAAATTGGGGTCCATGTTCAGAATGTCTGAGCCCACAAAAATGAAGGGATCCGCTTTACACGATCCACCGAAGTGGCGACGACCAGTAAGTCCCCGCCGATCCGGCGATGCAAGCTAGATCCCCTCGAGTCCGCGTTCCTTATGTCCGTCGCTGGGCGGTGAGACTTCAGACCCATCGCCCCACGATGGCAGCACCCTCATCCTCTTAGAACGATGAGCACTGGCCTTGCTTACTCTTGGCCGTGTTCCCTGCGCCTGTTATGGAGCTATTGCTCTGGCACTGAAGGTTGTTGTTTATTTGGTTCTCGAAAATCTGCACTAACGCGGTGTTGCTATTCACCTGGAGGTTGCCCCCGATAGAATTTCCTGGGCAAGATCCGGCAGTCGACCCAATCTCAACAGCCGTGCCATTGCCTTGGACCTGCATGTCGCCGCGCACTGTCACGCCGCAAACCGTGTTTTGCGCGGAGCCGGACGGAATATTCTGGACCGTCAGATTGCTCCAAATCGTTACCTGTGGGCCCAGAGTGTATGTACCGCCTTGTACCTGTACGTTGCCAAAGACCGCAGTGTTGTTCAGAATGAGGCTGCCGCCTGTCACCAGGATATTGCCGAAGACTTGCCCTCCATCCTCGAAGTCGCATGTCTGACCACTCGACACCGTGATGTTCCCGAGGAAAACCCCTGAGTAGAGGCCATTGCAGGCATTGCCGGCAGTCGGAATGGTGGCAAGGTTGTACGCTGTCCCCAAGCCATCGGCCCCGCCAAAGGATGTCGTGCCGTAGAAGTTCTGGTCGGTGCCTTGTATCAGGGCGCTCTCAGGGTTCTGGCCGTCCGCACAGTTGGCGAGAGAGCAGAAGTTGTAAAGCGTGTACAACACACCCCATGGCGTGAGCTCGTAGGCCGTGCCGTTGTTGCTGGCTCCGCCGCCGTAGGTTGTGCCGTAGATGTTCCCGTCGATACCTACGACCGGACCGGCCGTGGGCTGCGAGCCGTCGGTGCAGTTGGTCTTAGCACAGAAGTGGTAAATCGTGTGAACACCGACGAAGGAATTGTAGATGAACACGGTTCCACCGGCATTGGCCCCGCTTTGTTGCGTCGTGCCGTAGATATTACCCCAGGCGTCTTGCGTAAAGGGAGCCCGAGGGATCGAACCGTCGATGCAGTTGGTTTGAGTGCAAAAATCGTAAAGCGTGGTCAGCGCGCCGCTCGATGTGATCGAGAACAAGGTGCCGGAGCCAGTGGAATTGCCCCCCGCCAAGGTTGCGCCAAAGAAGCTACCGTTGCTTTGCAGCAAGTCGCCCTCTGGGTTCACGCCGTCCGTCCCCTTGAACGAGTGAAGGGTGGTCATTGATCCACCGCAGCTCATTTTGAACACAACTCCATCGTTATTGGCCCCGCCTGCATAGGTCGTGCCATAGAGGTTTCCGTCATTGCCCTGCACCAGCGCGCCAAGGGGGTTCGCGCCGTCTGTCCCGCTAAAGCTGTGTAGCGTGGTCAATGCGCCCGAGGTGGTGATCTTGAACACGGTTCCATCGTTATTGGCCCCGCCCAGATAGGTTGTGCCGTAGAGGTTGCCGTCACTGCCTACAACCAGAGCGCCTTCAGGGAACGAGCCGTCTGTGCAGGCGGCTCCGCCGATCGAGCAGAAGCTGTAAATCGCAGTTATTTTGCCTCCTGGGACGATTTGGAAGACAGTCCCAGAGTTGTTGGCCCCGCCCAAAGGCGCTGTGCCATAGAAGTTCCCGTTGGGGTGTTGGACCCAGTGGTGGGACCGCTTCAATGCTGCTAGCTGGGTAGAGGGGAGCGCGCCGTTTGCCCCATTAAAGCTGTCAAGAGTGGTCAGCGTTTGCGCGTGAGCGCCGGTTGGCACTCCCAAACACAACGACAACGCCGACGTCACAAAATACGCCGCCAGACATCTGGTCCGGCCCCACTGCGAAATAGAGTCTTTTTTCATGAGACATTCTCCGGGAATGCAAAGTCTAGTGCTCTAGGCTATACAACATTCGTAAGTCCGCGGACAGTAGAAAGATGGCGCAATACAGCGCGCAATCTGGGAGAGACCCTCAGCGTGACATTGCAAGTTTCTAGTGTCAAATGAATTCCCGATGAACATCGTCAAGACTTTGGATCAAGTAACGGGCCCCGTACGCGATCGTAACCAACAGCTCGCGAATGATCGTAACCAGCAACGCTCGCAGATTCTTAAGAGCCGGTAGAATGTTTCGCCATCGAGGCCGATTCTGGATGAAATCAGAAAGCCACGATTCGAGTGAAATCAGACCGGTGCGGAACGTATGGCAAGTGTAAGACAACGCGCGCTGGTTCATACGAACGTAGGACAATGTTAATTTCTGATTTGATTCTCTATAGCCCTATTGTGGCCACTCCGATTCTGGGTTATATCTCAAGTTGTCTTGAGTCGGATTGTCTTCAACTGGAGCCTCATTGTGGCCCATTTCTGATCCTGAGGTACATGGGTCGGATTGTCTTGTAAAGAGAATCTCCGAAGGAGATTAGCGGGAGGGAAGTAATGCTCAGCAAAATCTATCTCTTGGCAGGGGCGTTGTGCGTGAGTTCGTACGCACTGGCAGTAACACCGTCAATCGGGAGCCTAACCGCACGGGGCGAGACGAGGATCGACAACCAAGAGGTGCAAGGGAGCGGAACTTTGTTTGACGGTTCCGTGGTCGAGACTGGGCAGAGCATCTCATCGGGTGCGGATTTGCGGCTCGCGAACAACGTGGAGATTACTCTCTGGCGGGATTCGCGCGGAACCCTCTACCGCGATCACTTCATGCTTCAGCGCGGCACGGCGCAACTCGGTGCATCAGATTCCTTCCGCGTTCTGGCGAATGGCGTCGCGGTCGTACCGGCGGAAGCACACTCCGGCGGGATCGTATCCATCGATCCGGCAAACTCCGTCACGGTTGAAGCGAGAAATGGAACCCTCGAGATTAAAACCTCCTCTGGAGCCGGTATCGCTTTGGTGCGTCCCGGACATCCGCTGAAGTTCAGCCCTCTCGATGACAAGTCGCCTGCCGACTTCTCAGCGGCGGGCACGGTCACCGCCGAGAATGGACGCTATTATTTGAACTCCACGGAAACGGGCATGAAATACGAATTGCGGGGCAATAATCTGCAGAGTTACGACGGGGATTCCGTCGTCGCGTCAGGCACGCTTGATTTCTCAGCCGTCTCGACAGCCGGTGTTGCAGGACTCCTTCTGGCCAGCAGCATCCAGCCATCCAATGCTGGCACGCCCCTGGGAGAGTCGCTCCAGACTCGTGCGCTGATCAGAGGGATCTCAATATCGATTGGGGCGAAGGCCAACACCACTCGAGTGTGCCCTCCGGACCCGCTTGAAGACTGCTGCCCGGGCCTTCCATTACCGCAATGCTGCAATCCGTTGTCGCCAAGTCAATGCGGTCACAGTAATTAAGCTCGACTGTTGCGAGAATTCGAACATTTCACTGCCAGCCTTGTTTTGCGTGCGTCCCACGAAAAACATCGGCTGGCGGTTTTCTTTGTGGACATACTTTGCTGCTTGTGTTGATGCCATTTCGGATTTCTCGGTCAAACAAATATGAGTCCGGCATCGAAGCATGTCGCGTTATGCTAGGTGCCATGCGCATTTCCCTTCCCCGTGGCTAAACGGGAGGGCTTCAGCACAGTCCTGTTTCGGCCCGAATCTCTCGAGTCTTGTGAACACGCACAAGCCTGACGCTGGATCGAGAACGTCGATCTCTAAATCGCCGGCATTCGCTCACAGATCCTTGTGAGACTGGCTATTGGAATTGACGAATCGGGGTCGCGGGCTGTTCCGCAACGAAAATCATCGAAAAATGTAGCGTAGCCCGAAATTCGGGAAGATCGGCATTTGGTCGATCTCACCAACGGGATTTCCTGGAACATCGTTGGCTTTGAAGCGGGACATCCACACGTAGGAAAGAAAGTTTGATCGGTTAAGAACGTTGTTCACGCCGACATACAGCTCCAAATGCAAACCACGGACTACGGCGTCCTTGTTGATTTGAACGTCCAGCCGTCCATAGTAGGGAACCCGAAGAGCGTTCATCTCCGTGACGTCGTAGATTGGCCGGTTCTGGGCGAGCGAGTCAGGGAGATCAAATGGAGTGTAGGGACGGCCGGTTGCATATCCATACCTAGTTGAGAATTCATAGCCATGCCCAAAACGCTCAAGCGCCGCGATGTTCACGATCCACGGAAAATCGAAATTGCTTGGCCGCATTACGCGATCGAGACCTGAGAACATCGCTCGCGAATAGGCAATTGATCCTCGTACAACCAGCTCGGAACGGATCCGCGTGCTGTCTGAGACCTCGATTCCTGAAGAGTTGCCTCGCCCGCCGCTGTTCATGGGCAGCCAGACAATCTGTTGGGCGATCATGTCCACCATGTTATGCAGGTTCACCGATGGATACTCCGTCGATGCGGGAATATCTCGGTATACCTTGTTATAGGCTTCAATTCGGATTTCAGAAGACGGCACAAAGCCGATGTCCATTCCCACGACTTCATGCGTGGACCGCATGGGTGACATGGACCGATTCTCCGGATACGACAGCAGATACACGTACGGAGGCATCTGTGCATAGCTGGCGAAGGCCAGGTGAATCCCCACGGATTCGCTCAGGCTATACCGCATGCTCAGCCGAGGAGTCAGTGTGCGGTGGTCCCCGAACGCGAACGTTTGCAGCCGTCCGCCCGCGCTTAGCTCGAGGCTCCTCAACGGACGCACCGTAAACTGCGCATAGGATCCGGATTCCCCGGTCGAGAAAAAGGACGCGAAGGACGCAGAATCAGCCCTAACCGGATCGGCAGAATACGGCGAATAAGCACCCAGCGGTTGGTCGATCTCGTAGTGCGGCCGTTGCAGCCAGACGGCGCCCCCAGTGGTCAGTGCAAATCGCGATCCGCTCCATTCATAGCGGTAGCTTGCGGTGCTGAATGCGTTGTTCGAGTTCTCTGAGTAGACCGGCGTCGCCTGGAAAGACGCGGGCGCTGGGCAGGGCCCCGGAATGAGAGTGGTGCTGGTGGGATCAATCAACTGGTCCTGCTGGTTAATATGTTCGATTTGTTCCGAGTCGCTGATGCTGGCGACAGCGAACGAGTTCTTTGAGTACGCGCGCTGCCATTCCGCTCCTGTCGTCTCGCGCCACCCGGCATACTGCGAATCGATTGTGTTGGTTTCATGAGGGTCGATCGGACAATTGGCAATCTGAATCGAGTCCCATCCCGCAAGATGCAACAGAGTAACCCGGTTTCCGGGAGCGCCGTCTAGCCGGTAGCGGGCCATTTCATTTGTATAGGCCGGCAATCCGTTGATGCCGAAGCCGTTCATCAATTCGAGAAGGCCGTGATGCGCCGAGGCGAGTAAATCGCTCCCGTTCCAACGCTTTTCGACGAGTCCGCCAAATCCCTCGATTCCCGCGTCTCCTTCCGCATGCCCGGTAAGATTCCTCGGCTCCAGCGTGCGGATCTCGGTTATCGACGAAAGACGTTCCGGATAGCGGGCCTCGTACCCGCCTGTGTAAAGCTCGACCCCTTGGATGACTCCCGTGTCAATCATCGGACCAAAGCCACCGGTCGTGCCGAGTGTCGCGAGATGATTGATATTCGGCACCTCGATGCCGTCTACCAGAAACAGATTCTCCATCGGGTGTCCGCCCCGGACAAAGAATTCATTGCTGAGGTCACTACTGGCTACTACACCCGGAATGATTTGTAGAAATCTGGACACGTCACCGAAGGCGCCCGCGGTCGATAGGACCTCCTGGCCGCCCGCAACATATGGCGCCGGCTGAGCGTTCTCCGCTTCCAGCCCCTCGCCATGAACTTCGACGCTGGTGATGACCTGCGCAAAGTGATTGTCGACGGCATCGAACAGAGACTCGGGCAGGGCCAGAGGTCCACGAGGTGAATCTCCCGAGGCTGGCGTGGCTGTCGCAGGCAAATGGGTGCTCCTCGCGGACGCCGCCGTGGCGATTGCATTTCCTGCCGCGTCCTCACTCGCGTGCAACCCTCGGGTATCCAGTGTCGGGAGCGGTTGCTGGCACCAGGATGAGCCGAATGCCAATAGAATTACCAGCAAGGTCGCGCCGGACAAGATAGAGCATTGACGCATCTGTGCCCCCGCTCTCAGCCGCCTGAGCGTCCATGTGCGCGGCCAAAGCAATGTAGGTAAGGTGGGGGAAAACGGATATTTTTTCCGGTACCGCACTGCTACCCTAGCATAGAAATGTTTCAAATGGGTACGAAACAGATCATTCACGGGGATGCAAGGATCAAGGATTGCCGGCTTGTTTGCGTACCGAGCACGAGGTCGGTTCAGCTGGGAATTGTAGGAAGAGACAAGACACCCGGACCAGCCGGCCCAACAGCTCGGTCCGTCGTCAGATTGATACTTTCGTCTTGAGTGCGATTGTTACGTCAATGTGAAAAGCATGCCGAACGATCGGAAAAACGGAGAGATTGGATGTTAATCTCTCAGCACGGTCGATCAGGATGCTCAATCGGGGTATATTCGTTTCTCTCGTGGTACGGGCGCTAGTGGTGTGCGCGTGCCTGCTCGGTATTTGGGAATCCTGGAAGATCATAAGATCGGACGCCCTCTACTGGGAGGGCACTGCGGCGTCCCTTCGAACTTCGATCCGCCTTGAGCCTGACTGTTGGTTGTGCTACATCAAACTGGCGCGATTGGATGATTCCTCCGCTGAAGACTCCCTTCAAACCTCCCTGCGGCTGAATCCATACAATAGTGAAGCAGCGATCGACTTGGGCCTGCGATATGAGTCCGACGGCGAATTCCAGCGAGCTGAAGAACTCCTCCTTCAAGCGTCGGAAGTCGACCGCACTTACGCACCACGATGGAGTCTCGCCAACTTCTACTTCCGCCGGGACAACTTGCCTGCTTTCTGGATGTGGATTCGCCGTGCGACGGAAATCCCTGCAGGCGACATTGGGAGCCTATTTGAACTCTGCTGGCGGGTATCGCCCGATCCGAAAACGATTGAAGCGAACATCGCGGAGAATAACCCGGATGTAGACCGGCAGTTCCTCGCTTTCCTGATTGGCAAAGGTCAGCCGGCGGCTGCCGTCAATCCGGCCTTCGCGCTTCTCCGCAACGGTTCGCCAGAGACTGATCAATCGTTGCTTTTCACGGTTCTCGACAAGTTGATCGCCGTCAATGATGGCGTCGATGCAAACGCCCTTTGGAACGGACTCATCCGCCAACATTGGATTGTGGCCGACACGTCGTTTCCCAACAATCCTCGATTCTCCCGCGATCCATTGCCGGTCGGATTTGATTGGTCCATCTTTGCATTGGATGGACTCCATTCCTGGCCTGGATCATCCGGTCTGGAAACTGAATTCACCGGGGACGAGCCTGAGAGTTGCGAGATCGCCGAACAGATTATTTCGTTACCTCCTGGCAACTACAGGTTGGAATCTTCCTATCGCACGCGAAATATCCTCCCTGATACAGGAATTCAATGGGAAATCGCCGATAGCAATTCGGATAAGATCCTTGCCAGCTCTGCGTCACTTTCAAGCGACACACTGACTCGTGTCGCTCTGCCTTTTACTGTCCAGCCGGGCGAGCCGTTTCTGCGCCTCCGGCTCGCATACCATCGCAGTCTCGGCACTCTCAGGGTTTCCGGAACGTTAGTGATAGAATCAGTTGGAATTCACTCTGGATCTTCATCATGAACTGTCCGCAATGCAGCAGCGTCGACATTCGGAGCTCCCGCCGCTCACATTGGATGGATTCCATCCAGCGTCTTCTGGGACGACAGGCATTTAGGTGCAGAAAGTGCCGGCATCGTTTTTTCGCGCTCCCAACTTCACTGCCAGCTGAGAACCGTCCTGGTCATCCCCCGCGCAAGCACCAGCACACACCGCTTAGCGCTGTAAGAAAAAAGCGCCGTCTTTTTCGCAGGATGATCGCGTTCGCCGTCGTGGTCGTGATGGTTTCACTATTCTGGGCGTTTCTCAGCTACGTATCGGTGGATCATACTCATCAGGTTGACGACGACGGCACCGGTTCAAGCCAGTGAGTCCTGTGCCAGGCTCGACATGTCTTTCTCGAGATGAGTAGTTTTCCCTGGACTCCGCAAGAGTCTGATCATTGACTTCGTCAATTCCCGTCTCGGGAGCTTTAACCCACTGCGGCCTCAAAGGTCCGTCTCGAATGAAGTGCGGTTACGCATTTCTACGTTTCGAGCCGTCGATTGCATCAACGCTCTTTGCCGCCTTATACTCAGTCCTCTCCATTTTTCGTGTCATATATAACGCCGCAAGAATTACAAACATCCAACCGGAGACCGCTGGGCGCGGAAATGGATAATCTACACACGCGTTCAACATGACTGCGACCAACCCAAGTCCCCATGGATGTCGGAATGCCAGCGGAATCGCGCCAAGAAATGGAATCAACACCAACAATAGAAAGGGCAAACCACCGTCAGCCGCAAACTCTGCCCAATCGTTGTGAGCGTGATTGGCATAGAGCGGAAATTGGTCCTTGATTGCGTATTTCTGGTAGACCTGCACATACGTCCCCAAACCATACCCGGTCAGCGGCCTGTGTTTCGCCATGTCTACAGCGCCGAGGAAGTATTCACGGCGAATCGCATACGGGTCTTTTTCGTTGAATCGATCCAAGGTGCGCCTCCAGCCAACTGCGAACGTGAATGCGCTCGCGATCAGGAGCACGACTAGGGCGGTCGCTCCCGCTGAGCGAATCGCGAGCCTCACTCCGGAGTGACGCCGTCTCGCTAGCCCAATCGTCAATATCGTTATCAGCTCCGCCGTGCAGAGCACAAATCCTGCCCGCGAAGCCGTAGCCACGGCTGACGCATAAAGCACTCCGCCGGCAAGGGCGTACCACATGGCCCTCCGCCCTTCGCGGAACGCGCCCCAGAGAGCGATGGGTAGAGCAATCTCTACAAACTGCGCGTAATTGTTCTTATTCTGAAACGTGGCGTAGATATCCCCGAATTTAGTCGGAATGCTCCAGAGTATGCGGCCAGCGGAAGTATTAAGCTGCATCAGACACAGTACGGCCATTCCTGTCGCAAAGCATAAGGTCGCATTGAGCAATCTTTCTCGGGATGCCCTGGAACGAATCAAGGTCTGGCTGAGATAAAAGACTCCCGCAAGGGCTCCCCAGCGGAGAACTTCTCCGCGTGTCTCAAAGCTGGCCGTGGTCGTGTGGAATTCAATCTGAACGATGCCCCAAATCGGTATCAGGTAAACGAGCAGCGGGACGACCCCTTCTGCAATGTCCTTCCGATCGCTGCGACCTCCCATGAGTACTTGCGCGATGACCAACGCATATATTCCGATTTGGAACCACTGAAGCGCCCATGCTTCCCTAACCCACACAGTCGTCGTCGTGAAGCACAACAGAAGAAATAGAAGTACACCCACGGCCACGCGCATTATCCTGCGCGCCGAAACTGAATCAGTGGCTCTTCCGGAATTGGTATGTAATTCTAGGGTAGGCAACGGGCACATCATTTGCTTGCGTGATTCTCCGATGAGAGCATAGTTTTCCACCGGAATCAAATCCGGTTAAGGATCCTTGACGTCGCAAACGGTCCGGTTTCTTGCTCGTCACATCGGAATGGCTGCTTACATGTCCCAGGCAATGAATGAAAGGCGCTAAGGGTTGCCAGGCTTTAACCCAAGTTTAATGTTCTCGGTTCACACTAATAATGTGGGTTGGTTCCGTTGAGTTTCTGGGTGTGCGGTCTAGAGATCAAATGCAAGTTCGGGACTATGTGTCCCAAGAGGGGGACGGTTAAGGTGAAGAAAATCTCTGCAGCGGCTCCGCTGGCGATACTTTTCTTGACGACAATTGCGCGAGTCCATGCTCAAACTGGATGCGTAGACTCCCCTGAAGATCCAACCGTCGTCTTCGGGCTGATTGCCGCAGCCGCGTCGTTTGGGATCGTTCACTTCCGCAAACGCCTCGGCTCCCGGAATAAGTAGGATTGTCGGATTGGTTTAGCCAAGATTGCCATTTCTAATACGTACTGTCGACCTAGCGAGATATTCGGAGAGCCGCCCCGGCCCGCGGCGACCGCCGTTCGAAAAAAGCTGGAACCGATCGACTGACACGTAATCGCGGGACGGATAGGCTGAATTTCATCGATTACCGATTGTCAATTAATAGGAGTGCATTTTAGGTGCGCTCTAGCCGCGGCTTCAAGGCTGAACGAGAGACAGTGTTGGAGCCATACGAAGCGGCGCGCATTGCGCAACCGCCAGGAAACGAATCGAATTATGGAACTTCTGAGCATTTCGGCACGCTATTTTGCCACCCACCCGCTTACTCGGGATGCACCACTGAAAGCTTGGTTGCGCTTCGCATCGTGGCAATTGAGAAGCCGCTTGGGAGGCGAAATTCTCCTGCAGTGGGTGGGAGGGCAACGACTCGCTGTTCGCCGTGGAATGAGAGGAGCGACCGGCAATATCTATGCCGGCCTTCATGAATTTTCGGACATGATGGTTCCGCTCCACCTACTTCGCGAAGGTGACTTGTTTATCGACATAGGCGCGAATGTCGGCACTTATACCGTGCTCGCTTCAGGTGTTTGCCGGGCAACAACATGGGCCTTTGAACCCGATTCGAATACCGCGCAACATCTCAGGCGGAATTTATCGGTCAACCAGTTGGGCGACCTTGTCACCGTCCATGAATGTGCACTGGGATCCACTTCGCGTGTTGTGGCGTTCACTGTCGGCCGAGATACTGTAAACAAGGTTGCCGATGTCCATGACATGAACGTGAGGATGGTCCGTCAGGAACGGCTTGATAATTTTATCGGTGCCTTTCAACCTATCATGATGAAGCTGGATGTTGAAGGATATGAGGAAAGCGTTCTCCGCGGAGCACTGGCACTTCTTGCCAATCCCTGTCTCAAGGTCATCGAGATGGAGACTGTCACTCCGGCGATCGAACGCATGATGCTCGGCAATCAGTTTGAGAGAGCATACTACGACCCCTTCGGTCGCGCATTGCATCGGAATCCGATAAGTCTGAAATCATCGAACAGCCTCTATGTCAGGGATTGGCCTTTTGTCGCAAAACGCCTAGCCACAGCCGAAAAAATAGACGTGCTAGACCGCAAAATCTGAGGCAGGATCGTAAATAGCGATGTTCCCAAGCTGCCCCATCCTTCCGCTTCCTTTGCCGAAAGGATGACGCCCAGATCCCCTTAACTTGTGACCGCTACTCTCCCCCAATCTGGTTCGCATCCTCAACCCCATCTGCATGCTCGTCCCTTCCATTGTGGTCTAACTGAGATCCACATATCTCACGAATATGCAGGCAAATCCGCTGGGAAATCTCTAGCCTGAGGGCTCTCCTCCTCTTTGTTCGGATCTTATGCCCTCGCTTAATCGTGGCCAGAGGCTTCTCTGACGTCGGCAGGGGCGCAAGAAAAAAACCGGCGGGGCACCTCGTCGCACCCAACTCTGCAAAGAACCCGTCGTACGCCTCTTGGATATTTGCTGCCTCTCCCTCGTAGAAGTGGAACTCGGGCTTCATGGCCGCGTTGATCCCCGCCATTGCCGTGATTCCAAACGCCTCGGCAAACCCAACGAGCGCTGCGAACAAAACCCTCGCCGGGGCAACATCGCACAAGGCTTTCGTCGCGCGTTGGATCTCGTCGAAAGCCCCTTTCACGCCTTGCAGCCGCGAGATCAGGACGACCTCCTGGGCTTCCGACTGCACCACCCAACCCGGAATGATCGTGAAGGAAAGCACAAAGACAACTTTTCCGTTTACCTCGAAATGGAGTGAAAGTTCCCCCTCGTCATCCCAGGGTCGAGAAAGCCCCATCGTCACGGTAAAGCAGTCATCGCCTTCGGAGATTTTATCCAGCGGAACAACTTCTAGCAGGACTTGTGTCAGCACGTTTTCCGGAAATAGTTCGGATAAGCGGCGGTAGTGATGGATAAAACACTCTGCCTGCTCGGCAACCGTCAAGCCACGCGCAAGGTAGTCCAATCCCGAGTATTTCAAAGGGAATCGTGGATTGACCGCCATGAGTCGCCTATACGCAGGCCGAGATAAAACTCGAAGAACCCTTGCTTGTGTCTGAATGTTGCAGGCCATCGTCCAAAGGATGCGGGGAAACCGCGCGGGCGACCAATAGTATTTCTGCCGGGCCAGCTTCCACACAGATGTCAGGAGAGCCAGTCTGGCACCGCCGCTCGTCGCGGGCAATTCCGGGGATCCGGCCATAGGAGAATCCAGTGTACCAACCTGCGCGGGCAAACGACCACCTCCAGAACCATCCATCGTGCCGCCTACAACTCACGATTGCTCAACAAATAGTTGGCCAGCCATCCGATCCATTTCTCGTCTTTTTCACTCCACTATCTTCGCATAAATTATAGTTTCGCCCCTGTTGTCCATTGCACGTTCGGGGCTCAGATATCGCATCGTAATAGAGAGCAATTGGCGCAATAACCGCGCGAGGTCTCCTGGATGGTCCCGCGTCGTAGGCTAGCCTGTGTAAGAATCCCCACTCCCGATGGCAAATAGGCAAGGAGGCATATTAGGTGCCGCATAATGATGCCAAAGTAAAACGCGAAATCAGATCGTATTTGAGCGCCATAAAAGAGATCTGAAATTAATTTCTCGTAAATTTGCTCGGTCTTGTGATTCGATCATGGCTGAAAATGTTTGATAAGTGCTCCGCCGTGAGATTCTCGATTTTGCTTGACTTGTTCTGCTTCTTGTTAGGTGTCCGGAGGCGGAATAGAGGCCCAACGCTGGGTCGCAGGATTGAGTCCGGATAGCCAATCCAAAGTCGATCAGTCGCACCGAGCGTTGTGCCGTTATAATTCGTCCTGTGTTTTGAAGCCGGGAATTTACCTCCTTGCTTCGCCATGGACCAAATGCTCTAGCTCATTGAAAGGTTGACAGGAATTGCCCCATCGCAACTTTGAGCGAAGCAGTGATGGCCCGCGAGCGGGGTCGCGGAGCGTTTCTCATCGCATGAAGAGCCGATGGGAAGCTCGACTCGTTCCCCGCCCCTTCGAAGAAGGCTACGTTATGTTGGTTGCAATCTTCCTCATGGCAATTCTCGTGTTGAGCTTGACGGTGGCTGCCCCGCGCATTAAGCAAAGTTTGGAACGTGACCGTGAAGTTGAAGCAGTGCACCGTGGAAAGCAATACATCAGGGCCATTCAGCTTTATTACCGCAAATTCCATGCGTATCCCCCCAGTTTGGACGCGCTCGTGATGACGGATGACGTGCGTTTCTTGAGGAAGAAATATGCAGACCCGATTACCGGCAAGGATGACTGGACGCCAATCCTCTTTGGGCAAAATAAGGTTCCCACTACCATGGGCTTTTTTGGAACGCCGGTGAACGGAACGACCATTGCGGGGACGGGGCCCGGGAGTGCAGGAATTGGCAACCCAGCGGGCGTCCCGTCCTCGCCTCTCCCTGCCAACTCGGCTCCGGGCAGCGCATCGCCCGGTTCCACCGGTCAAACCTTTGGGGGAGCCGGCATCATCGGTTTCTCGATTCCCAGCGAAAGACAGTCACTCCTCACCTACAAAAAGCAAGACCACTTCAACCTTTGGGAATTTGTCTACGATCCAATACAGGAAGTTGGCACTCGTGGCACTCAAGGCGGGGCGGTGACGGGAGGAAATCCGGGAGCGCCCGGTTCGACCAACGGAGGCCAGCCTAGCCCAGGCGGCCCGGGCCTTGGAACACCCGGATCGCCCATCGGAAATCCGCCCGACGCGGGAGGCCCAGGCAACGGAAATCCGCCCTGCGGCGGCACGTGGAGTCCGAACGGCACCCTGCCGGTTCCCTGCCCGCAATAGGCAAATGGTCCGCCCAAAGTTTTATGCCAATGCGAGTATCCGTGGAGCGCGCGGTTTTGCTACGGCCCGGCCAACCAGGTACAGCTTTTGGGAACACGAGAAGCCATTACTAGGGACAGCTTCCGCGGACATATTGGCCAGATCGCTCTGGAAACCGCCAAAATTCGAAAGAATCGCACATCATATTCTTGCGTGCTTTTTCGAAGCCGAACGCGTGCCGGATTCTCCTCGACGAAGTTTCCGCCGTCGAGGATTCTCGAAGATTTCGGACAGCTGGCAAGCCAGCACTCCACCTGCCAGCCCGAGGGCGAACGATCCCCCGCTGGCGGTGATGTGAAGCCAGATCATGGGCAATGAATCAGGGCCCTGCACGAAGCGGCTTTTCACGGCGTCGAGCCCGCCAACCAGTGCCCACGGCACGTCGGCGGACTCGACAAGACATAGAATCGGTACGGCGCAGGCCAGTGCCACGGCGCGTCGTTTCCAAGTGAGCCCCGGCCACGCCAGCGGCACGAACAAAAGCATCACCACATGCGCCAGCCCCTGCATGACAAGGAATTGGAATTGAAAAACCAGGCTGCGCGCAGGAAAACTCCTGTCGATGGCGGAAATAAAGTCTCTGTTTCTTGCCGTGACGCCAAACGCAGGCTGCCCGAGAGCGATATCGAGATCGAGATTCTCCACCTGGTAATCTTGCGCAATCAAGCCCAATTCCCAGCGGTAGAAAGGTAAAACCAACTTTGCGTATAGGTTGACTGCGGCGAGCGCGCAAGCGGTGAGGGCCGCATAGACAACGACGGCCCACAGTACGTGCGGGAGCGCCTTACGCATTGACGCCCGGGGCAGCGGAGTTCGCCCAGGCGAAGAAGAAGATACAGCCCGCCATTACGATGCAGGAGGGAGCAACAAGTCCATGCAGAGAAGCAAACCAATCCGGGTGCCAGTGCAGCGCTAGCACAAGAGCCAGAATGCGAAGCTGATTCATGGCATACATCAGGGATACGCCGCCGATAACTCCAACGAGTTTCGAGAGCCAGCGGGCGGGGAATGGCAACACTGCAGCAATGAGCAGGAACATTCCGTCGCTGCCTTCGCATCCCTCCAGGATATTGACGCTTCCGAATTGAGTAAACAGGCTGTTCCCGCTCGCCCTCGCCGATGCTGCGGGAGCTACGGCGTTGATGACAGCCGCGGCCGGTCGCACGGTGAGTGTGTCAATCAGCAAATGCTCGACCGCTGTGCCTCGGGTCAGGTAATAGCCGTAGTCGAGCGCCCCAAAGATTGCCAGAAACAGCAAAACATAAATAACGCCTAACCGGGTTCGCTTCTTACCGGGCAATGGAGTCGAATCGACGGACATATCTTCCTTCGTCAGGATGTGCCAGATCGAGGCTAGGCGATTCTCGAGGCCTTTGAATGGCGCATCAGGAAGATCGAGATGCCGATCAGAACCAGCCCCATCACGATGGCGCACCACTGGGGTAGGGTCGGGATTGAGGACGAGGTCGGGGGCGTGCAGTCGTCACACCCTGAGAAATCTGGGTTGACCTTCGACGCAGAAACGAACATTCCGTCTCCGCCTCGGTCGGCGGCAATGGTACACGTTCCGCCCGACAAATATGTGACCGTATTGTTTGATACTCTGCAAACCGAGGGCGTCAAAGTTCCGAAAGTTACTGGCACACCCGCGCTATCGGTTGCGCTGAGATGAAGCGGCGAGCTGTCGGCAGATTGCCCTGAGATTGGGGGCAACGCGATCGACTGCGCCGAGCCATGCACAACAAATCCCTGGTTCTGCTGGACGGCGGGGGATGCCTGCTGCTCAGTGAGAACCGACTGAGCTGCGCAGTTGGCCGCCGCCGCTGCCAGGAAGATGGCGAAAGTGTATCGTACACCTACGTTTTTCACTTCAGTCCTCTCCTGCATTGTCTATAGTCTATGGTCAGGCGCGCGCACTTGTCATATGTGCTTTGTGTGCCCATTCCAGAACGATGCGGCCCCGTTTGATTCAAGCGTCGCATTAGAAAGATCGCCAGCACCGATAAAATTCTGCTAATTTCTAAAATCGCCCACGCGGGCATAGACGCATCAAAATCACCCCCACCATCTGAAGTCGTTTCGTTTCAGCGAACCTCCAGCTCCTTTCTTTCGCCGGAGTTAGCGCGACTGACACGTTCTCGTCCCGCCCCATGATGTCCGACCCGCGAAGCGCCATGTTTTCGCTGGGTCGCATGCCGGTGGTCAAGGCGAGAGCAACGACAGCTTCATTCATTCATTGTTCGAAGCGCCTGCTCGATAAATCGCTCGCCTCCATTGGGGTTAAAAACCCGCATCTCGCCTCGGGCGGGTTTGAGAATCGCGACACCGCGGGCGGGATTGGTTGCGATTAGCTGCCAGCCCACTGGCTGCTCGCGCGGAATGAAAAGCGGCATGGGCGTAGCCGACTGTCCTTGGAGAGTGGCCGCTTGCGTGCATTGAGCGAACGGCGAGATGTGCAGGCTTAGCTTTGCAGAACCATGCGAATGGAAATGACTGGTAGCGCTACCGGGAATCGAACCCGGGTTTTAAGATTGAGAATCTCACGTCCTAACCCCTAGACGATAGCGCCACTCATTGTGCGGAGACGGCCCGCGGGCGCGGGCTGCTTCCTTACTCTAGCAAAATTCCGAAACCAAGCCAAAGGCGCAGGCGCCGCTCTAGATCCCCAGCTTGCGCACTTCGTCGTTGTAGTACTTGCGGTACAGAATGTCCCACTCCTGTGACCCTTCCTGGATGATCTTGCGCTGATTGGAGATCTTCTGCCGCGCCAACATGTCGATCTTCGCTTCCTCGGTCAGCAGAAGCTCCAGCTCCTTCCGCGCCTCCTGCCGGATCGTATTGCGATCCTCCAGAAACCCCACCTGGTCGATCTCGGCCAGCGTATCCGCCACGGTGTGGGCCAGCTTGTTCAGCTTGTCGCGGTTGATCCTCATAACACCGCCTTGTACTTCTTGGTCAGCTCGGTCTTC